>Ga0210398_10002424_pt1 | contig 18242 bp, 18 predicted proteins | sample IncBWC4OmetaG_FD_161047 | JGI IMG/M metagenome (GOLD analysis project Ga0210398, IMG submission 161047) | Forest soil microbial communities from Barre Woods Harvard Forest LTER site, Petersham, Massachusetts, United States - Inc-BW-C-4-O | ecosystem: Environmental > Terrestrial > Soil >... | reverse complement strand
AGGATGAAGCGTTCTACCAGGCGGGTGACGTCGTCGGGGTCTTTCAGCGCAAAGACGATAACGCTGATCGCACAGAAGACCAGGCTCGCATCCATCAAACGCGCAATCGAGAATTCCGGCGCCAGCGAATACGCGACCGTGAGCAAGGCCCATAGGAAATACAGGGAATACAATTCGAAGCCGCCGCGTCGATAAAGCTTTTCGCGCCACATAACGGGAACGCATGGCGCGCAAAACAGGATCACCATCCCATAGTGAAACGCGGCGCGCGGCGCACCCGCGAGGAACAGGCTGTTGACGAAAATCGCCAGCACCACCAGCGGCACTATCAGCCATTGGCGATCCATCCGGGTCCAGACCCAGGCTTTATAGACGAAGATCGCCGCCGCGCTGCCGATGATCGCCAGTGCCGGATAGTACGAGCCGCCATTGAGCATGTAGAGGAGCAGGATCGCGCCGATTATCGCGGCCGCAAGCAGCAGGCCGCGCTTCGGAGCCGCCGGGGTTCCGACCAGCAGACTAGATTGCGCCATCTCGCCGTGCTCCGAGCAAAGTTCTCGGGGAATTCGGTGGGGTCGGGGTACGGTGTTCGTGGGCTGCCAACGCGTCTCCAAAAAACAAGAGAGTTTGGGCCGTCAGCTTCGCGGGCTATCGGAAGGTAGGCCTTCATTTAAGGTTACCAACGGATAGATGCGAATCAATATGTCAGAAATTTGGCGCGGGCCGGCAGGATGCTTCGGCATCCGATGCATCGGCTAGGGGTTGGATCGTTTCAAGCGCGTGACCTTCAACCGGCGCACGTCGAGGCGCTGGCCGGTATTCTCGTCGATGACGACCGGCCTGACCTCCTGCTCGGTCTCGCGATCGAACATCGCTATCGGCGGACCCTTGTCGCCCCACAGCCAGTCACTGCCCCATCGCCACATCGCGGCGAGGACATCCCAGAAGGCGCGCCCCTTTTCCGTCAGGCGATATTCATAACGCGGGGGATGGTCTTCATACGGAGCCTTGCTCAGGAGACCATTCTCGACCAGGCGATCGAGGCGCTTGGTGAGCACCGCGCGAGGAACGCCGAGCGCGCGCTGAAAGTCCTCGAAGCGGCGCCGCCCCAGGAACGCCTCGCGCATCACCAGCGGCGTCCACCAATCGCCGATAAGATCGGTGGTGCGCGCGATGGGGCAGGGCCATCGATCGAAGCGGGTACGCCGCATCAGGCAATCGCCTCGATGCGCGCGGCCACGTGCTTGTGAAAGGGTGTTCCCGCAAGCCAGTCGCGATGATCGGACGCCGTCAACTCGTTGGGCGCGACGCCATGCGCTACCGTGCGGCCATCGGCGTCGGGATATTCGAGGCCACCTCCGTTCGGTAGCGAAACATGCCCGGCTTGTAGGCGATCGCTCACCTCGACGACCGCCTCGGCGCTGCCGCGACTGGTGGTGATGCGCACGCGGCCGCCGCTCGCGACGCCGAGCGACTGCGCATCGGCCGGGCTCATTCGCAGCGCGCCGCCGCGATCTTTGGCCTTCCAGGCCGGGTCGCGAATGGCAGTGTTGGCAGTGGTGGAACGGCGCTCACCCGCCATCAGAATAAATGGGAACTGCGAATTGCTCTGCGGTTTCTCATCGGCGAGCGACTTCAGCTCCTCGATCAGTTCGGGAATATCAAGGTGGATGCGATGGTCGGGAGTTCTCACCCGCCGCCAGGTCTCGTCGTAGTCGTCGACCGAGAAGGTGACGCCGTCGCATCCGTTGAAGATCGCCTCGAAGAGCGCGTTGCCGAGCTCCGGACCTTCCCCGGTGAAACCCGCGCGCCGGATCGCGTCGGGGTAAACCATCGCGCAGTTTTGTGCCGCTCCCCACATGATGGCGGCGGCCTCATTGCCCTTGCCGAGGGTGGGTCCGAGGGTTTCGTACAGTACAATCGGCGTGAGCGTTCCGAGGGTCGGATTTGCCGAGGTCGCTTGCAGAAACGCCATCGCATATTCGGCGCGTCCTTTCGCGGCCGCCTCGTGCAGCGGGGCCAGATCCCCGTCCTTGAGCGCGCCCATCACGCGGACCAGGCGGCGATGGATCTCGGCCTCGGGCAGAGTGCCCGCGAGCGGCTCGATAATTGGCGCGCGCAGATGAAAATAGTTGTTGGGGAACTCGCTGGAGAAAAACGTCGCCTCCCATTTCTCGTACTGCGACGAGGCCGGCAGCACGTAATGCGCGTGGCGCGCGCTCTCGGTCATCGCGACGTCGATGGCAACCACGGTATCGAGCGAATCGATCGCCGCGCGCATCCGGGCGCTGTCGGCGAGCGAATGCAACGGGTTGGCGCTCTCGATGATCATTGCGCGAAAGCGTTTAGGATGATCGGTGAGGATTTCATCGGGAATGACGTTGCAGGGGATCATTCCGCCGATGATGCGATGGCCGCCGACCGGACTGCGCCGATCCTTGGTCACATCGCCAACCAGCTTGCCCATGCCGGTATGGAGGTTCATCGCGCCCTTGCGCCCGAAATTCCCGGTGAGGCAGAAAAGCAGTTTCTCGAGGTACGAATTGAGCGTGCTATGCGGTGACATTTCGATGCCGAGATCTTCGAGCACGGAGACGCTGGCGGCGCGCGCGATTCGGCGCGCCACTTCGCGCACCAGGTTTTCGGTCAGGCCGGCGCGCGCGCAGTAGTCCGCGACGGGAACCTGGCGCAGCGCATCGAACAGCTCGGCGCCGCCGGTCGCATGCTCGCGCAAAAAATCATGCGCGATAAGATCCTCCTCAAGCATCATCGCTAAAATCGCGCTCAGGCAAAACGCATCGGTGCCGGGCCGCACTTGGAGATGATAATCGGCCAGCTCCGCGGTCTCGGTGCGGCGCGGATCGATCACGATGAGCGCGCGATTGGGATCCGCGGAGATTTTGCGCAGCGTCGGACGCGCACTCTGGAAGCCGTGCGACTGCCATGGATTCTTGCCGACGAAAACCGCGACCTCGGCATGCTCGAACTCGGGCGAGGGACGCCCTCCGGTGAGGCGGCCTTCGACCCAGAACTCGCCGGTTTTTTCCTGCGCGAGCGCATTGGAGGCATAGACGGCGCCGAGCGCGCGGCGAGTCGCGGTGCTGTAGGCGCCGCACAAATGATTGCCCTGCCCGCCGCCGCCATAATAGAAAATGCTCGCGCCACCGAATTCATCGCGCACGCGCATCAGGCGCGCGGCGACCTCGGCGATGGCGGTATCCCAATCAATTTTTTCGAAGCTGCCATCAGCGCGGCGTCGCATCGGCGAGTCGAGACGGTCCTTGCCGCTCTGGTAATAGTCGACGCGCTGAGCTTTTTCGCACGCATAGCCGTGGGAGGCGACGTGGTCCTTGTTGCCGCGCACACGGGTGATGCGCCGGCCCTCGACTTTTACTTCGAGGCCGCAATTCACGCTACAGAGGATGCAGGCGGTTTTTTGCCAACCATCGGAAGATCTTGCTGTCTCGCTCATGCTCTGCTCCGAGTTCATCAAGCGAACTACTAAGTTCAACAAGAGAATGGACCATCATGCGGCGAGACGCAAGCAGCGCGCGGGATCAGAAAAACTTGATTCGGCGCAATGCGAAAACCAACATTCGCAGCAACACCATCCCGTGGCGCCAGCGAGAGATGTTGGTCTGGCCGTAGGTCCGTTCGGCATAGCGGATGGGGATGTCAACCAGCTTGAGGTTAAGCTTCGCGGCGCCGAACAGCAGGTCGAAATCGCCGAACGGATCGAAGTCGCCGAAATACGCGCGATTGCCGGCGAGCAGCTCATAGTCGCGCTTGCGCAGGACCTTGGTGCCGCACAAAGTGTCCTTGATTTGTTGTCCCAGCAGCCATGAAAACGCGACGCTGAAAAACTTGTTGGCGACGAGGTTGAAAAAGCGCATCGCCCGCTGCTCCATCGGATAGACCAGCCGTACGCCGTTGATGAATTCGCCTTTGCCGGAGTGCAGCGCTTCGTAGAACCGCGGGAGATCCTCGGGTGGCACCGTCAAATCGGCATCGAGGATCATCAGCACGTCGCCGCGGGCGGCGGAAAACCCGGCTCTAACCGCGTCGCCCTTGCCCTTGCCCGGCTGTTTCAGGAGCTTGGCGTCGCGCTCGCGATGACTGGCGATGGCCAGCTCGATGGTGTGGTAAGTATCGTCGGTGGAATTTCCTTCGACGAAGATGAGCTCGGTGCCGGCGCCCATTTCAGGCACGCGCTGGAAGATTTCCGCGATGTTACCAGCTTCGTTGCGTGCCGGAACCACCACACTTACCAGCGAGTCGGTCCTCGCCTCGACGGCGGTGTCATGTGGCGCGGGGCGAGCGACCATGAAGTTGGTGAGGGCGGCTAACCGAAAGGGAAAGATCCGCGCCAGGTAGGAATTGCACAACCGCGCCACTCCCGGCACCCGAGCCGGGAAGAGTATCTCCTCCCAGTTGCGAATCGACTGGAATCCCGCCAGATACAAGATGTTCTCAAGGTCCTCGACGGTCAGCCAATTCTGCGCGATGAACGGGTGTACGAGGCGCAGCCGTCGCGCCGCCGCGAGCGGTAGCTCCCACAGCCGGCTGTAGCTATTGATGATGATTCGCGTCGCGGGTTCACAGAGCGGAGCGATGCGCGCGATAACCGACTGGACATCCCAGAGGTCGTTGACCAGGTCGGACAGGATTACGTAGTCGAAGGTTTCCGCTAGCTCCAGGTCGTGAACGTCGCCCTGCATAACAACTAGCTCCGGATGTCGCGCCCTGGCCCTGGCAACCATTGGAGGCGAAAAGTCGACTCCCACTCCGCGTGAAGGTTTGAGTGCCGCGAGAAGATCTCCCTCGCCGCATCCCAGTTCCAGAATCTGCTGACCCGGAGGCACCAGGAACCGATAGATGCGGCTTATCTCCTCATGGTAGTAGCGGCCCGATTTTCTTCTTTGATAGCTATTCCAGTAGCTGATTCGTTCCTCGCGGTAACGAATACCCTTCGTTGCGTTCGAGTAAGTGTCAAGCCCCTGCTTGCGATCTTCTCCGGTTACTTCAGGAGTCATTCGAGAGCCGGATTGACCTTCCAGATGCGGATTCGCGGACCGGGTCTGACCATGCTGGTGATGTTGTTGAAGGGAACATAGAAAGCATCGTTTGGATCGAAGACTGGGGTTGCGGCGCCGGCCTTTATCGGGTCGAGATCGAATTCGAGGGTGGCTTCCGAGTTGAGCTCAGCCAGATCAGCGTCGCTGGCTCCCTCCGACCACAAACTTAACATCGGAAGACTGTCCGCAACTACCCAGGGCGCCCACCTGGATAGTGAGGGCAATTCAGCCAGCCTTTTGATGGGAATCATCTTGTATCGATGGGGCACCTTAGGTTTGCCATAGGTGAAGCCGTGGATCATAACCACTTCACTAAGTGGGGGAATATGATCCACCATCCATTTTTCGGCAATGGTGCGCGTGTCTTCCTGGCGAAGAAGCTGGTTAAGCTCGACATCCCGTATCAACGACGGCGTGACTAGAACTATACCAACTGACGCTGCCAGCGAGAGAGCCGCACGCGATCCGATCCATGCGGATGCCCAGGCCATCAGATCAACGGCAAACACACCAGCTAACAACGCCATCGCGAGCAAAGGGTTTACCAGGTAGCGAAACTCAAGTTGAGGATGGCCGCTGGTGACGCTCCAGAAGCAGACTGCGATGAATGCCATTAGCGCATAGACGCCGGGTTTCGGTCGTAGGAGCATCCAAAGCATCGCGGCCAGAAAAAAGATTTCCCACCCGACGCCGAAGGATGCGGGCATCGCCAGCAATAAGAGCCACGGCCATCCGAACCCCGCAGGGGTATTTCCGTTATTCCACATGGTGTGGCTTGCGTTCAGGAACCACAGGTCGTTCGCCGTCTGCTGCCAATCAAGAATGAAATAAGGGTTCACGCTTAGAAAGGTCAGAATCGTGACCGCACCGGCGAGATAGATTCGAAAATCGATCAAGGAACCGAATAGTGATCGCGCCTCTCGGTGCCGGGCTTCCAGATGAGCCATCACAATGCCGATAGCTATCGCCCCTGCAGTGTAGTGTGTTGCCGTAGCGAGGCCGCAAAAAAAACCCGCTAAGGCATAGTCCATCCAGTGACCGCGGGTGACGAGGCGCAACATCATCAGGATACTTAGAGCCAGCCACAAGCCGGCGGGAACCTCGACCTTGGCGAACTTGGATTCGCGCACGTGGAGGTAGGAGACGGTAACGATCGTTGCGGATATCACCGCCGCGACAGGACCAAAGACTGGTGCCGCAGCCAGGTAAATCACCGGCACGGTGAGGGTTCCCATCGCCGCCGATATTTGCCGCGCGATCAAAAAAGCTTGCGCACCGTCATCGGCTCCATAGGCGGTGCGTAAGTCGCCATGAACACCGAACAGCATCGCATTGGAGCGCAAGACTCCGTGAATGAGATAGGTCTGTGCGGCCGGATAAACGGCGAGGTGAGGGTTCCAATCCTTTTCGAAGCCAAGAGCGGTGGGAACCGTCATCTCTTCATCGGGCCGAAACTGATCGGGAAGCCCGAAGTCGATCGCCGAAAATCTCAGCCACGCGGCGATTATGGTCAGCGCGGCCAGCAGGGCGACTTGCAGCCGTTTGTCGATGGCGGGCAAAAGGATCTGTTTTGGAGCGACTAAAATAGTGTCGAATTCTAAACGAGGCGGCCGCGGGCCTCAAACCAGCAAACGACTCACAGAGCGGGAGTCTCCACCGACCAGGCAAGCAACTTCCACGAAAAAGAAAACCGGCCCTCCATCGCGGCGAGCCGGTTTCCCAATCGCGTCAATCCGGGGTTAGTCGCCCGACAGCGCGTGCCCGCCCTGCGCGGCGGCAGTTAGAGCCTGGGTGGTAAACCAGCTGCGATCGACCGCGCCCATGTTGATGAACCAGGAATCGCGCGAAGGCGCATGCGACGACGGGTGGTAACATACGGTAGCAAAACCACTCTGCACGTTAATCGTCGACGAACCGACCTGGAACAGCCGCTTGAACGGATAGATCGCGATCCTCGCATCGGGCTCGGAACGGTCGGCATAGTAAGTCCACGAGACGTAGTCGTTGAACAACTGGCCGGACCGATCGTAGGTGTCGCCGGTCATCACGAAGTCGGCCTCGGAGTCGACGTAGAGAATCTCATGATCGTACAGCGAGTTGAAATGTCCATTGCGGGGACGCGCCTCGACCAGGAAATTGTGGCGAATTTCCCACGGATCGGGGCAATGGCTGGCGCCACCGTCGGTTGGGCATTGCACGTCCGGTGAATGACCGACGTTGATCGCGGAGAGCATGTTCTTCTCGCCGAGGAACTTGAAATCGTAGAACTCGTTCTTGCCGCTGAAACCTTCATAGTGATTGGGATCGTAGGCCTGCGGGCCGGTCGCGCTATCCATGATGGCGTAGTTGATGCGCCGCACCCGGCGAGCGCCCGGCGTGTAGGACCAGATATCGTCGTCGCGCTCCGGTTTCGCGTACCGATAGCGGATGAAACCGGCGCCGCGGTCGCTCTCGGGCGCGAGCACCGGATAGAGCAGGCTCAGGAAGTAGCGGCCGGTGCTCTTGTAATCGGGATCGATCGGAACTGGATCGACTTCGGTGCGGCCGACCTCATTATAACCGGCGTAGTGCCCAACCTCGTAGTCGTTGATCTCGCGGTAGGACTTGTTGAGTCCCCAATAGGTGCTGGGGCAATCGAACCAGCGCAGATCGTAGTCATCGCTCGAGATCGGACGGAACGCGACGTTCCACATGATCTTGTCGGCCGCGTGAGGATCATTCGCATCGAGGATCGGGAAGGGCTCGCCCGAAACGTACCCCACCAGGCTGCGCCCGTCGGGTGAGAGGCGTACCTGCGCGGAATATTTTTCGGTTGCTTCCTTATACGGCGGCGGCCAATCGATGCGCTCGCTCGGCGCAATCTTGAGCGACATCCCGTGCTGGATGCGAAGATATTCGCCCGGACTCACCAAATCCTGAACTTTGATTGCATTGTCAGGGGTGATGAAATCCCCCACCTTCACCTGCGCGCGGGCGGGTGAAACCGTCGCGAACACCGCGCCAGTCAAAACGACCGCGGTGGCGTGCCTCAGAAATCCGCCAAGATTCCGCATGAAATAACCTCCACGTCGGTTGTATCCCGATCCGGTATCAAGGGTACCGTTTGCACCTTTCCAGTACCATCGTTACCGCACGACCGTCAAATAAATGGGACTAATGTTCCGAATAAGCGGAGGTATAGTCACGGCTATCGGCGCCATCATGCGTGCTATTCAGCGGCAGGCGCTTTATGCGAAAGTTCACGGGAACCAGCATCCGCGGAGACACCCTTATGGAACGTGCGCGTATCAACGGAATTGAAATTGCCTATGAGTTGCGCGGCGCCGGCATTCCGATCGTCATGATTCATGGCGCGCAGGGCGACCAGAGCATGTATGCGGGCCTCGCCGCCGCGTTGGCCCCCACTTATCGCGTACTGACCTTCGATCAGCGCGGTTCCGGACTCAGCGAGAAACCGGACATGCCCTACAGCATCGCGATGCTGGCGGACGACACTGCCGCGCTGATGGATCATTTGAAGATTCCCGCGGCGCACATCATCGGAGTTTCGATGGGCGGGATGATCGCGCAGGAGTTCGCACTGCGCCATCCGGACAGGGTGCGCGCGCTGGTGCTGGGATGCACCACCGCGGGTGGCCCGAAATCGATTCGCCTCGGTGGGGATGCATTGACGAAGGCATACTCCACCAAGCCGATGACGGCCGAGGAACGCGGCAAGGCGCTGGCCGAGGCGGCCTTCACCAAAGGATATGTCGCGCAGCATCCCGAGCTCGTTGCCGCGATGATCGAATCGCGCCGCAGTCGCCCCATCGACACGGTCGCCTTCCCGCATCGCATGAAAGCGGCGACGGAGCACGATACCTACGATCGGCTGGGCGAGATTCGCTGTCCGACGCTGGTGATAACCGGCAAGGACGACGCGCTGATCTCATGGGAAAATTCGCGAATTCTCGCCGAGCGCATCACGGGCGCCGAGGAGGTGATTCTGCAACCCGCGGGACACTGTTTCTGGCTCGAGCAGCCGGAGGCCTCGAGCGCTGCGATCGCGGGATTTCTCAAACGACATACTCCGTAGTTCATCAAGCGAACTATTGAGTTCAACAAGAGAATGGACTACCCGTTTTTCATGGAAGCGGCCTTTGATGAGGATATGAAAGATGGCTGAAGTGGCCTTCGAACATCATACCGCGCGCGTCAATGACGTGATGCTTCACTACGTCGTCGCGGGGCAGGGCGACCCGGTGGTGCTGCTGCATGGATGGCCGCAGACCTGGTACGAGTGGCGCAAGATTATCCCCGCGCTCGCCGCGCGCTACACCGTCATCGCGCCCGATATGCGCGGGATTGGCGATTCCTCGAAGCCGGTAACTGGATACGACAAGCGCACCGTCGCCGACGATATCTACCAGCTGGTGCGCAAGCTTGGGCATGAGAAGATTTTCCTGGTCGGCCACGATTGGGGCGGTCCGGTCGCCTATGCCTATGCGGTCGCGCATCCGGCGGATGTCCGCAAGCTGGTGATCCTCGATGTCGGCATTCCGGGCAAGAGCACCGAGCGCGCATTTCCGTTTCGTCCCGGCGGCGTGTGGCATATGCAGTTCCATAACGTGCGCGACCTGCCCGAGGCGCTGGTGGCGGGGCGCGAGCGCATCTACCTGACCTGGTTCTACCGCACGGCGTATAATCCTGGCGCGATTACCGAGGAAGACATCGACGAGTACGCGCGATGCTACTCGGCGCCGGGCGCGATGCGCGCGGGCTTCGAATACTATCGGGCGGTGTTCGCCGACGCGGAGCACAACAAGGACGGGCCGGACCACAAGCTCAAGATGCCGGTGCTGGCGCTCGGCGGCGAGCGCGGTTTCGGCGCAATCGCGAAACGCTCGATGGAGCAACTGGCGGAAAACGTGCGCGGCGGTGTCATCGAGAAATGCGGGCATTGGATTCCCGAGGAGCGTCCCGAGTACCTTAGCGAGCAGTTACTTCGGTTCTTCGCGGAACCATAGGCTGGAGTCCTGGACCAGGAGTGGCATCATGATTCGGAAGTTCAAATTCGAGGACGAAATTTACGCGTCGCTGTCGTGCCTGCCGATGGCCGCGCGACGCAAGCTCGACCAGCTCGGCCTCAAGATCGGCTTTGACCAGTGGCAGCAGCTCTCGCGCGGCGAGCGCCTGATGATTTGTCATGCTCCGATCGCGGCGCCGGATGAAGTCGAGGCGCTGCGCGTGTTCGTGCATGACGTGATGATGGCGAAATGTGGCGCGAAGCCGAAGGACCTCCCGCCGGAGAAGCGCCTGGGCGTCAATCCTCCGGCCGCGGTACCGCCACAACTGGTGGAGAGCGCGCAGAAGAGCGGCGTCGCGCTGACCCAGGCGGCGTGGGCTGCCCTCGACGATGACGAACGTTATGCGCTGATCAAGTTGGGCGTCGAGAAAGAGAGCCATAAGCTCAAGGCCGCATTAAACGAGTTCGTGAAGTGAGAAGATAGTCGAAGTGAGGCCCCTAGCGCCGCGCCGCGGGCGCTGGTGAGGCGGAGCCAAGCGGAGTCGAGCGAAATTTAAAAGGAGCCGGTAGATGGAGAGCATTCGGTTTGACGATCTCGAGAAACTGAAGACCAAGGTTAGCAAGGACTTCGGGCCGTGGAGCGAGCCGATTGAGGTGAGCCAGAAGAAAATCAATGATTTCGCCGATGTCACCGGCGACCATCAGTGGATTCATATCGATATCGAGCGCTGCAAGAAGGAAAGTCCTTTCGGCGGGCCGGTCGCGCATGGTTTCTTGACTCTGAGTCTGCTGCCCGCGTTTCAGACCAAGACCGACTGGAACGTGATCGGCTATCGCAACGTGGTGAATTACGGCGGCAACAAGTTGCGCTTCATCTCGCCGGTACCGGCGGGGGCCAGCGTGCATGCACACACCCGCATCATCGCGGTGGAAGCGCGACCGCAGGGCACCCAAGTGACGCAGGAAACCAGCGTGCACGTGGTTGGCAACGATCGCCCGGCGCTTACCTACGAAGGCATTTTTCTCTACGTAAAGTAGAACGCGCGGGCGGCGAGCCAATTCACGGGATTGACCTGTGCGGCAATCGATGTAGTGAGGCCCGAGGGGGCGCGAAGCGCCGCGCCGCAGGCGCTCCAGAGGCGGAGCGAAGCGGAGTCGAGCAACAATAAAAGGTGTTTAGATGGCGGAAAACAAACTTCCGGTAGCGGTAGTCACTGGCGTCGGCCCGGGACTGGGCGCGGCGCTGGCACGCCGATTCGCCAAGGGCTATGCGGTCGCGATCAACGCGCGCAAGCCGGACTTTATCGCCGCGGTCGCGAAAGAGATTCGCGGCGAGGGCGGCCGGGTGCTCGAGGTGGTCGGCGACATCGGCGACCCGGCGCGAACGGGCGCCATGTTCCAGACCATCCGCACCCACCTCGGCGCGCCCGAGGTGCTGCTCTACAATGCCGGCAGCGGCTCCTGGGGCACGATCGTCGATATCACGCCCGCGCAGTATGAGAGCGATTGGCGCGTCAATGCGCTGGGCCCGTTCGTCTGCGCCAGGGAAGTAGCTCCCGACATGATCGCTCAGAAGCGGGGCGTAATGCTCTTCACCGGTGCGACCGCGGGAGTGAAGGCCGGGCCCAAGTCGGTCTCGTTCGGGCCGGCGAAGTTCGCGATGCGCGGGCTGGCGCAGTCGCTCGCGCGCGACCTCGGTCCCAAGGGTATCCACGTGGCGTGGATCAACGTCGACGGCTCCATCGACATTCCCGGGCGCAAGGTCGGCAACTATACCAGTGAAGACATGCTCGATCCCGACGCGATCGCGGAGACCTACTGGCACCTGGCCCATCAGCATCGCAGCGCGTGGACGATGGAACTCGAGGTGCGCCCCTTCAAGGAGAAGTTCTAACCCAAGCCGGAGAGTTGAGACCCGCACGGGGCTCGTAGCCGAGTCGCGCGACACCAGCATGGTCAAGTTCGATCACATGCGACTGCCAGTGAGCAATCCCAAGATCACGCGCGACTGGTATGTGAAGCATTTTGGCTTCGCGATCGAGTTCGAGAACGAATGGGTCATCGCGCTCAAGGACGCCGCAGACTTCACCATCTTTCTCTACCCTCCGCGGGGACCGCTGGCGGGCGCCAAATGCTGCCTGGTCCTGCAGGTCGACGATGTCGAGGCGAAGTACCGCGAGCTGTCAGCGGCGGGCCTCGAGTTCCACCAACCGCCGGGCAAATATTTCTGGGGCTACGGCGCCGAGTTGCACGATCCCGACGGCTACCTGCTGAACCTGTGGGACGAAGTCTCGATGCGCGAAAAGGGCGGCGGATGACGCCGTCGCGCCGGCTCTGATGGAGAAACGCGGCGCGCTCCAACTGCTGCAGCGTCGCGATTTCCGCCGCCTCTACCTTGCGGTCGCGGTTAGTGAACTCGGAGACGCATTTCAATACATCGCGTTAATGTGGTTCGCGCTGGTCAAGGGCGGGCCGATCGGGGTGGTCGCGGTGCGGCTGGCCGACAGCGTGCCGGCGCTGCTATTCGGCTTCCATGGCGGCATCGTCGCCGACAAATGGGATCGCAAGCGCACCATGATCGCGGCCGACCTCGCGCGCGGCGCGATTCTCATCCCCGTCGCAATCGCGGGACTCACCCACACGCTGCCGCTGTGGGGTCTGGTGATCGCGGCATTTTTCCTCGAAGCCGCGACCTCGTATTTCGCACCGGCGTACAGCGCGATGCTTCCCGCGCTGGTCGATCGCGAGCACGTGCAGGAGGCCAACGGCTTGCTCGGCGCGACCACCAACGCGCTCTCCATCGGGGGATGGGCCGCGGCGGCCGGTCTGCTCGCGATCGCCCCGGTGAGCACCTTCTTCGCGCTCGACGCCGCGTCGTTCCTGGTGTCGGCGCTGTTCATCGGCCGCATCGCGCATAGCGGTGCGGTCGCGATCGCGAACCCGGAGCCGCCGCGGATTCGCGAGGCCTTCGCGGCGATGCAGCCGCTTCCCGCGCTGGCGATCGGGACGGTGGTGGTCGGGCTCGCGGTAACGGTTTCCTCGGGAACCTGGATCGCGGGCGTGCCCGATCTGATTCGCGACGTGCTGCGTCGGGGCGCGGGCGGGTTTTCGATCGTGATGGTCGGTTACGCGATCGGTTCGGTTGCCGCGGGCGCGATCCTCGCGCGCTTTGCGATCGCGAACAAAGCGCGCGCGAGCATGCTGGCCTGGATCATCTATCTTCCCGGCTATGCCATGTTCGCGCTGGCGACCTCGCTTCCGATGGCGATTGCAGGCGCGTTTTTCTCCGGCCTCGGCCAGGTTGGCGCGTCTATTCTGCTTCGTTCCGCCGCGCAGGAACAGATCGCTGACGACGTGCTGGGACGCGTTATGGGCGTGATCTCGCTGGTCTACCGGGGCGCGCATGCGACCGGGCTGCTCCTGATATCGCCACTGTTTGTGGTGATTGCGCCGCGCGCGATGTTTGCTGCCGCGGCGGTGGTGATCCCGCTATTTGGGGTCGTAGGTGCGGTCCTCGCAGACCTAAGCCCTGACCCCCTCCCTTTGGGGAAGGGGGACGAGACATAACATAGAGCGGCATTGTTAGTGACTAGGAGTTAGCGCGACTTCCGCTTCTTCGATCGCGGCCCCGAGCCATAATCGCCAAATGGATCGTCACGCTCGCGCACCGCCTGGCGGAAGCCGGCTTCGCGTGCGCGCGCAATCCAGTCGATACCTTCCTGCGTGTGGCGCGCGACGCCGTCGAAGAGGGTGCCGAGCGTGCGCGAGGTTGCAAGCCCCATGTTCTCGGCGGTGTGATTGCAGAGCAGCTTCAGCATTTGCAGTTGATTGGCGGGAACCCGCGCCATCCGCTCGGCAAAAGCGATCGCATGATCCCGCAAGTTCTCCTCCGGCACCGTCTCGAGGATTAGCCCGATGCGCGCCGCCTCGACCGCCGGGATCTCGTCGCCGGTGAGGAGATAGCGCTTGGCGCGTTCGAGGCCCATCCGGTAGACCCACATCGCGGTGGTCGGCGTGCCCCAGACCCGCGACGGCGGATAACCGAATGACGCATTTTCCGCCGCGATGATTATGTCCGAGCAGAGCACCATGTCGGTGCCGCCGCCGACGCACCATCCGTGCACCGCCGCGATGGTCGGCTTGGTCGCGTACCATAACTTCATGTAGACATTTACGAACCGCGACATCGCGTTGTAGTCGGTGACCGAATCCCACACCCGCTTGCGTTGCGGCTCGCCGACCTGCAATCCGGTACCCCACTCGAGGTTGTAGCCGGCACAAAATGCGGGACCTTCGGCGCGCAGCAGGATGACGCCGACGTCGTGGTCGGTATCGGCGGCATCGATCGCGGCGCTGAGCTCATCGCGCAGTTGCGGGGTGATGGTGTTGTACTCCTCGGCGCGGCACAGGATCAGGTGGCGGACGCCACGGTTGGTTTCGATGCGAATCGCGGGTTTAGCCATGAGGCGGAATTAACCACAAAGAGGTCGAGGCTCAAAACGAGACCTAGGCCTTGGCGCCTTTCCTGAAGGTGGAGGGACCAGAAGTATCCAGGCGGTGTGGTCATGTCCTCCGTTTGGCCAGCGCTTTCGCGCGGCGGCGTTCATGACGATTGCCCATAAACATTGAACTTAATGGGTTTGCTTTTGCATTTTCATCTGTCGATAGCGCAGCCTCGAAGTGGGTTTGCTTTTGCACATTCATGTTCGGCCGGATTGGGGGCCGGGGCGCTGCGGGAGCTGCGGGGCCACCTCTCGGCGCAGCCGAATAGTGGGTTTGTTTTTGCGTTTTCCGCAGCGCGGAAAAGCCACCGTTCCTCATGGTTTTCGCCACGTGAAGCTCGCGGTAGGCTTGCCGAATCGTCCGGTCGAGGCTGCCGGAGTAGCGGATGATCGCCTTCGCTTCGCGTGGACCCGGGAGCGTTGGCTGCCAGAGCCCGGCGCGGCGGAGAGTTTCGCGTTGGGCCCGGAGATGAGCGGCCTCTGCCGGCTTCGCGGTCGCGATGCGCTGATTCATCTCGCGATCGCGCTGCTGATGGTATTCGAGCGCCGCGATATTCTCGTAGTGCAGCATCGCGGCCATGCGGATGTAGGATCGCGCCATCGTCACGATGCAACGATCTTCGAACTCGCTTTGCGGTTTGAAATCGTCGCGCAGGCCCGCGAGCGTTTCCGCGAAATCGCGATGCTGGCCGGGCGTCCATTTTTCCTGCGCCGCGAAGAAGCCATGCTTGATGGGATTGCGCGCGACCCGCGCCTTGCCCTCCGGGGTGCGCGGGCCGGTCGAGTGCGCGGCGTTGCGGCGGTTGGCCTCGATCCGACGCTGAGTGAGCATAATGGGACGGCGACGAAGGGAGAGCGGGGTAGTAGAGACGGGACACGCTGCCATAACGCATGCCTCCTTGGTAACGTCCGCGCCGATACGCGGTAACCCTTCAGTATTTACCTATGACACGCAGTTGTCTATGGAGTACAAAACCTAACTCCGGTCACCTTCCCCAAAAGGAAGGGGTTAGGTGTCAGGTCGAAGAAGAGCGGGCTCAGATAATCTTGTTGAGCGGGTACTCGACGATGCCTACCGCGCCGGCTTCGAGGAGCTTCGGGAACAGCTCGCGCACGGTGTGTTCCGCGATCATCGTTTCGACGGCGACCCACTCCTCGCCCTTGAGAACCGGCGAGGGATAGAGATACGAAATCGTCGGCGCCGTGATGGCCGGCAGCACCGCGATGATCTTCTCGAGGTTCTTTTTCGCGACGTTGAGCTTCAACCCAACCCGCGCGTCAGCATCGAGGGCGGCGCGCATCAGGACGGCAATCTGCTTGATTTTCGATTGCTTCCATTCGTCCTTCCAGGAGTCGGGATTCGCGACCAGCACCGGATTTGAAGTCAGCAGCTCCTCGACGATGCGCAACTTGTTGGCCCGCAGGGACGAGCCGGTTTCGGTAACATCCACGATCGCATCGACCAGGCCGTCCGCTGCTTTGGCCTCGGTGGCGCCCCATGAAAATTCAACTTCTACTTTAACTTTGCGCTCGGCGAAGACCCGCTTGGTGAAACCGACCATCTCGGTCGCCACCAGCTTTCCCTCCAGGTCTTCGAGACGCTTGACCGGCGAACCTTCCGGCACCACCAGCACCCATCGCGTCGGCTGCATCGAGACCTTCGCGTAGATGAAGCTCTCGACTTCGACCAGGTTAACGGCATTTTCCATCACCCAGTCGCTGCCGGTGATGGCGGCGTCGAGGTGGCCGTCGGCGATGTAGCGGGGCATCTCCTGCGGGCGCATCACGCGCAGGCTGAGCGCGGGATCATCCACACTGGGGATGTAGGAGCGGCTGTCGACCGAGATTCGCCATCCCGACTTGCGCATCAGCTCGATGGTCTGCTGTTCGAGGCTGCCCTTGGGAATGCCGAAGCGAAGGATTTTTTCCCCGGAAGACATCTTAGCTCGCCGACTTCTTAGCGGGGTCTTTTGCGGGGTCTTTCGGAGGATGGCCGTAGTTGGGACCATACTTGGCTGGATCGACGAGGCGGGTGTCGACGGTCTGCCATGCGCCGTCCTTCAGCATGCGGAAAAAATCGGATTCGTAGCCGACATGGCAAGCGGCCCCATCGCCGAGTTGCTCGACCGCCAGAAGCACGGTGTCCTCGTCGCAATCGAGGCGGATTTCGCGGACCAACTGGAAATTGCCCGACTCTTCGCCCTTGCGCCAGAGTTTTTTGCGCGAGCGCGAGAAGTAGCAGGCGCGGCCAGTGGCGACGGTTTCCTCGAACGCCTCGCGATTCATATAGGCCAGCATCAGCACCCGGCCGTTGGCGTGATTGACGGTAACGACCGGAATCACGCCGCCGTTTTTTTCGAAATCGATTACAGATGATGCTGTGGTGCTCATGCCTCTTCCGCCGCTGCTTGTGAACCAGACAGTATTGGCGAAAGGTCCCGCCGATTCAACATAGCTATATTATTAGCAAATGATTCCGCCGACCTCCTTTACCGGAGGGACCGCGTGCCTTAGATTGACGCGCATGAGGCGACATCTGCGGGGCGTGCTGCTGATAAGTGCCATTGCGCTCGCAATCGCGTTGCCCGGATGTCGCACCCGGCGGGCCGGGTCCGATGCTTCCGGCGCGCCGAAAATCGCCGCCGCGCCGCGCCCGCAGCCCGCGGTCGTCCAGCCCTTCAATTTCGAAATCGCGCTCGGCCCCAATCACTACCAAATAGAAGGGTATGTGGTTAAAAGCCCCGACGCCGGACGGCTGCCCGCAGTGTTGGTGCTCAACGGTGATGAGGGCGACGCGCGGCAATGCGTCGCGAAAAATGGCGACCTCGCGACTATCCTCGGCATCCAGGTCGCCTGCGTGAGTATCCCCGGCTACGGCAAATCCTCGGGGCCGAGCCGCCTGGTGGGACCGCAGGCGGTTGAAGCCGCGCGGCGCGCCTTCGATTTGCTGGCGGAGCGCGGCGACGTCGATCCGAACCGGGTCGCGGTATGGGGCGTCGCCGATGGCGCCATCGCGGCGGGCCTGCTGATGGACTACGACAAGCGCCCGCGTAGCTTAATCCTACAATCAGGCGCATACGACATGGTGAAGCTGTGGCCCGAGGCGCCGTTTCGCACCAAGCTCAAAATGCTGCGCGAGGTCTGGCCCAGCAAGCGCCTGCTGAAGGAGCGCAGCGTCATCGAGAATCTGCCCAGCAAGCTCGACTGCAACGTCCTCATCATGCACGGCGAAAGCGATCAGCGGACTCCCTTGCGCCAGGCGGTGAAACTCGCCGATGAGTTGCGCGCGCGCGGCGCGCACGTCGAGACGCAATATTTTCCGCACGGCAGCCACGACATCGCGAGGCAGGCGAAATTGCCGGCGGAGAATTTCCTGCGCGACACGATCGGGGAGCCTCAGCCGCCGCCGGCTTCGTGATCCTTCCATCTTCGTTCCCAAGCGGCACAGGCTTCAGCCTGCGTCTCTGCGCTTTCCGGGTTCCCGGAACACAGACTGGAGCCTGTGCGACCAGGATCATCGATCTATAATTCCCCTCATGAAAGCGATGACGGTAAACATCCCCGGCCCCATCGAGGAGCATCCACTCGCGCCGGTCGACATCGCGCCGCCCGAACCTGCCGCGGGCGAAATCCTCGTGCGCGTGAAGACCTGCGGCGTAT
>Ga0210398_10002419_pt1 | contig 18254 bp, 15 predicted proteins | sample IncBWC4OmetaG_FD_161047 | JGI IMG/M metagenome (GOLD analysis project Ga0210398, IMG submission 161047) | Forest soil microbial communities from Barre Woods Harvard Forest LTER site, Petersham, Massachusetts, United States - Inc-BW-C-4-O | ecosystem: Environmental > Terrestrial > Soil >... | reverse complement strand
CGAATCGCCCTGCACGCGCAGCATGAACGCGTCGGAGACCCGCGGCACGAACCCAGCTGATAGCAGAAACTCACCTTCGACGTCCTCCTGGGCCGTGATCGGCACCCCGGCGGCGACGCGTCCCAGAATAGGCATGACGACGGCATCGTGTCCCTGGAAGGAGGCACCCGAGCGCATTGCACGGGGTTTCGTCGGATCACGCGATATCAGACCGCGGCGCTCCAGAGCCTTGAGATGGGCGTGGATGGTCGAGGAAGACGAGAGGCCGACGCGCTCGCCGATCTCGCGCACCGAGGGCGGGTAGCCCCGTTCAGAGGTGAAGCTCCGGATAACGTCCAGGATGCTCCGCTGACGTTCCGTCGCCGGCTTCTCCAACGTCGCTTTGCGCATCGGTCCTCCCCATCGGCAAAGTGCCAAGCGTATGGCACGGATAACGGGTATAACCCTATCACAAATGACAAATCATGGCAAACATACGTTCGTAACCGCTTGACAACGCAAGGCAGACTCGTGCTAAAATCTAGTGGACGAACAGGCGTTTGGCACTAGATATAGGAGTGAAAAACGGTGGGTAGGCGCAAACACTTCACGCTCATGCCGGCAATCGCGCTGGCGGCCCTGGGGGTCATGGTCGCCCTTCCTATGCTCTCGAGCGTCCGGCTCTACGCAGCCTCGACGCCGCACTACGCGACCGTCACCGTCCAGCCTGGCGACACGCTCTGGGGGCTCGCCGCCGCCCACTCCGGCCCAAGCGCCGACCTTCAAGAGATCGTCGACCGAATCACCGACGTAAATCACCTTCAGTCTGGCGCGCTGCAGCCAGGGGAGCGCCTCCGCATCCCAGAGTAGCCCTTCGCCCTTCCCTGAGCTCAGGGTCACACGCTCGGAGTGCTAAGGGCCGCTTCTATCTCCGCTACTTCTTAGCGACGCGAGACGAGCACCAGGCTGTGCCCTTGATGTTCCTCTAAGAACCCGAGTCCGTCCATCATCCAGGTGTCGAGGCCGCCGGCCGAGTGTTTTGCGACCTCGCGAACGACGTGCAACCGGTCCTGCAGCCAGCGCAGCTCGCTCCGGGTCGTCGTGGGAAAGATCGCCGTCTCGCAATCCTCGCACCGATACCCGTACTGCGCTATGTTTTCCCCATGTTGTCGGAGACGAGCTGGAGCGTAGTTTGATAGATCGTCGTGGAGGTTCCCGCCACGCCGTTATCGTGGCGTTGCGTCACGTACTCGTCGACCGTCGTTGGAAGCGCGCGGCTCATATCGTAGCCGATCTTGGTTTGGATGTCGGTGGTCAGGCTGCCGCCGCCGGATTGGCGGACTTTGCGCGCTTCGCTCACCTGCACGTCGCTGGTGGTCGTGGGGCCGATAATGTAGTCGGCCGTGATGTTTAGGTTGGGCGAGTCTTGAGTGATCTGCCAGTGACGCTTCGCATCGATGTTGTTGGGGTCCACGAAGTTTGGCCCCAAAAAGCGCAGCAGCGTATACTCTTCGGAGTAGACCGTTTTGTTGGGATCGCAGATGACTCGGGTGTTGCCATAGACGACGCAGGTCGCCGCGGGGGCTTTGCGTGTCTGCTCACCGTTCTCGCTGATTGAAACGATCAAGCCTCCATCTTGCTGCTTAGCCAAGACGCCGACGGTCATCGTACCCTTATCGGTCAGGGTAGCGCTGTAGTGAGACGTGCCCGAGCCTGGAGCCGCGAGGCCGCCGGCGTTGCCGTAGTCTTCAGCGGGATTTGACGAGTCCTTCGCGTTGATATCCTGCTTCGCGCTGTAGGTAAAGCTGTAGACGAGCGTCGGAACCGCAGTGGTGTACGCGCAGACTACGCTGGGCACAAGAAGCGCGCCCGCCGTCGCACAGGTTACGAGAATTTCCCTAATTCTCAACGTGTCATCACCCACTGCGCTACGGTTTCACCATCGTGTCGGAGACCAATTGAAGCGTGGTTTGATAGATCGTCGTCGCCATTCCGGAGACGCCCTGATCTTGACGCTGGGTCACGTACTCCGCCACGGTCGCGGGAACGACGCGGCTCATATCGTAACCGATCTTGGTCTCCACGTCGGTCGTTACGTTACTCTGGCCCGCGGTGACAATCTTGCGCGTCTCGCTGATCTGCACGTCGCTCGTGGTGGTGGGTCCGATCACGTAGTCCGCCGTGACCTTCATCGTCGGCGAGTTTTGCACGACCTGCCAGTGGCGCTTCGCATCGATGTTGGCCGGGTCGACGAAGTTTTGCCCGAGAAAGCGCAGGAGCGTGTACTCCTCGGTATAGATGGTCTTGTTCGGGTCGCAAATGACGTGGGTGTTGCCGTAAACCACGCAGGTCGCCGGCGGGGCTCTGCGCGTCTGCTGGCCGTCCTCGCTGATTGAAACGATCAAACCGCCGTCGCTCTGCTTGCCCAAGATGGCGACGGTCATCGTCCCCTTGTCGTTCAACCCGGCTTCGTAGTGGGACGTGCCCGACCCCTGATTCGCGGGATTGCAACCAGCCCCGCCGTTACAGTCGTGCCAGTCTTCCGCGGGATTCGCCGAGTCCTTTGCGTTGATATCCTGATTGGCACTGTACGTGAAGTTGTAAACGAGCGTAGGAACGGTGGTGTCCGCGCGGACTACGCTGGGCAGCAGAAGCACTGCCGCCGTCGCACCAGTCACTAAAGTTTCCCGGATTCTCAACATGTCGTCACCTCTAAGAAATCGAGTCCGACACGCGTGGCGCGTTAGGTTTTCGCCATCGTGTCGGAGACAAGCTGGAGCGTCGTTTGATATATAGTGGTCGCCATTCCGGAGACGCCCTGATCCTGACGCTGGGTGACGTACTCCGCAACGGTCGTGGGAACGATGCGGCTCATATCGTAACCGATCTTGGTCTCCACGTCGGTCGTCACGTTGCTCTGGCCAGGCGTGACAATCTTGCGCGTCTCGCTGATCTGCACATCGCTGGTGGTCGTGGGCCCGATCACGTAGTCCGCCGTAACCTTCATCGAAGGCGAGTCTTGCACGAGCTGCCAGTGGCGCTTTGCATCGATGTTCGCCGGGTCGACGAAGTTTTGCCCGAGAAAGCGAAGAAGCGTGTACTCCTCGGTGTAGACGGTCTTGTTCGGGTCGCAAATGACGTGAGTATTACCGTAAACCACGCACGTTGCCGGCGGCGCCCTGCGCGTCTGCTGGCCGGCCTCGCTGATTGAAACGATCAAACCGCCGTCACTCTGCTTGCCCAAAATTCCGACGGTCATCGTCCCCTTGTCGTTCAGCCCGGTTTGGTAGTGGGACGTGCCGGACCCCGTATTCGCGTAGGTGTTATTGCCCGATTTGTCGGGGGCGCCGTAGTCTTCCGCGGGATTCGACGAATCCTTTGTGTTGATATTCTGACTCGCGCTATAGGTGAAGTTGTAGACCAGCGTAGGAACGGGGGTGGTGTCCGCGCGGGCAACGCTAGGCAAAAGAAGCACTGCCGCCGTCGCGGCGGCCGCCACGATTCTCTTAATTCTCAACATGTCGTCACCTTCTGCTTTTCTAAAGCGAACTATTTTGGACACGCAGCGAGTGCAGCAGAGATCGTTTTTCCGGCGACGTCTTCCCGCTTTGCGGTTTCGGACTGCAGCCACGTAACCCCATCCTCGATGCGGGAAAGCGGGTTGTAGCCGACCGCCAATCCGGGGATTTGGCTCGGGTCGAGCGAGTATGGATTCTGGGATATCCCCGGCGTATTGGGATCCTGCCAAGGATTCGGAGTATCCTGAGCGGTTTGGTACGTGGCGTCGGTGCCTTGAATCGCGCCGATGTACTCTTCGCCCGCGTGCTGAAGCTCGCCCATCTGCTGCGTCTGCACGAAGCCGTTGATGAGGTCGAGCGACGCGCTCTGAAACGCGACCGTTTCCAGCAGCTGCTTCTTGATCTTCTCCAGGGTCGCATTGTCGGCCGGATTCCCCGTCGGCGCAAGGAGCTTCTCGTCGTCGAGCAGTGTCTGAGCCGCGATCAGGTTGCGCGCGATCGGCGACACCAAATACGACATCTGCTGCAACGCCATGCTCGTCCCGGGCGAGACGTTATTGATCGAGTCTCCGCCGGTTCCGCTGGCAACGCCATTCTCGAAAACCGCGCGCCCGTATCTCTTGAAGAGCGGCGGGCTCTTCGCAATCGTGCCGTCGTTCTGAAGAATCATTGCCACGGCGGGCCGAACGGTTTCGTGCAGCCGCGCGCAGAGCGCGGTCGTCACGATGTGATAGATCTGCGGGGGCGGGGTCGCCGCGGCTACGCTACCGTCCGACCGAGCCTGCAGCGGTAGAAGCCCAGCGCACGCTAGGACGCAGATCGAAAGAAGCAGCGATCTCTGCACGTAGACAATTTTTCGCACGCGTGAGCCCGGCGCCTGCCCGGGCACAAAAGCAGAAGCGGGGCCCCGAAGGGCCCCGCTTTGCATTGCCTACGTTGGCGAGGTTGGATCGATTAGATCTTCACCTGCGCGTTGACGTAGAGGTTGATCGGTGCCGGCGCGCCACCGATTGCGGTGTTATTGACCGAAGCGGGTACGTAGCTCTGCGTAAACGGCGTGGTTGCGTGATTGGCCGCCCGGTCGCCGATACCGGTGCCGTTGTAGAAGTTCGACGGGTAGGACGACGTGTTGAACGCGCCGCCAGCCGGCGAGTATCCGCAGATTACGTTGCTGGGTGGGTTCGCGGTAGTCCATGCTGCCTGCGTACCACCGAAGCACGAGTGGAAGAGATTCGCGCCCAAGAGCGTTATTCTCACGGTCGGGCTGATGTCGTAGGCGACCTGGAGGTTTCCTACGATCGAGCTCGGCTGCTGGTAGTTATCGAAGAGGAATGCTCCCGTTTGCGGATCGGGGATGTAGAAGTATCCGTTCGCTCCGTTTCCTGTCCCGTACAGCACGTTGCACTGCAGCGGATTGGTCTTCGGCGAGACCTTCGTGATGCCGGTCGTAGCCGAGTTGAACTGACAGGAACGCGGGTCGAGACCGTTGGTGTCGAGCGGACTGCCGTAGAAGCCGCCGCTCTGGAACGAGAAGCTGGGCGTAATCGCCAGCTTGTCGTGGCGCCAGTTGAGGATCAACGACGAAACGATCGGCGAGATGTAGGTGCCCAATGAGGCGTTCAGGTTCGGCGCGATCGCGGTCGAGTACGGGTTGTACCAGGCGCCCGTACTGAGCAGCGGCTGCTCCGGCTGATTGTAATACGGGTTCAGGATCGTGTCCTGGCCGCTCAAGTTTTTCGCGCTACAAGAAACCGGGTTCAGACCCTGGTAACAGGGGCTTCCGCCGCCGCCCTTGGTCAGCGAGTTGTATTGAGCGATGACCGTATTGAGGCCTACGACCTCGTTGGTGATCGTGCCGCCAGTGCTCAGGGGCACGTTCTGGAACAGTATCTTCGAGTTCGTGTAGGTGAAGGCTAACTGTCCCGAGAGACCGTTGCGGGTGAAGTCACCCTTGTTGAACTGGAACTCGACGCCTTGGTTACGGTTCACGCCGACCGGCACTTGGGTAACGAAACCGGCACCGATGAACGTTTGCTGCTGCCAGTTCGAGACCCATGTGTAGAACGGCGTGAGCTTAAAGCTCATGTCCGTTCCACGGAAGTGCTGCTCGTACGAGAGATCGTACTGCCCCGACGAGATTCCCGGAATCGGGTGGAACGGCGAGTAGAACCCGAGGTTCATCGTGTTGTTCCATACCGACCGGTCGTCTCCGGAGAGGCTGGCATACTGTACGGAAGCCGTGATCGGCGGCTGCGTGAAGCGTCCCGCCGAAACACGCCAGACGACGTCGGGCGACTGCGTGAACGTCGCCGAGAAGCGCGGCTCCCAATAGTTAAGGGAGTACGAGCTCGGCGAGGTCGCAGTGAAGTTCGGCGCCGCTACGCCGTTTTGGGTGATGCCGTTGGGATGAACCCATCCCGTGTGCGGTCCACCGGGGTTGATCGCGGCCGCTGCCTTGTCGCAGTTGCCGTCGACGTATTGCGCCGATGCCGGCGGCGCCTGGCCCGGCGCCAACGGTTGCACGAGGGTCTCGTTCGTAGCCGCTAAGACGCAAGTATAGTTTGCAGTCATGTTGGCGTAGAACTCGTTGGCCGCGTTCGCCGTATTGGGAAGGTCGTACGTGAAGTTGTCGTAGCGAAGCGCGGCGTTAATCAGGAACCGGTCGTTCGGCCGGAACTGATCGGAGAGCGAGGCGTTGGTAAACCTCGGCGTGATGGAGTTGTACGAGCCGGTCGCGTTTCCGGCCCAGAGGCTGTCCCACGTGGCATTCTTGGGCCCACCGAATCCGGTTGGACCGGATTGCGCATCGCTGGTCCATGTCGGAGCAACGTTGCACTGGGGAGCATTCTTCTTCGCGCAGTTATAGTACGACGATCCGGTGCCCCCGGTGAGGTTCACGTCGTAGTAGCTGGGCGCGGCCAAGCAGATCTGCTTCGCACCACTCGTCGGATCGTAGCAGGTGAATCCACCTGCCGACGGAGCCATATAGCCGATCGGAGAGCACGAGCTCAGACACGACGCGTAGGCGGAGCTGTTGTTGAACCGGATCACGCCGGCGGTCGTGTAGTTGCCGTCGAGCGAGACCAGGTTTTGGTCGTTGAGCTGATCTTGAAAGTCCAGTGCGCCGCCCGACGTGTGGGTCATGAGCTGGTACTGGGCCGCAAGATCGGAGGGTGTGGCACCATCGGTTGCACCGTACGAGGGGCTGGCTTCGAGCCAGTCCGAGTAGAAGGTGTACCCATAGGCACGCAGATAGGCCGATTGGCTCAGCGCGTACGTGTATTGGACTTTCGTGATTCCGGTGTCGTTCCGGTTGTTCGTAAGTCCCTCGTCGTTTGCTGGAATCGGTCCGTCGAACTCATGCGTCGGAGTATTGGGAGACATGTAGACTCCCGGTGGCGTGATGCTCGTCGCGCTCCGCGCAATCGGCGTTCCGAACGGCACGTTGTACGCGATGTTATCGCCATACGCCAAGTAGGTTGGGGCGCAAGCGATGGGCTGCGAGGGACATGAGAACGGCGCTTGGTAGCTCGGCGGAAGGTTCTTGTTATAGAACAGGTTCGGGTTCTCAAGCGCAATGATCTGTCCGGCGCTCGTACAGCCGTTGACCGTTAGCCCCGGCGCGACGGTCTCGGGACCGCAGGTCGGCGCCGCAGCCTTCGTATTGTACAGCGTGTAGATGTACTGATTGTTGCCCGGCCCTATGTCGTTTTGGCTGTTATAGAAGTAGTTCGTGAGCGCCGAGCCGCTCCACAAGACCTGCACGTCGTCGCGAAGGCCGTTTCCTTTCGGAATCCCCATGTGCAGATTGATGACGCTTTCACGATCCGCGATCTGGCTGGGGCCGGCCGACAGGCCGCTGTAATACTGCCAGCAGCCCTGATCCGGGTAGTTGAAGCCTTTTGATCCGGCGGTCTGGCACATCGGCTTGACGCCTTGGCAGGTTGCGACTGCAATGCACATATACCCTGGGCCAAGGACCTGATCGCCGACGGCGCCGTAGCCGAAGGCATTTCCGATCACGTTGTCACCAGAGAAGACTCCGCCCGGCGTCATGTATCCGGCGCCGTTACTGTTGTCGAGGAAGCGGTAATCTTGGTTGTAGCCTAAGAGAGCAACGTAATAACTGAAGTTTCGGTCCGGCGTCGAGCCGCCGATCTCAACCGAGGCTTGATGGTAGTACTGCGGCGTCCCGATGCCCAGGTTGGCGGTCGCGAAGCCGGGGAAGGTACCGGTCTTGATGACCTGATTGATAAAACCCGAAGTACCGGCGGACGCAACGGAGGCCGGTCCGCCGCCCGTGTAGACCTGCAACTCCTGCAAGCCGACGCTGGACTCGGTCGAGGAGTTGTAGTTATCGAAAGCGCGGTTGACGGGGATGCCGTCGTACTCGAACGCGGTATAGTACGAGTTTTGACCGCGAACGTACGCGGCGTTGAAATCCCAGCCCATGCCGCCTTGCGACGTCTGGACGCCGGGAACCGACGCCATGGCCGAATAGGCGTTATTCAGGTTGCCGCCGCCACCGAGTGATTGTGCGGCAGCCGCCTGCGCGGCGGTGACGTTATACAAGTCGGATCCGACGCCGGACTTGACCAGCGACGTACCTGCCGACGAGGTAACGCGCGCGATCGTCACGAGCGCCGCCGTCATCCGGTAGGAGACCTGTTGCGTCTGGTCGGCAAAGACCACGACGCCTGGATACGAGTAAGGCTGATATCCCGACTTGGTGAGGCTGATAGTGTAGGTGTCGGGGCCAAGCGAGAGGAGCGTGAAGTGACCTCCCGCGTCCGTCGTTGCGGTCCGGTTCCCGGAGGGAGCGACTGCCTGCACTTGCACACCGGCAATCGGGACGCCCTTCGAGTCGGTAATCGTGCCCGCGATGTTACCCGTAACGCCTGCCAGTGCCCATGTTCCCTGGCTAAGGAACGCGACGAGTAACGAAGCGGCTATAACCGCGCGACGGAGGGTCTGTTGTGAACTCATTGTTCGTTTAACCCTCTATCATTATCGAGTTGTCAAAAGGCGAGCCGCCCCGCTTTCCCACGGGCCAGCCGGCCCCAGGAATTTCACAGAGTGACCCACTGCGCCAAGCATTTGCTCAGGATTGGGTCGGTTCCTTTAGGTACCCTTAAGGGATGGCGCCTAGCGCCGTTGACGGATTTACGCCCGGACGGCGAGGCGTTCGGCAAGCAAGCGTGGGATGTCGGATGGACGGTCGGCTACCGGCACGCCGGCGGCTTCAAACGCGGCGATCTTGCTCTGGGGCGTCCCAAAGCTTCCCGAGATAATTGCCCCGGCGTGGCCGAGGGACTTGCCCGGCGGGGCATTGCGACCTCCGACGAAGGCGACGACCGGCATCTCGGGCAGGTGCTCGGCGATGAACGCGGCGGCATCTTCTTCGTCCGAGCCGCCGATTTCGCCGCAAAGTACCAGCGCGCTGGTCTGCGGATCGTTCTTGAACTCACGCAGGCACTCGACAAACGTCGTTCCGATGATCGGGTCGCCGCCGACACCGACGCAGGTCGACTGGCCGAAGCCCTCGCGCGTCAGCAGGTCGACGACCTCGTAGGTCAGGGTTCCCGAGCGCGACATGACGCCGACATGGCCCTCTTTAAAGATGTGGCCGGGCATGATGCCGACCAGCGCCTTTCCCGGCGAGATAAGCCCGGGGCAGTTCGGGCCGATGATGCGCATCCCGGGCGTCGTACCGACCACTTTGAGCGTATCGTGCACGGGTACGCCTTCGGTGATGCAAACCGCAAACGTGATTCCCGCTTCGTAAGCCTCGTAGAGCGCGTCGGCAGCGAAAGGCGGCGGAACGAAGATGCAGGTGTGGGTCGCGCCCGTCGCTTCAACGGCCTCTTTGACGGTGTCGAAGACGGGGAGTCCGTGCGGGGTCATCTGCCCGCCCTTGCCGGGCGTGACCCCACCCACAAGATTCGTTCCGTACTTCACCATCCGGTCGGTATGATAGGAGCCCTCGGCACCGGTGATGCCTTGTACGATTACCCGGCTGTTCTTGTCTAAAAAGATCGACACGCCTTAGCCTCTCATCTCCGAAGCGAGTCGCACCGCTTCGCTTGCGCCTTCGTCCATCGTCTCCACCGGGGTCATGCCGGCATCGGCCAGGATGCGCCGGCCCTCTTCTTCGTTGGTTCCCGTCAAACGAATGACGAGTGGAATCTTTCGTGACGTCGTTTCGCGCATCGCTTCGACGACGCCGCGTGCGACTTCGTCTCCCCGCGTAATGCCGCCGAAGATGTTGATGAAGAAGACCGTCGCGCCGGTGTTGTTCACCACGAGCTCGTAGCAGTTGCGAACCCGTTGCGCGTTCGCGCCGCCGCCGACGTCGAGAAAGTTGGCGATCTGGCCTCCGGCATTGCTGACCGCGTCCATGGTCGCCATCGCGAGCCCCGCGCCATTGGCCATCGTGCCGACGTCTCCGGGGAACCGCCGAAAGTTGCGAATCCCGACGCCGGCTTGCGCCGCAAGCGTTTCGTCCTCATCCAGCGGCAGCACCGCATGCCACTGCGCGAACTCCGGATTCTTGAACAAAGCGTCGTCGTCGAGCTCGACCTTGGCATCGGAGGCAATGACGCGGCCGTCGGTCGTCAGCGCGAGCGGATTGATCTCGACGAGCTTCGCGCCGTACCGGAAAAACAGGTCGTACAGTGCGCCCGCGATCGCCGGAAACTGCTTGCGGTATCCCGGATCGAGCTGCGCCGCAAACGCGAGCTCGCGCCCGATGAAAGGCGAGTACCCGATCGCCGTATCTACGGGAAATTTCACGATCGACTCGGGATGCCGCTCGGAAACCTCTTCGATATCCATGCCGCCGTAGCGACTAACGATGAAGACGGGCTTGCGCGCCGCGCGATCGATCGCCACCGCACAGTAAGCCTCCTTCGCGATGTCCAGCCTCTCTTCGACGAGCAGCGATTTTATCGGTTCGCCTTGCGGATTCTGGCGATTGGGGGGCATCGGCGTTGCCAAGATATCCTCGGCGACGCGGCGCCCATGCGCGGCATCGCTCGCCATCTTGATCTTGCCGGCCTTCCCGCGGCCGCCCATGAGGACTTGCGCTTTGACGACCCATTCGCCCGGGTTCTTTTCGACGAACTGCGCCACCGCGTCGGGCGTAAACGCGTGCTCGCCGCGCGGCACGGCTATGCCGGCGCGCTTGAAAAGCTCCTTGCCCTGGTACTCCATCAAATTCATAGCGGGCCGACAGGTTCGCACCGTCGCGCTTAGGCCCTTGCTATCTCTGTCGCACTTCGTGAAAGCCGCCCGCTGGGGCGGTTCGATGGTGTCGACGAAGGAACCGATACTTCCATTCGCAACGGGTCCGATTCCCGTCCGCTCCAGCCGCCGATCCGTTGCGTGAGGCGAAATCGGTGTGATAGTGTGGGAGCGAGTATCGGTTCCGCAGTCGACACCGCGAGAGGCGTCCAAACGGATGCCTCTCGTTATTCCAGACGCCCCAAGAGCGAGCGCGCGATGATGATCTGCTGGATCTCCGATGTGCCTTCGTAGATCTCGGTGATCTTTGCGTCGCGGTAATGACGCTCGACCGCGAACTCGGTCGTGTATCCATACCCGCCGTGAATTTGCAGGGCTTCGGCGGCGTGCCGGCGCGCAGCCGTCGAGGCAAAGAGCTTCGCCTTGCTCGCGGGAATTGCAAAGGGCTCGCCCGCGTCGGCAAGGGCCGCGGCGCGATAGGTGAGCATCCGCGCCGCATCGAGATCCATCGCCATCTGCGCAATTTTGAACGAGACGCCCTCGAACGCCCCAATAGGCTTTCCGAACGCGACGCGCTCCTTCGCAAACTTTACCGACTCGTCGAGGCAGGCGGCGAGAATTCCAATCGCCTGCGCCGCAATGCCGATGCGACCGGCGGTTAACGCCGTCATCGCGTTGCCGAAACCCGCACCTTCTTCACCGAGCAGCGCTTCGCGACCGACGCGCACGTCATCGAAGGCCAAATCGCAGGTGTTGCTGGTGTGGATTCCCAGTTTTTCGGTCACGCGCTCGACCGTGACGCCGGGCAGGTTCGGCTCGAAAAGAAAGGCGCTGACCCCGCGAGCACCGGGGCCGCCGGTGCGAAACATTCCCATGATGACGCCGGCATAGCTGCCGGTGCTGCACCACTGCTTTCGGCCGCGCAGCGTATAGCCGCCGCCGGAAGGCTTTGCAGTAGCGCGCAGGGCTACCGCGTCAGACCCGGCATCCGATTCGGTCAAGGCGAATCCAGCCAGGACGTCGCGGCTTGCCAGAAGAGGCAGCCAGCGCTCCTTCTGATCCTTCGTTCCGAGCTTTAGAATCGCCGAACAGATCATCGAATGAACCGAAACGGTCACCGCCGTTCCCGCATCGACTCGCGCGAGCTCCTCGATCGCGAGCGCGTATGAAAGATAGTCCGCTTCCGCGCCGCCGTACTCTTCGGGCACGAGGATTCCCATGATGCCCGCGCGGGCCAACTTGCCATAGAGTTCGCGCGGAAAAACGTGGTCGCGGTCCCACTGCGCGACGAACGGCGCGATCTCGCGTTGCGCGATCTCCGCCGCCAGCGCGCCGATCTGCCGCTGATCCGCGCTTAACTCAAACTGCGAGATGCGACGCTACTCCACACGCACGAGAAGGGCATCACCCTGGCCGCCGCCGGAGCAAATCGTTGCCACGCCGTAGCCGCCGCCACGTTTGCGCAGCTGGTTGATCAGCGTCGTCACGATGCGAGCTCCCGACGCGCCGATGGGGTGTCCCATGGCGACCGCGCCGCCGTACTGGTTGATGAAGCCGTCCTCGAGCCCCAGACGGCGGCCCGACGTAATCGCAACGGCCGAGAAGGCTTCATTGATCTCCCACACGTGGATGTCGTTCGTACTCAAACCGGTGCGGTCGAGAAGCTTGCGTGCCGCCATCGCGGGCGTCAAGCTAATGTAGGGCGAATCCCAGGCGACCGTCGCGTGCTCCACGATCGTCGCCAGCGCTTTGTAGCCACGCTCCTGCGCGTAGCCGGCGTCGGCGAGAATCAACGCCGCCGCGCCGTCGTTGACGCCGGGCGCGTTTCCGGCCGTCACGGTACCGTTGCGTTCCAGAGGCTTGAGCTTCGCCAACGCCTCAATACTTGCGTCGGCCCGTACCGCCTCATCGCGATCGACGAGCGTGTGTGGATGCTCGCCCGTGACGAACGGCGCGAACGACGCATAATCCAACGTGAACTCTTCCGAAGGCTCGTGATCCCAGACCGACGCCGAGCCGCCCACCGCGACCGGCACCCGCACCTTCCCTTGACGCGGGAGACGCTCGACGACGACTTTATCCTTCGCTTTGCTCGCGACTTTCACGGCGACGATCTCGTCGGCAAAATGTCCGGCCGCGTGCGCCGCGGCGGCGCGCCGATGGCTCTCCATCGAGAAGATATCCTGCTCTTCACGCGTGAGACCTAACTCGTTGGCGACTTTGCTGCCCTGAGTTGCCATCGTCATCGGAAAATATTGATCCCAGAGTCCGTCGAAAATCATTGCATCGACGACCGTGCCGTCACCGAAGCGATAGCCCCAGCGCGCATCGCGCAGCAGATACGGCGCGTTGGACATCGACTCCATGCCGCCGGCCGCGACGACCGAGTTGGCTTCCGCGTTAATCGAGCGCATCGCGTTGACGACCGAAAGCAATCCCGACGCGCATACCTTGTTGACGGTATCGGCAGTCACGGTCTTGGCGAGTCCCGACTTAAAGAGCACCTGACGCGCCGGATTCTGCCCCACGCCGGCTTGCAGCACTTCACCGAACGTCACGTGCTCGATCTCGGTTGGATCGATCTTTGAACGCTCGATCGCGGCGGTAAGGGCGACGGCGCCAAGCGTCGTCGCGGAGAGCGGAGCGAGCGCTCCCCCGAGTTTGCCGAAGGGCGTGCGTGCCATTCCGAGCACAACGGTCTTTGAGCTATCTAAATTCATGACTTCGCGATTCTATTCAAACCGCTAAACGCCTAGTCAGTCGCGCTCGGAGGGGGTTGCTGGCGCGATGTCGAGAGGGCTCGGCACGACGAGCCCTTCGACTCGCTTCGCTCGCTCAGGACAGGCCCCGACAGGATGGCGAGAGCGAGGAGGCCGGCAGCAGGAGCGCCGCACGGATGCGGCGCGACGAGCGTCCTCTCGACATCACGCCCAGCAACCCCCTCCGAGCGCGACTGACTAGTGCTTTACCACCACCGGACAGGTTTCGCATTCGAATTGAACGGTCACGTGCGTTACGCCGAAGTGCTCGCGGGCGCAGTCGTCGATCTCGCGCAGGACGGCGGTCGCTTCGCTCAAGCGGCGGTCGTCGAGCAACACGTGCGCCGAGAGCGCGTGCGAGCCGCTGCCGATCGACCAAACGTGGAGATCGTGAATTCCGGTGACGCCGGGAATTTTTTCGATGTGCTGCGCGAGATCGGCGCTGTTCACGTCGCTGGGAACGCTTTCGAGCAGCACTTCGGTCGCATCGCGCATCAGGCGCACGACGCCGACGACGATGATGGCCGCGACGAAGAGCGAGAGCAGCGGGTCGATCCAGGCGACGTGCGTCAGCGCGATCGCAATGCCGCCGGCGATCACGGCCAACGCGCCGAGCGCGTCGCCGAAGACGTGAAAGAGCGCCGCACGGACGTTCATGTCGCGTTTGCCCGGTGCGCGCAACGAGACTCCGACGCCGGCGTTGACCGCAAGCCCGATTGCCGCAACGATCGTCATCACCGCCGCATGTGGTTCGACGGGTGCGCTAAAGCGCCGCACCGCGAAGTACACGATTCCGATCGTCGCCACGAGCAGAATCGTTCCATTGACGAGTGCGCCGAGCACCTCGATGCGTCCGTAACCAAACGTGCGGCGCGGGTCGGCCGGACGCGCCGCGCCGGCCGAGGCAAGCAACGCCAGCGCGAGCGCGACAACATCCATGCAGACGTGCACCGCATCGCCGGTCAGCGCCAAGCTCCGCGACACGGCGCCGCCCCAGAACTCGAGCACCGCCACGAGCGCCGTCGCCAAGAGCGCGAAACTCAGACGGCGGGCAACGTTGGTCGCGGCCATTACGGTGTCTTGCGGGCCTTCAACCACAAGGCGAACAGCATCGCGGCGAACGTCACGAACGTCTTGCTCTCCGCCGTGCGGACGACGTCGGCGCTCCATTGCCCTTGCGCGTCATCGATCGGCGTCGATCGCGGAATGAACGGTGGAACGCGATCGCAATAGCGCTCGAACTCTTCGCCAAACTGCGAGTGTAGAAATGCCTCTTCGTGCGGCACGATTGCGGCGTAGACCGCGCTCATTGCAGCCAGCGAGCCGCCTACGAGCAGGGCCCGCGCGATCGGGCAGTTGCGACCGGTGAAGGCGATGGCAAAGCCCGTCGCGGTAACGAAGTTTCCGATATAGAGCGGGTTTCGCACGTAACCGTACGGGCCGGCCGTAACGAGCTTGCGCGCCGTCACTACATCGTTGCGCGTAGTCTCGCCCGAGTAGCCCACCGCCCAGCAACGAATCAGCTCGCCCGCAATCGCGATCGGCAACCCGAACGCGATGCTGCCTGCGCTCGGTTTGCCGCGCTTTACGAGCACCAATGCCGGGAGGCCCAACAGCAGGCCCCGGTTCTTAAAGACGAATGCGCGCACTATCCTTCGACTCCGCTCAGGATGACAACGTTGCGAGCGCCGCTGCATAAACGTCGCGCAGCGAGCGGTCCAGCGTAATCGTCGGCTGCCAGCCCGTCGCCTCGCGCAGCTTCTCCGAACTGCCGACGGAGAGAGGAATCTCAGTGGCGCGCATGCGTTGCGGGTCTTCGCGTACTTCCACCGGTACCCGTGCAATCGAGATGAGCTCGCGCAACACGTCGCGGATCGTCACGGCGCGACCGCTGCAGACGTTATAGACTTGCGCGCCTTCGCCGCGGCGCGCGAGCGCCAGATAGGCCTCGACGACGTCGCGAACGTCCAAGAAGTCGCGAGCCGAGCTGAGGCTGCCCACGTACATCTGTGGCTCGCCGCCGCCGGCGATGCGGGCCAGCTGCGTTGCCAAAGAGGCAACGACAAAACGCTCGCTTTGATTTGGTCCGATATGGTTAAAGGCTCGCGCGACCACGACGTCGAGCCCCAGGCTTCGCGCACCGGACAAAAGGAAGGCCTCGGCGGCCGCCTTGCTTGCACCGTACGGATTGGCCGGACGCAAGTCCAGGCTCTCGCGCAGCGGATACTCGCTTCGATCGCGTGCGCCGTAAACTTCAGCCGAACTGGCGAAAACGATGCGTGGGGACGGGTCGCCCCCGTACGCCCGCACCGCTTCGGCCAGCCGCGCGCTCCCGAGCGCATTGGTTTCAAAGCTTTCGATCGGCGAGCGCAGCGAATCCGGCACGAACGTTTGCGCGGCGAGGTGAAAGACGACGCTCGGGCGTGCCGCTTCCAGCGCGGCGCGCAAAGAATCCGAGTCGCCCAGATCGATCGGGAAAAAGTCGCTTCGGGCGTCGTGAGGGCCGCCGCAAGCCAAAACGTCGTCGCCTTGGCGGCGCAGCGCGGCGACGAGAAAGCGGCCGACAAATCCGCTGGCTCCAGTAACCAAGGCTCGCACGGCAAGCGCTAAGCGCCGACGCGCGCACGGAGACGAGCGATATCCGCCTCGACCATCATCGCCACGAGCCGCTCGAACTCGATGTCGGGCTTCCAACCCAGCTCGAGCGCGGCTTTGCTCGCATCGCCAACCAGCAGGTCCACTTCGGCGGGGCGGACGAACCGCGGATCGGTCACGACATAAGGCTCGAACGAACCCAAGCCTGCGACTTCGAACGCGATCCGCACGAAGTCCCGAACGCTGTGAGTCCGTCCCGTAGCGATTACATAATCCTCCGCGCGCGGCTGCTGCAGCATCAGCCACATCGCGCGCACGTAGTCGCCGGCGTAACCCCAGTCGCGATGCGCGTCGAGGTTCCCGAGACGCAGCTCGTTTGCAAGGCCCAGTTTGATCCGCGCCACGCCGTCGGAAATCTTCCGCGTAACGAACTCCCTCCCGCGGCGCTCCGACTCGTGATTAAAGCAAATTCCGCTGCACGCAAACAGACCGTACGACTCGCGGTAATTCACCGTGATCCAGTGGCCGTAGGCTTTTGCGACGCCGTAGGGGCTGCGCGGGTAGAAGGGCGTCGTCTCGCACTGCGGCGTCTCGACCACCTTGCCGAACATCTCCGAGCTCGAGGCTTGGTAGAACCGAATCTTCGGGTCGACGTGACGAATCGCTTCGAGCACCCGCGTGACGCCGAGTGCCGTGAACTCGCCGGTCAGTACCGGCTGGGTCCACGAGGCAGGCACGAACGATTGTGCCGCGAGATTGTAAATTTCGTCCGGACGAACGTCGCTAACGATCGACGTGATCGAGCTTTGGTCGAGAAGATCGCCCGATACTATCTCGATGTCATCGACGATATGCTCGATGCGCTCGTGCACCTCGGTGCTGGTGCGCCGCGTCATACCGACGACGCGGTATCCCTTCTCGAGCAGCAGCTCCGCGAGATAGGAGCCGTCTTGGCCCGTAATTCCCGTAACGAGTGCGGTCTTGCTCACCAGTGCGGCCGGCCTTGCCGGAGGCGCTCCGCCAGCGTGACTGCGATAAACGACGCGACTTGGCTCGGCAGGGTTCCGCGGCCAAACCCGGCGTCGTAGCCGAGCTCGCCGGCCAACAGATTCGTCACGCGCGGGCCGCCGCAGATCAGCACGACGTTGTCTCGCACGTTCTCCGCCTCCAGCAGCTCGCTAAGCGCCGTGAAGTTCCTAATGTCGCTTCCTTTCTGCGTGACGGCCTGCGATGCGAGCAGTGCATCGATCCGTCGCTCCTTCGTGAAGCGCACCAACTCCTCGACGGCGACCTGACTGCCGAGGTTATGCGTTTCGAACTCGTGATAGCGTTCCAAGCCGTAATCGCCCTTATACCCCTTCATATTGAGGATCGCGTCGATGCCGACGGTGTGGGCGTCGGTGCCGATACAGGCACCGGCTACCCGGATCTTGCGGCTGACCCGCTCGTGCACCAGCGCGTCGATCTGCTCCATCGACATCGCATGGGCGCCCGCCGCAGGCGCCACGATGGCGTCAACGTCGACGGCCTGCGTCGTGGTTGCGTAGATCACGAAGAAAGAGAAGCCCGAGGCGATCGGCCGTCCTTCGACGACCTGCACGTCGCGCAACCCTAGCTTCCCGGCGAGTTGGCGTGCCGCCTCATCGGCTGCTTCGCTCCAATCGACCGGCAGCGTAAACGAGAGCTGCACCTTTCCGTCATCGCGCGTATCGCCGAAGGGCCCGACGAGCTTCGTCACCCGGGCCGGCCTAGCGCGAGACGTCGTTCTTCAAAGGGATTCCAATAGTCGGCGGCGCGTTCGAAGACACCATCGAAGCCGCGGCCGCCTTCGGGCGCCCGAGAGACGTCGGCAAAAAGCGCAGCCTCTATAGCCGCCATCAGCCCCATCGCGGCAACGCGTTCGAGCAATGCTTCGCACGAAGCGAGCACGTCGTGCGCGCGCCGTTCGATGATGCCGCCCGGGCGTAGCGCGATCTCGTCGCCGAAATGCCGGGCCGTGCTCATGATGTAGCGCGCATTCTCGAGGGAGAGCGCCCGGTCGCCCAAAAATGGCGTGTGGATCGCTTCGGTCGGCATGCCGCACAAATGGATGTTCTGACCCGTCATCACCGACGTTAGGTTGAACATCGCATCGATCAGGTGCCCTTTGAAGATGTCGCCG
>Ga0210398_10002418_pt1 | contig 18258 bp, 17 predicted proteins | sample IncBWC4OmetaG_FD_161047 | JGI IMG/M metagenome (GOLD analysis project Ga0210398, IMG submission 161047) | Forest soil microbial communities from Barre Woods Harvard Forest LTER site, Petersham, Massachusetts, United States - Inc-BW-C-4-O | ecosystem: Environmental > Terrestrial > Soil >... | reverse complement strand
ATTCCTTCACCCGCATCTACGGTATCCTCAACGGCACCTGCAATTACATTCTCTCGCGCATGGAGCAGGACCGGCTCGCCTTCGACGATTGCCTGCGCGACGCGCAGCGGCTGGGTTACGCCGAAGCCGATCCGACCTTCGACGTCGAAGGCCACGACACCGCGCAGAAGCTTTCGATCCTGGCTAGCCTCGCCTTCGGCACCAAGCTCGATCCCAAGGCGATCTATGTCGAGGGCATTTCGTCGATCACCCTGGCCGACCTCGATGCGGCCGATCAGTTGGGCTATCGGGTTAAACTGCTCGGCGTCGCGGTGAAGACCGGGGAGGGCATCGAGCAGCGCGTGCACCCGACCATGGTGCCGAAGGATTCCGCCATCGCGCAGGTCATGGGCGTGACCAATGCGGTGACGGTCGACGCCGAAGGGCTGGCGCCGATCACGCTGGTCGGACCCGGCGCCGGCGGCATGGCGACGGCTTCCGCGGTGGTGTCCGATCTGGCGGATATCGCCTGCGGCGTGCGCACGCCGCCGTTCGGCCGCCCGGCCGCGCGCATGACCGCGGTGCGCAAGGCGCCGATGCAACATCACGAAGGCGGCTATTACATCCGGCTTCTGGCGCGCGACCGGCCGGGCTCGGCGGCGACCATTGCGCGGCGGTTGGCGCAACAGAACATATCGCTGGAGTCCATCGTGCAGCGTCACAGCACCGGGGCGCGCGATGCGGCCCGGCCAGGCCGTTCCGGCGAGCCGGTGCCGGTGATCATGATCACCTATGCGACCAGCGAGGATGCGGTGCGCAAAGCCCTCGTCGCCGTGCGCCGCGACCGTGTAATCTCGGGCCGGCCGCAGGTCATTCGAATCGAGAAGAATTAGAGCATGATCCCGAAAGAGCCTGTCCTCGGACTTGATCCGAGGATGGATCACCGGTTTTCGGATAAGATCATGCTCAACTTGGAATAGGGGGAGGGGATGGCGACGATCACTGTTCCGGCAAGTCCGGCGCTGGAGCGCGTTCTCTCCATCGAAATCGCGCGCGTGACCGAGCGCGCCGCGGTCGCCGCCGCACGCTTGCGCGGGCGCGGCGCGGAAAAGAAATCCGACCAGGCCGCGGTCGACGCCATGCGGCGCGAGCTCGGCAAGCTCTTGGTCGACGGCACCGTGGTGATCGGCGAGGGCGAGATGGACGAGGCGCCGATGCTGTTCATCGGCGAAAAGGTCGGCACCTTGGTGGGGCCCAAGGTCGATATCGCCGTCGATCCGCTGGAGGGCACCACGCTGTGCGCCAAGAACATGCCGGGCGCCATCGCCACGCTGGCCATGGCCGATCACGGCGCCATGCTGCACGCGCCCGACATCTACATGGACAAGATCGGCATCGGTCCCGGCTATCCCAAGAACGTCGTCGATCTCGACGCGCCTGCCGATGAGAATATTTTGGCGCTCGCCAAGGCCAAAGGCGTCAAACCCGACGCCATCACCGCCATGATCCTCGATCGGCCGCGCCACGCCGATATCATCGCTGCGGTGCGCAAGACCGGCGCCGCGGTGAGCCTGATCACCGACGGCGACGTCGCCGGCGTCATCCATACCGCCGAGCCCGACAAGACCGGCATCGACATTTATCTCGGCATCGGCGGCGCGCCCGAGGGCGTGCTGGCGGCGGCGGCGCTGCGCTGCATCGGCGGCCAGATGCAATGCCGCCTCGTCATCGACACCGACGAGAAGCGCGAGCGCGCCGCCAAGATGGGCATCAAGGACCCGCGCAAGAAATATTTGATCGAGGACATGGTGCGGGGCGATTGCCTGTTCGCTGCCACCGGCGTCACCGACGGCCGCATGCTGCGCGGCGTTCGGTTCGGTCACGGCATCATCGAGACCGAGACCGTGGTGATGCGCTCGGCCAGCGGCACCGTGCGGCGCATCGTAGCGGAGCACAGGAAGCTGGATAAGTTCGACTAGAGTTGAGTACCGCGCAATTCTTGCATCGATTGTGATTGTGGATTCCGGGCTCGCGCCGAAGGCGCGCCCTGGAAGACGAGAAATGGCTGAGAACCGCCTCTTCCTCGGCGTCGAGAATTCGGCGACCGGCCGCGCCTGGCGCGACCGGCTCGACGAGCGCGGCGCGTCGCGCGCGCTGGCGATCGCGCAGCGGCACGATTTGCCCGAGCTCTTGGCGCGCATCCTCGCCGGCCGCAATGTCGAGGCCGACGCGGTCGACGCTTTTCTCGATCCGACCATCAAGCGAACGATGCCCGATCCGAACGTGCTCACCGCCATGCCGGAGGCGGCAACGCGCATCGCCGATGCTGTCACGCGCGGCGAGAGCATCGCGATTTTCGGCGACTACGACGTCGACGGCGCGACATCCGCCGCGGTGCTGGCGCGGTTCCTGCGGTTTGGCGGCGTCGAGCCGATTATTCACATTCCCGATCGGCTGTTCGAAGGCTACGGCCCGAATGTCGAGGCGGTGCGGGCGCTGGCCGGGCGCGGCGCGACGCTGTTGGTGACCGTCGATTGCGGCACCACCAGCGTCGAGCCGTTGAGCGAAGCAAAGACGCTCGGGATGGACGTCGTCGTCATCGATCATCATCAGGCCGACGAGACGCTGCCGCCGGCACTTGCGATCGTCAATCCGAACCGGCGCGACGATCTCTCCGGACTGGGCTATCTCGCAGCGGTCGGGCTCGTGTTCATGACCGTAGTGGCGGTCAATCGCGAATTGCGCGCCCGCGGTTTTTGGTCCGAGGCGCGGCCTGAGCCCGATCTCCTCACGTTCCTCGACGACGTGGCGCTCGGCACCGTCGCCGACGTGGTGCCGCTGATCGGTCTCAATCGCGCTTTCGTCGCCAAGGGCTTGCTGGTGCTGCGCCGGCGCGAGCAGGCGGGACATGTCAGTCTCATGGACGTGGCGCGGCTATCCGGTCCGCCGGAGGCCTGGCATCTCGGCTTCCTGCTCGGCCCGCGTATAAACGCCGGCGGCCGCATCGGCCGCGCCGATCTCGGCGTGCGGCTGCTCCTGGAAACCGATCCGATCGAAGCCGCAAAAATCGCCGCCGAGCTCGACCGGCTCAATCGCGAGCGGCAGGCGATCGAGCAGGAAACCTTGGCGCAGGCCGAAGCCGAAGCCATGGCTGCGCTCGGCATCGAGGAGAAAGGCGCCGTGGTGATCACTGCCGCGGAAGGCTGGCATCCCGGCGTCGTCGGCCTGGTCGCCGCGCGGCTCAAGGAGAAATTCGGCCGGCCCGCGTTTGCCATTGCGCTCGAGCCCGGCGGCATCGGCACCGGCTCCGGCCGCTCCATCACCGGCGTCGATATCGGCCGCGCCGTGCGCCGCGCCGTCACCGAGGGCTTGCTGGTCAAAGGCGGCGGCCACGCCATGGCGGCGGGCGTGACGTTGCGCAAGGGCGGCTTGGCGCAACTGCGCGCGTTCCTCGAAACAGCGCTGAGCGCCGATGTCACCGCCGCGCGCCGCGCAAGCGGCCTGATGATCGACGGCGCGGTCAGCGCAGCCGGCGCCAATCTCGAACTCGTTGCCATGATCGAGCGTGCCGGGCCATTTGGTTCCGGCAATCCCGAGCCGGTCATCGCGCTGCCGGCGCACAGCGTGACCTATGCGGAGGAAGTCGGCCAAGCCCACATGCGGGTGCGGTTCAAGTCCGCCGACGGCGCATCCGTCAACGCCATCGCCTTCCGCGCCGCCGGCCAAAAGCTCGGCACCGCGCTCCTCAATAGCCGCGGCCGGCAGGTCCACGCCGCCGGCTCCTTCGCGATCGACCGCTGGCAGGGCGAGGAACGCGTGCAGTTCCGGCTCACCGATATCGCGCCGGCGGAGCCTTTTGCGGGGCGATAGGCAGTGTGCTAAGGGCCTGCCGCCAAGGAGTACCGAAGATGTCCTTACTGACCCGCCGCGGCGCGTTAACGCTCGGCGCCGGAATGACGCTCACGCTGGTTGCCGTCGACGACGGCATGGCGACGCCGGCGGACGCCGACGCCGAGATCGCCAAATTCACCGGCGGCAAGGCGACCGAGAGCGGCAAGATCAGTATCGACCTCCCCGAGATCGCCGAGAACGGCAACACCGTGCCGCTGGCCATCAAGGTCGACAGCCCGATGACGGCGGACGATTACGTCAGCGAGATCCGCGTCATCGGCGATGCCAATCCCAATCCCGGCATCGTCCGATTTCATCTGACGCCGATGTCCGGCCGCGCCGAAGCCGCGACCCGCATCCGCCTCGGCGGCACCGGAACCGTCACCGTGCTGGCCAAGACCTCGACCGGCAAGCTTTACGCCGAGCGCAAGGTGGTCAAGGTCACGGTCGGCGGCTGCGGCGGCTGAAGCAACAAACAAAACCTGGCAAAAACATCATGGCCGAAAAGCCGCGTCTGCGCGTTCCGAGCGAAGCCAAGAAGGGCGATATCATTCAGATCAAGACGCTGATGTCGCATGTCATGGAGACCGGCTTCCGCAAGGACGACGCTGGCAAGCCCATTCCGCGCGAGATCATCAATTCGTTCGTGTGCACCTTCAACGGCCACGAAGTGTTCCGCGCCGATCTCGAGCCGGCGATCTCCGCCAATCCGTATTTCGAGTTCACGGCGAAAGTGATGGAGAGCGGTACCTTCGCCTTTGCCTGGGTCGACGACAACGGCACCGTGACCACGGCGGAGCAGGGCATTACGGTTTCGTAGGTCGTAAGGAATTTCCATGGCCAAGCTCAATCTCTCGGTCGCAGTCGGCGATTACGATCGCACCCGCGCGCTGATCGACGGCACCGTTCAGATCGACGGCGTCGATCCGGTCTATATGCAGCTCGTGCCGGAGGAGATTTTCTTCCGCGCCTTCCGTGCCGCCGAGTTCGACATCTGCGAGCTGTCGATGTCGAGCTACACGGTGAAGACGGCGCAGGGCAATTGCCCCTATGTCGCGGTGCCGGCGTTCGTGTTGCGAGCCTTCCGCCACACCTCGGTCTACGTCCGCACCGACAGGGTGAAAAAGCCGCAAGACCTCAAGGGCCGCAAGGTCGGCGTGCCGGAATATCAGCTCACCGCCAATGTCTGGGCGCGCGCCTTCCTGGAAGACGATTTCGGCGTCAAGCGCTCGGACATCCATTGGATCCGCGGCGGCATCGAGCATGCCGGCCGGCCGGAGAAGATCACGGTAAAACTGCCGCCCGGCGTGCGGCTCGACAACGCGCCCGAGGGCAAGACCATCTCGGCGCTGCTGGAAGCGGGCGAGATCGACGGCTTCATCGCGCCGCGGCCGCCGACGCTGGTGGAGAAGGGCCATCCGCATATCGGCTGGCTGTTCCCCGATCCGGTCGCGGTGGCGAAAGATTACTATAAGCGCACCGGCTTTTTCCCGATCATGCACGTGGTCGGGGTGCGCCGCGAACTGGCCGAACGCCATCCGTGGCTGCCCGGCGCGGTGCTCAAAGCCTTCGAGCAGTCAAAGCTTGCGGGATTGGCGAAATTGTCCGACACCTCGGCGACCAAGGTGACCTTGCCATTCGTCGAGGAGCGCCTGGCCGAAGCGCGGGGCCTGATGGGCCACGATTTCTGGTCATACGGCGTCGAGCCGAACCGCAAAGTGCTCGATTATTTCCTGGCGCAGCACCACGCCGAAGGCTTGTCGGAACGCCGCGTTTCGGTCGACGAGCTGTTTCACCCGGCGACGTACGAGACGTTCAAGTTGTAGCTTTTTCCTCCCCCGCTTGCGGGGGAGGGTAGGGAGGGGACCTGCGGCATTGACGCTTGCCCAGGTGGCTAAGACCTACCCCCTCTGGCTTCGCTTCGCTCGCCGCCTTCCCCGCAAGCGGGGGAGGATAATTAAATCCGGTCCGGAAACTTGATGATAAAATTGTCGTGGTTCGGCATCTTCACCTTGGGCAGTGTCTGCGCATTCATCGCCTGGTCCTGCGGGATCAGGTTGTTGGCCGCGAACAGGTAAGCGCAGATCGCGTAGACCTCGTTGTCGGAGAGCGTATGCGGCGTCGGCCACGGCATGGCGCGGCGGATATAGTCGAACAGCGTCGTCGGATAGGCCCAGAAATTGGCGATCGTCTTGTTGGAGGTGATGCCGTCGATGGTCAGCGGCGGATTGCCGACCAGCATATTGCTCGGGCCGCCCTTGCCGTTGTCGCCGTGGCACTGGTTGCAGCCCTTGTCGACATAGAGTTTCGCGCCTTCGCTCGCCGTGCCGCTGCCGGGCGGCAGATTGCTGCCGTCGGGCAGCACGCTGATGTCCCAGGCTTTGATATCGGCTTCGCCGACCGGCTTGCCCAGATGCGGGCTTTCGGCGGCGAACGCCGCCGAGGCGAAGGCAAGCGTGACGAGGAGGGCGACAGCGCGCGGCCTAAACATAGACATGCTTGATCTCCCCGGTGCTCTGGATCCCCCACGCCGTGAGGCTGTTGTAGTGCTGGTTGGGAAAGCCGAGCACGTTGGGCACTTTCTTGGCCTCGCCGCGCACGGCGATGAAGTCGGCGCGCAGTGGCTGCACCGCGCCGGAATCGTCCCAGGCGCGGCTGGTCAAAGTCGCCGGCTGGCCGTCCCAGCGCCACGGCATGGAAAACCGCGTGAACGCTCTCGGGCTGACCGGACCTTCCACCGCCGCTTCGCCCCAGCTCTTGCCGCCGTCGGCGGAGACCAGAACTTTCTCGATGCGTCCGGTGCCCGAATAGGCGATGCCTGAAATCTCGTAAAAGCCCGGGCCCTTCATCGCGTAGCCGAACAACGGCTGGGTGATGAAGGATTTCACCTCGTTGACAAAATAGAACTTGTAGGCCTTGCCGTCGGGCAACAGCGGCGAGTAGTTGCGCGACTCGTAATAGGTCATGGCCGGCTGATCGACGACTTTCAGCCGGCGCAAGAATTTCACGTTCATGTTGCCTTCGTAGCCGGGTAGCAGGAGCCGCATCGGGTAGCCGTTGCCGGGCATGATGCGCTCGCCGTTCTGGTAGAGCGCGACGATGGCGTCGTCATAGGCCTTCTTCAGCGGCACGCTGCGGCTCACCGCGAGCGAATCCGCGCCCTCGGCCAGCATCCAGCTCGCCTTCGGATCGACGCCGGCCTCGTCGAGCAAGGTCGACACCGGCACGCCAGTCCATTCCGCGCACGACACCAGGCCATGCAGCGCCTGCAGCGGCGCCTGGATCGGCTCCGGCGAGAACATCGGCGCGCTGTTGCCGCCGCACTCGACGAAATGCTTGCGCGTCACCATCGGGTAACGCAGCAGCGCGTCGATGGTGAATTCCAGCGGCTGTTTGACCATGCCGTGGATCACCAGCACGTGTTTTTCGGGATCGATGTCGGGAATGCCGGAATGGTTGATGGTGAAATGCAGCGCATTCGGCGTGACGGTGCCGTTGAGCTTTTGCAGCGGCGCGCGCGCGTGCTGCGTCCGCGCGTCGCCCTTCGGGTTGCTCAAGGTGCGCACCACGTCTTTTTCGTATTTGGACGGTGACTGCAGCACCGGTGTGATGGCGCCCGGATAAAGGCTCCACTCCGGCTCGGTCAGCGGTTCGGCGGCGGCGCTGGTCAGCGCGGCGCCGCTGCCCAGCGCTCCGGCGAACATGACGCCGCTTTGCAAGAGCGCCCGGCGATGCAACAGGCCGTTGCCGGCGACGAATTCGAGCGGCGGCGCGCCGCCGCTGCGTTGACGTTTCTTCATGTTTTCCTCCCCGGTTCGGCGTCTCGTCAGGCGCCGTTTGACCCTAAGGCGCGCGAGACCGGGCGGGTCCCGTGCTCCGCCATGTTGCCCTGTCGGCGATCAATTGTGAACGGGGGGAACGCCGCCTCACTCGATGACTTCGTCGGCGGCTACGAGAAGCGGCTGCGGAACATTGAGCCCGAGTGCCTTCGCCGCTTTGAGATTGACGACGAACAGGAACTTTGTCGGTTGCAGCACCGGGAGTTCAGCAGGCTTTTCGCCTTTGAGAATCCGTCCGGCATAAACGCCGGCTTGCCGCGCCGAATCCAGGACGTCGGCGCCGTACGACATCAAGCCGCCGGCGATCGCGAATTCGCGCCAGGCGTATATTGCCGGGACTTTGTGCGCCGCCGCGGCGTCGACCAGCGGCTGGCGACGGCTGATGAAGAAAGGGCTGCCGCTGACAAACAGGGCGCCGATCTTCTGCTCGGCCATGGCCGAGAATGCCTTGTCGAAATCTTCCTCGCTGCCGACATTGAAGAAGCCGAGCCCGACGCCGAGCGTCCTGGCGGCATTTTCCAGCGCCTGCGAACGCGCCCCGGATTCGGCGACCAGGGCGTTGTTGAACACCGCGATAGTGGCCGCTTGCGGCACCAGCTGATGCAGCAGCTCCAGCCGCTTGGCGTCCACAGTGCCGGCGAACAGGCTGACGCCGGTGACGTTGCCGCCGGGCCGATTGATGCTTGCGACCAGGCCGGATTGCACCGGGTCGCTGCCGTTGAGGAACACGATCGGGATCGTCGTCGTGGCGGCCTTGGCGGCGAGCGCGGTGACGTCGCCGCCAATCGCCGCAATCACCGACACGCGGCGCGCCACAAGCTCGGCCGCCAGCGCCGGCAGCCGCTCGGCGCTGCCCTCGGCCGAACGATAGTCGATGGCGACGTTCTGGCCGTCGACAAAGCCGGCTTGCGTCAGGCCGTCGCGGAACGCGGCAAACTCTTCGGGATAGGGCGTCGCGCTGTACAGATAGCCGACGACGGGAACAGGTTGCTGCGCGAGCGCGGCGCCCGGTCGCAGCAAAGCCGCGCCGCCGATGAGCGCAATGAACTCGCGCCGCCTCATTCGATCACCTCGTCGGCGAGCGCCAGCAGCGTCGGCGGGATGGCGAGGCCGAGGGTCTTGGCGGTCTTGAGGTTGATCACGAACTCGAATTTGGTGGGCTGCAAAACCGGCAGGTCGCTCGGTTTTTCCCCCTTGAGAACGCGCCCGGCATAGACGCCCGCTTGATGGTAGCTTTCGGCGATGCCGGCGCCGTAGCTCATCAGTGCGCCGGCCACGACGTATTCACGGGTGTAGAACAGCGACGGCAGCTTGTGGTGCGCCGCCAGTGCGACAAGCTGTTCGCGATGCGAATTCATGAACGGATCGGCGATGACCGTTACGGCGCCGTCGCCGTGCTGCGTCAGGATTGCGAATGCGCTGTCGATGTCGGCGGTATTCGCGACATCCAACACGTCAAGCTGCCGCCCCAGCGCGCGCGCCGCGTCTGCGGCATCCTTCAATTGCAGTGCGGCGCTCGGATTGCTCCGGTTCGCCAGCATGGCGACGGCCGCGGTCTTGGGCAGGAGCTGGTGGAGGATCTCCAGCCGCTTGCCTTCCATTTCCTGGGTGAGCGGACTGACGCCGGTGATATTGCCGCCCGGCCGGTTGAGGCTTGCGACCAGGCCGAGCCGGACCGGATCGTCGCCGGTGACGAACACAATGGGGATCGCCGACGTCGCAGCCTTGGCGGCCAGTATCGACTGGACTGCTCCCGTCGCCGCGATCAGCGCGACATGACGGTCGACGAGATCGGTCGCCTGCGCGGGCAGGCGATCGTATTGGCCATCCGCCCAGCGAAATTCGATCGACGCATTTTGGTCAACGACGATCCCCGCTTCAGCGAGCCCCTTAGTGAAGGCCGCGACCAGATATTGCGCTTCGTTGGCCGACCGGCCACTGAGGAACCCGATCACCGGCATCGCCGGCTGCTGCGCGCGCGCGGCGAGCGGTAACAGCACCGGCGCGGCCGCCGCGCCGCCGATAAGCGTGATGAACTCGCGCCGTCTCATTCGATCACCTCGTCGGCGCGGGATGCAAAAGTCGGCGACATTGACAAGCCGATGGCTTTTGCGGCTTTGAGGTTTATCACCATCTGGTATTTTGTCGGCGCCTGGATCGGAAGGTCGCTGGGCTTTTCGCCTTTGAGGATTCGATTGGCGTAAGTTGCCGCGCCGCGCCATTGATCGACGTCGTCAGGCCCGTAAGATATCAAGCCGCCGTCGGCTGCAAAAAGGCGATAACCGTAAATTGCGGGCAGCCGGTAGCGTTCGGCGAGCGCAATGATGATCTTGCGGTTGCTGGTGATCCACTGGTGTGGAATAACAATGAGCCCGCCGCCAGGATCACTTGCGAAGGAGGCGAGGGCGGCATCGAGGTTTTGGTCCTTGCTAATGTCGATTGCCGTCAACGGAACGGTGATCAATCTTGCGCCCGCTTGCGCGGTCGCCAAAAACGCTTCGTTGCCTTTGGAATCGGAACCGTAAATCGCGGCAAGCCGGCTGACGGCCGGATCTGCGTCGTGCAGAACCTCGACCCACTTGCCGCCGAGGCCGGCATCGGAGGCCTGAAATCCAGTGATGTTGCCCTCGGGCCGCGCCAAACTCGTCGCAAACCCGCTGCCGACCGGATCAGCAACGCGGGTGAAGACAATCGGAATTGTGTTGGTCAATCGATGCACCTCGGCGACGGCCGCGTTAGCGGCAACGACGATAAGATCGGGTGCCGCGTTCACCATGTCCGCAGCCGCAGCCTTGATGAGCGCTGGGTCGCCACCGGGCCAGCGGTACTCGATCCGTAGATTGTCGCCATCGTGCCAGCCGAGCTTCTGCAGGGTATCGGCGAATGCGTTCGCGGAGGCTATTCCTTCCTTATCGGTCGGCAAATATGGGGACATGAGTGCGCCGATACGGCGAGACTGTTGTGCGGATGCTGCACCCGGCCACGCTGCAGCCGCGCCGCCGATGAGCACAATGAAATCGCGCCGCCTCATTCGATCACCTCGTCGGCAATCGCGAGCAGCGTCGGCGGCACGGCGAGGCTAAGCGCCTTGGCGGTTTTGAGATTTACGACGGTCTCGTATTTGGTTGGAGCTTGCACCGGAAGGTCGGCCGGTTTTTCGCCGTGCAGGATGCGATCGACATAAGAAGCTGCTTGTGCGAACAGCGCGACCTCATCGACGCCGTAGGACATAAGGCCCCCCTTTGCCGGGAAAAAGCGGAACCCATAAACTGCTGGCAAGCGGTATTTGGCCGCAAGCGAAATGACGAGGTCGCGGTTCGAATCTGAAGCAAGATTTGGAGGAAAGAAGAGGCCGCCATCGGCACCGTGCGTGAACTCTCCGATAACGCGCTCGATATCGGCCGAAGACTGGACCGGGCTTGGAACCACCTCGATCCTCAGCGACGGTGCGACTCGCTGGGCTTCCTTCAGGAAATAAGCATAAATCTCGACTTTTGGATTGGCTACGAAAGCGACACGTGCCGTCTGCGGTGCGATCTCCTTGAGCATACCGAGCCATTTTCCGACGATGCTGCTCTCGTACAGCAATAGTCCCGTCAAATTGCCGCCCGGCCGCGCCAAGCTGGCAACAAAGCCGGAGCCAATCGGATCGGAAGCATTGACGAACACGATGGGAATTGTACTGGTTTGCTTTTGCATCGCAGCGACAAAAGTCGTCGTGTGAGCGAGAATGACGTCAGGCTGGGACGCGGCCATCGCCTGCGCCAGCTCCTGGATCCTGCCCATATCGCCTTGGGTAAAATGAATATCGAACCGGATATTATGATCTTCCGACCATCCCAGCCGACTGAGTTCCTTCCTAAACGCTGTGAGCGATTCTTGTATCTGCGGGATATTCTCAGGTGCATTGATGAGAACGCCAACGCGGGGGATCTGATCGCGCTGCTGCGCGCCCGCGGCGAGCGGCCAAGTGACCGCAGCGCCGCCAAGACACGCAATGAAATCGCGCCGCCTCATTCGATCACCTCGTCGGCGGTCATTTGCACGATCATGGGCACCGTGAGGCCGAGCGCCTTGGCGGTCTTCAGGTTGAGCACGAATTCGAATTTGGTGGACTGCACGATCGGCAGGTCGGCGGGCTTCTCACCCCTGAGAATTCGCCCGACATAGATGCCCGCCTGGCGATAGGCCTCGCTCTGGCTGGGCCCATAGCTCATCAGCCCGCCGGCCACGGCGCCCTCGCGCTCCACGTACATCGCCGGGATGGCATGGCGCGCCGCCAGTGCGGCGATACTTTCCCGCTTCGAGGTCACGAATGCGCCGGCGCCGACCAGCAGCGCGCCGGCCCCGCGTTGAACGAAGCTGGTCAAGGCCGTCTCGATGTCGCGGTCGCTGCTGACATCGATAATGATGAGTTGCACACCGATCGCCTCGGCCGCGGCTTGCACGTCTTTCCGCTCCGGCTCGGTTGCAGGACTATCGAGGTCCTCGAGCATGCCGATCGTCGTCGTCTTGGGGACGATCTGGCGCAGCAGTTCCAGTCGTTTCGCCCCGACCTGGGAGCCGAGCCACGACACCCCAGTGATGTTGCCACCGGGCCGGTTGAGGCTGGCGACGAGGCCCTCCTTGACCGGATCGGCGCCGGCCACGAGGACGATCGGCACCGTCGTCGTTGCCGCCTTGGCCGCAGCCGCTGCACCGCTGTTCACCACCAGCACGGCGACCGGGATGCCAAGTAATTCCGCCACCAGCGCCGGCAGGCGATCTCTTTGATTCGCCGCATAGCGATATTCGACGGCGACGTTCCGCCCGGCGACGAAGCCTGCTTCCTTCAGACCATCGCCGAACGCGGCGACAAGGTTCTGAAATGGGGCGAGCGACGTGCTGCGCACGAACCCGACCACCGGCAGCGCCGGCTGCTGCGCGCGCGCGGCGAGGGGCCACGCAACCGCGGTGCCGCCAATGAGCGTGATGAAGTCGCGCCGTTTCATGTCGCTCCGCGATGGAATTGCAAAAGTTCCGTGTCGGCTCATTTTCCCAAGTCTGACACAACGCGGTAGCAAAGTATTTGGGCGCAATCGTCAGGTGCGCGCGACAAAATAGCCGAAGCAATGGAACTCAGGGTTTGGCCGGCTTGAGCCGCACGTGGATATTCTTCTCCTGGGTATAGGCGAGCATTTCCTCGAAACATTCTTCGCGGCCGATGCCGGATTGCTTGTAGCCGCCGAACGGCGCGCCGAGGAAATGTTTCGACACCTCGTTGATCCAGACGAAGCCCGCCTGCACCGCGGCCGCGGTGCGGTGCGCGGTGGAGAGATCGTTGGTCCAGATCGAGGCGGTCAGGCCGTATTCCACGGCGTTGACCTGTTCGAGCATTTTGGCTTCGTCGCTCCATTTGAAGACCGAGAGCACGGGGCCGAAAATCTCCTCGCGGGCGATGCGCATGGCCGGCTGCACGTCGGCGAACACCGTCGGCTCGATGAAGAAGCCTTTCGCCAGGGCAGGATCGGCCGGCCGGCCGCCGCCGTAGATGAGGCGGCCGCCTTCCTGCTTGGCGCTGTCGATGAAGCCCAGGATGCGCTCATACTGGGTTTTGGAAATGATCGAGCCCATGGTGGTCGCCGGGTCGGTGGCGACGCCGGGCTTGTAGTGGGTGATCTTCGCCTTCACCTTGGTAAGCACGGCCTCGTAGATTTTCTCGTGGACGAAGGCGCGGCTGGTCGAGCCGCAGGATTGGCCGCACCAGGTAAAATTCATGCCGCCGATGACACCGTCGGCGACTTCGTCCGGGTCGGCGTCGGGATAGGCGATCAGCGCGTTCTTGCCGCCGAGCTCGAGCATCACGGCTTTCAGTGTTTCGGACGCGGCCTTCATCACCGCGCGGCCGGTCGGCACCGAGCCGATGAGCGCGATCATGGCGACGCCGGGGTGGGACGCGAGCGCTGAGCCGGCCTCGCGGCCACCCGGCACGACGTTGAACACGCCCGGCGGCAAAATATCGCCGATCAATTCGGCAAGGCGGAGCGACGACAGCGGCGCCTGTTCCGGCGGCTTCATCACCACGGTGTTGCCGGTCGCCAGCGGCGCGCCGCTTTTTCCGGCGCAGAACATGAACGGGTGGTTGAACGGAATGATGCGGCCGACGACGCCGCGCGGCTCGCGCACCGAGAAATTGACCACGCCCGGGCCCATCGGGATCGACGAGCCTTTCATCTCCGTCACCAGGCCGGCGTAGAATTCGATCTGCGCCGCGGCGATGGTCGCGTCGCGCACCATCTCGGTATAGGGATTGCCGCAATCGGCGGCGTCGATCATCGCCAGTTCCTCGGCGTGCTCGCGCAGCACATTGGCGATGCGCTTGAGGAGGCGCGCGCGTTCGAGCGGCGGCGTGTCGCGCCAAGCCGGATAGGCGGCCTTGGCCGCATTCACCGCGGCGTCGATATCGGCGGCACCGCAATCGGCCACCGGCCCGAGCGTCTCGCCCGTGCCGGGATTGATGGCGTCGGCGCTGCGGCCGGAGATCGGCTTGTGCCACTTGCCGCCATAAAAAGCGTCGCGGTTCTTCGGCAGGTTGAGCGGTTGCGTCTTCAGGGTCTTGAGCGGGACTGCTTCGTTCATGGTGTCCTCCTTACAAAACCGGCGCGCGCCGGCTCTCGCTATTTTTGCTTGATGTCGTCGAGGCCGCCCAAGCGCGCGACCAACGTATTGGCGCCGATCGCCAGCACGAACAGCACAATGAGGATGGCGTACATGCGCGGCATGTCGAATTTTGTATAGGCGTCGATCACCATGAAGCCGATGCCGCGGTTGGAGATCTTGGTCTCCGCCAACAGCGTGCCGATCAGCGCCACGCCGAGCCCGAGCCGCAGGCCGTTGATGATCGGGTGGCGCATGGCGGGGAGATAGATTTTCAACGCCATCTGCCACGGATTGGCGCGAAAGCTTTGGCCGACGCGGACCAGCACCTGATCGATCTGGCGCATGCCGGCGGCGACATTGAGCGCGATCGGAAAAAAGCAGGACACCGCGCCCATCGCGATCTTGGAGCCATAGCCGGTGCCGAACCACATGATCATGATCGGAAAGAAGATGATCTTGGGCGTCGGGCCGAGATAATACAGATACGGCTCGAACGCCTTGGCGAGGAATTTATTGGCGCCGACGACAAGGCCGGCGACGATGCCCAAAACGCCGCCGATGCCGAGACCGACGGCAACCTCCTGCAGCGTCGCCCACAGATTCCAATAAAAGTCGCCGCTGGAAATGAGCTTGACCAGCGCCACGGTGACGATCTGCAACGACGGCACGACGTCGCCGTAGAACCAGCCGGAAACCGCCATGACCTGCCAGACGAGGAGCACCGACAGCACGATGACGACGCGCACCAGCGTCACCGGCGTCAGCCACGGCATGGCGCCGCGCGCGCGGCTCAGGCGGCCGATGTCAGCCATCGCTCGGCCCTTTCCGTTGCCATGAAGAACACAATGCTGACCAGGACGACGAAACAGATCGCCGCATAGGTGCCGGCGAGATCGTAGCGTTCGGCGAGCTCGTTGATGAGATGGCCCAGCCCGCCGAAATTGATCAAAAACTCAACGCCGACCACGTTGATCAGGGCGAAGATCAAGCCCAGCCGGATGCCGACAAAGATCGTCGGCAGTGCCGAAGGGAAGTAAATCTTCCAGAACTGCTGCGCCGGCGTGAGCTTGAAGCTCTTCCCAACATTGAGCAGCACGCGCCGCGTCGTCGACAGACCCTCGATGGTCTTGAGGATGACCGGCGCCAAGCCGGCAACAAAGGCCAGCATGATAATGGTCAGCGCGCTCCTGCCGAACAGCACCAGGAACAGCGGATAGGCCAGCACCAGCGGCGCCGAGGCCATGGCCGCGACCCAGGTCTCGCAGGCGCGGCGCATCAGCGGCACCTGATGCAGCAGCACGCCGACGGCGACGCCGAACACGGTGAGCAACACGCCCGCGGCCAGGCATTCCCAGCCGGTGAGCAGGAAGCGGTGGAAAATATCTTCCTCGACGATGACCCGGCCAAAGCTTTTGGCGACGTCGGAGGGCAACGGCACGATGAAGCGGTTGATCAGGCCTAAGCGGATGAGAATTTCCACGACGACGAAGATCAACACGATCGACGAAAGCCCGACAACGGACGGCAGGAAACGGCGCGGGCCGGCAGCAGCCATTACGACGCTCCAAGCCGCGGCAACAGCGCAATCGCGTTACCGCGCTCGATCGCCTCGCGCTCGGATGGCGAAAATAGCGTCTGCTGCAGGTCCTCGATGTCGGCGGCGACTTTCACGAACGGATAGTCGGTGCCGAACAAAATTTGGCTGGTCGGCGCCATGCCGCGCAGCGCCGCGATTTGCGCCGGTCTGCCGGCGTTTGCGGTGTCATAGTAAAACTTGCGCAATTCGCCCAAAACGCCGTTGGGCGTCACTTCGGCGGCGTTGGGGCGGTGATCGAGGATTTCCGCCATGCGACCTGCCAACATCGGCGTCACGCCGCCGCCATGGGAGAAAATGAACCGGATGCCCGGGTTTTTGACGATGGTGCCGTTGATCAACAAGCTGGTGATGGTGCGCGTAGTATCGAACGGAAACTCGACCGTCTGAGGGATCACCGTGGGGACGACGCTGCCGCAGCACGCCGGCACTGTCGGGTGGACATAGACGACGGTCTTGCGGCGATTGAGCTCGGCGAACACTGGCGCGAAGCTCGCGTCACCGAGATATTTGCCGTCATAGGAGCTCAACAAGCCGATGCCGTCGGCCTTGAGCGTGTCGAGCGCGTACTCGATTTCCTTGAGGCTGCCTTCAGTATCGGGCAGCGGCACCACAGCGAACAGGCCGTAGCGGCCGGGATAGTTACGGATCGCGTCGGCGGCGTAGTCGTTCCACATCCGCGACAGCCGGCGGCCGGCGGCGACGTCGCCGAACCAGACGCCGGGGGTCGTTATGGAAGCAATCGCCGTTGCGATGCCATTGCGATCCATGATCTCGATCGATTGGCTCGGCGACCAGGCGAGGAGCTGATTGGTCGAAACGTTGTCGTGGCCGAAGTTGATCCGCTCGTGCTCCTCCTTCATGTATTGCGGTGGCAGGAAGTGGTGATGTACGTCGATCCGCTTCGCTGCCGGTCTGACCTCGGGTGATTGCGCGAAAGCGCGACGCGCGGGCAGCGCGGTCGCGGCGGCCAATCCGCTGGCGAGAAACTGGCGGCGGCCCATGCAGCAGCCACAGGAAAACAAGGCCATGGTTGGTCCTCCCTTTCTTTCGCTCCCCCCTTGTGGGGGAGGGTAGGGTGGGGGGTCGAGAGGTGGTGCGCGATTGTCGACGCCTGCGCCCGAACCTCCCGACCCCCACCCCTAACCCCTCCCCACAAGGGGGAGGGGAACATGCAAGCGCCCGCCTCTCACGTTTTGCGCTCTCCACTGTGCAGCGCGCGGGATTCGTCGTCGCTCAAACCCCGGCTCGCCTCCTCGCGCAGATCGGCCCAAATTTGCGCGACGTAGCGGCCGAACGCTTCGCTCGACACGATCTCCGACGTGCGCGGCCGCGGCAGCTTGATGTCGACCATGCGCTTCACCCGGCCGGGGCGATAGGTCATCACCAAAATGCGGTCGGCGAGCTGCACCGCCTCGGTGATGTTGTGGGTAATCAGCAGCATGGTCTGATTCAATTGCTGCTGAATCTGCAGCACCTTGTCGCCGAGCAGGAGCCGGGTCTGCTCGTCAAGCGCCGCGAACGGCTCGTCCATCAGCAGAATTTTCGGCTCCGATGCCAGCGTGCGCGCCATCGACACGCGCTGGCGCATGCCGCCGGAGAGCTCCGCCGGATAACGCTTCTCGAAACCGTCGAGGCCGACCATGGAAACGAAATGCCGCGCCCGCTCGATGCGCTCGCGCTTGGGCATGCCGGCGATTTCCAGCGGGAAGGCGACATTGTCGACCACATTGCGCCAGGGAAAGGTCGATTCCTCCTGGAACACCATGCCGATCGAAGCGTGCGGGCCGTAGACCTTTTCGCCGGCCACTGCGACCCGGCCGTCATAGCCGCCCAATAGTCCGCCGATGATGTTGAACAAGGTCGACTTGCCGCAACCGGACGGGCCGATCACGGCCAGGAATTCGCCAGGCGCCACGGTGAACGACACATTGTCGAGCGCGGTGACGCCGTCGTCGGCGCTGCCGAAGCGCATGACAATGTCGTCGACGGCGAGCAGCGCGGGGCTGCTGTCCGCCTGCGGCAACGTCGTCACGCGATTGGCCGTCGACACGGTGGCCATGGTTTGGCCCTTCGGCGTTCTAATTCCCGGCGCGCGTCATCGCCTGCGTCATGACCGCGGTATAGCCCGGCTCGACGCGGACATCGACGACGGCGACGTTGCCGGCATCGACTTCGGCGATCGCCTTCTCCAGCGCCGTCGCGAGATCGGCCGGCTTGGTGATCGGGCCGAAGCCGATGGCGCCCTGGGCGCGGCCCATGGCGGCGAGATCGACTTCGGGCTCCGACATGCGCTGGCCGATCCACTTGTTCTCG
>Ga0210398_10002417_pt1 | contig 18260 bp, 13 predicted proteins | sample IncBWC4OmetaG_FD_161047 | JGI IMG/M metagenome (GOLD analysis project Ga0210398, IMG submission 161047) | Forest soil microbial communities from Barre Woods Harvard Forest LTER site, Petersham, Massachusetts, United States - Inc-BW-C-4-O | ecosystem: Environmental > Terrestrial > Soil >... | reverse complement strand
TTTCAAGGTTGGATAGTACGGTTGACATTCTGTAAGCCTATGAAATGTTAAGGGTTAGGGAGTGCTGTTAGCAGTCTCGCCTATCGAGTGCTAATTATAAGAGGGTGAATGTGGGGTTGTCAAGGGGGCGAGGTTGGTGAGGGCGGTTTTCAGTTTACCCGTGACTCGCCGGTTGGGGAATTTATTGACACGTCCAAAGGCGCTACTCATAATGTCCCTGCGTGTTCGAGCCCTAGGCGGCACGATAAGCCCCCCAGCTCATGCAGTTTATCTCTTGCAATCCTCACTATGCGGTGATTCGCGGTCTCGCGCTGTTACTTCTTGCCGAGCTGATAACAGGTTTGGCTGGCTGTGGCGGAGGTTCCGGGAGTTCGGGTCAGCCGCCGCAGGATTTCAGCCTATCTCTTTCTCCAACCTCCATGGCTCTACAACAACTGGGAGGCGGAGCAACGCTTGTTGTGTTGATAACCCCGGTCAACGGGTTCGGCGGATCCGTTACCATTACTTTCCCAAACTTGCCGGCCGGCATCAGCGTGGCACCCGTCGGTTTCTCCAGCGGCCCGCCATACGTTGCTTCACCGGGACAAGGATTGAGCCTTGGCATAACCGCGTCGCAGGCCGCCGCGGTTGGCAACGGCACGATTACGATACAAGGCACGAGTGGCAGTCTGGCGCACTCGACTCCTCTGAGCATCTCGGTTTCGGCCGCTGCGCTTTTTCAGCTGACCGTGTCGCCGTCGACGGTCACGATTGGTCCGAACGGGCTGGCGAGTGCGCAAGTCACTCTCGTTCCCGGAGCCAATTTCGGCAGCAGCACGGTCTTTCTCTACGCCCCTTCTGCGCACATTGGCAATACGGGCGTGGACATGAGCATCAGCTCGGAGTTTCTGACCGCGGCTCAGCCTCAATCAACCGTCAGTTTTCAATCGGGATTGGAGGTGCAGACTGGGAGCAACATTCCGGTGCCGCTCTCTGGAAGCCTGGGAGCCCAAGTAGTAAATCTCCCCCTGACTCTCAGCGTCACGAATCCCGCTCCTTCGTGTAACAGCCTTTCCCGCTCCACATCGCGCAGAACGGATATGGATCCGACGGGGGTGGTGTACGATTCGCGGCGCAAACTGGTCTATACGGCGGTCGACCAGACCAACTCGGTGCAGGTCTACTCCTCAGCGAATGGCCAATCGGTGGCGACGATTCCAATTGTTGCGGCCAGACAGTTGGATATGACGGCGGACGGGAGCCAACTGCTGGTTGGTTCCCAAACGGGGTATATGAGTTGGGTCGACCCCACAACGTTCGAAGTTACACAGCGGGTGCCGCTCCCGGCCTGTCTGTCGAATGGCTTGTATGCGAACCTTCCTTACCAAACCATCACGCTGGCCAACGGGAATGTGTTTCTGGTGTTTACTGAATTGTTAGGAGGCGGGTACTCGCCAGTCGAGTGGAACCCCGTGACGAATACATTTATGAATATTCTTCCGCCCGCTTTGGGCGCAGAAGATCTGGTTTTCAGTCGTAGCGCAGATCACTCGAGGGTTTTGGCATTCAGTGTGAGCGCGGGTGCACTTGGGGTCTTCGATTCCACCTCTGACAGCTTTGGGCCCGTGCAAAACATCTCGGTCAGTGCTGCTGCTCTTAGCCCCAATGGCAGCCAGGTTGCGGTACTGGAAGCGTCTCCGGCAGTTCCGGGCGGGAACCAGGTAGTGTTGTTCGACAGCCAATTTGATACCTTGGCGACTTATCAGTTCAATGCGCAGAGTGGTGCTGGTGGTTTGATTTTTAGCCGGGACGGTAGCTCTCTCTATGTTTTTGCGGGTGGTACGGTTGTAGTGCTCCACGCCAGCGACTTGTCCCTCGCGGGTGTGGTCCCGAGTTCCGCTAACATCGGTGCCGGCTACCCGCCCGACGTCGACGAAACGGGGATGATTTTTATTCCCGGCGTGGGCCAACGCAGCGTCTTCTTTGTAGATGCGAGCGCACCCTGCGCGCTGGGCATTGACGAACCCTTCGGCCTGTCCCTGACCCCGCCTCAAGGAGTAGTTTCGTTGCCCTCGCAGACAACCCTGAGTGCGGCGGGTGGTCTTACTTCAAGCTCTCAGATTTATTTCGGAGCCCCTCCCGCATCGCCACAAGTCACCCCGGGCACGAATTTGGTATACAGCCTACCGGCCGGTATTCAAGTAACGGCTCCGGCCGCCACTCAGGCCGGAGTAGTCAACGTGACCGTGACGAATCCGGACGGGTCGGTCGCTATTTTCACCAATGGTTTCAGCTACGGTTCGAGTGTGGCAGGGGTAACACCCACTTCCGGGCCCGCGGCTGGAGGAACGTCGGTTGCGGTTTACGGCTATGGTTTTGATTTTGACATGAGTCAGATTCATGTGACGGTGGGGGGCAAAGCTGCTGTTGTGACCAATGCATTCTTTGGGTCGGGCGGAAGCTATTTTCCATTGGGCCTGGTGCAATTCACGGCGCCCGCGGGCAACCCAGGGGCCGCAGATATCGTGATCACAACACCGGCGGGCAGCGCCACCGTGAGTGGCGGATTTCATTACCTGGAAAATGTGAAGACTTTCGCCGTGAGCAGCACTTTGGGAGAAGTGGTTTACGATCAGAGTCGTCAACGGCTCTACGCGACTGATTACGGGACGAACAAGGTTGACGTCTTCGATTTGACCGGGCAGCAATTTCTGACGCCCATCCCAGTTGGAAATTCACCGGTGGGATTGGCGGTGACTCCGGACTTGACGACGCTAGTGGTTGCCAATAGCGCGGACAGCACGATCTCAATCGTCGATCTGACAGGAGGCACGGCTACGAAAACGGTTTCGCTGTCAACCCTTTCCGGGCTGCCGCAACAGTGTGGTCCTCCATTTCCTTACGAAGTCGCAACGACGAGCTCGAACCTGGCGGTCATCGCGGTCACTTGCCCGAACGTGACGGAAGGCCAGCTAGTCGTCCTAAATTTGAAAACTCAGGTAATCGGATGCGGATCCTCACAGGGATGTGCCGCGATGATGTCTGCGATCAGTCCCTATGTGTCTGAATTTCTGCTCCTGTCGGCGACCGCGGACGGCACGCAGGTTTTTGTGTCCAATGGCCCCGCAGGCCTTTGGGACGTGACCTCGGATACTTTTACTTCCCAGCCGCTTTTTGGATTGGTAAGCGGGATTGGAGTTTTTAGCGCGGCGGCGGCGGACGGAACCTCTTTTTCCTGGGGTTTTGCAATAGTCGATCCTACGCTGTATCTGTCTTCGCTGATGCAGGACGTGGATTACCTTCAGACCGGCACCAACGGGGTGAACACAGTATTCGGCGAGAAGCTGCACCCGTCAGGAGCCTTGCTTTACGTTCCGCAGAACAATGGCGTCGATATCTACGATTCCCACAACGGCCATATTGCGCGGCGCATCATTCTTCCTTTGCAGGTTCCGGTCACTCTCGATGCAATGGCGATCGATCAAACAGGATCACAAGTGTTTCTGATCACCGCGACTGGCCTTACGATCGTCAATATTGCCGATCTGCCGCTGAGCGTGGGCAGCCTCACTCCTGCCCAAGGATCCGCGAGTGGAGGCGTATCGGTGCGGATCCGCGGCAGCGGCTTTCAGAATGGGGCCACGGTAACGTTTGGCGGCGCTGGGGCGGTAGTCTCCTTTGTGGACAGCAGCACCCTGGAAGTTACTACTCCCAATCTGCCGGTGGGTGCGGCTCGGGTTACGGTGGTGAATCCAGACGGCATGCAGTACGCGCTGGACGATGCTTTTACTGCCAACTGAGGACTGTTCAAACATCTTCCCGTATCCTAAGAGCAACGATCAAAGGTGACGGAGTCGAATGCCGCTCCCACACGAGCGAGCCTCTGGGGCTGAAGCCCGCGTTCTTCTTGTGCGATTTACGGCACCCTTCGGCTTCGCTCAGGGCAGGCTCAAAGCTGAGGTCTTGCCCTTCCCGAACTCGCGTCCGCAAGGAGCGGGGGTAGCAGCCGGGAGCTGCATAGGTCCCTCGTTGGGAGTCGCCGCTTTGCGGGCGACTCCGCTGCCTCAGGATGGCGAGTGGATGTTGGGCCTGCTCATACTAGCCGGACGTTGCGTTCGATGGTCTTGATCACGTCGTCCATTTTTCCGTTCCATACTTGTTTGGCCATGCTCATGGTGAAGCCTTTGGCGGTGTGGAAGGGAACATGCGATGGTAAAGAGAGGGCGAACGGGTCGACTACTGCGTCTACGACGACCGGGCCGTCCTTATGCGCGAGAGCTTCGGCGAGTCCGTCCCGAACGTCGCCGGGGTCTTCGAGGCGGATTCCTTTTGCTCCCATGGCTTCGGCAACCTTGGCGAAATCGGGGTTGTCGAATTTCACGCCGAAGGGAATTACGCCAGCCTCTTGCTGCTCGATATTGACGAAGTCGAGGGATCCGTTATTGAGGATGATCTGAACTACAGGAGACTTTCGTTCCACCTGGGTTAATAAGTCGCCCAGCCCGAGCATGGTGAAACCTCCGTCGCCGGTGAGGGCGATGGTTTGGCGGCCCGGGTAGGCCAGTTGCGCGCCGAAGGCATTGGGCGCGGCATTGGCCATGGACGCCCAGGTAAACGAGCCGAAAAGTCTGCGATTTTTGCTGCCCGTGATATGCCTTGCCATCCATATGCAGGCTGTGCCGGTGTCGGCGAAAAACATGGCGTCGTCGGATGCGAGATCGTTTAGCGTTGCGGCCAGGAATTCCGGACGTATGGGCTTGATCTCCGGTCCTTTCTCGACATAGTGCTGCAGTAGATCGTGGAAAGAGTTCGTTTCGGCGATCTGTTTTCTGAGGAAGCTGTCGTTAGTTTTGTCGCGGACGCTGCCGAGCAACGCGGCGACTGTCGCCTTGATGTCGCCGACGAGACCGAGATCAACCTGGGTGCGGCGGCCGATGTGTTTGGGGTTTTTGTCGATTTGAACTTTCTTCACGCTATGGCCGGGGAGGAACTCTGGAAAGGGAAAGTCAGTGCCGAGCAGCAGCAGGAGTTCGGCTTCGTGAATAGCGCCGTAGGCTCCGCCGTAACCGAGCAGGCCGGTCATGCCAACGGCATTGGGATTGTCATGTTCCAACCACTGCTTGCCGCGGAACGAATAGCCAACAGGCGCCTTCAGTCTGCTCGCCAATTCGACCACTTCGTCTCGGGCATCGCGGCAGCCATCGCCGCCGAAGATCGCGACCGTTTTCGCGTCGTCGATCATCTTCACAAGTTGGCTCAAGTCGGCATCGGAAGGGCGAAGGACAGCTGGGTTGGGAATCGTGATTGCCGCAGAACGGTCGGCTACGTCCGCTGACGCGACGTCGCCCGGGATCGAAATTACCGTGGGCCCTTTTTCCAGGACGGCGGTGAGAATTGCAGTATTGACGACTGATCGGGCCTGGTCAGGATTGACGAGACGCCCGGTGTACAGAGATGCGGCCTCGAAGAATTTGTAAGGATTGAGTTCTTCGAGTGCTTCGGTGTCGATCAAGCTGGTCTCAACATCGCCGGCAATGGCGATGATGGCAGCGCCTTCCTTGCGCGCGTCCATGAGGCCGTTGAAGAGATGGGTAACACCGGGGCCGGCCGTTCCGCAGACCGCAACTGGATTGCCGGTCAGGTAGGCTTCTGCGACGGCGGCAAAAACGCCGTACTCCTCATGGCGGACATGGATGAACTCGATCCTGCCGTTTCGGCGCAGGCCGTCGATGACGGGATTGAGGGCGTCGCCAACGATGCCGTAGCAGCGTTTGACTCCGGCGTTTGCAAGCATCTCCCATAACAAGTCTGCGACTTTTCCTGACATAAAATCAGCGCCTCCGGAAGCTGAGATTCCAATTTCCAGGTTCCGGATGCAGCTAAATTTCTTCGGCTTCGCTCAGGGCAGGCTTTCTCGCAAAGGACGCGAGAAATGGGGCGCCCGACGCTCGGTGGACGGGCTCGGGCTTGCAAAATCGTTGCGAGTCGGGCAACCTCCAAGGGCATGGGGCATATGAACAGGCTTCTACTGTTTTCTTTCTTCATTATCTGCTTCGTGATCGTGACCGCTGGCCTGGGTTTCGGGCAGACAGAGCCGGGACCAGAGGAAGACGGGCATGAGGTGCAGGTCTGGGCTGGGGGTGGGCACTCGGTGCCGGGTGGGACTTCGAAAACCGGAATCTTTGATGTGGGGCTGCGCTATGGGTGGGTGATTACTGGGCCACATCTGCCGGGATTTTTGCGGGGGCGATTTGAGTATGCGGTGGATGCGGAGCCGGCGTATTTGATTTTTCAGCCGGCGAATACGGCTTATGGAGTGGGATTCAATCCGTTTGGGCTGAAGTGGAATTTCGAGCGGCGAGGGCGGTTCTCGCCTTACCTGGAACTGAGTGGAGGGACGCTGTTCAGCGATCACAATGTCCCGACTTACACGAACACGGTGAACTTTACTTCGGCGGCGGCGCTGGGGACGCACGTGCTCGGTGCGAAATACAACTGGAGTGTGGAGTTGCGGTATCTGCATATTTCGAATGCGGGGTTGGCGAACCCGAATCCCGGGTTGAATACGGTGCAGGTGCGGGTGGGGGTGGGGAGGTTCTGGGGAACGCGGAAGTGACCAGCGAGAGACGCCGGGGCCTTCACCAATAATCGTCGCGAGACTCGAATACAATTCAGTCATGAGGGGTAGATACATTCCGTGGCTGGTCCTGTTGTTTTTGTGCTGCGTAAACGCTGCCAGTTTCGGCCAGAGGGTGACGATTCGTGTCATCAATCTCAACGGGAGCCCGTTCAAGAATAAACAGGTCTATATTTCTGGGTTGAGTCCGCAGGCAGCCTCGAAAAATGACGAGCGGCTCAAACTCACAGGGAAACCGATTCGAGCAGACCTAAGCCTTTTGACCGATAGCGAGGGAGAAACCGCGTTTGACCTCCCGAAGCCTGTGCCTGCTTACGTCTATGTTCGGCCTGTGTTTAGTGAGCGGGTCTGGGATTGCACTTGCTTCGTAAGTGTCCCTACAGAGGTACTCTTGCAGAAAGGCTACATTCTCATCTCGCCCTCTGCACGCAAGAAACCGAAGCCATCGATTCAGCCAAAGGCCGGGGAAATCCTGTTTGTAATGGGGCGGACACCATTGTGGTGGCAACTTCTCTATCCTGTTGAGAAAGGCTAGTTCCCTGGCGTTTAGTCTTAACCGCAGATTCCATGTTCCCGTGAGATAGCTATCGACGGCGAGCGCTGGCGATCATTGAGGATTGGCCGTTCCCTAACGGGTGATGTTCGGGCAGCACCTAGTCAGCTGCGAGCCTTGCTTCGATTACTACAGCCCAGCTATTCTTCTCACTTATGTCTACGCTCGTCGAATGCGTTCCTAACTTCTCGGAAGGCCGTGACAAGTCCAAAGTTGATGCAATTGTTGACGCCATGAAGATGGACGGCGTCTACCTGCTGGACCGCGAGATGGACGCGGACCATAACCGGTGCGTGATTACACTGGTGGGCGAGCGGGAGCAGATTCAGGAAGCGGCGATTCGCGGGGTGGGCAAGGCCGCGGAATTGATTGATCTGAATGTGCATAAGGGGGCACATCCGCGGATGGGCGCGGCGGATGTGGTGCCATTTATTCCGATTGATGGCGTGACCATTGAAGATTGCGTGGCTATGGCGCGGCATGTGGGGGAAGAGATCTGGAAGCGGTATCAGATTCCGGTTTATTTGTATGAGGCGGCGGCGGCGACGCCGGAGCGGCAGAATCTGGAGAACATCCGGCGCGGGCAGTTTGAAGGGATACGGGCGGAGATTGCTACGAATGCGGCGCGCAAGCCTGATTTCGGCGAGGCGCGGGTGCATCCGACGGCGGGCGCGACGGTGGTGGGGGCGCGGAAGTTTCTGATTGCTTACAACGTGTTTCTGAACACGCCGGATGTTGAGATCGCTAAGAAAGTGGCGAAGGCGGTGCGGTTTTCGAGCGGCGGGATGCGATTCGTAAAAGGTGCGGGATTTCTGGTGCGGGGGCTTGCACAGGTTTCGATGAATCTGACGGATTTTGAGCAGACGCCGGTGCATCGCGTGTTTGAAATGGTGAAGCGGGAGGCGGCGCGGTATGGCGTGACTCCGGTGTCGAGCGAGATTGTGGGATTGATTCCGAAGAAAGCGCTGGAACAGGCGGCGGAGTGGTTTCTGCAAGTGGAGAACTTTGATTCGTCTTTAATCCTGGAGAACCGTCTTGCGGCGGTGATGAGTGGGAAGGCGGCGGTGGGCGGACTGCGAGCCGGGATCGAGCCGTTTGTCGAGCAACTGGCTGCGCCTACGGCTACGCCCGGCGGGGGGAGTGCGGCGGCGGCGGCGGGAGCGATGGCGGCGGCGCTAGCGACGATGGTGGCCTTGATGTCGCGCGGGAAGAAGGCGTATCTGCAATATGAGTCGCAGCTGAGCGCGGCGATTGGGCGGCTGGGACCCTTGCGGGAAGAATTGAAGGCTGCCATCGACGCAGACGCTGGCGCTTACGATGCGGTGATGAGGGCCTATAAGCAGGCCAAGACCGACCCAGCTGGGGCCGATGGGTTGATCGATGGCGCTCTCAAATTGGCCACTGGGGTTCCGCTCAGTGTGGCCGAGAAGGCGCATGAAGTGGGGGAGATTACGCGGAGCCTGGTTGAAATCAGCAATCCTAATATGAAGTCGGACTTGACTACCGCACAGGCTTTGGCAGGGGCGGCGATTACGGGGGCGCTGGCGAATGTGGAGATCAATCTGGCATCGATCAAGGACATGGCTTTTGCTGCGGAAGTGAGGAAGAGAGCAGTTACCATCAGAAGCTGATGTAGCGGGTAGGGGACGTCGCCGCAACGCATCGCGCTCAAACCTTAACCAAGGAAATAGCGGGCTACGCTGTCCACGGCCTGCGGAAGCCTGCCCCCAGACTGCAAGAATAAATTCTGCGTCGACCGAGTGGAAAGGTCGGCTGCGGGGTTTCTCGTGCAAGGACTGGAACACCATACCGTTGCCTAAGGGGGAACGCTGCTATGAGGCGGCTGGCACTCTTATCCACTTCGATATTGCTCTTTTGTGTGGCTGGACTTCTCTTGAGTATGAACGCCTGTGGCGGAAGCGGTACGAGCAAGATTACGGTCCCACCGCCTGCTTCGAAAATTCAGCACGTGGTGATCATTTTCCAGGAGAACCGCACACCTGATAATTTGTTTCAGGGATTGTGCATTCCGCCTTACGGGTCCGCCAGTGCCTGCAGCACCAACCCGAGCGCATCCCAGTACAACATCGCCAGCAGCGGGGTGAATTCGACAGGCGCAACCATCACGCTCAACCCCATCGACCTGGGCACGGTCGGCACCAACGGCAATCCAGACAACTACGATCTGAGCCACGCGCACAGCGCTTTCGCGGACATGTGCGACCTGAACGCATCCGGCGCATGTCAGATGAATGGCGCGGATCTGATTCCAATATCGTGCGGAGCGGGAGCCACCAATTGCCCGCCTGCGAATCCGCAATTTATGTATGTCTATCCCAATGACGTCGCGCCATATCTGACCATGGCTCAGACATACACGTTCGCCGACCAGATGTTCCAGACCAATGAGGGCCCAAGCATGCCGGCGCATCAGTTCATCATCTCAGGAACATCGGCGCCGTCTGCGGGCAGCAACTTATTCGAGGCGGAGAATCCGGCTGGGTTGAAGAACGCCGACAATAACACCGGCTGCACCGCTCCTCCGGCGGAATACGTCGAACAGATCGACCCTGCTGGCGTCGAGAGCCCCATCTACCCGTGCTTCGAGCATCAAACTCTTACCGACCTGCTGAACGCGGCGAACATTAGCTGGCGCTACTACGCACCCTCTGCCGGATCGATCTGGACGGCTCCGAATGCGATCGAGCATATGTGCGGGCCGAACGCGACCCCGCCGAACGCGACAGCGTGCACTGGATCTGATTGGACCAACAACGTGGTGCTAGCTACTTCCCAGAACTCTGCGCCGGTGCTGACGGATATTATCAATGGCAATCTTGCTACCGTGAGCTGGGTCATTCCCAATGGCCTGGAATCGGACCATGCTTTGAGCAACGATGGGTCCGGACCCTCCTATGTATCCGCGGTCGTCAATGCGATCGGCAACAGTTCCTACTGGTCGAATACTGCGATCATTCTTACCTGGGACGATTGGGGCGGCTGGTACGATCACGTCCCGCCGCAAGTGTTGGGCGGGCCAAACTGTGCGCAATGGGGATGCGGATACGTGTATGGATTCCGGGTGCCGATGATCGTGATTTCGCCCTATGCGAAGCCGGCTTACATCTCGCACGTCACGCACGACTTTGGAAGCATTTTGAAATTCATCGAGACCAATTGGAATCTGCCGTCGCTGGGCTATGCGGACACGCCCGCCGATGATCTCTCCGACTGTTTCAACTTCACGCAGACGCCAATCACGTTCAAGACGGTTCCTGCGGTGCTGAAGGCGGATTACTTCATGAACGATAAGCGCCCGCCGACTGATCCGGATGATGATTAAGGTCCGACTCTGCTAATCTCCTGCGCTGGTGGCCGACGCTGGCTCCGGTCTGGTTCGTGAATCCCACCAAGCTTCAAAGCCTTGCCTGGCAAGTTTGAAGATGGTGTTGCGGTTCTCTGAAAGTACCTTCCACCAGGCAAAGCGGCCGAGCATGGGAAAGTAGATTCCGCGGAAGCAGAGCCGTGCGATCAAGATGTTGACGCGATAGCCGAGCGGCTGGGCGTCGAGCGAGTCCACGGCGTGAGCGATCGCTTGGGGGCCATAGGCCTGGGACCATCCGTAGTTCACTTCGGCGTGGGCTTCGTTGATGCTCATCTTAAGCGGCGTGTGGGCCATGGCGAAGGGAATGAACTCCTGCCAATGTTTGGGGCGGGTCAGGCGCCCCGCGGCTTCCAGACGCTTCAACAGCGGAGTGCCGGGCAAGGGAGTGAGCAGGCCGAAAATCGGCAAACCCGGCGGCCAGGTCCGCACCTGCTCGAGCGTGCGTTCGGCTGCGCCTACGGTATCGTTATCCATGCCGAAGATGAACGAAGTGATGGCATAGACGTTGCGCTGCGCCAGGCGCTCGAGCACGGCGGCATACTCTTCCGGCTTGTTGAATCCCTTGTTGACGTCCTTTAGGTTGGCGGGATCAATCGACTCCATACCGATGAAGACCCACTTGCCGCCCGAGGCGGAAATAAGGTCGACGAGCTCTTGATCACGGAGGAGGTTGGCGCTGATCTGAGCCACCCAGTTGACCTGGGCGCCGGCGGCGATGATATCGCGCAGCAGAGACTTGGTGCGTTTGAGGTTGATGGCGAAGTTGTCGTCGATGAAAAACACTGCGATCTGTCCGCGTTCTTTTCTGGCTCGTGCCTTGAGCAGTAAAAGCTCGTTGACCACACTTTCGTTGGTCCGGAAGCGGATAGAATCGCCGAAGAACCCGGTCACCGTACAGAACTCGCAACCGTAGGGGCATCCCCGCCCTGACTCCACGGGAACGATACGGAACGTTCCCCAGCCCTCGCCAATCTTCTGCAGCCAATGCTTCGCCGAATGGGGTACGAGGTTGAACTGGTGGAGGTCGATGGTGTCCCAGGGAATTACAGGATAGGGTTTGAGCGATGGTTTCAGCTCTTTGCCGGCCGCATCGACTGGCGCGTAAACATCTTTGAGCTCGCCGCGGGCCGCGTCTTCGACGATGCGCGGCCAGGTGTCGTCGGCCTCGCCGAGAGCGACCGCGTCGGCGTGGCGGGGACCGCCATCGCGGCCGAGAGCTTCGTCGGCCATTTCCGTGACGTGAGGGCCGCCCATCACCACGGGCACGCCGACCGCGCGCACAGCGTCGGCCATGCGGTAGGCCTTGGCGATCATACGGGTCATGGCGCCGATGCCGACCAGATCAATTTTTCGTTCGATGACGTAGCTGGCGATTCCGGCTTCGTCCATGGGTTGAGCGTTACCATCGATGAGTACAACTTCGTGGCATGGCGGGGTTAGAGACTGTAGCAGGAACATCCAGAGGTGAGGCATAAAATTGCGCGTGACCCCGTTGTCGGGGTTGTACAAGAGGATTTTCAATATTTCCCTGATTTCTTTAGCGTCGGAGAGGAGGCGCTTGTGTGTGCGGTGTCGTACATAGCATCTTACAGCCACTTGTTCCTGACAGGGATAATTTATTTCTGCGGTGAGGAAGAGACTGTTCCAAATTGATCACTGGGATAGTACCTTTGGCTGAACCGGGAACGGTTGGTTGGCTTAGAATAGGGGAAGTGGGTAACGGGAACCGAGAAACCTGCATCTAAGTCGCAAGACGCAACGGGGGAAATGCCGTTCATTTTGTGAGTTCCTTGATCAGGAAGATCTTGCCGGGAAAAATCTTTGTGAGGGTTGAGGCAGTTATGAAAAGCGTGATGGCTTGTCTGACTTTTGTAGCGTTAGTTGTGCTTGGCGTGGGGATGGCGAATGCCATGCCACTCAATTCATCGGCGCGAGCCGTGGTACCGGGAGATCTACAGCAGTTGATTTCGGTGGATTACCGGGCGCTGCGAGACTCGCCGACGGCGACTGCGCTGAAAACGCAAATCATGGATTCGCAAGAAAGCGTGAAGGAGGCCGAGGCTGCGCTTAAGGGCGTCGGCATTAACCCTGATAAAGATATCGACACGCTCGCCCTGCCCTCGTTCCGCACCCCGAAGCAGGGAGTGAGGATCATCTTTATCGCGAGTGGGCCCTTCAACCAGAAGGCTGTGGTCAAGAAGTTGACCGTGCTGAAGATCAAGGGCACAAAGTACCACACCTCGATTCTTTATCCCATGGACGGCGGCTTCGTGATGACATTTCTCGATGACAGCACGCTGCTGTTCGGGGAGCCCTCGGCGGTGAAGCTGGGTCTGGACACACGCGATGGAGAGATCTTGAACATAGATACGAACACCACCATGGCGGAAATGATGTCGGATGTGGATGCGGCTGCTTTCTGGAGCATCCTGGACCAGCAGGGCTCGCAGAATATGATGCGATCGGCGCTGGGAGATGCGGCTAAGATCGCTGACTACGAGACGGTGAAGAAGCGGGTGCTGGGTTCGTATTACACGATGGATTTCACCAGCGGAGTGAACTTCGATCTGACGGTTGTGACCTCAGACTCCATCACTGCGGGGACACTCGCGATGATGATGAAGGCTGTCATCATGTACAAGAAAAGCGGCGCGTCGCCGGTTGAGAAGGCGGCAATGGATCTGGCCACGGCTGATTCTGACGGGACGAAGTTTATGGTGCACTTCAAGGACAGCGACGCGCAGTTTCAATCGCTGATGCATTCACCGTTGTTCGCGGCGATTTCGCACTAGACGCAAGTCCCTCAGGGCTAAAGCCCGCATTTTTTGGGTTCTGGGCGGCACGAGTGAACTCGTGCCCTTCCCAAACCTCATCCGGCGTGGCTTTAGCCAGATGGCCTTATCTCACGCGCTTTTATCCAACATTTTTATCCTGCACGTTTATCCTGCACGCTCGAGAAATCTTCTCGTTTCGTAACTACTTGGGCTTCCTTGCGGCACGTTTTTCGCGGGCCCAACCTTCTTTTACAACCTGTCGGGCGCGGCCGACTGCGAGGGCGTCGTCGGGGACGCTGCTGGTGATGCACGACGCTGCTCCGACGTAGGCTCCCTTACCCACGCGCACGGGGGCGACCAGCGTGCTGTCGCTGCCGATGAAAGCTCCGTCGCCGATTATGGTGGTGTGCTTCTGGACTCCGTCGTAGTTGCAGGTGATAGTTCCAGCGCCGATGTTAACGCCGGCGCCGATTTCGGCGTCGCCGAGATAGGTAAGGTGATTGGCCTTCGATCCCTTGCCCAGCCTGATCTTCTTGGTCTCAACAAAATTGCCGACGTGTGCGGCTTCTCCGATTTCGCTGCCGGGACGTAGATGAGAATACGGGCCGAGGACGGCGCTGGGGCCGACGTGGGCTTCCTCGAGAATGCAGCCGGGACGAATGAGCACGCCTGTGTCGATCTCGGAGTTGCGAATCACGGAGAACGAGCTGATGTGGCAGGCGGCGCCGATGCGCGAGCGGCCGAGAATTTGCACGGAAGGTTCGATGACGGTGTCGGCGGCGATTTCGACTTCGTCATCGATTACGCACGTTGCGGGAGAGAAGATGGTGACACCTTCGGACATGAGCTGCTGGCACTTTTGCATGCGGATCTGGTGATCGATGGCTGCGAGTTCGGCGAGCGTGTTGGCGCCGAGAACTTCGTTGGGGTTTTCCGTTTTCCAGACTACGACGCGCTGTTTGGAACGGCGAAGGACACTTGCCATATCGGTGAGGTAGTACTCGCCGTGGGGATTGGCGGTGGAAAGTTTCTCGATGTTCGAGAGCAACTGGGGCAGAGCGAAGACGTAGAAGCCGGCATTGATTTCGTGAATTGCCTTCTGGGCGGGGGTGGCGGATTTTTCTTCGACGATGGCTTCGACTTCGGTGCTGCGATTATTTTTGCGGATGACGCGGCCGTAGCCGGTGGGGTGGTCAAGGTCGGCGCTGAGCAAGGTGAGGGCGGCCTGCTGGTCGAGGTGGAAATTGAGCAGGCGGGCGATGGTTTGAGGCGTGATCTGTGGGGCATCGCCGGAGAGAACGATGACGTGGTCGTAGGCGGAGAGTGCGGGCTGGGCGACCATGAGAGCGTGGCCCGTGCCGCGCTGGTCGGTCTGCAGGACGAAGTTGACACCGGTATGGGCGACGACGGAGCGGACGCGCTCAGCTTCGTGGCCGATGATGACGAAGATGTCCGCGGGCGGTACGACTTGCGTGGCGGCGGCGATAACCCTGGTCAGCAGCGGCTTGCCTCCAACTTCATGGAGAACCTTGGCCAGCTGCGACTTGAGCCGTGTGCCTTTGCCTGCGGCCATGATGGCGATCGCGATGCGGGGGGCGGAGACGGTGGTAGTTTTGGAAGAAGGTGCGCTCTTGGATTTCTTCATTCGCCCCAATATACCTTGAGCCGAAAGAGTACAGAAGGGGGATTGGCGGGTTCGGGCGCAAGTAGCTATTTCACGCGGGGCGGATTAAGATTCTCGGGCGACGTTCTCCGCGGCCGGAGCCAGACGTCGATCCAACGGAGGAAGAATGCCGAAATATGTGATTGAGCGGGAGATCCCAGGCGTGGGAAGTTTACCGCCAGATCAGTTTCTGGCGATTTCACAGAAGTCCTGCAGCGTTCTGAAAAACCTGGGACCGCAGATTCAGTGGCTGGAGAGTTATGTTACCGCTGACAAGATTTATTGCGTATACATCGCTCCGAATGAAGCGATGGTGCGGGAGCATGCAAAGCAAGGTGGCTTTCCGGCGAATCGGGTTTCGGAAGTTAAGCGGATGATTGATCCGACTTCTGCGGAAGGTTGAGTTCGCTGGACAAGATGTTGCACAATCGCGAAGCGTACCTCAGGCGCTAAAGCGCTTCATGGGTCGGCCACTTAACGGCACGACTGAAGTCGTGCCCTCCCGAGCCGGTCGGGGCGGAATCTCCAGGGCTCGTATCCTTAAAGGCCCAGACCGCCATCTACAGCGAGAATTTGTCCGGTGATGAATTGCGGGGCGGTGGCGAAGAATAGAACCGCAGACGCAATCTCGTCTCCGCGGCCGTTGCGCAGCATCGGGGTTTGCTTGGCCATGCGGCGAAAGAATGCGGCGGCTGATTTGTCGCCTAGATCGATCATGCCGGGCGCGACCGCGTTGACGGCGATTTCAGGGGCTAGAGCTTTTGCCATGACCTTGGTGAGCATGTGCAGAGCTGCTTTCGAAGAGCAGTAATGGGCGTGCGTGGGCCAGGGGCGCAGGCCGCCGAGCGATCCCATGTTGATGATTTTGGCCTCGATGGGTTCCGATCGTTTCGATCGAGTTCGTTTTGATCCAGTTCGTTTTCGGCGCATCCACTTCAGGGCTTCGCGCGAGACCAGGAACGGTCCGCGGGTGTTGGAGGCGAACATAGCATCCCATTGGCGCACGGTGAGGCGCTCGAAGTCGGCGGTGGCGTAGTTGGCGGCGTTGTTGACCAGGATGTCGATGCGGCCGAGTTCGCGTCCGGCCTCTTTCATCATGGACTTGACGCTGGCTTCGTCGGTGACGTCGCAGTGCAGGGCGAAGGCGCGGACGCCGAGGCTGGTCAGGTCGACGACGGTGCGCTGGGCCTCGCGGGCGGAGGTGCGAAACGTGATGGCTACGTCGGCGCCAGCCTGGGCTAGAGCGAGAGCCGAGGCGCGTCCGAGGCGGAGGGCGGCGCCGGTGATGAGGCAGGTCTTGCCGCGCAGAGGCTTGCCGGGATCGTTATTGTTGCGATCTTTTTTGTTGTTATCGGTGTGCATGGCGGAATTCTACCTCTTTTCATTTTTATACAATTTCGCAGTGGAATCGGTATCTCGGGAAGGCTACAATCCAGCCGTGCCAGAATCACGCCAAGTCGTGATTTACTCGCGGAAGGGTTGTCATCTTTGCGAGCTGGTGAAGGAGAGTCTTACGAAACTCTCCCGTCGCGGCGGCTTCACCTGGCAGGAAGTGGATGTGGATAGCGACAACGAACTGCGGCGGCAGTTCAATGATGAAGTTCCCGTCGTGTTCATCGATGGGCGCAAGGCCTTCAAGTACCGGATGGACGAGCGGGAATTTCTGCGGAAGCTGGCCAGCTAGAAGCATGCGTCGCCCGCCGGCAGGGTTCAGGCTGAGCGCGGAGTGGGGCGAGGATATGATTAACCCGATCAGAAACTTAATCCTTGTTGTCTTTGGTTTGTCTCTGTCCATCGTTCCGGCAGCAGGGGCCCAGCGTGAAGCGAGTCCGCCGGGTGACTCCGACTCCAAAACCATCGAATACAAGCCCGGTCAGGTCTGGAAAACGGGGTTCGGCCCAACTGTCACCATTCTCAAGGTCGAAGAACTTCCGAAGGTCGGCAGGGTAGTTCATGTCAGAATCGATGATGTTCCGGTTCAGAACTGCGGTGGGTTTCATTTGATGCGAACGATCGAGCACATGGCCTTGGCGGAGAAAGTAATGAGAAAGGGCGCGACCAATCTGATCAAGGACAAAGTCGATTTGCCTGATTCTTATTTCGAGGCGTACAGGAAGTGGGAAGAGCAAAAGAAACGCGAGGTCATCAAGGTGCCGATTCAAGAGGCAGTCTTCCGATCCGGCGAGCCTTTGGGACCGATAATCTGTAACTTCGTTCCGAGTCAGACGTGACGCTGCGGTTCAAGGCCTTTCCAGAGCTGACTTCCGGCGCTTTCCGCTACAATCATCCCCGCCATGTTGCGCACGCAACTCTACGCTGATCCCAAGAACGTGTTTATGCACGATGCCGTGCTGGCTTCCTGCCGCAAGCATTCGGAGAAGATCGCGTTGGTGGACACTTCCTGCGGACGGCGGCTCAGCTTTGCGGAGTATGGAGAGACCGTGGAAGCGCTGGCGCGCGGGCTGGTTGCGGCCGGATTGAAGCCGGGGGAAGTGGTTGCAATCTTCCTGTGTAATTCGTGGGAATTCTGTACGGTTTACCATGCGGCGACTCTGGCTGGGGGAATTCCGACGCTGCTGAATCCTTCTTATCGCGAAAGGGAAGTGCGGCATCAGCTGGGAAATTCGGGCGCTGCTTTCCTGATGACCGACGGGCCGACTATTGCCGGCGTGAACCTCGCGGGACTGCCGAATTTGCGGCGGGTGTTTTACACACGAGAGAAGGCTAGTGGAGCCGATCCGTTCTCTGATCTGCTAAAGGCGGTGAGCGCTACGCTCCCTGAGCCCGGTCAAGGGTCAGAGAAAACTCTGGGGGCGTTGCCTTATTCGAGCGGCACGACGGGCCTACCCAAGGGTGTGATGCTTTCGCATTACAACCTGATCTCGAACGTTTATCAGTTTCTGGGGCCGCACGGGAGTCCGCTGAGCTCTAACGACATTATTCTTTGTTTTCTCCCTCTTTATCACATTTACGGGTTGAATGTGATGCTCAATCCTTCGCTGATTCTGGGGGCGACGCTGGTGCTGATGCCGCGCTTCGGGGTGCCTCAAGTCACTCAGTTGCTTACGGACGAGGCGATCACGATGATGCCTCTGGTCCCTCCGGCGATGAATGCTTTGTGCCTGGCCGCGGAGGCGGGACAGTTTCCCAAGAATCACAAACTGACCTGGGTGAAATCTGGAGCGGCGCCGCTGGCTCCGGAACTGCCGCGAAGATTTACGGCGCTCACGGGCATTCTGGTGTGTCAGGGATATGGCATGACGGAGGCG
>Ga0210398_10002415_pt1 | contig 18270 bp, 15 predicted proteins | sample IncBWC4OmetaG_FD_161047 | JGI IMG/M metagenome (GOLD analysis project Ga0210398, IMG submission 161047) | Forest soil microbial communities from Barre Woods Harvard Forest LTER site, Petersham, Massachusetts, United States - Inc-BW-C-4-O | ecosystem: Environmental > Terrestrial > Soil >... | reverse complement strand
ACCACGGCCAGCACAAAAGAAGCGACAACCGACCCAAATCTTCCCAATTTCCGCACTACAGGGGATTATAAGTCGCGGCATCCTGGGCAATCAGGAGCCTCGCCGCTCAGCTCAGCTTCCACGGTTCCCGATACGGACGCGTCAGCAACGCGCTCGCCCCGGCATCGTTGACGATGGTTTCCGTTTGCACATCCCATTCGATCCTGCGGCCCGTCAGCATCGAAATCAGTCCGAGGTGCCCAGGAATCGTGGAATGATGTGCCGTTTCGACCGGCGCGATGGTCGGCTTCCGCGATTTAACGCTGTCGAGGAAGTTCCGCCGGTGCTCCTGCGAAACGATCAGCTGCACCTTCCGCTCGGAATCCGGCAGCGACTCCTCCGCCACCCATTCCGGGTTCGACGCGTCAAAGCCGCTGCGATCGACCCACACCCAGCCGTCTTTGCCGATCCATTTCGTCCCCATCGCAATCGCCGGAGAGCCGCCCGCAATCGTCATCGTCACGTCGACCGGGTAGCCTGTCACTTCTTTCCGATAGAGGCACTCGATCGTGTACTTCGTCGCCGTATTCCACACAGCGTTGGTGGGCGGGAATTCTCCATGCCCCTCCACCACCGAGGGTCCGGTGCGATCGAACCCGAGACCCCAGTGAGCGATGTCGCCGTGATGCCCAATCCAGTCCATCAGCTGCCCGCCGCCCGTGTTGTAGTTCCAGCGCCAGTTCTGATACACGCGCACCGCGATGTACGGCTCCATCTTCGACGGGCCCAGCCACAGGTTGTAGTCGAAGTCCGCAGGCGGATCGGCAACGGCAAGGTCCCACGCCGCCGTTCCCGGCACGATTTGCGCCGGACTCTCCGGCTTATTCGGCAGCGACGCAAGCTTCTCCATCAGCGCCGGCAGCGTCTTCGGAAAATCATGATGCCCGCCCGGCAATCCCACTTCAACGTGCGTCACATCGCCAATCATCCCGTTGCGCACGATCTCGGCGGCCTTGTGGAAGGAAGGAAGAGAGCGCTGCCACGAACCCGTTTGCCAGATCACACTGTTCTTCTCGACCGCCCGCACAATCGCCTGCTGCTCAAAGACCGTCCGCGCCAGCGGCTTTTCGCCGTAGATGTCCTTCTTCCGGTTCGCGGCTTCAGTCGCGATCAGCGCGTGCCACTGATCCGGCACGGCAATCATGATGGCGTCGATGTCCGTGCGCGCCAGCATCTCGCGATAGTCGTGGTAGGCCTTGCAGTCCTGGTTGCCGTATTTTCCGTTGATGGTGTCGAGCGCGGCCTGCAGATGAGCTTTATCCAGATCGCATGCCGCCACCACCTGGCAATCCGGCTGCTCGAGAAAGGCTTTCGTGTTCGCCGGGCCCATCATGCCCCAGCCAATCACGCCGATGGTGATGCGATCCGAGGGGGGAACCCAGCTACCGCGCGCCCAGCCGCTGCGGGCCAGCATCGCGGTCGCTCCTGCCGACTGGAGAAAGCGTCTCCGTGTGAACCAACGACCTGAGCCAGAGGAATCCTGCATCGCCATCTCCCGAAGTGCATGAGTTCTGCGGCGCATCCAGCGTGGCCGCGATTGCACCCGGAAGTCTAGCACCGAACGCGATCACCGAGCGTCGGACAGAGGTTGCGAAGCCGGCGAGGAGATCCGCCGGCTTCAACTCACGGGCCCCGGCTTAGCGCTTGCGCCCTCCGGCTCCGTCGGACTGCACGATGATGATCGGCTGTCCCAACTGGAGGCACTGCGGCTGGCCCGCTTTGTCCGTGACGGTCACCGGGTAACTCCCCTCCGCGGCGTCCGCGGGAATGGCGACCGCAATCCAGCTGTTCGGAGGAACCGCATAATGCGGCTGGGGGAGCGGCCAGTAATTGGCATTCGCTGCCGCCGGCCGAATGATGACCGTGTCGGCCTCCTCATTGAGCCAGATAAAGTAGTTTCCTGGTGCGACCGTTACCCCGTTGCATGCAGGCCCCGCGGGGGTGGCCGTCGTGATGATTTTTTGCTCAGCGACATTGTTCGCCGGCGGATCGCACTCGAAGTCTGCCCCGACATTTCCGGTGACCTTCGCTGTTGCCGGCGCGAGTGGAGTGACTGTATAGGATGGTTGATCCAGCGGCCAGTCGTCATCCGCGGGCTCGACGGTGATCGAAGACGCTTTGCCCAACTCCGCCTGCGTGACGACCCACTGGAATGTTTCACCTTCATAAACGACGATGATCGGGCTGAAAACGTTGAATTGACGCGTCATCATCAGGACTCCTTTCAGGAATAAACAGGGGACGAACCGGGGGACAGATAACTGCCGAGTGAGCTGCTGGGGAGATGGGAATCGAGTTACTGAACCACGGCGCGGCTGAGGAGCTGCTGAAACTGCGCGTTGGTGCGTATGTTATCGAATTCCGGGGAATCGCGAACAATCGATGCAGAGTAACCGGCGACCAGCGATCTGTGCAGCCATTCCAGGGCTTCGCCCGTTTCGCCGAGATCGTTATACACCACGGCCGCATTGAAGAGCAGGTCTTTGTTACTGCGGCCGAGCGAAAGCGATAGAGCCAGATGGTCGGTCGCCTCGGCCTTGTCGCCGAGACTGGCGTAACAGGACGCGATTTCACCCTGCAGCTGCGCATCCCTGGGATTGGTCTTCAGCTGATCGCTCAGCAGGACTAACTGCTTCTTATACCCCTCGATGGCTTTCGCCTGCTGGCCGCTGAAGTGGTCAGCGTCGGCCAGATTTCCCCACATATCCGGATCGTGTTCGTTGTAATGGAGGGCGAGTTCGTAGTTATGCGCCGCATCGGCGAAGCGCCGTGACTGATAGTAAGCCGTCCCGAGATTGGCGAAGGCGCCTGGAGCGGGGCGCAGTTTGAGCGACTGCTGAAAAGCTGCAATGGCCGCCGGGTACTTGCCAAGATAAAGGTTGGCAGCTCCCAGGTTGCTGTAATCGATATAACTTTCCGGTGCGAGGTTGATAGCTTTCTGGAAATTGTCGGCGGCCTTGGCGTACTCGGCCTGCTGCAGGCAAAAGATGCCAAGGCGCTCATACGCGTAGGCGGAGTTCGGATTGGCGGCGATCGCCTGACGATACGCGTCTTCCGCGTCGGAAAGGCGATTCAATTTTGCGTACGCATCGGCGAGGCCAACATACGCACGCTGGGCAGTGGAGTCGAGTTCGATGGCTTTCTGGTACTCACCTGCTGCTTCCTGATATTGCCCGGTGCCGGCATCGATGAGACCTGTGCACATGTGTCCGTCAATGCCGGCGTTGCCGAGGCTGACCGCCTTGCTGCAGTTCGCGCGGGCTTTGTCGACCCAGGACGTCTGCTTGGTCGAGGTGTAGTCGAACCAGTACGCTCGTCCACGTTCCGCGTAGGCCCTGCCGAAGTTGGGATCGAGATCGATAGCGTGATTCAATACCTCGAGAGCATTGCCGATGGCCCCGGGTCGCGAGGGAATCTCCAGGTATCCGTGCCCCTGCAGGTAATAGTCGTAGGCGACCGGATCAGTGGTGCCATGAACGGCGAGCGCAGCCTGTTCTTCAGGACGAAGGGTGATCTGCAGAGCCTTGATAACCCCGTCGGCAACCTGATCCTGAAGCGAGAAAGGATCGGAGACCGGCGCGGTAAGCGTGTGGCTTGCAAAGGCCTGGCCGGATTGGGCGCGGGTCAGGCTCCAGATAACCCGATTCATCTGCTGCGCCTGCTGCACCTCGATCTGCAGCGCGAGGTTGGCGCCCAGCATATTCATTGCCTGATCCGGCGCCGCCGCTCGCGCCTTCTCGACCCGCGTGGAGTCGATGATCTGCAGATCGTGGTTCTGCGAGAGCGTGGAAAGCTTAGCCGCTACGGTTGCGGAGAGTCCATCGGCGAAGGCCGTGAGTTCGGGGCTGGTTCCATCGATGCGCGCAGGCAGCACCGCAAGCCGCGGCGCGGCCGGCGTGGCGGCGGAGGGCGAGCGCAGCTGCCTCCACAAGGTCGCGAGTTTTGATCGCGACTGAGGAAGCACCGCGAGAAAGGCGATGATCGCCAGCAGCGCGGTACTCGCCCCAATCCATCGCGGCCAATTCCGGACGCCGGTTCCCGCCGGCCGCCCACCCTGGCGCACGGTCTCCAGGTCCCGTCGCAGTTCGTGCGCGTCGGCGTAGCGCCGGTTCGGGTCCTTCATCAGCGCGTGCGCAATCACCGACGCGAGCCGGCGGGGAATTTTTGCCTGCGATCGATCCAGATCCGCGGCCTCGCGCTCATTCAGGATCTGGGCGGTCGTCACCGTGATGTTGGCACCCCGGAAAGGATGCCTGCCGGCGAGCATCTCGTAAAAAACAAGACCGAGTGCGAAGATATCGGCGCGGGCGTCCGGCACCTCGCCGCGCAGCACTTCCGGAGACATGTAGACCGGCGTGCCCGCCATCACGCGGCGCTCGGAAAGAGTCTGCGTCGTCGCGCTGAACTGGGAGGGATCGGAGCCAGGAAGCCGCCGGGCGACCCCAAAATCGAGCAGCTTGACCTGGCCCGCTGGGGTGAGCATGATGTTCTCCGGCTTCACGTCGCCGTGCAGAATGCCCTTGCCATGCGCCGCAGCCATTGCATCGACACACTGCAGGGCAATAGGGAAGAACCGATCCAGTGGCATGGCCGTGCCCAGTTGTTCCCGCAGCGTGAAACCGGCGACGAACTCCATCACCAATAGCACGTCGTCCTTCTCTTCAAGAACGTCGTAGATGGCGGCGATGTTCGGGTGATTCAGCACCGACGCGCGCTGGCCTTCGCGAAGGAAGAAGCTGCGATCGGCGGAGTCGCCGCCCTCCCGCCAGAACATGCGCTTGATGGCGACCGGGCGCTGCAGCTTCGTATCGAAAGCCCGATACACCTCGCCCATCCCGCCACTGCCCAGCAGCGCCTCGACGCGGAAGCGCCCGACAGTCTTGCCTGTCAGATCGAACTGGACTGGGGGTGTCCTGACTTGGTCGGAAAAATCCGGCATCGGGCGACGTGCCCCTCTCAGGCTTGTGCGCCCAATCCTATCTGGAACACACAAGCCCAACAAGAGCAGCGGCCGATGCTTCCCCGCTATTTGGCCTTTAGCAGCGCTTTCGCTCCGTCCAGATGCTTCTGGAGCACCGGCAACGCCGTCTGCGCATAGCTCTTGATCGATGCGTTCTGCGCATCGGCTGCCTCTTTCTTGTAGATTGCGATCGCCTTGGTGTGGCCTTCAATCATCTCGCGGATGTACTTGTGATCGAAGGCCGCCCCTGTCAACTTTTGAAATGGATCGATCATGGCTTTGTTGTGCGCCGCGTCGATTGCATTCGCCACCGTCAGGCTGGCCTGCTGTGCCGCGGCGGAGAGCTGGCCGTAATCCTGCGTGTGATCGGTGGTCAGCATCTGTCCGTAATCTTTAACACCCTGCGCTGAGGCTGCGGTTTGCGCCAACTGCCCCAGGTTGGCTTCCACCATGTCGGTTTGAGCGGCGAAATCGACGAACTGTTGATCGGTCATGGCTCCCGATTTTTGCGCCAGAACGGGAATTGAGCAGAGAACGAGACAGCAAACGGCTGAAAGCGTACGTTTCATCTTTTCCTCCAACGGATTCTTAGATGCCCCGCTTCCCACCCGCGTCTCCCGCCCATCCCTGCCGTCTGTTCCTGCTCAATGACTGCTCCAGGTCTTGTCCGGCGCATTGCACAGCGTCTCCAGCGGACACTCAACGCAGCGCGGCTTGCGCGCGATGCAAACCTGGCGGCCGTGGTGGATCATCTCGTGCGAGAACGCGATCCAGTGGTCCCTGGGGATGATGCGCATCAGGTCCTGCTCTACCTTCTTCGGATCCTCCGCGCGGGTCAGCCCCAAGCGATGGGAGAGCCGCAGCACATGCGTGTCGACGACCACACCCTCGGCCTTGCCGAACGCGACGCCCAGCACAACATTGGCGGTTTTGCGCGCCACTCCCGGCAGCGTCAGCAACTCCGCCATGGTCTCGGGAACCTTGCCGCCGAAGTCGCCGATTAGCTTCTTCGCCGCTCCGGAAATCGACTTTGCCTTGTTGTGATAAAAGCCGGTCGAGCGAATCTCTTCCTCGATCGCCGGCAGGGAAGCCTCCGCAAAGGCCGCAGGAGTAGGAAATTTGCGGAACAGCTCCGGCGTCACCATGTTCACGCGGACATCGGTGCATTGCGCCGAAAGGATCGTCGCTACTAACAGCTCCCACGCATTGCGATGGTGCAGCGCGCATTCGGCATTCGGATACGCAGCCTGCAGCCGGCGCAGCAGCTCCGCGATGCGCTTCGGGTCGAGCTCCAGGCCGTCTCCGGCTGGCTTCGCCGCCTTCTTTTGCGCCTTGATCCCGCCCGGCGGAGTCTTTGCGCCCGGCTTTCCCGCGGTTCCGCGTCTCGCCGCTTTCGTCCCAGCCTTACTGATTGCTTTTTTCGGAGCCATGCTTTTCTGAGCCACGCCTTTCTGAGCCACGCCTTTCTGAGCCATGGAGCGATTGTAGCGAGTCCACCATCCCTTCCCGGCAAGACCGAACCTGCCAAACTTTCCACAAGTCCTAAACTCTTAGTTGACAATTCGGCCCGGCCAGGCCTAATCTCCTATGACATTAGGAGGTGTTGCGGTGAACAAGCCCAAACCCGCCGCCCTGACCCGGCTGGAGTTGAAGATCATGCTGGCCATCTGGAGACAGGGCAGCAGCACGGTGAGTGCGGTGCAGGCGGAGCTGAAACCGCCCCTGGCCTACACCACGGTGCAGACCGTGCTCAACATCCTCGAGCGGAAAGGCAAGCTCAAACGCGAACTGCGCGGCCGTGCCTATGTTTACTCGGCCAAAGTTTCTCAGGCCCGCGCCCTGGGGCAGGGCGTTCGCGACGTCATCGATCGCATGTTCGGCGGATCGAGCGAAGAGCTTGTCATGAGCCTGCTCCAAAATCGCCAGATCGACGCGAAGAAGCTCGCCGAACTGACCGAGCGCTTCAACAAGGCGGAAAGGAGCGAGTCATGAGCGGCGTGGAATCCTGGATTCTCTCCTGGCTGCTGAATTCGTTGTGGCAAATCCCGCTCCTCTTTGTCACCGGGCTGGTTGCCGCGCGCGTGCTTCGCCAGCTGGGCCCGGCCGCGGAGCACCGCGTCTGGGTCAGCGTTGTTGTGCTCGCGGCTCTTCTGCCCGCGGCCTCGAACCTGCCGTGGCAGTGGTTGCGCGCGCACATCCCCTGGGCCGTCGATCGCTCGGGCGATGCCCACGTCACGGTCGTGATGGGCGCGGGCACCGGATTGGGCGCGTTGCCCCTGCCCGCCGGCCTGCTCGTGGCCATCTGCATCGCCTACATCCTGCTGTGCGCCTGGTTCGCGGCACGATTCGTCTGGAGATGGAGGCGCCTCGGCGTTCTGCGCCAGGACGTGGCCGAAGTGGCCCTCGCCGGCGAAGCCGCCCGCTCCTGGGAGCGATGCTCAAAGCGTTTCGGGATCGGGGGAGTGTCGATCGCGAGCTCGTCCCGGATCGATGGCCCTGTGACCATTGGGTTCGTCCGCAAGCTCGTGCTCCTGCCTGCGGGCTGGCTCTCGGAGGCGCCGCACGCGGACCTGCCCGCGGTCATCGCGCATGAACTGGCCCACATCCGCAGGCACGACTTCGTCAAAAACCTGATTTACGAACTGCTCGCCCTCCCCGTCTGCTACCACCCCATCTTCCGCGCTGCTCGGGCAAGGATGACCGAAACGCGCGAGATGGTCTGCGATCAGATGGCAGGGGAGATGGGCGGGCGCCATGAATACGCGCGATCCCTGCTGCGTCTGGCATCGCTGCTGATGCAGGGTGCGCCGTCCGGAAATCGCTACGCGCTCGGTATTTCTGATTCCAACAGTTTTGAAAGGAGAGTTATGAGACTGACTGAAAAACAAAACGAAATTCGAGGCATGCGGCGGCTCGCTACCATCGTTGCCTGCGTCGCATTGGGTATCGCTGCGTGCGGGTCCGCCCTCGCGCTGCATATCGGCGTGGACGGCCTCTCGGCGAGCCAGCCCTCCCAACCGTCCGGACCCATCGCCGTCTCGGCGCGTATCATGCAGGGCCAACGCATCGGCGGACCGAACCCCGTCTACCCGCCGGATGCGAAGAAAGCCAGAATTCAGGGCAAAGTTCTGCTGAACATCGTCATCGGTAAGGATGGAACCGTGAAGGACCTGACCGTGGTCTCGGGGCCGGCTGCCTTGCAAGATTCGTCACAGGACGCGGTCCGGCAGTGGACCTACAAACCGTTCCTGCTGAATGGCGAGCCCGTCGAAGTAACGACAACGGTTACCGTAACCTACTCGCTGAAGAAATAGCGGTCGAGCAGCCTGGGGGAGTCAGGCGAATCACTTCCCCAGGATTTTGCTAAAGCAGCGCGTGTGTGCCGTGTGTGACCGCGGCTCCAGCGCGGAGAGCGGCGGCGATGAACACCACCTCCGAGATCTCCGCTTCGCTCGCGCCCGCCTCGCGCGCCCTCTTCGAGTGAATCTCGATGCAATACGGACACTGCGTGGTAAATGCCACCGCCAGCGCCATCAGCTCCTTGTTCTTCGCCGAAATGGCTCCCGCCGCCAGTGCAGCTTTGTCGAAGGCCCAAAAAGCTTTGGCCGCCTCCGTTGCATTAGCTTCCAGGGTCTTGAGCTTGGCCAGGTTCTTCATGTCGTACATAGAATTTCTCCTCGGAATGGAGATGGGGATGGTGAATCTTTCCTGCGGTCGAATGCGGTTCAGTATTGCACAGGCGTTCTGCGGAATAAACCACAGACGCGGCCGGTCACGGAGCTGACCTGCGGCAGGAGAGGGATTCGGGCTAAGCGGGGTTGCGCGCCTGCTGCACGATTTCGAGATATTTGCGGGCCGTCTGGGTTACCTTCTCCGGCTGACCCTCTTCAATCGCCTTCGGGTTTACCAGATCCGTGCCCACTCCCAGCGCCCGCGCCCCGGCCCTCAGAAAATCCACCGCGGTGTGCAGTGTGACTCCACCTGTTGGAATCAGCTTGAGATCGGGAAACGGCGCCAGCAGCGCCTTCAGATACGGCGCCCCTCCGACCGCCGAGCAGGGAAAAATCTTCACGTAGTCGGCGCCCGCGCGCCACGCTGTGATCACTTCGGTCGGCGTCAGCGCGCCGGGGATCGAAACCTTCCCCAGTTCCTTCGTCCGCGCCACCACCTCAGGATGAAAGCTCGGGCTGACCACAAACTGCGCCCCCGCGTCGACCGTCGCCTCAACCTGCTCCGCATCCGTTACCGTGCCCGAACCGAGCAGCAGCTTGTGCCCGTATTCCTTCTTCAGAACGCGCAGCAGATCGACAGCACCCGGCACCGTCATGGTCACTTCCATCACGGTGACGCCGCCGGCCACCAGCGCCTCCACCAGCGCATGGCCCTCCTTCTCGGACCGAGCCCGCAGCACCGGCATCACTCCAATTTGCTCAATCCACTTCTTTGTGTCTTCTGAATGCATCCCACTCCTGCCTGCAACGTCCATCCACTGGCTACTGGCTACTGGCTACTGACTGGCTAGCGCGCTATGCGCGCGCTCTCGCCCTTCATCACGCGTTCCACTTCACCCAGCGTTGCCATGCTGGTGTCGCCCGGCGTCGTCATGGCGAGCGCGCCATGGGCCACGCCGCAGCGCAGCGCCCATTCCAGCGGCTTCCCCGCGAGAATTCCGTAGATCAATCCCGACGCGAATGAGTCGCCGCCGCCCACGCGATCCAGAATCTCCACTTCCCGCTGCGGCACATGCGCCATCTTTCCTTCGGCGAGAGCCATCGCGCCCCACGCATTGCGGGTTGCGGTGTGCGCCGTCCGCAGGGTCGTCGCCACCATCTTCAGATTCGGATAGGCCGCCGCCACATCGCGCAGCATCTGTTCGTAGCTCGCCACCGGCAACTCGCCAAAATCCTCCTGTACGCCCGGGAGCGAAATCCCCAGCATCGCGGAGAAATCTTCTTCATTGCCCAGCAGCACGTCGACCTTGCGCACCAGCTCGCGATTCACTTCCTGGGCTTTGGCCTTGCCACCGATACTCTTCCACAGCGAATCGCGAAAATTCAGATCGTACGAGATCGGCGTTTCATACCTCCGCGCCGCGTCCATCGCCTCTTCTGCGAGGGCGGGGGTCGATGCGGACAGCGCCGCGAAAATTCCGCCGGTGTGAAACCATCGCGCGCCCCCGTTTTGCCCAGGCCGCCCTGGACCAAAGATGTCGTCCCAGTTCCAGTCCCCTGTCTTGCTGCACGCGATCGCCGTATGTCCGCGATCCGAGCACCCCGCCGCCGCCCGCACCCCAAACCCGCGCTCCGTAAAGTTCAGCCCGTTGCGCACCATGCGGCCGACACCGTCGTATGGAACCCAACGGAGCAGGGAAGTGTCGACTCCGCCCTGCAGGATCAGATCCTCGACCAGCCGCCCAACAGGATTGTCCGCCAGCGCCGTCGCCACCGCCGTTTGCAGCCCAAAACACCGCCGTAGCCCGCGCGCGACGTTGTACTCGCCGCCGCCCTCCCACACCTGACACTGCCGCGTGGTGTGGATACGCCTCTCACCAGGATCGAGCCGCAGCATCACCTCGCCCAGGCTCACTTCATCCCAGCGTGTCGAGCCTTCTTTCAGTCGAAGCCGTTCCATGCGTCTCATTTTCGGCGCGTCCGGCCTCGGCCTGTCCCGTGTTGCGGGACCGCGCCCGGCCGCCCTTTCCCTGACGCAGAACCCCCGGTCTGTACCAGTGCCCTGTGCCCTGGGCCCGAGCCCTGTACCCTGCACGCTGCACCCTGTACCCTGTTACGCATGAAGGTCGGAGTCTTCACCCCGCTGCTCTCGCAGCTTCCTCTCCCTGCGGTCCTCGACAAGCTAAAATCCCTCCACATCGACACCGTCGAATTCGGTACCGGCAATTATCCCGGCGACGCGCACTGCAAGCTTTCCATGCTTGACGACGGCAACGCTCTCGCTGCATTCCGCAAAGTCCTCGCCGACCACGGCATCGCCATCAGTGCCCTCAGCTGCCATGGCAACGCGCTCCACCCTGATCCCGCGCGCGCTGCCCAACACCGCGATGTCAGCCGCAAGACCGTCCTCCTCGCCGAAAAACTCGGTGTGCCCGTCGTCGTCGATTTTTCCGGCTGCCCAGGGGATTCGCCGAAGGCGACCGCCCCCAACTGGGTCACGTGTCCATGGCCGCCCGACTACCTCGACGTCCTCAAGTGGCAATGGGACGAGGTCGTCACGCCCTACTGGCGCGAGCACGGAAAATTTGCCGCCGATCACGGCGTCCGCATCGCCATCGAGATGCACCCCGGCTTCGTCGCTTACTCGCCCGAGACCATGCTCCGCCTGCGCTCCATCGCCGGACCCGCCGTCGGCGCCAACCTCGATCCCAGCCACCTTTTCTGGCAGAACATCGACCCCATCGCGGCCGTGCGCAAACTGGGCGACGCCATCTTTTACGTCCACGCCAAAGACACGCAACTCTATCCGGCGAATCTCCCGCTGACGGGCGTGCTCGACACCAAGCCCTACACCGACGAGCGCCACCGCGGCTGGATCTTTCGCACCTGCGGCTACGGACACGGCGCCGAGTGGTGGAAGGAGTTTGTCTCCACCTTACGCATGTTCGGCTACGACAACGTGCTTTCCATCGAGCACGAGGACTCGCTGCTTTCCGCCGAAGAAGGCCTGACCAAGGCCGCGACCTTCCTCAACGACCTCATCATCCGCGAGCAGCCGGGCGCGGCCTGGTGGACGTAACCACTGCCCGGCGGACAGAACCACTGCCAGTGGCGGATAAAACGGCTGCCTATAGCGGGCAAAACCACTACCCACGGTGAACATAACGGACGGCAATACCGAATGGCCTGAACTAAAAGACAATGATGGGCTAACGCAAGAGACACCGAATGCGCCAACGCAAAAGACATTTTCGAACCGCCAGGTTCACCCCACAGCAAGAAGCAAAAGCCTCTGGCAGTCAAGGATCAAGATGAGTCGCGTCCGTGCTGGGTCCGAGCGTACCGTTGCGATCCGTTTCGGGAAGGCGCCGCAGCCACTCTGCCCCGGCCGTCCTGCCGGAAAGGCCACTACAATAGCGGGGGCTTGAACCGCTGAGAAGCTATGACCAAACGCATTCGCACCGCCGTCATCGGCACAGGATTCATGGGCCGTGTGCATCTCGAAGCGCTGCGCCGGACGGAAAATGTCGAGGTTGCCGCCATCGCCGGCCGCAACTCTGCTGCCGCGGAGAAGCTGGGTTCCGCCTTTGGCGTCCCGCATCTCGACGCCGAGGCCATCCTGCGCGACCCCACCATCGACGTCATCGACATCTGCACGCCCAACGCGCAGCACTTTCCCATGGCGAAAGAGGCGCTGCTCGCCGGCAAGCACGTCCTTTGCGAGAAGCCGCTGGCAACGACCGTCGAAGAAGCGCAGGAACTCGTACGCCTCGCCGCCTCAAAAGGATTGCGGACCTGCGTCTGTCACAATCTGCGCTACTATCCCATGGCGCAGCAGGTGCGCGCCATGCGCGAAGCCGGCGACCTCGGCGAAATTCTCGTCGTACAGGGCACCTACTCACAGGACTGGCTCCTCTACGACACGGACTGGAACTGGCGCGTCGATTCCAAAGCCGGTGGTCCCTCCCGCTGCATGGCCGACATCGGTTCCCACTGGTTCGACATGGCCGAACACCTCACCGGCCTGCGCGTCGCCACGCTCTGCGCCGACCTGAACACTGTGCACAAGACTCGCAAGCAGCCTAAAGGACCTGTCGAGACCTTCGCCAACAAGCTGGCCTCCCTCGACGAGGGGATCGACACCCCCGTCGATACCGAGGACTTCGGCGCCGTCGTCTTCCGCATGGGCGAACGCGCCCGCGGCGCCATGACCGCCAGCCAGGTTTCGGCAGGCCGCAAGAATCGGCTCAGTATGGAGATTTACGGCACCAAAGCCGGTGTCGCCTGGGATCAGGAGCGCCCCGACGAACTCTGGATCGGCCATCGTGACAGTGCGAACTGCATCATCATCAAAGATCCCTCCCTGCTCAAGCCCTCCGCCCGCGCGTTTGCCGATCTTCCCGGTGGCCACAGCGAAGGCTACGATGACACCTTCAAGCAGGTTTTTCGCCGCTTCTATACCTCCATCGGCGACCCCAGCGCAACGCGCGACTATCCGCACTTCGCCGACGGTCTGCGCCAGCTCATCATTCTTCGCGCCGAGTTGGAAAGCAGTCGCACCCGGAGCTGGATCGACGTCCCCCACTCTGAAAGCAATTGAAGGAGCCTCGCATTGCTCATCCTCGCTGCAGTAGTCGCGATCTTTGTGTACGGCATGATTGCCGCGATGCTGGGCACCATTTTGCCCGAGCTCTCCAGCCGCTTCCAGCTCACGCCTCGTCAAAACGGCACCATCGCTTTCGCCCAGGCGCTGGGATTGATGATCGCCTCTCTCGGCGTTGGCCCGCTGCTCGATGACTTCGGCAAGAAGGTCGGCCTGATCCTCGGCCTCGCGCTCATCTTTGTCGCGCTGCTTGCCATTCCGCGTTCCGCCGGCTTCCGCAGCGTCGTCTTTCTGCTGTTCCTTCTCGGCATGGGCGGCGGCATCGTCGTCACCGGCGCCAACGCGCTCACCAGCGACGTAGCGGAGACGCATCGCGCCATCGCGCTCAACCTCGTGAACATTTTCTTCGGACTCGGCGGCCTTGCCACACCCTTCATCGCCGCGAATCTCTTCCGCCGCAACTGGGTTCGTCTTTGCTACACCATTGCGGGACTCACGCTCATCACCCTCGCCATTCAGGCCGCCGCGCATATGCCCCCGCCGACCGGCGCAGGGCGCTTCATCTTTGCCGATGCTGGCCCGGTCCTCGGCCGCCCCATGCTTTTTATTCTCGGATTTCTTCTCTTCCTCTATGTCGGATGCGAAGTGGGCGTGTGGAACTGGCTGGTGCGTCACCTCATCGCGCAGGGCATCCCCGAATCGCGCGCGCTCAACATCCTCTCCCTGGGGTTTGCGCTGGGACTGCTCATCGGCCGCGTCGGCGTCTCGCCCATCCTGATCAGCGTTCCACCGGTTTACGTCACGCTGGCTGCTTCTGTAGCCATGGCTGTTACGACATTTCTGATGCTGCGCACCAATAAGCCCGGATCGGCCGCCGTGCTCGTTTTTCTCGCCGGGCTATCGATGGCTCCCGTGTTTCCCACCACCCTCGCCATCGTTGCTGACGCCTTTCCGCGCATGACATCGACCGCCATCGGCATCGTCATCACCTGCGGATGGGCAGGTCTGGCCGTCAGCTCCCACATCATCGGCGCCATTGCCGGCGGCGATCCCAAACGCATCCGCAAAGGCCTGATGGTGATCCCGGTGTCATCGGTCCTGATGATCGTGCTGAATCTGGCGATCCTCGCCGCCGCCCGCTAAACTGCGGCATTCACGACCGCACGCTCTTCAGCCAGTCCACGTCCACTTTCATCGCCTGCATCGCAGGCATATCGGGAAATTGCTCCTGCTCGACGAAGATATGACGGATCGGCGCTTTCTTCGCCGCCCTGAAAATCGAGAGATAGTCGATGCTGCCGTGTCCCATCTCCGTCGACACAGGTTCCTGGCCGGGCTTCCATCCTTCCAGCTTGAATTCCTTGATGTGCAGCATCACGTATCGGTTCGGGTAGCGCGTCAGATACTCCTCCGGCTTGTGTCCGCCGATCACCACCCATCCGCAATCCATCTCCATCGCCACCAGCTTCGGATCGGTCTGCTGCAACAGCAGGTCATACGGCAGAAAGCCATCGTGTTCGTGAAATTCGATAAAGTGGTTGTGATAGGCAAACTTCATTCCCGCAGCCTGCACGCGCTCGCCAATTTTGTTCAGCTGATCGACATTCCACTTCCAGTCGTCGGCGCTCATGGCTTCAAGGGCCGCGGCCCAGCCCAACCCTTTCGCTTTCGCAGGATCGCGAACCATGGGCGCCGAGCAGACGAGGTATTCAAGTCCCAGGGCCTGGCCAAACGTAAGGATGTCGTCGAGCGACTGCAGTTGTTGCAGCGCATGATGGGAGCTCACGCAGTGCAGTCCTGCCTGGGCCATCGCCTGCTTCACTTCCGCCGCAGCGTGGTTGTAAAAGCCCGCTGCCTCGCATTCCTGGTAGCCCATCGCGCCCAGCTGGCGCAGGGTACCCTCATAGTCTTTCGGCAAGAGATCCCGCACCGAATACAGTTGCAAAGCTGGCGGCAATCCCAGCGGATTGGCCCACAGCCGACGCGTTTCCAGCATTGCGGCACATGCCGCCGTGCCTTTCACAAAGTTTCTTCTCGAAACAACGGTCATCCAGTCTCCTCTTTTTTGCGGCTCCTGTGGGGTCGCGTGTTTATCGGTATCCGCCAAAATGGAGAGTCACCAGCGCCGCGCTCCCGGCGGCCAACTCAATCGCAGCCACGCCGTCCTGCACGGATAGGTTCTCCTGACGACCGGCGTCCCAGGCCCCGCTTGCGCCCACAGGGTTGGAGCCGAGCGTCACATCCTGCGTGTCATCGAGCCGCGGCGCAACCAGCCTCAATGCCCGCGCCTGAGTGGCTTGCTCGCCGCTGTCGATCGTCACACGCACCGCCCGATCCGCCTGTTTGTTCAAGACCACCGCTCGAACGGTGGCGTGGGGCTCGGTGTCATCGTTGACGACGCCATACGCTGTCAGCAGCGGAGCGCTTTCCTGGCCATCGATGTGCGTCTCGATCAGATGCCCTGGCCCGGCCTGCTGAAAGAGCAGCATGCCGTAGTAGAGCGGCCGGGCAGTAAATCCATCCGCCGCGGTGCCGGCAATCGGCGTGTACCAGCCGTAGCCCCCACCGTGGAAGTTGATGCCCACGCCGCCGGCAGTGGCCAGCTGATACATCAGGTCTGCGCCCCACAATGCCGACGCAAATGTGTCGCTCACGCCTCGCTTGCCACCCTGATAGCAGGAGTTCGTCTCCGCCAGCCGAAAAGGCAGGTTCGACTCCGCCTTCGTTTGGGCCATGCCCTCGAACTCCGCCACCAGTTTTGGACTTGGCCGCAGCAGCCGTTCGATGGTCATCGAAGGATCGGTCGGCGGGCCCTCCGCATAATAATGTTGCGACAGAAACGCCGCCTCACTCCTGAATTGCTTCGCGAACGGCACGAGCCACTCGTTGTTGAAAGCGGTGTCCGGCCCCGCAAACGGCGCGTTCGGCACCTTCTCCCGAATCACGTCAAAGAATTGCTGCCATTCCTTCGCAAACTGCGCAAAATCATAATCGGACTTGCGCAGGCCATTGCGGTAGAACAGATCCGGCTCGTTGCAAAGCTGGAAGGCAATCAGCTTGTCGCCCATGGTGCGCAACACGTAATCAGCCTGCGCTGCCGCGTTTGCGGCGCTGTCCGTGCCCATATTCAGTCCGTAGATCAGCTTCCAGCCCGTCGCGTCGATAAAGCCGCGCAAATTGCGCACCGCCTGCGGCGTAATCTTGCGCGGCTTGGCCGGCCCATGTCCCAGGTCCGGCCCCAGTGCCTGCTGCAGCACCGTCGCCTGGTCCTCGTGTCGGGTCGTCGTATCCTCGGTGTTCGCGGCTTCCGGTGTCCAGTAAGTCCACTCGCTGGTGTTGCCGCCAATGCGCAGCACGCCCGATTTCCCCAGGCGCCGCACAAAGCCCACCAGCTCGCTGTTGTCCGGCGAAAAAAAGTCGGGATCGCCCAGCTGTGCCGATTCGTAACTCAGTCCGGTAAAGTCCGCAGGAATCGGATTGCCCGGTTTGTGCAGATCCAGCTTCAGCCGGACTGAAACAGAAGAGGCGGCCTGCGTAAATCCCATCCGCCCCCACATCGCTGCGCCCGATGCGAGCGCTGAACTCCTCAAAAAGACCCTGCGATTCATCTTCTGCATTCGACCACACCGCTCCTCTGCGCTGCAACAATGCCGTTCCCCGCCTATTGCTTGTCAGGCGCGCAAAGAAAACGCGGTGGAGCAACCGCTCCACTGCGCAGAGGCATTACACAAGGAAGGTTAGAAGAGAATCTTTCCGCCAAACTGCAGCTCGCGCGGATCGTAGGTGTTGGTCACCTGTCCGTAGGTGCTGTCGTTGGTGCCGGTGTCGATGGAGTTGAATTCCGTGTGGTTAAACGTGTTGAACGATTCCACCCGGAACTCGAGTCTGGGTCCCTCGGCGCTGGCGCTGAACGGGAAATCCTTGTACAGCGACAGATTCCAGTTGAACAGCCCAGGTCCGACGATGGTGTCCTTCCCCGCATTGCCGTAGCCGTTGTTCCCGCCGCCATTCCACGGAGCCACCGGATTCGCAAACGCCGCGGTGTTGAACCACTGCTTCTGCGTCTTCGGGAAGCCCACCTTACCGATAATGTTCGGACGATCGGTGGTATTGCCGCCCAGTCCCAGCGTGTCGGGGCCGTTGTAGTAAATGTTCACCGGCGTCCCTGCTTCTGCCTGCGTAATACCGGAGAGCTGCCATCCGCCCAGCGCCTCGCGAGTCAGACCGTTCGCATGCGCGAAGAAAGGTATGGCGTAGATGTAGTTCGCGTTGAAGATATGACGCCGGTCGAAGTTGCCCGATCCGTAGTCGTATCTCGGGTTATAGGGGTTAGACAGCGTTCCCCCCGAACCCTGCTGGTTGTCGGTGGTCAGATCGGCGCTCATGATGTCGATCTCGTGCGAGTACGTGTAGGCGAGCTGCAAACTCAGCCCGTGCCGGTTATCCATGCGCAGGGCTGCCTGCAGCGAGTTGTAGTTGAAGTTGACCCCGTTTTCTTCCTGGCGCACGTTGCCGAATCCAGCGTAGGGCCGATACAGGTTCGCGTTGGCATTCAGGCCGTTCTTGCCGCCGGTTGCCACCGCCTCGCGCTCCGCTGTTGCACTGAGCGGCAGATCGTTGATCTCCCGCAGATCGTCCTGGTTCCACCCGTTCGAACCCACGTACTGCAACGCCAGCACCACCGAAGGCGCCAGCTGATGCTGCACGCCGAGACTGTACTGCACCGTCGCCGGATTCGGATAGTAGTAGCTCAGGTTCGTGATGCTCGCCGCCGCCACCGGAACCGTCGAGGTCGCCCCCGTCAGGTCATTCGTATGCGGATCGGAAAAGTAAACGTCGTTGACGCTCGGCTGATAGGCGAAAGGCGCGTTGGTCGAGAGGTTGTAGATGTCGTTCCCCTGCACCCTCTCGTAGAACATGCCCACGCCGCCGCGCAGTACGGTCTTGCCTGTGCCGAAAATGTCATAGGCAAAGCCCAGCCGCGGCTCCGGCGTGTA
>Ga0210398_10002414_pt1 | contig 18279 bp, 19 predicted proteins | sample IncBWC4OmetaG_FD_161047 | JGI IMG/M metagenome (GOLD analysis project Ga0210398, IMG submission 161047) | Forest soil microbial communities from Barre Woods Harvard Forest LTER site, Petersham, Massachusetts, United States - Inc-BW-C-4-O | ecosystem: Environmental > Terrestrial > Soil >... | reverse complement strand
GCAGGAATGGGAGGTGCGGATGGGGCGCGACGACTCCGGCGTGTGGCAGGTCACCGAAGTAAAAAACATTCAGCAGTTGCTCGATAAGCTGCAGCGCGACGCCGAGAAACAGTACAACCAACAGCAACCGGCGCCCTCCTCGCCATGAAGACGGCGTGAATGTTCGCGAAATGTTAATCCGTCGCGCCGGGACCTACATTTACTCTGCCTGATCAGGCGAGTACACTTAGCCATCGCGGCGGGCTTTAGCGGCTCGCCGCACTTTTAGTATCCGCCCTACAAAAAATGCGCCGACAAAATATTCGTAATCTGGCTATCGTCGCTCACGTCGATCACGGCAAAACCACCCTGGTCGATGCGATGCTGCGTCAATCCGGCGTATTTCGCGCCAACGAGAACGTTATCGATCGCGTGATGGATTCCAACGCGCTGGAACGCGAGCGTGGCATCACCATCATGGCCAAGAACACTTCGATCCTGTGGGGCACCACCAGGATCAATATCGTCGATACTCCCGGACATTCGGATTTCGGTGGCGAGGTCGAGCGCACGCTATCGATGGTCGATGGGATATTGCTGCTGGTCGATGCCTGCGAAGGACCGCTGCCGCAGACCCGCTTCGTGCTGAAGAAAGCGCTCGAGGCCGGGTTATCCGCGATTCTGTGCATCAACAAGATCGATCGCCCTGACGCGCGCACCGCCGATGTCCTCGACGAGGTCTACGATCTCTTCATCGATCTCGGCGCCGAAGAAGACCAGCTCGATTTTCCGATCCTTTATACCAACGCGCGCATCGGCACCGCGGTCACGAAATTCGGCGAGCACGGCGAAAATCTTCAGCCCCTCTTCGAAACGATCATCAACCACCTCCCCGGGCCGGAAGTGGATCCCGAGGCGACGCTGCAGTTCCAGGCCAACAACCTCGACTACGATGACTACGTCGGACGCCTCGCTATCGGCCGCGTCATTGCGGGATCGATGGAAGACGGGCGTCAGTACTCCCTGTGCCATCTCGATGGGACCACCAGCGTGTGCAAGGTCGCCCATCTCTATGCGTGGCAGGGTCTGAAGCGCATCGAAGTCGACCAGGCCGAGGCCGGCGACATCGTGATGGTGGCGGGTCTCGAAGATATCGAAATCGGCGAGACGATTGCCGACCTCGAAAATCCGCGGCCGCTGGCCGGCATTCGGATCGACGAGCCGACCGTCGCGATGACTTTTTCCGTCAACAATTCTCCCTGGGCGGGACGCGAAGGCCAGTTCGTCACTTCGCGCAAGCTCGGCGAACGCATCATCCACGAGTCGCGCCGCAACGTCAGCATCAAGGTCGAACCGGTCAGCGCCGATCAGTGGCGCGTGATGGGGCGCGGCGAGCTGCAACTCGCAGTCATCGTCGAGACCATGCGTCGCGAGGGCTACGAGTTGCAGGTTTCCAAGCCGACCGTCGTCACCAAGCAGAAAGACGGGGCAATCCTGGAGCCGATGGAATTTCTCGTCATCGACATCCCCGAGGATTACATCGGCATCGTCACCCAGTTGCTCTCGGCGCGCAAAGGCAAGATGCGCACAATGGTGACGCACGCGAGCGGCCGGGTGCGCCTCGAATACGATGTGCCCTCGCGCGGGCTGATTGGCTTTCGCGGGCGCTTCCTGCAGGAAACTCGCGGCGCGGGCGTGATGCATTCGATTTTCAACGGCTACATTCCATGGGCCGGTAATATCCGCTCGCGGCAGAACGGCGCGATGATTTCCGATCGCGACGGCAATGCGACCGGGTACGCGATCTTCCATCTGCAGGAGCGCGGCAAGTTTTTCGTTTCGGCCGGCGATCCGGTTTATGAAGGCATGATCGTCGGCGAATACGCGCGCGAGACCAATCTGCCGGTGAATGTGTGCCGCGAGAAAAAGCTCACCAACATCCGTGCGGCGGGCCATGACGAGGCGATCCGGCTGACCACCCCGATCATCCCCACCCTGGACACCGCGTTGGAATGGATCGACGAAGAAGAACTGGTCGAGGTCACGCCCAAGTCGGTCCGAATCCGCAACCGGATCCTGAAAACGGCGCTCCGCGACAAGCATCGTGCTGGATGGTCCGACAGTGCTGCCGCTCCCAAGGTCGAAGCCTCCGAACGCGAATAGCCGCGCAACCCTACGCGCACCCGACAATCCAGCTGAGCGCTGCCAACGATGAGGCTCATCGTTCGCATCGCCACGATTGCCGCCGCGCTGGTTGTCATCCTCGTGGCCTCGGGGATCGTGCTGATTTATTTCAATCAGCGCCGCGTCATCTTAGGTGTGCTAGCCAGCATCAAGCAGCAGACCGGCATCGCCATTGTCCCAGCCTCCGGACATCTTGAGGTTAGAGACCACCTAATCGTCGAGCTTGATCATCCCCGCGTGATGTCGGGCGATCATGAGCTGGTCGCCCTCGACAAAATCCGCGCAGTGGTGAACTTCCGTTCGATGTTCACGCACGGCCTGCCGCTGCGCGAACTCGACCTCGATGGACCCGCGCTCACCGTTCCGTTCGACGCGAACTCGGTCGGCACCGGTCAGCTACCACGTCCGAATACCGAGGCGCTCAACGAGATCATCGGGCGGCTCGGCGATCTGGCACAAATCACTCGACGCCTCGAGATTACCCACATGGAGCTGCGTGATCAGTTGGGACTGCTGCTCCTGCGCAATGCGAATCTGATTGCCTACCATCAGCACGCGACGCCGAATCTGTGGGCGATCAGCCTCAAGGCCGACTGCGAATTTCCCAAGATGCAGGGCGCCCAGGCAGCCGCCCATTTCACGCTCGGTGAGGGCGGCATTCTGCCGTCGTCGCAGCGGATGGAAGGAAAGCTGCAATTCTCGAAATTGCCGCTTCAGCATCTGACTATCGGAAATCTCGAGATGGATGGGCAGTCACACGGCGAAATCAACTTTTCGGTCGCGGACGACGCCACCATTGAGGGCACCGCGGAGCTCGGCGTGAAGGGGTTGAGCATTCGCAGCCCCGATCTCTCCGCGCCGCTCGAGCTCGGCGCCTATGCACTGGAGGCCCGCTTCAGCACCTCCTCCACCGAGGTGACGATCTCCAAGGCCAAGCTGACTCACGAAGGGAGGGAATTGGTGGCGGCGCAGGCCTCCATTCAGAGGCCCTATGAACCCAACCCGAGTGTGGCGCTCGGAATTGCCGACCTGAAACTGGCATGGAAAGACATCCTCGCGTCGGTGCGCAGGCTCAAACGGCCACCGCGGCAACTCGACTTCCTGGTGCGGCAAGTGAAGTCGGGTCAAATCCAGATCGAAAAAGCCTCGATCGATTCCACGCTCACCGCGCTGGAGCAGATGTCGTTGGTGTCGGTGCTGGCAAAGCTCTCGGTAAATGCGACGCTGACGGAACTGAGTTTCGCCACACCGCCCGAGACCAAGCTGCCCGACGTGACTGGCGCGAGCATCCAGGTCCTCTTTGCGAAGCGGACCTTGTCGTTGCTGCAAGGCAGCGCGAAAGTCGGCAAATCCGAACTGCACGACATCGAAGCGAAGTTTGATCTGACCAAAAAGCTCGACGCCGTCCCCTACCAGGTCTCGCTGCAGAGCGATCTCGACTTGGCCGAGCTGCGCCCGGCGACGATGACGCTGCTCGACCAGTTCCATGTACATGAGCGCGACCGGCTACAAGCGCTCGGCGGTATGCTTGCGGTCGATCTCGATGCTTCGGGGACACTGCGCCAAAATCAGCCGACGCGCCCGGAAAAGTATCAGGTGCAGATCGAACCCCGTAGCGTGTCGGTGGGATTTCGCGGTGCGCCCGGGCCGATTGGCCTCGCATCCGGCACGATCATCGTGCGGCCTGACATCATAAAACTGGTGAAGGTAAGCGCACGCGCGACCGGCGGTACCGCGGATTTCGATGGCGAACTGCAGATCGGAAAGGTGGGGGTGCGAACCAGCGGCTTGCGGGTCGAGATGCATCAGATGCCGATCGATCGATGGCTGGAGGGGCTGGTCGATCCCGACGATTTCAGCGCGTCGGGAAATGTCGGCGGCACCGTCGTTATCACCGGGGATCCGCGCAACGGGTTTCTCGCCAACGGAAAGATCACGCTGCAGAACGGAAGGGTCGGGTTCGGCTTTCTGCGTTCGCCGATTTTCGTGCATCCCGCGATCATGACGATTCGCGACCGCACCTTGGTGGTATCGATGCCCGCGGCGGAGCTCGAGAAGTCGCCGATCGATTTCAACATCAGCGTGCCCGATCTCAGCCACCCCTCCCTGCGGATCGATTCCAACGTTCAGCGGCTCGATATTGAGGTGCTCAAATTCGTGCGGCTCCCCTGGTTGTCCCCGACCCCGACTCATCCCCCGCATTTCCCCATCAGCGGCCATATCGACGCGCGCGAGGCCATTCTGGAATCCCTGGTGATGAAGAACGGGAAGACCGACTTCAAGTATCGCAACGGCGATTGGAGCGTCGACAACCTGACCGCTTCGAGTATGGAAGGACGCCTGAGCCTCAGCATCATCGGCCGTAAGAAAGACGACTGGATGCACATCCTGGGCAAGGCCCAGAACATGAACGTGGCGTCGGTTTTCCTGATGAGCAAGAAGATCACCAGCGCACCGATTTCCGGCCGGTTCGAGGCGACGGCGGATTTGTGGGCCGATACCGATGGGGATTTCTTTTCGACTATGGGTGGGACCGCGATTCTGAAATTGCGCGACGGTAACGTGGACCGCTTCACTTTGCTGTCGCGCCTCCTCGAATTTATTGATTTGAGGAGCTGGCTCACCGCCAAGGTTCCCGATCCGCGCGTCTCCGGACTGCAGTTCCGCACCGTGAACGCTGATTTCGAGGGCAATCGGGGAGTTTTCCACACCGACAATCTGGTGCTCGATGGGCCGGTCATCGACATCGTTGCCAGCGGCAACGTGAACCTGGATAAATCGACCCTCGACATGAAGGTTGGCATGATACCGTTCAATACCGTGAACTGGTTGGTCAGCAGCATACCGCTGATCGGAAAGAACGTCGCGGGCGGCACCAAAAGCATCATCGCGGCATACTTCAATGTGCGCGGCCCGATCACCGATCCGCACGTGACGCCCGCTCCGATAAGCACGGTGGCGGAGCTGGTTAAGAAAACCCTCGGCCTCCCGATCAACCTGATTAAACCCGACACCATTAAGTAGCGATGGAACTGGTTCTCTACACCCGCCGCGATTGCGAGCTCTGCCATGAAATGGAAATCGTGATCGAGGAAGTTCTCCCACGCTCTCAGGCCACCCTCCAGCGGGTGGAAATTGACGGCGATGCTTCGCTCGAAGCGCAGTTTGGAATCGAGGTGCCGGTGCTGTTCATCAACGGCCGCAAGGCCTTCAAGTACCGCTGCACCGCGCGCGAGCTGCGCAAGCGCCTCGCGCGCGAAAAATGAAAAACACCGCAGTATCAACCGGCGCCGCGGTCGTGTTGGTTGCCGCCGGAAGCGAGGAACAGGCCACGCAGATCGCGCACACGCTGGTGAGCGAGCGCCTTGCGGCATGCGCCAACATCGTGAGCCCAATCAGGTCAGTCTATCGGTGGAATGATGAGGTACAGACCGACACCGAACATTTGCTGATCATCAAAACTCGCGCGAACCTGGTGGCGAAGGTTGCTGCACGAGTGAAAGAACTCCACAGCTACGAAGTACCCGAAGTTATCGCGCTTCCGATCCTCGCCGGCGCGAAGTCCTATCTCGATTGGTTGTTCAGCTCGACGATGGTAAAGCCTTCGCCGGCCAACACGCCACGGCGAGTGGCGAGAGGGAAGAAATGATTCGGCCGGTCTTCCCGCACCGGCGCGAGCCTCAGACTGTCACTCGACTAGCTCCACTGGATAGAGCTTTTCGCTTAATATCGGGTCGGTCATGTTTCGCGCAGCAATAGAAAAAATGGCGGCGTACAAGCCGGGCGAGCAGCCGCGCCCCGGCGAGCGTCTGATCAAGCTCAACACCAACGAGAATCCTTATCCTCCGTCGCCCCGCGTGCGGCGCGCGGTGGTGCGCGTTGCGGCTGACAGCCTGCGTCTTTACCCGGCGCCGCGGGCCGATGATTTTGTCGAGAGCGCATCGAAGCTTTACGGCGTTCGCAAGGACATGATTCTCGCTGGTAACGGCTCCGATGAGCTGCTCGCGATGATTTTTCGCGCGGCACTCGGTCCCGGCGACACGGTCGCGTATCCGGTCCCGACCTACTCGCTGTACGATACGCTGGCTTCGATCCAGGAAGCGCGCGTGCTTCGACTTCCGGTGGGGAATGACTTTTCGATGCCGCTCGACCAGCTCGCCCAGGCGCGCGCGGCACTCACCATCGTATGCAGTCCAAATTCACCGTCGGGAATCCTCACGCCGACGTCGAAGCTGGCGAAACTTGCGCGCGCCCTGCGCGACCGCCTGCTCGTGATCGACGAAGCCTATGTCGATTTCGCATCCGAGAATGCCGTTAGCCTGCTGCGGCGATTCCCGAACGTCATTATTCTGCGCACGCTGTCGAAATCTTTCTCGCTCGCTGGAATGCGGCTGGGACTCTGCTTCGCGCGCCCCGCTGTAATCGAAGAGCTGATGAAGGTGAAGGACTCCTACAACCTCAGCCGCATCGCGCTCGCCGCCGGCGCCGAAGCCCTGAACGACGCCGCGTGGATGCGGTGCAATGTCGAGCGCGTGAAGCAAACCCGTGAGGTGAGCATCGCGCGCCTGCGTAAGATGGGATTTGAGGTGCCCGACTCGGCCGCGAATTTTGTCCTCGCGCGGATGGCCGGGCAGGACCTCGAACCGCTGGTACGGGCGATTCGCAAAAGTGGCATCCTGGTGCGCCATTTTCCCACCCCGATGCTGCGCGATTCGATGCGGATTTCTATCGGCACCCCCGCCGAAATGAATGCGCTGTTCAAGGCGATCGCCGCGAATACTTCGGCGCTGAACCGCAACGGCGTGGGAAACTCCCGCAAACGAGGATGAGCCTCGAGAGCCTCCGCATGAGCATCAAGAATTTGTTCGGCGGATTCCGCCGCGCTCCCAGGGAGAAGAGCGAGGAGAGCGCGGCGCCGGAGGCGCAACCCGAGACGCGCTGGGTCATCGCGGGGCTCGGCAATCCCGGCGAAGAATATTCGCGTTCGCGTCACAACGCGGGATTTCGCGTCCTCGAGCGGATTGCAAAATCGCAGCATGTGCAGTTCGACCGCAAGAAGTTCAAAGGCATGATCGCCGAGGCCGAGCTGGCGGGCTCGCGCGCGCTGCTGGTGAAACCGCAGACCTACTACAACGGCAGCGGCGAATGTCTCGCCGCGGTGCTCGGCTACTACAAGGTTCCAGCCGCGCGCCTGATCGTTGTGCATGACGAGCTCGACCTGGAAGCAGGCCGGCTCCGTCTCAAGCAGGGTGGCAGCGACGCCGGCAACCGCGGCGTGCGGTCGGTCGCGCAAACTCTCGGGACGCCGGATTTCATTCGCGTGCGAGTGGGGGTCAGCCGCCCGCCGGGTGAAAGCGAAAGCAAGGATTACCTGCTGGAAAGCATGAGCGCGGAGGCGCGCGCAAACCTGGACGGCGCGATTCAACGCGCGGCCGAGGCGGTAGAGGCAATCATTGCCGACGGGTTGGAGCGCGCGATGGGACGTTTTAATCAGCGCGCGTGAGCGTCGCGAGCCGCGGCCCCGCAGCCAAAACATTCAGTACAACTATCCTGCGTACTGTTAGTCATAAAGTAATAACAGCTAGTTGACATATTCGAGCGGCTGGGCTAGATCAGAACCATCCGGCCGCCGGCCGGACGCAGGATGGACCGCCGGCTCTGAGATCCGACGGCCCACGGCTGCGTCTGAATCTGCCTGAGAGTACAAAGCCTTCGCTGGTCTACATTTGGCGAAGGCTTGCGAGGAAACCATGGCGGGAGTAACCGCGCCGCGATTCAAGTCGCGCGAAGCTGCCTTGCGCTTTTATTTCAGGGCCCGCGAGCTTCTGGCGCCGAACGCAAAGCCGGGGATTTTTTTCACCAGACGTCCGCCCCTTCAGCACGGGCCCAACCTCGTCGACGACGTGATCACGCTGGATGCGTGTTTTTACGGCCTCAACGACGTGCAGCTATGGCTCATGCAGGAGCTCTACGGGCCCGGCGGCTTCGGCCCGAGGACGCGCCCGCTGGCGGGGATTTTCGCAGCGGCGCGAATCAAATTTCCCGAATATGCCTGGACACCGCAGAAAATGGCGCAGTTCAAGCGCGAGGCCTTGAAAATTTTCGAGGCGCACCTGATGCGCGAGCGGCTGATGTAAGGTCGTCGAGCGCCGAAATATCCAGCTCAAATCGCGGGCGCAATGTAGGCCGCGCGCGCGCTTTCGGGTACGCTTGATCACCGCCTTCGGGCGCAAAACCAGGTAACGGATTTCCCAAGCGGTGGATCAGAGCAACGAACACGAACGCGCGACAACGCTGACCCGAGGCGCCGTCGAAGTAATCTCTCACGCGGAGCTGGCGGAGAAGCTCAAGCTGGGCCGCCCCCTGCGCATCAAGCTCGGCATGGATCCGACCGCGCCCGACCTGCACCTCGGCCATACTATCACGCTCAAGAAGTTGCGCGATTTCCAGCGCGACGGGCACACGGTGATTTTCCTGGTCGGCGATTTTACCGCGATGATCGGCGATCCGACCGGGCGCTCCGAGACGCGCAAGCCGCTCTCGCGCGAAGCCATCGCGGTCAACGCCGAGACCTATCGCGGGCAGGCATTCAAGATTCTCGACCCTGAGCGGACCGAGGTTCGCTTCAACAGCGAGTGGATGGACGACCTTGGGGTGCGACGGCTGATCGAGCTGGCGGCGCACCTCAGTGTGGCGCGGTTGCTCGAGCGCGACGATTTCGAAAAGCGCCTCGCCAACGAGGAGCCGCTGTTTCTGCACGAGCTGTTGTACCCGCTCATTCAGGGCTACGACTCGGTCGCGCTCGAAGCGGACATCGAGATCGGCGGCACCGATCAGAAGTTCAACATGCTGGTCGGGCGCGAGCTCCAGCGCGCCTTCAAACAGGCGCCGCAAGTAGTGATGACGATGCCGCTGATGGAGGGCCTCGACGGCGACCGCAAGATGTCCAAGTCGCTGGGCAACTACGTCGGCATCACCGAGAAGCCGGCCGAGATGTTCGGCAAGCTGATGCGCGTGTCCGATCCGCTGATGGCGCGCTACTACCAGTTGCTGACCGACATCACAGCGGAGGAACTCGCGGCCATCAAATCCGGCAAGCTGCATCCGATGGAAGCGAAGAAGCGCCTCGCCTCGACCGTGGTCGAGGAGTATCACGGGGCGGCGGCGGCCAAGGCGGCGCAAAACTACTTCGAGAGCAAGTTCCAGCGCCGAGAAGTGCCCACCAACATACCCGTCTATCGCATCGCCGAGGACATCTGGATTTGCGAGCTGATGAAGCAGCTCAATTTTGCACCCTCGAACAGCGAGGCGCGGCGGCTAGTGAGCCAGGGCGCGGTTCGCGTCGATGGCGAAACGATCAAGGATGCCAACTTCCGCTTTGTACCGGGCGAGCACAAGGTCCTGGAGGTCGGCAAACGGCGGGTGGCGCGGATCGAACCCTGAGGTCGAAAGCGCAGGCGGCGCTGCTACTCTTTCTTGGCGGACTCCGCCGCGACCGCATCGCGAAGTTTCTTCATGGTGCGGTCGAGCGCCTTAAGATAGCGCTGCTTGGTCCACTCCTCTTTGGTCCTCATCTTGAGCCATCCCAGCTTGACTGCGTCGGGCTTGTTGCCCATCTCGCCGGTCGAAACCTCGATGATGGCGTGCTCTTCGGGCGACAGCTGCGCCAGCACCTCGCGCTTCAGGTTCTGTAGGAAACCAGCCTTAAGATCAATGTCGATTTTCATTCCGGGATCCCCACCCCTCGTGCTCAGCGTAGATCAACATCCACAAACGCTCAAGGTACTTGACAGCGCGGCTTGGTGGAAGTTACTCGGCACACGGGAGACAGCGCATGACATTTTTCAAAGTAGAATCCGAAGGCCACGTGCAGACCTGGACGATGTCCAATCCGCCGATGAACTACATGACCGCGGCGATGAGCCAGGAGCTGACCGAACTGATCGGACGCGCCGAGGCCGATGAAAACCTCCGCGCGATCATTTTGACCGGCGGTATCGAGGGCAAATTCATCACTCACTACAGCGTCGACGAGCTCGCCGAGGGCGCCGCTGACCCCGCGGAGTGCGCGCGCACCTTTCCTGCGCTGGAAGCGGGATTTCATCGCATGCTCGATCGCATCATGCTGATGCCGAAGGTTGTCATTGCCGCGATCAACGGCGACTGCATGGGTGGTGGCTACGAGCTCGCGCTGGCGTGCGACTTTCGCCTCGCGGCGGACGGCGCATATCAAATCGGATTGCCCGAAGCGGTGCTCGGAATCCTGCCTGGCGGTGGAGGCACCCAGCGGCTGCCGCGGCTCATCGGCAGGGGCAGGGCACTCGAGGTGATGCTGTTCGGCAACGTCTATCATCCGCGCGAGGCGGAGCGGTTGGGCATGGTCAATCGGGTGCTCGCGCCCGAAACGTTGATGTCGTTCGCGATGGGATGGGCACGCACGCTGGCCAAACGGCCGCCACGATCGATCGCCGCGATCAAGCGCGCGGTTTACCTGGGCGCCGATCGGGACCTCGAGGCCGGCCTCTACATCGAACGCACTGAAATGCGCGATGTGATGTGCACGGAAGACGCGCGCACCATCATGAACGCCTACAACGCCGCGGTCCGCAGGGATCCGATGGCGGCGCGCAGCGATTTTCTAAAAGGCATCGGAGTGCCCGAGGCCAAGGGAAGGTAGGCCTCGGGCTTCGCGATTGGTGCGGGCTATTCTTCCTCGACCGCCTGGCGGATTGAATTCAGGATGAACAAGAACTGGCGCGGGGAGGTGACGCGGCCCAGCAGGTTCACTTGTTTCAGCACCCGCATCTCGCTGGGCTTGATCTCGTGGCGCGCAATGAGCGAGCGATCTTTGAGGAAGTTGCGCCATGCGTTTTCCGGACGCTTGGCCGCGAGGCCGCCGTCGCGAGGCGTGATAAGTTCTTTGGCCTCGGGATGTGCGAGCAGAAAAATGGTCTCGCTATCGAGGCCCATCACGGTGGACAGGCGGTGCAGCAGCGAGAGCGACGGCCGGCGTCGGCCATTTTCAAGGTAAGCGACATGGCTAGCCTTGACGCCCAGTTTGGCGGCGAGTTCACGCTGGGTGAGGCGCAGGAATTCGCGCCTATCCTTCAGCACCGATCCGAGAGTTTTCTTCTTCATGTTGCCCTTTGGTTCTGCCTTATAATTTGTTTTCGCTGAAAGAACAGACAGCCTGTCGATTACACCTTGAGTCTTTCAGCCGTTGACATCGATGCCCCAGCGAAGTTCGACCTCTGCTGACTCTGTTCAGTCGAAACCACCTTAAGGTTAGCGTACGCAGCTAACCACTTGCAAATCGATTTCCGACAAAATGATGTGTGCCCATTTGCTGCTATCGCGTTCTATGTGTCGGGTCATGGGTCTATGACTCCGCGTCAGTTGTGCTCGAAACGCATGGTAAGGAGTGTTTCCGACCAAACCATCCAGTTGGTCGGTCACCAAACGAGCGATGTCGGCGTCCGGTCCGGGCTCAGCCCTGGACCACTGGTGGAAGCTGCGGAGTATGACATCCGCCGCCGCCGATACAATTCAGTCCCGCGCCGAAGTACACGAACGCGGCCTTGAAGGGGTAGAAGATATAATCGAACGGAGTCTGGATGGGGTCGAATGCGGGCTTCATCTGTTCTTGCTGCGCGACCTCACTCAAAGTCGCCGGAGTCGGCCCGACGTTCACGATCGTGGCCACCCTCATATCGGGGCCGAACACCGCCGCCTCGCCGGCGTTCAGCCAGGTGTAACGAACCATCGCCGGGCCGTTATTGTTGGGAGCAGGGACGCTGTCCTTCAAATCGGGCTGGCCCATCGCGGCGACCGCCTCATCCGAGGTCATTCCCGCCTTCAATTGGGCGCCACTGTTACCACTTTGCGCGGCGCATCCCACGATCAGCAAAGCTAACGCGCCCAACCACCAGCGCCGTAAAATGATTCTCATTTGAGTAATGTCTCCGCTTGAATCTACCGGTGCTAACACACGCCGTCCGATGCGGCAACGCCTCAATCCTCGTCGCGCAGGCTTCATCGCGCGGGCGAGGCCGAGGCTTGCGGCAGCTCGACTGCGCTCACCGCGGATGCCGAAGCTGGTGTCGATGTCGTCGGCCGGCTGAACGGATGCGTCAGGCTATAGAATCCGTTGAGCATCCTGACGCCCCAGCCGAGGCTGCCATTTCCGCCGAGGAAGTCTTTGGCGTCGTAGTAGAGCGTCGGATCGTTGACGGCGAGTCCGACGCTGCCACGGCCGTCGTCGATCTTGCGCAGGATGTCCTTCATATCCGCGAGCGAGGTTTGCAGGTTGCCGAGCAGTTGGTTCGCGTAGTTTTGATCGCTGAGCAGCCGCTGCACCGCGCCGTTGCCCGCATTGAAGCGGTCCACCAGGAGACTTAGCCTTCGCGCCGTATCGTCCATCGAAATGGCCGCGCGCTCGACTCGGTCGAGTAATTTCTTACCATCAGTCTGGTCCGACAGCATCGCGCCGGCGAGGCCGCGGCCATGATTGACCTTGTCGAGCATCGCGTTCATCTCGACCGCGAGTTTGTTGAGGTTGTCGAAGGTGGTGCGCAGGTCGGCCAGCGTCAGCGGCGGCTGCGCTCCCTTGGCTTCACCTTTGATGAGTTCGGCGAGGATGCCATGACCCTTATCGATCGATTCGAGGATCGATTTCAGCGATTGTGCGATGTCGATGACATTGTCAATCAGGTCGGTCGAGCCGGCCTTTTGCAGCACCGCCTGCAAATCGATGGGATCCTCCGCCGCGAGGATCTGATTGGGCGCGAGCGCGGCCGAATCCGGATTGCCCCCGCTGATCTCGATATACTTGTCGCCCAGCAATCCCATCGTGCTGATCTGTGCGACCGAATCGGAACGCACCCGCGGCAAATCCTTATCGACGATCCATAACTTGACCACGACGTAATTGGCATGCGGGTCGGTCGGGAAGGTGATCGAGTTGACCGCGCCGATGTTCACCCCCAAAAGCGCAACCGGGGCGCCGGTCTGCAAGCCGTTGATGCGATGGAAATGAGTCTCGATCGAGTCGGTGTGGTGGAAGATGCGGTCGCCATGTCCAATCGAGAAAATCGCAAAGCAAATGATCGCGAGCCCACCCGCGATGAGCGCGCCTACCCGAGTCGTTACCACGCTTGACTTAGCCACGAAGCTGCCGCTGCCTCGATTGCATTCTACAGTGCCGCCTCGATGAATTCCCGCATCAGCTCATCCTTAGTGGAGCGAACCTCCTCGGCGGTGCCGCTGAAACGGATGCGTCCGTGGTCGAGCAGCGCGAAACGATCGCCGACCACGAATGCGCTCTTGAGATCGTGCGTCACCACCACCGAGGTGAATCCGAGCCGCGTCTGGAGGTTGCGAATCAGCAGGTTGATCTTGTGGGTGACGAGGGGATCCAGCCCGGTCGTCGGTTCGTCATAGAGCACCGCCTTCGGTTCGAGCGCGAGCGCGCGCGCCAGCGCGACGCGTTTCTGCATCCCGCCCGAGAGCTCGGAGGGGAACTGTTGCGCGACCTCCTCCTTGAGCTCCACCATCTCGAGGACGGCGCGGACCCGGTTGCGAATGCGCGTCTCGTCGCGCTCACCGTGCTCGCGAATCGGATAGCTGAGGTTGCCGAACACCGTGAGCGAATCGAACAGGGCGCCCAGCTGGAACACCATCGCGATATCGCGCCGGATCGGGAACAGCTCGTCCTCGGAGAGTCCGTTGAGCCGCTTGCCATCGGCGTAAACTTCGCCGGCGTCGGGACGCTCGAGGCCGTTGATGTGGCGCAGCAGCACGGATTTGCCCTCGCCACTTCCGCCTAGAACCACCATGGTTTCGCCTTCCATCACCTCGAGGTCGATCCCGCGCAGCACGGGCTTTCCGGCGAAACTCTTTTCAATCCCGCGCAGCGAGATGAAGGAATGGGGGCGATGGTTGTTGTCGTGCTCCATTCAGATCGCAAGAAAGAACTTGGTCAGGAAGAAATCGGAGATCAAGACGCTGATCGATGCGGCCACCACCGCCGAGGTCGTGGCGCGCCCGACCCCGTCCGCCCCGCCGCTCGCGTTCAGCCCCTTGAAGCACGCGATGATGCCGATCAGGTAGCCGAAGAAAATCGACTTACCGAGTCCGCTGGTGAAATCGCCGAGCGCCACATGCTGTACCAACGATTTGTAGAAATAATCGCCACTTACGCCGAGCTGGGTAATCGAGATGACCCAGCCGCCGACCAGCCCGATCGCGTCGGCCACCGCCGCGAGGATCGGCATCATGATGATGGTGGCGAGGACGCGTGGCACCACCAGCTTTTTGATTGGGCTGCTGCCGAGCGCGCGGATGGCATCGATCTGCTCCGTCACCTTCATGGTGCCGAGCTCCGCGCTGAAGCCCGCGCCGACTCGCGCCGCGATCATCAGCGCGGCGAGCACCGGACCCATCTCGCGCAGCAGTGAGAGGCCCATGATGCGGCTGACGTAAATCTTGGCGCCGAACTGCTCGAGGAACTGGCCCATCTGCAACGCCAGCACCATCCCCGAGAAGATCGCCGTCAGGTTCACCACGTTGAGTGAGCGATAGCCGACGTTGTCGAGTTGCTCGATGAGCGCGCGCGCCTCGAACGGGCGCCGGAAAAGGTAGCGGAAGAAATCGCGGGTAAGGATTCCGATTTGGCCAAGCTGGTCGAGGAAAAGGTATAGGCGCTCCAGCATCAGTCTTGCGAGAAGCCTAAGCTACGAGGTCAACTACGGCAATATGGCAACCGAGCTCACGCACGATGCGCTGTTCGTTTACGGCTCGCTGCTCGCGGAGGCGAAGCGGATCGAGATCCTCGGCCATTGCGTCGAGGTCATCGATGCGCGCCTCGATGGCTTCCAGCGGCGTCGCGCGAGGTACTTCTACATAGAGCCGACCGCGGGCGCGGTCACCGCCGGCATGATCATGTTGGGGCTGACCGAGGAGGATTGGCGTCGCCTCGATGCGTACGAGGAAGTCCCGAGCCTCTACACGCGCGAGCAGATGGAGGTGGTGACTAGCGATGGTCCGACGCAGTGCTGGGTCTACCTTCCGACGGCCAAGTGCATCAAACAGTAAGGCGAAGATTTAACGAAAATGTAGTATCGGCGCGGCTTTAGTGGGTTTGTTTTTGCGAAATTTGAGGTGCGCGAGCCCATCAGGTTCGGCAGGGAACGAAATCTGAATGGGTTTGTTTTTGCACTTTCTCGCATTCAATGCGGCGTCGTCCGAACGGAGTGCATTTTAAGAAACCGTTGATTTTGCTGCATAGTTTGGCTTCGTTTGGTAATTTTCGTTCTCAGCGGGAAGGCTTCTCTCCTTTCCGCCATCGGCTCCCTTGAAGATGGCTGCGAGTCGCTTCCATTATTTCCCTTTGCGAACCGCGAGAGAAGCGTCCCGGAACGAATCGGGCCGAACGTTTCAATTTCGTACATCTGGTTCACCCGCCTCGAGATTGCTCGGCAAAGACAATGCATCATTTCGGCACAGCGCTTGCGTCATCTTGATGGAGACGCTCATCAATCGGGAGGTGAACCATTTCATCTGTTTGCACCTTGCAGGCCTTGGCTGCGACGCTTAGCCCGGTTCAGGCGAATCAGGCCGGAGGCGCCAATTTGTCCGGGGCGCTGGCGCAGCTTGCCAATGCGATCCAGTCGGGCAACCTGGTCTCGGCGGTTCAGGCCTACAACGCGGTGGTGTCGTTGATTCAAAAGGCGCACAGCGCAATCGCCAACGGCGGCTCCGCCACGGCCATCAAAGAAGTAGGTCAAGCTCTCCAATCCGGCAATCTGCCCGCGGCACAGCAGGCGCTTTCAAGTTTGCGGCCCGATACGCCGCGCGGCGTCGACAACCTCAATACCATCGGCAGCGCGAGCCTCCCGGCCAGCGGCACCGATACTCACCTTAATGTTCTCGCCTGAGCTCGTCCGGATTCGGCGCAGCTAGTCGCGAGGTGGAACCGAGACGTAGCGGTTGCCGCGTTCGTAGAAGCGCCAGGGCAGCGCGGCCCATTTGCCCGCATAGTCGACATTGATGCGCGGCGAGCGGCCGATTTTGCCGCGAGGAATTTCCGCGTCGGTCTCCTCGAGGAACAATTCATCGCCACAAAGATCGCGACCGTAATCGGCGCCGGTGATCGCGAGCGCGTTGGTCAGTTTGCCCGGTCCGTTGCTCAACTCGCGCGAGGTCGCGGGCTTGCCTCGGCGCTGCGTCATAAGCTCCATGCCGCGCACCGGTTCCAGTGCGCGAATCAACACCGCATGTGGAGAGCCTGTAGGCGCGACCACGATATTCATCGCCCAGCTGATGCCGTACAGCAGGTAGACGTAAGCGTGGCCGGGCGGACCGAACATCGCGGTGGTGCGCTTGGTATGCAATCCGCGCCGGCTGTGCGCCGCGAGATCGAGCGGCCCCCGATACGCTTCGGCCTCGACGATGCGTCCGGCGGCCTCGCCGTCGGTGGTGCGATGCACGAGGATTTTCCCGATGCATTGGCGCGCGACGGTCAGCACCGGTTGCGCATAAAACTCGCGCGGCAGTTTGCGCCGAGTATCCGAGGTGATCGAGGCCACCAGCTAGACCACTTTGCGCAGCGCGATTGCCGGCGCCACCTGCAGCGCGCCGGCAATCGGGAAAGTCCCGCTCATTATACTCACCGCGATCGCGACCATGATCGATTCGACGATGACCGCTGGTGTGAGCGCGATCAAACCCAACCCGCTGGTTATGGTCCCGAGATTCACCCCGCCGGCGAAAATCGCGACCGCGCACGCCGCGCCGATCATTCCGCCGACCAGCCCGAGCGCGATGGCCTCGCCGAAGAGCAGCATCGCGATGCGCGCGCTGCCGAAGCCGAGCGTGCGCAGCAGCGCGACTTCGGGGATTCGCTCACGCACCGTCAGCGCCATCGAATTCCCCGCGATGAGCAAGACCGTGATGATCACCACCGCGACCAGGCTGAAGATAATCGCGCGGATGTTGCCGATATTCGCCAGGCCCTGCGCCAGCGCATCACTCTCGGTCTGGGTGCGGGTCTCGTACTCGGAGTTGTGAAATTTCTCATCGATCGCGCGGGCGACCGGCCCCACATTGTCGGCGGTATCGACTCGAACGACGAGCCGGGTGGCCTCGGGACCGACGGCGCCGTGATGAGCTTTGGCGAATTCCTTCAGGTAGTCGCCGCGGATCAGAAACAGGTTCGGATAGCGCGCGGACGGGATCTCGCCGGCGATGACGAAGTCCATTCCGAGTCCGCTCGGAAAGTGCAGCATGATGTTTTGACCGATATGCCAGTTGTATTTCTTGAGCAGCAGGGTGCCGACGGCGGCGGCGCGGCGATCGCGATAAAAATTCGTCACCAGCGACGGCGCGTTCTCGAAATCGCTGGTCAGATCGAAAATCTCCTTGTCCGATGCCACGATCGCGACCCAATCGCTGTCGTTGCGATACAGCTCGTAGAAATCCCAATTCGCGACGCATCCGGTGACGTGCGCCATCCGTTTAATTTCCTCGCAATCCTGCGCCAGCACTCCATAAGGACCATTGCGATTGGTGACAAACAGTCGCTGCCCGCGCGAGGCCATCGCGATGATGTGATCCATCGAGGCCGGCACCGCCATCAACATCGCGAAGACCAGCGTCGCGATCGCAATCATCACGATGGTGAGAATCGTGCGGCGCACGCGGCGCGTCATGTTGCGGAGGATGAGTTCCAGATATTTCATTTCGCGCTAGTCTCGGAGCGCTTCCATCACCGGGATTCGAGAGGCCTGCCACGCCGGCAGCAAGCCGCCGACAATTCCGATCGCGAGCGCCGCCACGATTCCCGCGACTATCGCGGCGCCATCGAGGTGAAATGAAAACAGGATGGTGCCGACGTTCATCAGCCGGCTTTGCAGCCCGGTGCCGTATGCGATCACGATCGCGAGCAGCTCGCCGAGGATGCCGCCGGCCAGCCCGAGCACCGCGCTCTCGACGACAAACGCGAGCAGCACGGTGCCGCGCCCGAATCCGAGCACGCGCAGAGTGCCGACCTCGCGCACGCGCCGCGCGACCGCCGAGTACATCGTGTTCATGGCGCCGAAGACCGCGCCCACCGCCAGC
>Ga0210398_10002412_pt1 | contig 18291 bp, 11 predicted proteins | sample IncBWC4OmetaG_FD_161047 | JGI IMG/M metagenome (GOLD analysis project Ga0210398, IMG submission 161047) | Forest soil microbial communities from Barre Woods Harvard Forest LTER site, Petersham, Massachusetts, United States - Inc-BW-C-4-O | ecosystem: Environmental > Terrestrial > Soil >... | reverse complement strand
GCGCTGGATCTGTCAATTTCATTGCCACCCATCCCGATTCGGCACTCGCGGAGCTCAGCCGGCATGGTGTCACGTATACAAACAATTCCACCTCGAGTCCTTCGGATTCTTTTCCGGGTCTCGCATCGCTGGTCACGGGTGGCTCGCCCGTGACGACCGGCCTGTGGTACGACGACACCTACAATCGCGCGCTGTCCCCGCCGGCGCAGACCGATGGCTTGGGAAATCCCGGAGGCGCCTGCCCGGGGAAAATCGGCACAAACGTGGCCTGGGACGAGGCGGTGGATTTTGACCTCACCAAGCTCGATGGCGGCGGCGGCTTGAACCCGAAATTCCTGGTGCGCAATCCGGACAACGGCTGCAAGACCCTCCTGCCGCACGAATATCTGCGTGTGAATACGATCTTTGAGGTGGTGAAAGCGGGCGGCGGACGCACCGCATGGACCGACAAACATCCATCGTATGAATGGACCAACGGTCCGAGCGGCAAGGGCGTCGATGACTTCTGGGGTCCGGAAATCAATTCGATTCCGGTCGCTCTGCCGCAGTTTGCCGGCTGCGCACCCGTTCCATTCGCCGATCCGACTCCCGACGATGGCTGGACCAATAGCTTTGATGACATCAAGTGCTACGACTCACTGCACGTTCAAGCCGTACTCAATCAAATCGACGGCTTCACCCACGATCGCGCGCACAAGGTCGGTGTGCCGGCGCTGTTCGGGACCAATTTCCAGTCCGTCAGTGTCGGAGAAAAACTGGCCACCGATCCGGTGAGCGGACTCAAAGGCGGTTATACCGATGTGCTGGGCACACCAGGACAGGCCCTCGCGGGCGAGCTGGATTTCATCGATCAATCGATCGGGCGCTTCGTGAGCGAACTCAAGGCGCAGAGATTGTTTGATTCGACGCTCATCATCATCAGCGCCAAGCACGGCCAATCGCCGATCGATGTCAGCAAGCGGCGCGGCATCGGCGGCGGGCAGCCGACCGCGACCATTGGCACGGCTGATGCGTTCGATATTTCAGACGACGGGTCGCTGATTTGGCTCACCGACTCCTCGCTGACGCCGGCAGTGGTTGCCAACTTGAGCACGCCCGCGAATCAACAGGCGCTCGGCATCCAAGAAATCTTCGCCGGCCAATCGCTGCGCAACAAGTTCGATAATCCGGGCGCCGATGCGCGCACACCGGACATCATTCTCAAGGTCAATACCGGCGTGATCTTCACGGGCGGTTCCAAGCTGGCCGAGCACGGCGGCTTCAACGAGGATGACGTCCACACCGCGTTGCTGGTGGCATTCCCCGAGCTCGGTCACTCAGTCGTAAAGAGCGCGGTGAGCAACCAGCAGGTGGCGCCCACCATCATCAAGGCCTTAGGCCTTGATCCCGAGGGCTTGGAGGCGGTGCGCAGGGAGCAGATTGCGCCGTTGCCGTTCCTCTTCAAAGGGCAGGTCGATAACAGCGTTACTCCATTCTGAGGATCATTCATGAAATCACTTCTCATTGGCGCGGCCGTGGCGGCCGCGATCAGCGGCGTCGCTGCCGCTGATACCGACGGCGCGTTTGATCGCGACGGTCACTCCCGGCACGGGCACTTCTTCATTCCCGGCAACCTCGTCGTAAGCCGCAGCGTGTACGACAACCAGGCGAGCAACGTCATCGTCGGGTCCATATTGCCGCCCAATTGCGCGGCGACGACCGGGGGCTGCGGCGCGCCGAGCGGCGCGCCGAATGACGGTACTTATCCGACGGTGTGGAACAACGACCTCTACGACGGGAGCTTCGGCATCACTTCGAGGATATATCTTGACGAATTGACGCCGTTCGGCTGGGTGATCGACACGCTGAAGGTGCCCTCCAATCCGACGAAGCGCGGGACGAGCGCGGATCATCTCGTGACGAGCTTCAGCTCGAAATCCGAACTCGCACTCAACCTGTCGAACGACGGGCACTTCATCACTTTCATGGGGTACGTCGCGCCGATCAACACCTTGGATGTATCCAATTCCAACACGCCGGGAGCCGTGGATCCCACCAATCCCGTCGGCACTGCATACGCGCGCGCGGTGGCACAGGTCGATGCGGACGGCGTCTTTCAGTTCACGGAAACCAACGCTTACAGCGGCAACAACGGCCGCGCTGCAATTCAGAACGATTCGCGCGGCGCCGATTTGATCTACACCGCAGGCAACGCCGGCAACGGCGCCAACCCGCAACCGAATGGCATCATCTTGGGGGCGGGCGCGCAGATCCTGAGCCCTGCGAATGCGTCGGAATCGGCGCAGGTCCCCGGGGTGCTCACACCCGTCGGGAGTTTTTCGGTGACGGAGCTGGGCGCGAAAGCGGACAAGATCGGCAAGGATGACAATTTCCGCGGGCTGACGATTTTCAACGACGTGCTTTATTTCACCAAGGGCAGCGGCAGCAACGGCGTCAACACCGTTTATTTTCTCGACACGACGGGCAGCGCGTGTCCGACGGGCGCGGGATTGCCGGCGCCGGGCGCGAAGCTTCCCGCGGCACCGCTTGCCTACACGGCGGCGAGCCTGCAGACCAAGGGTCTGCCGAACAATATGTGCATCCTTGCCGGTTTCCCTCAGACACCGAACAAGACGGCGACCGTGACCGCCTTTCCGTTCGGCATCTGGTTCGCGGACGCGCGCACGCTCTATGTGGCCGACGAAGGCGATGGCTACACGGGCGGGGCGGATTTGTACACTCACGCGGCCGCGCAAACCACCGCTGGCCTGCAAAAGTGGGTGTTCAATAGCACCACGGGCGCGTGGGCGTTGGCCTATACGCTGACCAACGGTCTAGGTTTGGGACAAGCCTATGATGTACGAGGTTACCCTTCGGGCCTAAACGTAAGCACCGGATTGCCCTGGGCGCCGGCGAGCGACGGCCTTCGCAACATCACCGGGCGCGTAGGGCGCGACGGCGTGGCGACGATCTGGGCGATCACCTCGACGATCAGCGGCAACGGCGATACGGGCGCGGATCCCAATCGTCTGGTCGCCATTCGCGATGCGGTTGACAATACCGATGCCGGCGCCGCGAGCAAGGCGAGATTCTTCACCTTGCGCACCGCGGATTTTGCCGAAGTGCTGAGAGGCGTCTCCTTCACCCCGGGTACCGATTTGCGATAGCGCTCTTAGTCCAGTGGCGATGAGCACGTTGCCGACGTGCTCATCGCACAGGGTGAGATTCGCCGCAGTTGCGACGCTGCATCATGTGAGTGCATAGTCGCCGGATGAGCATCGATTGGCGATTCTTCGCGCTGGGGTCCGCCTTTTTTGCCGCGCTGACGGCCATATTTGGCAAGGTCGGCATATCCGATATCAATTCGGACCTGGCCACGTTCTATCGAACCATCGTGATATTGGCGGTGAGCGCTTTGCTCGTGTCGGCACGCCACGAATGGCAAGCCCCCGCGACTTTGCCCTACAAAGGTATGATCTTTTTGCTTCTGTCGGGTATAGCGACAGGTCTCTCCTGGATCTGCTATTTTCGCGCGCTGCAGCTGGCACCCGCCTCGCGCGTGGCTCCGATCGATAAATTTAGCGTGGTTCTCGTGGTTTTGTTTGCGGTTCTGTTGCTCGGAGAAAGGCTCACGTGGAAAGTCGGCATTGGCTCTGTTCTGATTGCGGGCGGCGTCATTCTTACGGCCCTGTAATGCATCGAACATGAGTCAGTTCCGCGTTCGCTTGAGGGTATGCGCGATGGGTCTGCTCGCCGCGGGCTGCGCACTGCATGAGGTCGAGCAGGCGCCGCCGACGCTGCCCGGCACATTCGCCGCGCCGCGAATCGGCACCGAAGCATCATGGCCCGGCAAGAATTGGTATCAAGAATTCGGCAGCCCTGAACTGGTTGCTCTGATCGACCAAGCCTCCAGCGACAATCTCGACTTGAGCGTGGCGCGGGCGCGCGTCGCACAGGCGGATGCGCGTGCAAGACAGGCGGGTGCGGCCATTCTTCCCAGCGTCGATGCCGGCGGCAACGGCAATTATTTAGCGGGCCATTCCGTCAATGGCAGCGCGCATGAAACGGATTGGGCCGCGCTGCTGTCGGCGAGTTATGAGGTCGATTTTTGGGGCAAGAATCGCGCAGCCGCGCGCTCAGCCAGCCGTCTAGCGGATGCGTCGCGCGCCGATCGAGACACCGTGGCGCTTACGACACTGGCCGGTGTGGCCGACGGCTACTTCCAAGTCTTGTCGTTGCGCGAACGGCTGGCAATCGCCACCTTGAATTTGAATGCCGCGCAAAAATTACTCGACATCATTCAGGCGCGATTCGACGTCGGTCTGTCGAACCCGGTGGAACTGGCGTCGCAAAAAGCGGCGCTGGCAACCGCGGGTCTCGTCATCCCGGAACTCAAGCGGCAGGAGGCGGAGGCGCTGGCCGCTTTGGCGCTGTTGTTGGGCCGCGCTCCAGAGCAGTTTTCCGTCGAGAGTCGCAGCCTCGATGCGCTGTTCGAGCCGACGATCGGATCAGGAATACCAGCGGAGCTGCTGACGCGGCGACCCGATATATTCATGGCCGAGGCCAATCTTAAGGCAGCGAACGCCGACGTGCTCGCCGCTCGTGCCGCTTTATATCCCTCCTTGAGTCTCACGGCCAGCGGCGGCGTGCAGAATCCCGCCTTGAACGCGGCGGTCATCAGCTTGAGCGGCGCCGGCCCTACGCTGAATCTCGGCGCTTCTTTGACGCAGACCATTTTCGATCATGGCCGTCTGCAAGCGGTGCGAGCCGAAGCGCAGGCCAAAGACGATGAATTGGTGGCGGCGTACAAAGCGGCGATTCTTTCTGCGTTGGGGGATGTGGAGAACGCCTTGTCGTCAGTCAGCCGTCTGCAAGATGCCCGAGCGCTGCAGGAGGAAAACGTAGCGCAAAGTGAGCGCGCGTTCGATGGAGCGACCTTGCGATACAAGGCGGGCTCCGGTGATTTTCTCACGGTGCTCGAGGCGCAGCGCACGCTGTACGCGGCGCGCGACCAGTTCAGCCAGTATCGATTTGCGCGCTTTCAGGCTCTCGTTGCGCTCTACAAAGCCCTTGGCGGCGGCTGGCAAGCGCCCACGACTCCCACCAAGGAATCTAGATGAATATGAAACTGTTGGCGCTCTGTGTAGTTCTCGCGGCGGTGAGCGCCTGCCATAAAAGCCCGCCGGAAGCCGCCGTATCCGCCGCTGAGAAATCCGCCGGTGCGGCGCAGGCTGCGGACAGCAAGGACAAGGATAAGGACAAGGACAAGGATGCCGGCGAGGGCGTGAGCTTGACCCCCGCGCAGATCGAGAAGATCGGCCTGCAGACCGAGGCGCTCAAAACGGTGGACTACGCGGAAGAAGCCGCGGGATACGGCACGGTGATTCCGCACGAGGCCATCGCGCAGGCGGTAGCGGAACTGCGTACGGCGCAAGCGGCGGAGAAACAGAGCCGCTCGGCGCTGTCGAGGACGCAACGCCTGTCGGGTACGCCCGGCGCGATGTCGGCCGATGCGGAAGAAGCCAACGCGCGCCAAGTGGCCGTCGATTCGGCGGCTTTGAATTTGGCGAAGCAGCGCCTTTCCGCATCCTTCGGACAAAAGCCGCCCTGGAGCGGCGGCGAGAATTCGGCCCTGCTGCAAGCTCTCGCCGACGGCACCCAGCAATTGGTTCGAGTGACGTTTCCTTTGGGCGCGCTGCCGGGTGAGGCGCCAAAAACTTTGAGCGCGTCGCGGTTGGGCTCGGCCGGCAAGCGTTGGAAATTGACCTCGGTCTGGGCCGCCCCGGCGGACGCAACCGTACCCGGGCGCAGTTTCTTTTCGGTACTGCATGCCGGCGAGCTGGGCGAGGGTGAGAGAGTCATCGCGTGGGCCCCGATCGGTACCCCGCACCCGGGCGTGCTGGTCCCAGCCGAGGCGGCCGTCATCAGCGACAGTAAGTATTGGTGCTACACCGAGGATAAGCCCGGCACGTTCGTCAGAGCGGAGATCGACACCGCGAAGCCGTTTGAAAATGGCTATGTCGTGACCCAAGGTGTCAAGGCGGGCGACAAAGTCGTCACGCGAGGCGCGGCGCAGCTGCTCGCGCAGGAATCGGGTTCCGGCGCGGACGCCGACTAACATGCGCGCCATCGTCAGCCTTTGCGTTCGCCACTTCGGCGCCGTGACGGCCTTAAGTCTTTTCGCGCTCATACTCGGTTGCTGGGGCGCGACGCATGCGCCATTGGACGTGTTTCCAGAATTTGTCCCCTCGCAAGTCGATATTCAGACCGAGGCGCCCGGATTCGCCCCGCAACAAGTCGAAGAGCTGGTCACCAAGCAAGTCGAGAATGCGGTCAACGGCTCGCCCGGGCTCGCGACGCTGCGATCAGAGTCGATTCCGGGGCTTTCGGTGGTGACCATCACCTTCACCGACGGCATAGACGTTCACATCGCGCGGCAGGGCATTTCCGAACGGCTTTCCGAGCTCGGCACCAGCCTGCCTGCCGGTGTGGGGACGCCCAAATTATCGCCCCTGGTCTCGAGCACCATGGACCTTTTGAAAATCGGATTGCTGTCCGAGCAGCTCGATGCGTATACGCTGCGCGATACGGCGGATTGGATTATCAAGCCACGCTTGCTGGCCGTACCCGGCGTCGCACACGTCATCGTTTTCGGTGGCGAGGTGCGCCAAATTCAAATCCAGCCCGACATGGCCAAGCTCGCGAGCTTCGGCATCACCTTGTCGCAGGTGGGCGATGCCGCGCACGCCGCACTGCCGATACGGGGCGCCGGTTTCATCGACTTACCCGGCCAGCGCGTGCTCATCCAAACACCCACACCGCAACCCGACATCGATACCTTGAGCGAGGCGGTCGTGACCGAGCGCAACGGCACGCCCATCCTATTGCGCGAACTCGCGCAAGTGAAAATCGCACCGGCGCTCAAGTCCGGTGACGCGTTGATCATGGGTAAGCCCGGCGTCATGATGTCGCTCGCGAGCCAGTACGGCGCCAATACCTTGACGGCGACGCTGGCGGTCGAAAAGGCGCTGAACGAGCTGGCGCCGACGCTGAAATCTCAGGGAATCACGCTCTATTCCGGGCTGCATCGCCCCGCCAATTTTATCGAGCGGGCGCTCGGAAACCTTGAGCATTCGCTGCTGATCGCCGCAATCCTCATTTTGGCCGTGTTGTATTTGTTTCTGCGCGACGTGCGCGCGGCGCTCATCGCCTTTACGGCCATCCCCTTGTCGTTGCTGGCCGCGATCGCGGTGCTCGATCGCATGGGATTCACGCTGAACACCATGACCCTCGGCGGCTTTGCGGTTGCCCTGGGTGTGTTGGTCGACGATGCCATCATCGGCATCGAAAATATCCTGCGCCGTCTGCGCGAAAACGGCGCCCTTGCAGAGCCGCAACCCCGCTTGGATGTGGTGCGGGACGCGTCGCTCGAGGTTCGAGGCCCGGTCATTTATGCGACTGCGGTGGTCGTCGCGGTGTTCTTGCCGGAATTGTTCACCTCCAGCGTCCAGGGTCACTTCGTCGGACCCTTGGCCTTGGCGTTCATCTTCGCCGTCCTGGCATCGCTTCTGGTCGCGCTGACTTCCACGCCCGCGCTGTGCGCACTGTTGCTGCGCCGGCATGATGCGCGTGCGGAGGCTGCTTGGTTGGTGCGCCTCAAATCCTGGCAACGCTCGGCGGTTCATCGGGTCGCTGATCACTTCACCGCCGTGGCCGCGGTGCTGATCGGCCTGGTCATTGCGGCCATCGTCGCGCTGCCCTTTCTGGGCGGTACGTTCATGCCCGATTTTCGCGAGGGACACTTCGTCATGCAGGTGTCGAGTTCCGCGACCGGCACCTCTTTGCAGACCATGCTCGACATGGGCAGGAGAGTCAGTGCCGAAGTGTTGGCACTGCCCGATGTGCAGAGCATCGAGCAGCAAGTGGGTCGAGCGGAACTGGGCGAGGATACCTGGGGTCCGCATCGCAGTGAATTTCATGTCGAGCTAAAGGCGGACGCAAAGATCGACCAGAACGAGGCCCAAGAGCAGCTGCGCAAAATCCTCGCGGGCTACCCAGGCTTACAGAGCGAGGTCGTCACTTTTCTCGGCGATCGTATCAGCGAGAGCTTGAGCGGCGAGACCGCGCAGGTGGCCATCAAGGTTTTCGGCGATGATTTGGACGCCCTCGATTCGACCGGCAACGACATCGTGAAAGTTCTCGGCAAAGTCCCGGGCATTGTCGATTTGCAATTCAAGCGCCAGGGCGGAACGCCGGCGATCGGCATCGAACTTCAGCCCCAGGCGATGGCCGCTGCCGGTCTCAAAGCTCAAGACGTGCTGGATACCATCAACACGGCGTACGCGGGCTCGCTGGTCGGCCAGACTTTCCGTGCCACGCGCACGGTCGATGTCGTGCTGCTCTTGCCCGATGAGTTGCGCCATCAGCCGACCCAATTGGCGCGATTGATGATCGCAAGTCCTACCGGGCCGGTGCCGCTGTCACAGATCGCCCGGATCTCCACAACCCAAGATCGATACAGCATCGAGCACGACGGCGGCCAAAGGCGTATTAGCGTGACCTTCAACGTCGGCAACGGCTCGCTGCAACACGTCGTGCAGCAAGCACAGCAGGATATTGCGCGCTCCGTCGCATTGCCTCGAGGCGTTTTCATCGCATTTACCGGTGCGGCCGAGGCCGAGGCGCAAACCCGGTTCGAGCTGATTCTGTACTCCGCGCTGGCGCTCGCCTTGATCGTGGTCATCTTGTTCGTGTCCTTCCATTGGCGTGCCAACAGCTGGTTGGTCCTGGCCAATTTGCCTTTCAGCTTGATCGGCAGCGTGATGGCGATCGCGCTGACCGGCATCGGCATTTCATTGGGCTCCGTGATGGGTTTGATCACCGTTTTCGGCATTAGCGCACGGAACGCGATATTGCAGTTGGCTCACTACGAGCATCTGGTGGAAATCGAAGGAGCCACGTGGAATAGAGAAGTTGTTCTGCGTGGCGCGAACGAACGCTTCGTGCCCATTTTGATGACCGCCGCAGTCACGGCATTGGGATTGGCGCCCCTGGCTTTCGGCATCAACCAACCGGGTCAGGAAATTGAAGGACCCATGGCGATCGCTGTCCTCGGCGGCTTGTTCTCTTCCACGTTGCTGAATCTTTTTGTCTTGCCCGCCTTGGCCCAGCGCTTTGTTCGCGTGGCCACCTGACTTAGCACAGCAGGATATCGCTCGCTCGGTAATGAGACGTATTCATCGGATTTACCGCCACTTCTACGCCATTATTGACTTATTCTAGCTCTGCTGTGCAGAGTACGGCGCGCAACGTTCGTGCGGGAGAACTATGACATGGCGGGCGGCGACATCTCAAAAAATGCCTCGACCTCACCGTTTGCGAATCCCTGGGTGCAGCTTCTGGTCGGCGTCATCTGCATGGCCGCGGTGGCCAATCTGCAGTACGGCTGGAACTTATTCGTCAATCCGATTGAAGCGAAGTATCACTGGGGGCGCGCTGCGATCCAGGTCGCATTCACCCTGTTCGTGACCCTCGAGACCTGGCTCATACCGGTTGAGGGTTACATGGTCGATCGATTCGGGCCGCGCGGGGTCGTGATGATCGGCGGCATCCTGGTTGCCCTGGCCTGGGTGTTGAATTCGGTCGCGAGCTCACTGCCGCTGCTGTACTTCGCCGCTGCGCTCGGCGGCATCGGCACCGGCTGCGTGTATGGCACTTGCGTCGGCAACGCGCTCAAATGGTTCCCCGCCAGACGCGGACTCGCGGCCGGGATTACCGCTTCCGGATTCGGCGCGGGTGCGGCCATCACCGTTGGACCGATCAGAACCATGATTGAGGCGTCCGGCTACGAGCACGCATTTCTGGCGTTCGGACTCATTCAAGGCGGCATCGTCTTTGTGATGTCGTGGCTGCTGTTGGCGCCGCCGCCGCCGATTGCGACCGCGGTGGTGAAGCCCAATCAAACGGCGCACGGCTACACGCCCATGGAGGTGCTGCAGAGCCCCGTGTTCTACGTGATGTATCTGATGATGGTGCTGGTCGCCTTCGGCGGCCTGACCACGCTGGCATCGATGGCGCCGATTGCCGAGCAATTCAAAGTTAGCAAGGTGCCGGTCGAGCTCTTCGGCATGGTCTTACCCGCCTTGGGCTTCGCGCTCTTTTTGAATCGAATTTTCGACGGTATCGGCCGGCCCTTTTTTGGCTGGCTGTCCGACCAAATCGGTCGTGAATACACGATGGCGCTGTCCTTTCTGGTCGGTGCGGCGGCGCTCTTCACCTTGAGCCAATCGGGGACCAACCCCGTGCTCTATGTGCTCGTGACGCCGCTGTACATCAGCATGTACGGCTCGATATACAGCCTGTTTCCCGCCACCCAGGGTGATACATTCGGATCGAAGTATGCGGCAGCCAACAACGGCATGCTGTACACGGCCAAGGGCGCCGGCACGCTATTGGTCCCGTTCGCGTCCATCCTCATGAAGTCGAGCGGGTGGGACGCCGTGTTCATCGTGGCGATGACATTCAACGTCCTGGCGGCCCTAATCGCGCTTTTCGTGCTGAGGCCCATGCGCGCGCGGCATTTCGCCAAGAGCCGTGCTGCCTTCGAAACGTAACGCCGCCGCGCCGCCGCATGGCACTTGGGTGCGGGTGCGGCCTTCAGGGTTTCACCCTACTGTGGCAAAGAAAACACTTTGTTTCGCAAAGGCAATCATATATGGTATACCACGAAAACTAACTGAAGCGGTGTGTCACTCCGTCTGCTTTTTAATGGGGGTAATGAATGAAATCGATCAAAGCGCAGCCGCGTTTTGGATGTTCAATCGCTCCATTCCCCGCGTGCCTGAACAGTGGGTTCCCAGATCATCGATTCGATAAAACGACCTTTATGAGGATCACAAGATGCTAAATCTAAGACTGGCTAGGCCTATGCTGATTGCGCTGGCAGCATGCGCCGCAAATTTCTTCGTCCAGGGCAGCGCCTTGGCCGACGATGCGCAGGAGAACAAAGCGCTCAAAGAACAAATGCGGCAGATGATGCAGCGTATGGACGCATTGCAGAAGCAAGTCGAAGCGCTATCGAAACAGCAAGCTGCGACGCCGCCGCCGGCTGTTGTGACCACGCCGCCGCCGCAGTACGTGCCGCCGCCGGTGGTCGCGAAGAAGGAACTGCCTTCAGAGCCGAAGTTCGAAGCCTTTCTGAAAGGTTTCTACGGGACTTTGGACGCATCCGTGGACTATACGACCAAGGGTATGGATGGAATGGTCGCGTATCACTATGCCGGAGCCCCGGTCAACGGTGTGTTTCCCACCGCCGGTGTGAAAGGAACGCCCTACGGAAACGTCGGTTGGCAACCGTCGATTTCCACCAATGCGGCCACACTCGGATGGCGTGGTAGCCACGCCATCCCCGGTTGGGATGATACGAAGTTCGTCATTCAGATCGAAGCGAATGTCGGATTGACCGACTCGCCGGGCGTGACCACGGGTTATACGGCGCAGACGGCCGGCACTAGAGGCGGCATCGGTTCAGGCACGACCTATCTCGGATTCGCCAGCCCGTCCTGGGGCGCGCTGAAGGTCGGTCACGGCACGGCGCCATACGGCAATTCATCGAGGCGCCTCGACCCCTTCGCCGGCATGGTCGGTGATATGAACGTCATCATGAGCAATACCGGTGGCGACAACCGGGTTGAATTCGTCACCGCCATGGATCACGCGATCTGGTACGAATCACCCAAATTCGGCCCGGTCAGCTTTGACCTGTTCTTCTCGCCGGGGCAAAACCGTACCGCTGACGCCAACTTAAATCTGGCGGGCGGATCGTCCAATTGCAGCGGCGGCAACGTGCCGGGCAGCGGCAACCTGCTGCTTACCTGCGACGACGGCGGCTTCGACAACGCCTACAGCATGGACCTGAAGTTTGAATTCGAGCATCTGTACCTGATGGCGGCTTACGAACTGCACAAGCACGTCAACCGGAACAGTGACGGCATCGGGTCGAACGCGCCCGGGTACGCCAACATGGTGAATGAAGGCGATCCGGCCGCGGGCGGCGGCGGGCCCTTGACGCAGTATCTGAACTGGGGTCTGTTCGATCAGGTCGCGACGGCTTATGGCGCAACGGGTTCTTGCACCACGGCGCCCAGCGCGTCGACCTATTACTGCGTCAATGCGACTCCTGAGTTCCAGAACGACATCGCCGACGAGGCGGCATGGCATGTCGGTGGCCAGTATGCCTTCGATTTTGGCCTGACGGTGAACGCGATTTGGGAGCGCATGACGCGCAAGCTTCCCGAAGCGCTGGAATTTCAGAACGAACGGCAGCGCAATGGGAGCTGGCTGGCATTTACTCAGGCGCTCGGTCCAAAGGACAGTTTGAACTTAGGATGGGCGCATGCCGGAAGAACACCGGGCGACCCCGCCGGACAGCATAATTACAATCCGAACAGCACCGACGATACCGCCAACATGTACTCGCTGGCGTACAAGCACAGCTTGGACAAGAGCTTGTACTGGTATGTCGACCTGGCGGAAACCGTGAACAACGGCAATGCACACTACGATCTGGGTGCGGGCGGTCATGGCATCAAGACCGACTGTCATGATGGCACGACCACTCCAATCATCGATTACACCAGCGCTGGCAATACCACCTGGGGCGGCTGCAAGCCCAAGGCCGTTTCCATGGGGGTGAATTACAAGTTCTGAGCTGGGAGTTGAAAATTGCAAGAGAGGACCTGGGGTGCGGCACCCCCAGGTCCTTGAGTTCTGACGGCTCATTTGCCGCTCACTCAGGAATTTTAGCTCGCCTCCGCGGTCGTATAATCGAACGCCGAAGAACGCTGGGGAATGACTTATGGCTCACGTGACGCGAAGGTTTTTCTTGTTGTCATCTGCGGCCTTGTCGGCTGGATGCGCGATGGGCCGGCCGGCCGCCGATGGGACGCCGACAGCCGCGCAGAATGTTCGCCAGCCTGTCGCCGGTCAGTCATGGCGCTATGCGAAGCATGACCTTTACACGAAAAGGGTTGTCGACGAACAAGTGGACCGCGTCGCCACGGTCGACAGTTCTATCGAGATAGATTCGAGCTTCAAATCGGCAGGCAAAGAGCGCCCACCGCCAACAGGATGGGGCGCCGACCTTTTGCGCAAGTATATTGTGAGTACACCCACCCCCAGCGGTGAACTCCCGAGCGAGATACAAGATCCCTGGGGCATGGTGGTGGTGGATCCGCATTGGGGACAGGTGCAGGTGTACGAGATGCCGATTCCTCTGTGGCCGGCGCAATTGGAGTCGGGCTGGCAGAGTCACTTCAATACCATGTACAAGACGCCCGCCGATCAGGACGCTCTGCCCTGGGACCAGACGATGAAGGCGCAAGCCTGGGAGACGGTTACCGTGCCTGCCGGCCGATTCAAGGCCCTGCGGTTTACCAATGAGATCAAGTTTACGCACCCCGATTTTTCGCGGACTGATTCCATGAGGCGAGAAACGCTTTGGTTTGCGCCCGAAGTGGGCCGGTGGGTCGCTCGCGAAAGCCGCGGGACTTACTACGTCGCCGACTCGACCATCATGCAGCCCTACAATGAAAACGGCTTCCGATGGGAGCTTCTCGAGTGGTCCTGACGGTATAAAAGTCTTACGCGGTCGCGAAGAACGCCGACTTGATCGGCACGTCGCACACCACGGAATTGCCGCCATTGGCGCCGCGCGTGAAGCAGAGTCTGCCGCCGATTGCACTGGCGCGAAAACGCATCGTGCGCATCCCGAGACCTGAACCCTTCTCGACGTCGCCGGCCAATCCCTGACCGTCATCGATCACGGAGAGCCTCAGATCACCGGGGCGCGACCAAAGCTCAATGTCGATGTTTCTCGCGCCGGAATGTTTCAGTGCGTTTTGCACGGCTTCCTGCGCGATTCGATACAAGTGATTGCGCATCTTCAGGTCGACGACCGGCGGTGCCTCGTGTTGGCTGCGAAACTTCACTCTCGTGCCGCTCAGGGAACTGCGTTGTGCGAGTAGCTCGAGTGCGGCGTCCAAATTGCCGTCGGCGTTGGTCAGCGGCGAGAGGCCCTGCACGATGCGGTGCGCGTCCTGTATGCAACTGGTGGCCAACAGCGCGAGCTGGTCCAGATCCACGGAAATGGCGTCCCGCTCCTTTTGCGCACGGTTCGCCAGTGCGCGCACGGAGAGGGCCAAACCGGTGAGCTCCTGCCCCAGGCCGTCATGCATTTCCTGCGCGATGCGCCGCTGCTCACCGCCGATGGCCTCCATGAGCGCTTGCCCGAATGCGCGCCGCTCCGTCACGTCGATCGCGAACACAAGCTCGCCCGCCTGTCCGCCGCAGTCGATCGACTGCGTCCACACTTCGACCTCGAGCACATGTCCATCCTGGGTGCGGTGCTGGGTTTCGAAAGGTTCGAGCGGCAAATCCGCAGTCACGGTCGCATCGCGGACCGGGGGTAGCACCGGTTGATTCGGACCGGCGGACAGAACTTCGACGCTGCGGGACAACAACTCATCTCGGCTCCACCCGTACTGGCGTACAGCGGCATCATTGACCAGAAGAAATCGTAACGAGTCCCGAGCATGCACCCACAGGGGCTGCGGACTGCCGTTGAAAATTTGCGCGTAGCGCTGCTCGGCGCGCAGCGCCTCGTTGCCGGCCGCGTCACGCTCGCCGAGCAGCGCCGTGATGATGATGCTCAAGCCCGACAAGGACGCGATGAACGACCAAATCGTCACGAGGCCCTGCAATTGGTTGAATTGGGCAAACACCCCGATGCTGAATGCCGCGCTGATCGCGGTCATGGTCGAAATCACAAACGAGGCCCCGGCGGCAAGCACGAGTCCGAAGCGCATCGCACTCACAACGACGATTATGAATGCGAATACCACGATCAGCGGCCGGCCAAGTTCTCCCGATGCGAGCATGATCGAGGCGCAACACACCAGCAGCGCGAACAGCCACAGGCCGCCCTCGAGCCAGTGAGCCGTGAAGCGCTCGAAGCTCTTGCGGTTGTACGCCATCAAGAGGGGGCCCAAGAGCAACGCGCCCGCGACAGCGTTTCCCCACCAGCGAGCCCAATGACTCGGGTCGGTGGCGAAATCCTTCCTGCCCGACAGGTAGTAACCCGAGAGGCTGAAGAGCGGTCCCAGTAACATGCCGGCGCCAACGCACAGGACGAACAGCGGCACGTCCTTCGCGCGCGAAAAGCTCGGATCAAAACCACTGCGCTCCAGCAGCCACGCCGAAGCCCAAGAGCCGCTCGCAAGACCGATTCCCACGCCGATGCCCGCAGCCAGAGGCTGATGAGTCCACAGTATGATCGCGCACCCTGCGAAGAAGACGGCCGGCCAGACGCGTCGGCCGAATCTATAAGTGAACGCCACCGCGATACCGTTCGGCAGATAGGAAAGCGTCAGGCTTCCACCTATGCGCTGCAGCGTGATGCCAATTGCAGCAACCCCGAATATGGATATGAATACGAGCAGGAGGCGGAGTGCTTTAGTCGTGATGCGATCCGAATCGAGCATCGAAATGCCTCAAGCGGGGTTAGCGCGAGGCAATTGTAGGCTTAATTTTTACTTATTGCTCAATGCGCGCCGGCACGCAACTTATTCCCTTTGAAAAAGCTGATTCGCGCGGCGGCTAACCGCGAGATTCGCTTATGTTGCTGGTAGTCCTTGACATAAAGAGCGCGCGTGTCGCCACCAAGAGACGCCGATCACGCTTTCATTCTGCTCACTTCGTCAATATCTTGAGCACCCGTACCGTTCCTGAGAAAGGATTTATGGCAACGCCGATAAATGCCCCAATGGCAGGCGAGATCTGGCATCTCAGCATCGAGGACCTGTTTCAACCGGTGCAAGAGGCGCCGCGTCTTGGCGGCGACGGACCCTTTGTCATCAATCTCAGTGTTTCGACCGCGCCGATCAGCGTGCCCACCAAGGCATTTACCCCCAGCCCACTCGATGCGCATGTCTATCAAATCCAAGTGACCGAAGACGGGCGTACGCGCTATCGATTGCGACTCGGGCCGTTCGCTTCCGAAGACGAAGCCGATGCCATACTTGCGGAAGTTCGCGATACCTATCCCGGCGCACTGACCGCCACCGCGAGCGCCTCCGATTTGCGTGTCATAGCAAACATGCAGGCCAAGGCGGATCATCGGCAGTCGGCTGCGAGACCAACCGATCTGGTCATCGAAAAATCCGTCTCACAGAAGATCGCCGCGCAAAAGGCCGTACCCGAAGCAGCGGTCGTCGCGGCCGAGAAAGTCGCGCCGCGCAAGGCCGCGCCGAGCAAGGCAGCAGTCCCGGAAAGCGCCGTAAGTCTCAAGACGGAAGTTCCGGAAATTTCGATCGACATCGCGTGGCCGGCACCCGAGTTGGGGGTGCCGCCGAGCGCGGCGCTGCGCGCGGCACCCCCACCGCCGCCGCCCGCAGCCATCAAGAGTGAAGCGGCTCCGGTGACTTTACCCGCGGCCCCGAAGCCGCAATGGACATTGCCGGAGCTGGATGTTCCGTTGCCCACACTTCGGAAGCACCCGGCCGCGTCCGTTGCCCCGGTCGCGAAAGAGGCCGCGGCGCCTGCACCGGCGCCGAAACCCTTTGAGTTGAAGATTGCGGCGCCGTACTCGATCGCCAGCGTCGCGCCGGTTCTCACCGAGGTAGTGACGCGCAAGAAGGCTCCCCCTAAGAATGCCTTGCCGAAACCCGAGAGTATTGCCGCGCCCGTTCTGACCGAATCGATCTCAGCCAAGCCTAAGGCGCAGCCGACGGCCACACCCGCGGTCACTGTAGTTGCCGCGGCTCCGGTCAAAGCGCCACCGCCGGCGCCACCCGTCGCTGCACCCACAGTTACTGTAGTTGCCGCGGCTCCGGTCAAAGCGTCGCCGCCGCCACCCGCCGCCGCACCCACAGTTATTGCAGTTGCCGCCGCTCCGGTCAGCGCGCCCGCGCAGGCAGAGACTGCGCCGCCATCGAAGCAAGAAATGAAGCAAGAGATGGCGCCGCCGCCAAAGAAAACGATGGCACCGGCGCCGAAACAACCGATGCCGTCACCGCCCAAGCCTGCGGCAGCCAAGAGCGCCGCGCCGATCGAGGCAGCGAAGCCGGCACCCGTTCTGACCCAGTCAGTCGCGCCTTCGCGCAGGTCATGGCCGAAGTTTCGGGCATCGCTCACCAAGCCCATGGCAAACAAGCTCACATCGCTGCAGCATGTCGTCGTCGCGACCGCTCCGGCGCCTGCTCCGCGGGAAGTGAAGAAACTCGACGAACCGCTGGAGAGTTTGGAATCCACGCAAACCATCCGCGCCCTGACGCCGATGGAACTCGAGGACAACGAGGCGTCGCGATGGTTCGTCATTCAGCTCGCGCTTGCGGACCACGCCTTTGATCCCGACGCGGTGCCGAACCTCGACATCTTCAGCGAGTACCGCCTTTACTCTGTGGCAGGCCTGGATCAGGGCCGCGTCGTGCACGCCCTGCGTCTGGGTTTTTTCCGCGAAGAAATCGGTGCAGTTGCGGTTGCGAGTTACCTGGGCGCCTACTGGGACAAGCCGAGCATTAAACGAGTAAGCCTTGCCGAACGTGAACGTTTTGCCGACCAGCGGGTGGAAGCGCGCAAGGATGTCGGTGCGACCGGGAAGCACGCAGTCATCGAAATCACCGATGAGTTGGTAGCGCGGCGTCGGCGGTCCACCAAGGTCGCCACGGTCAAGGTCTCAAACCGTCCTATCGAACACTAACGGCCGCTAGCTAAGCGTCCGCCGGTGCTGTCCGCATTGTCCGCGGACAGTGTCCGCGGCCATCGCAGTCGTCGCCCAAATAAATAATTCCTTTAGAAATCGCGATTTAACGCGCCTCCAGGGCCTGGCACGGCTCTTGCTTTGTCCTAAGCGGGGACTGACCCCGATGCGTAAAGCAATCATTTTAGGAGACGACCATGAATACCCGAATTTCTTCGAAACTCGCCGCACTCGCGATTGCACTCATGATGAATGGTTTCATCATTGGCGGCGTCGCGTTTCTATTCGATGCTCAAACTCAACAGCATTTGTCGGTGATTTCCTTTGCCAAGCAGCTCGCTGCTTTTCAATGGCTGATTTGATTCGATTGTCATGTCGCCTGCCGCGCTTGGAGCTAGTATTCGCAATCCAATTTGGGTAGCGGCAGGAAATGCTATGGTCAACTTTCGTCTGGTAGCCGGCTCCTTGGCGTTGATCGCGCTCGCGCCGCCACCCGGTCTTGCAAGCTCACGTCCCGAGTTCTCGATGGCGCAGGTGCTGCACTATCCATTCGTCAC
>Ga0210398_10002410_pt1 | contig 18292 bp, 10 predicted proteins | sample IncBWC4OmetaG_FD_161047 | JGI IMG/M metagenome (GOLD analysis project Ga0210398, IMG submission 161047) | Forest soil microbial communities from Barre Woods Harvard Forest LTER site, Petersham, Massachusetts, United States - Inc-BW-C-4-O | ecosystem: Environmental > Terrestrial > Soil >... | reverse complement strand
CATGCGCTGGGCCTGACGCCCGATGAGTTGTCAACGGTGTTTGCCGAATGGAACAAGGGGGAGCTGGACAGCTTCCTGATCGAGATTTCTTCGCTGATCTTTGCGAAGAAAGATGACGACGGCACACCGCTGGTGGACAAAATCCTGGATACCGCCGGGCAAAAGGGCACGGGCAAGTGGACAGTAATGAGCGCTCTCGACCTGGGCATGCCGGTGACGCTGATCGGCGAGTCGGTATTTGCGCGGTGCCTGTCCGCAATCAAAGAAGAGCGCGTCGACGCCTCGAAGATTCTGCAGGGACCGACGGGCCAGGCAGCGACGGCGGATCGCGCGGACTTCATCGAAAACGTGCGGCGGGCGCTCTACTGCTCGAAAATTATTTCCTATGCGCAGGGCTACATGCTGCTGCGCGAGGCGGCGAAAGAGTACGGCTGGCGCGTGAACATGGGCGGCATTGCGCTGATGTGGCGCGGCGGCTGCATCATTCGCAGCCGCTTCCTGGGGAAGATCAAAGAGGCGTACGACAAGAAGCCGGACCTGCACAATCTGCTCTTCGACAGCTTCTTCGCGGGCGCGCTGAACGAGTACCAGGCATCGTGGCGGAAGGCAGTCGTGAAGGCGATTGCGCTGGGCGTGCCGGCTCCGGCGTTTTCGACGGCGCTGGCGTTCTATGACGGCTACCGGACGGCGCGGCTGCCGGCGAATCTGCTGCAGGCGCAACGGGACTTCTTCGGTGCGCACACCTACGAGCGCGTGGATCAGCCGCGAGGGAAATTCTTCCACACGAACTGGACGGGCCGCGGCGGGCGGGTTTCTTCGACGACCTATAACGCGTAATGGAGCGACCTCGCCTGCCTCGCGCAGGTGAGGTTGTGCGTACACCTGGAGTCATTGCGGCGGCCGGATCTGGTTCGCTTCCACGTCGATTTCGAGCTGCACGTCGTAGCCGGGTGCGGGCGGCTGGCCGAGCTCCATCAAATTGTCGCGCGTCATGCCGAAGTCGCCGCGGCGGAGTTCCGCGATTCCGTGAAATGACGCACGCGGAGGCTTGCCTGCCGGCGTGTCGGGAAACAGCCCTTTAAAGGTGAAGGTCAGCGGGACGGCCTTGCTAATGCCACGGATGGTCAGGGTGCCGTCCATAATCCAGTGATCCGCGGCGCGATGGATACCGCGGCCCTGGTAGGTCGCGGTTGGGAATTTTTTCACGTCGAAGAAGTCCGGGCCGCGCAGATCATCGTCGCGCTCGGTGTTCTGGGTGCTGATGGTCGAGGTGTCGATGACGATATCGACGGCGCACGCGGCGGGGTCCTGCGAAGCGGTGATGGTTCCCGTGACTTTGTCGAAGCGGCCGCGGACCAGGCCGACGACGTGGTGCCAGGCGCCGAAGTAGACGAAGCTGTGGTCGGGGTCGACCGTATAGCTCCCTGACGCGGGGAGCGCGGCGGGCATCGCCGCAGCGCGGGTGCGGGTTGCGAGCCCGATGCCGCAGAGCAGCGCAACCGATGCGAAGGCCGTGAAGAGCCTGGTGGAAACTGCCGTCGTCCTGTTGTGGGAGCCTGTTGATTCGTTCATCTGCCCTGATCCCCTCTGCTCTCGAGCTTGTACGCTACGGGGCGGCGCGAAGTCCTGATGCGGGCCTGAAATGCTCTGAAAAGTTCTGAAATCGCGACCGAGTTCGCGGGTCGATGTCCACTGCCGGACAGATGTCGGACCTGATTTGCGTTGATACAATCGGCCAACACATTTTCGGCCGCATGGAACCTTCAACGACAAAACCGCTGCGCATTGGCGCTTGGCGCGTGGATCCGACGCGGGGGGAAATCGCGCGCGACGGAGAAACGGCGCGGCTGGAGGCGCGGACGATGCGGCTGCTGCTTTGCCTGGCCGAGCATGCCGGCGAAGTAGTGAGCATCGACGATCTGCTGAGCGAGGTGTGGACGGGAGTGATCGTCACCCCGGACTCGGTGTATCAGGCGGTGGCGTCGCTGCGGCGGCTGCTGGGCGACGATCCGAAACAGCCTGCCTATATCGCGACGGTGCCGCGGCTGGGGTATCGCATGGTGGCCATGGTGAGTCCCTGGAGCGAGGACGAGCCTGCCGCTTCGACGATGATGGAGGCAGGAGAGGCTTCGAGCAGGACGAGGCGGCTGCGGGCCTCGCGCACGACGCTGGCCCTGGCGGTGGTTGTCGTTGCCGTCGTCGCGGGACTGCTGGCGTATCTGACCTATGAACGCGTCGCGTTGCGGAGGTCGACGGTACCGGCTGCGGTTGCAGCTCTGCCGGAGAAATCGGTAGCCGTCGTTCCCTTCCTCGATCTGACCCCGGGGATGAAGGAAGAGGAGTTTGCCGATGGGATCACGGAGGAGATCATCGACAAGCTGAGCCGGATTCCAGGATTGCGCGTGCCATCGGCGACGGCGTCGTTTTTCTTCAAAGGCAGGCGAGTCTCGGTTGCCGAGATGGCGAAGACGCTGAGTGTGGCCTATGTGCTGGACGGGAGCGTGCGCAAATCGGGCACGTGGATTCGCGTGGATGCGCGGCTGACGCGCGCGGACAACGGGTACGTGGTTTGGTCCGAAACCTACGATCAGCCCATGAAAAACATTCCGATGGTGCAGGATGACATCGCGGGCGCGGTGGCAAAGGCGCTGCGCGCTTCCCTCGGGAGCGGGTCGAAATAAGGCGCTGCCGATGAGGAACTTCCCCGCTCGAGTGGTCTGACCACGCGCGAATCCTTTGGCCAGTTCCTGGGTCTAATGAACAGGGAGTTAATAATGACCATGCCAAGGGTTAAAGCAATCGGCATCATGGCCCTGGCGGCTCTGTTTACACCGGCTCTTTTCGCTTTGGATCTCCAAAACGCACCGGCGCCCAACTCTGCCGTGCCAGGAACGCTGAACTACATTGAAGGCTCGGCGACTTTAAATGGACAGCCCGTGGGCCAGCAGGCCGTGGGCTCGGCGATGGTTGCGCCGGGACAAGTGATCGCCACGACGGAGGGTCACGCGGAAGTCCTGCTGACACCTGGGGTGTTTTTCCGGCTCGGCAACAACAGTTCGGCACAAATGGTTTCGCCGGACCTGACGAACACCGTGGTGGATGTCGAACATGGCCACGCGACAGTCGAAGTGGATCAGCTCTTCAAGGAGAACGAGATTCACATCGTGGAGGATAACGTTCCGGTGCAGCTGATCAAACCGGGGCTGTATGAATTCGACGCCGATCGCGGAGCGGTGATGGTTTTCAAGGGCGAAGCGGCGGTGGCGAAGGGCAACGGCAGGTGGGTGACGGTGAAAGAGGGTCACAACCTGAACGTGGCCGAAGGCACGAGCGCCAACCTGAAATCGGCGAAATTCGACACCGACCAGGCCGAACAGAGCGATCTGTACAAGTGGAGCAGCCTGCGATCGGATTATCTGGCTGAGGCCAACCAGCAGATTGCCGGCGAATACGGAGTCGGCTATGCACCAGGCTGGTACTGGGATCCGTGGATGTACGACTACACCTTCCTTGGACCGTATCCGTTCTACAGTCCGTTTGGATGGGGATTCTATCCATTCGGCTGGGGTGGCTACGGCGGCTTCTACGGCGGATTCTACGGGCGCGGTATCTACCGTGGTGGATTCCGCGGTGGCGATGGGGGCGGGTTCCACGGTGGTGGCTACGGTGGATTCCATGGCGGTGGTGGATTCCACGGCGGCGGCGGTGGCCGCGGCCGGTAAACGCGAACTCAACGGACAACAACCCCGTTCCGGCTGGAACGGGGTTTTCTTTTGTCGGCTCAGGAGGGGCAATCGTGAGAGCACGCTCGTTTCTGTTCGGATCTCAGTCACCGATGCGTGCGCCTGTCGAACCGATGGCTGAAGCTGGAACTGTGCTGGCCAAAATTAGAACTTTCTAATCCTGAAACGAATCCCTCCGATGCAGGGAGTATGAGGGTCCTGCGCTTCTGGCTACTGCTCGTCGTGTCTTTTTCCAGCCTGGAGGGCCCGGCCCAGCAACTGGCGCTGGTAGAGGCGCCGGAAGGAAAGTCGAACAGCAGCGGGGAGGGGAACGCTGTGGCGATCGCTCCGGTTGCGACGCACGCTTCCGCGGTGAGGCACGAGAAGCTGGGGCCGTACGACTGGAGCCTGCTGGGAGCGGGGGCGGCGCTGCGGTTTCTCGATTACAGGAGCACCGTGCAGTGCGTGTCGGAGCCGCCGAACTGCAGGGAGGTGGAGTTGCCGCAGGCTCTGGTGCACAACAAGGCGGGGTTGGGCGCGTTCGAGGCGAGCACGGTGGCGGCCGACTACTTCGTTTACCGGGCTTTCGTTACCCATCATCATCGAAAATTAGCGCGGCTGGGGCAGTCCATCAATGTTGCGGCGATGGGCGGGACGGTGGGGTGGAACTACTATGAGCTGAACGTATCCTGGCGTCGACGGAGTCATTCCCCGCAGCCGTAGAACCCCTCTTCCCTTCCCTGTTTTCGACCGAGCCGGTTGACCCAAATTTCCCCTTTGGCTATAGTCGCGATATGGACGTTCGTGTCATCCCGGCTGCGCGTGGTTGTTGTTGCGGACCTCGCCGGTCGTGTGGGTGAGTTCGAACTGACTCCACCTTTCTGAGCCGGCCGCGCAACAGTTCCTGCTGACGCGGCTTTTGTGTTTTTGGGCGCAGCTGCAAAACGAGCCAATTCTCTGGTACCGATGCAACGATGATTCTTTCTCCCTATCGATGGCTTCCTGGTTTCGCCGCCCGGCGAACTCGCTGTTGTTGTTGACCTCTTCCTCCAGCCCAAACGAGGACAAGCAGGGTCCCTGCATGCGCACCTCTCAATCGAGGATGTGTATGCCCGGAACACACAACACTTCAGGAGGTCGTGGAAATGAAACGAAGCAAGCTCCAGGTTCTCTTCATCGCAGTGCTGCTGGGTGGATGGCTGCGGATCGATGCGCAGGTAGTGGGAGGCACGATCGGCGGCGCGGTGCAGGATGCAACGGGCGCGGCGCTGCCGGGCGCCACAGTCACGGTGCGCCAGCTGGAAACGGGCGCGACGCGCACGCTGACGACGGGGAGCGACGGACGGTTCTATGCGCCATCGGTTCCCGTGGGCAACTACGCGGTGTCGGTCCGGCGCGACGGATTTCAGGCAAATGAGCAGAGCGGGATTTCTCTGGCGATCGGGCAAAGTGTGCAGCTGAGTTTTGTGCTGGGCGTGGAGAGAGTCAAGCAGGAGATTGTGGTGGGGGCGCAGCCGGCGAGCGTCAATACGACGACGCAGCAGATCGCGGGGCTGATCGATGAGCGCCAGGTGAAGGAGCTGCCGCTGAATGGGCGCAGCTATGATGAGCTACTGACGCTGAACCCGGCGACGGTGAATTACACGGGCGAGCGGTCGGGCGGCATCGGGACGTCGAACTCGTCGGTGGGCAATATGTTTGCGGTGAGCGGCCGGCGTCCGCAGGACAATCTGTTTCTGCTGAACGGGATTGAATACACCGGTGCCTCGCTGATCAACGTGACGCCGGGAGGAACGAGCGGCCAGTTGCTGGGCGTGGACGCAGTGCGCGAGTTCAACGTAATTGCCGACACGTATGGCGCGGCCTTCGGCAAGCGCGATGGCGCGCAGGTGAGCATCGTGACTTCGTCGGGCACGAATCAACCGCATGGCACAGCGTTTGAATTCCTGCGCAACAGCGCACTGGACGCGCGGAACTACTTCGATGCGGGAACGATTCCGGAATTTCAGCGCAATCAGTTTGGCGGCTCGCTGGGTGGACCGATCCGGCGCGACAAACTGTTTCTCTTCGGTAACTATGAGGGCTTCCGGCAGAACTGGGGTTTGAGCGCGGTGACGCTGGTGCCCGATAACGAGGCACGCCAGGGCTATCTGCCGAATTCGAGCGGCGCTGAGCAGTACGTGGGGGTGAACGCGGCGGTCGAACCGCTGCTGGCGCTGTGGCCGGTGGCCAACGGGCCGGAGCTCGGCAGCGGCATTGCGGAAGCATTCAGCCATCCCGAGCAGCGCATTCGCGAGGACTTTGGCACGACCCGCCTGGATGACAATCTGACTGGCAAGGATCTGCTCTTTGCGGTTTACACAGTGGATGACAGCAGTGCGAATACTCCATCGCAGAATCCGCTGAGCCTCATCGACGAGAGCCTGCGCGAGCAGGTGGCGAGCGTGCAGGAGCAGCACGTGTTTACGCCGCTCTTGCTGAACACGGCGCGGTTCGGGTATTCGCGCGCCAGCTTCTTCTTCACGGGAACCAGCCCCATCGATCTGCCCGGCTGGGTATCCGGCAGGCCGATTGGCGCCATCGTCATCAGCGGCAGCACGGCTTCGAATGGGGCGTCGCAGATCACACAGGCGGGAACCAACGTGGGCAGCAACAACACCTCGACGCGCAATCTGTTTACCGGGGACGACCACATCTATTGGTCGTGGGGACGCAACCAGATTGAGGCAGGCGCCTGGGTGCAACGCATCCAGTCCAACGATCTGCTGGCGCAGGACCAGTATGGACAGGCATCGTTCAGCACGCTGCAGTCGTTCCTGCAAGGCACCGTGGGCACATTCACGGTAGTGCCGTCGCCGACCGAACTGGGGTGGCGCTCGCTCGAAGGCGCGGGGTTCGTGGAAGACACGATCCGGGTAACGCCGCGGCTGGAGGTGCGCGTCGGGTTCCGGTCCGAATCGACCGACGGCTGGAATGAAGCGCAGGGGCGAGCGGCGAATTACGCCATCGTCGATGGAGTGTTGCAGACGCAGCCGGTGATTGGGAGCTCCGCGTTGACGAAGAATCGCGCCGTCTTCCTGCCCGAGCCACGCGTCGGGTTTGCGTGGGACGTATGGGGCAAGGGAAAGACCGCCGTTCGCGGGGGCTTTGGGCTCTATCACGGATTGCTCGACACGCTCGACTACCGGCTCGATCAGACGGCGCCGTTCAATACCGCCGAGTCGATTAAAAACATTGCGGTGTCCAATCTGAATTTCACCCCGGGAACGGCACCGCCCGCCGGCAGCAAAGTTTCGCCGAGCAATGTGCAGCCCGACATTGCCACGCCAGCCGTGCTCGAGTGGAGTCTGCGCGTGGAGCAGCAGATTGCGCCCCGCACGTCGCTGACGGTGGGCTACATCGCATCGCACAGCTATCACCAGATACTCTCCGAGGATATGAATGAGCCGGTGCCGGAATTTCTCGCCGATGGCTCGGCGTACTACCCGGCAGGCGCGCAAAATGCGAATCCGGCTCTGGCGAATTCGACGTCGTGGGTGTCCGAGGGCGATGCGCTCTACAACGCGCTCGAAGTGGACGTGCGCCGGTCGTTTGCCAATGGCTTCCAGTTTCGCGGGAACTATACGTACTCGAAGAATCTCGACGACGGTTCAGCGTGGAACACCAGCGTGAGCGGGAATACACCGGCGTTTGTCGAGTTTCCGCTCCAGCCGAAATTGGACTGGGGGCCGGCGGCAACAGATCTGCGTCATGCTGCTTCGCTGAACGGAAGTTATGAATTGCCGTTTGGCGCGCAGCGGCACTTCCTGAATCATGCGTCCAGGCCGGTCGATGCGGTCGCGGGGGGATGGACCGCCAGCGCCATCGTCACCCTGCAATCGGGATTCCCGTTTTCGCCGCAGCTCGGGTATAACCCGACGGGGAACGGCGACACCCGCAATCCGGTGCGGCCCAACTGGAATCCCGCATTCAGCGGACAACTCTATCCGCGTACGCCGGGTCAATGGTTCAATCCGCAGGCGTTTCTCCCTCCGGCTACCGGGACCTACGGCAACGTTGCACGTGATTCACTCGTCGGGCCGGGACTCAGCGAACTGGATCTCTCCGCGTCAAAGGACACGCGCCTGACGGAAGCGCTGAAACTGCAGTTCCGCGCCGAGTTCTTCAACATTCTGAACCACACGAACTTTCTCACTCCGAACGAAGTGGTTTACTCCTCGGCGACTGCAGGCGTGTCGCCAACGGCGGGTGTGATCACGGCCACTTCGACCACATCGCGACAGATTCAGTTCGGCGCGAAGCTGCAGTTCTAGACGCTCCCGGAGCTTGCTGTGGATTGCCTGCGAGGCGAAGGACGAGGATGCCTTTTTCCGCGAAGGAGAAGCGGCGATTTCGCCTGATTGCATGGGGTACGGGCCAACTCTGGCCGGTTGCTTGTGCATCTGATAATGTCTTTGCGTGAGTCATCAGCTGTCCTCGCACGGAGAGTTTGGCTGGAATGCCCGCGAATTCCTTCTCTACATCGACAGCTGACGCGGAGTCCCAGGCAAAGGGTGAGCATTCTGTGTTCGAGGCTGGCGGCGAGCTAGGCTCGCTGATGCGCGAGTTTGACTGGTCGAAGACGCCCCTGGGGCCGGTTGCCGAGTGGCCGCAGAGTCTCAAGACAACGGTCAGCATCTGCCTGGCTTCGCGTTTCCCGATTGTCCTGTACTGGGGCCCGGAGCTGGTGGTCCTGTACAACGACGCGTATATCCCGATCCTCGGCAGCAAACATCCGTGGGCGCTGGGGCAGACCTGCCGCGTGTGCTGGGCTGAAATCTGGGACGCGATCGGGCCGATGCTGGATGGTGTGCTGCGGACGGGCGAGGCGACGTGGTCCGACGATCTGCTGCTGATGCTGCGGCGCTTCGGGTACCCGGAGGAATGCTATTTTTCGTTTTCGTTCAGCCCGGTGCGGGCGGAGAACGGCGCGGTGGGCGGAATCTTCACCGCGGTGATCGAGACAACAGAAAAGGTGATTGGGGAGCGGCGGCTGCGCACGCTGCGCGATCTGGCGGCGCGTTCGGTGGCGGCGAAGAACGCTCAGGACGGGTGGCAGATTGCGGCTGACACGCTGGGCGAAAATCCCGACGATGTTCCGTTTGCGATTTTGCGCGAGGCGACGAGCAGGGGCTATCGCGTTGCGGGAACGGCCGGCATCCCGAGCGGGCATCCCTTGTGCGCGGCCCTTTGCGATCCGGAGAGTGACCTGTTCCGGAGAGCGGCCGAGGTTGTGCGGTCGGGCCGGCGCGCGGAGCTGGAGGACCTGGCCGCGTTTGCGGATGTGCTTCCGTGCGGATCGTGGGAAACACCCCCGCACGCGGCGGCGATTCTGCCGATCGCCGCGCTGGGCCAGGAGTCTGCTGGATTCTTGTTTGCGGCGGTGAGTCCGGCAAAGCGGCTGGACGAGAGCTATCGCACCTTCCTGGATCTGATGGCGCGACAGATTGCGACCAGCATCGCGGATGCGCGGGCCTACGATGAGGAGCGCAGGCAGGCGGAATCACTGGCGGCGCTGGACCGGGCGAAGACGGTGTTCTTCAGCAATATTAGTCATGAGCTGCGCACACCGCTGACGCTGCTGCTGGGACCGACGGAAGCGGCGCTGGCGGCGCCCGAGGGCGCGCTGCGCGGTGCAGAGCTGGAGATGGTGCACCGCAATGAGCTGCGGCTGCTGAAGCTGGTGAACACGCTGCTGGATTTTTCGCGCATCGAAGCGGGTCGGGTGCAGGCGGTGTACGAAGCAGCGGACCTCTGCACCTTGACGACGGAGATTGCCAGCGTTTTTCGTTCGGCGATCGAGAAGGCGGGGCTGCGATTCACGGTTGCCTGCGAAGCGATGCAGGAACCGGTCTTCGTGGACCGGGAGATGTGGGAAAAGATCGTGCTCAATCTTTTGTCGAACGCTTTCAAATTCACGTTTGACGGAGAGATTGCGGTGCGGTTGCGCGCGGTCGATGGCGCAGCCGAGTTGTCGGTGGCAGACACGGGCATCGGGATCCAGGAAGAAGAACTGGGGCGGGTCTTCGAGCGGTTTCATCGCATCGAGAATGCGCGGGCGCGGACGCATGAAGGAACGGGGATCGGACTGGCTCTGGTGCAGGAGCTGGCCAGGCTGCATGGCGGGTCGGTCCGCGTGGAGAGTGAGGTCGAACGCGGAAGCACGTTCCGGGTGACGATCCCGCTGGGCCGGGAGCATCTGCCCGCCGACCGGATCGGCGCGCGGCGCGCGCTGGCGTCGACGGCCCTGGGTGCGGAGACGTTTGCGGAAGAAGCGCAGCGCTGGTTGCCGGGGGAATCGGGCGCGGAAGCCGCGAGCGATGAGCTGGCCATGCTGCCGTCTCAGGCGGCTGGCCTCGATGCCGGAGATGCGGTTCGCCGCGACAGGATTGTGGTTGCCGATGACAACGCCGACATGCGCGAGTATGTTACGCATCTGCTGAGCCCGGAGTACAGCGTGCATGCGGTGACCGATGGAGTCGAGGCGCTCGAGGCTGCGGTTCGGCTGCACCCGGCGCTGATTCTGACGGACATCATGATGCCGCGGCTGGATGGGTTCGGAGTGCTGCGTGCCATTCGCAACGATGCGGCGCTGAGCAGCATTCCGGTGATTCTGTTGTCCGCGCGCGCCGGAGAGGAATCGCAGGTGGAGGGGCTGGACGCGGGGGCGGACGATTACCTGGTGAAGCCGTTCACGGCGCGGGAACTGCTGGCACGGGTGGGAGCACATATAAGGATGGCGAATCTCCGCCGGCAAGCGGCGGAGCGGGAGGCTCAGCTGCTGGCCGCGGCGGAACTGGAGCGTCTGCGCCTCCGCGAAATCCTGGAGCATTCGCCTGCTGCTGTGGGCCTGCTTCATGGTCCGGAGCACACGTGGGTATTTGTCAACGACTTCTATGTTCGCGTGACCGGGCGCAACAGTGCGCAGGATTTTCTGGGCAAAACGCTGCGGGAGAGCCTGCCCGAGCTGGAAGGCCAGGGGTATCTGGAACTGCTCGATCAGGTATTCCGGACCGGAGAGCCGTTCGTGGGGCGGGAAGCGAAGGCGGAGCTGCGACGCGGCGCCGACGGTCAGATGCAGAGAGCCTACTTCAATTTTGTTTACCAGCCGATGAGGAATGCGGAGGGCGCGGTAGAAGGCATTCTGGTCCACGCGGTCGACGTCACGGATCAGGTAGTGGCCCGACAGATGGTGCAGCAGAATCAGGAACGTCTGGAGAAGGCTCTCGCGGCGTCGCAGCAGCTGGCGGCGATTGTCGAATCGTCCGATGACTCGATCGTAAGCAAGGATCTGAACGGCCTGGTGACGAGCTGGAATCAGCGCGCGGAGCAGATGTTTGGCTACACGGCAGAAGAGATGATCGGGCAGCCGATCCTGCGCATCATTCCGCCGGAGCTGCACGACGACGAACGCCGCATTCTGCAGACGATCGCTGCGGGAAGGAGTATCGAACACTTCGAGACGGTTCGGATCACGAAAGGGGGGCGGCGGATCGATGTTTCGCTGACGATTTCGCCGGTGCGGGACGAGGCGGGCCGGATTATCGGCGCAGCCAAGATTGCGCGCGATGTGACCAAGCGCAAGCAGACGGAACAGGCGCTGCGCATGACGGAGAGACTGGCATCGGTGGGGCGGCTGGCAGCCACGATCGCGCACGAGATGAACAACCCGCTCGAAGCTCTGACCAATCTGGTCTACCTCGCCAGGGAGAACACGGCGGAACCGCGTACGCACGAGTTTCTCAGCGGGGCGCAGGAGGAGCTGGAACGGATCTCTCTCTTGACGCGGCAAACGCTGGGATTCTATCGGGAAACCCGGGGCGCGAAAGTTTTTACCCTCGGAGCGCTGGTCGATCAGCTGATCTCCGCATACGTGCCGCGCACGCGCAACAAGAAAATTGATCTCCGAACAGAAATCCGAAGCGATCCCGCGATCCATGGGATCCCGGGCGAAGTTCGGCAGATCATCGCGAACCTGCTGAACAACAGTATTGATGCGGTTCCGACCGGCGGACGGGTGCACATTCGCATTTCTGCGGCACGGCAAGGGTCGGGAAACGGACAAAGGGGCGTTCGGCTCACGGTTGCCGATTCGGGAGTCGGCATCCCGCCGGAGATCCGGCGCAACCTGTTCGTTCCCTTCTTCACCACGAAAGAAGAGACCGGCACGGGTCTGGGATTGTGGGTCAGCAAGTCGATCGTCGACAAGCATGGCGGACGCATTGCGCTGAGAAGCTGCGCCAGACCTGGCAAGAGCTGGACGGTCTTTTCTGTTTTTCTGCCCCAGGAACCGCGTACCGGCGCGCTGGAGCTCGATCTGCCGAAGTCAGCCTGAGCGATGAGCTTCGGATCGTAACGCGGTTGGGCAGGGATGGGCGATGTCCATCGGTTTATCGGGGAGCGATGACGCGAATGTGGGCCATCATGCCGCTGTCCTGATGCTCCCCGATGTGGCAGTGATAGACGAAGTCGCCGGGCTGGGAGAATGGAATTCTCACGACAACGGTGGGAACCTGGCAGCGTCCGGCGCGCCACTTCGCCACCGTGCCATCGCAGGTGGCTCCTCCGTTGGGGAGGGCCACGTTATCCATGAGCTGGCCCGCGTCGCCCTGCGGCGCATTCTGCGGCAGCACAAAAAACTTGGTCTGGTGCATGTGGAAGTTATGCGCCTCAGCGGCCACGTTCACGAGTTCCCACTCCTCCGTGACCGGTGTGTTGCGAGGGCCAAGCGGCAGGCAGACGCTGATCACGGATGGATCGTAGACCGCGATGTCTCGGAATGTGCCGGGCACGGGCTGGTCGTCCTCATCGACCTCTTCATAACCGAGACCATAGGCGTTCGGATTCGAAGCAGGGACGCCGAAGAAGATGCGGCGGCGATGACCGCGGGGCAGAGCGGTGCATCCTGGCGAAGCCATGGAGGCCACAGGCTGGGACAATTCACTCATGCGTGTGCGCAGGGTCGCTAACTGACTCGCGTTCAGGCCGGCCGGAACAAGATGGCCCTGGCCACCGGATGTGCGATCCACCAACTGCCGCGCCTGCTGCAACGGAAGCGAACCTGGAATACCGGCAAACTCGGCTGTCACCGGCGCGCCGAGGACGCCCTGCGCTGACAAGAGGGCTGCGGCGACGGGATGAACATCGAGCAGAGCAGCGTGGGCAACCGCATCGGGCGCGGCGGCGGCGATGTGCGCGAGATTTGCCTGAGGCCAGCGGTCGCCGGCCGGACCGGTCGCGACCATCTCCGTGAGCAGGGTCGCGGCATGGGTTTGCGGGACGACCCATATTTCGGCGCGTGCGCTGGGGAACAGGACCAGATGGGTAGCGCAGACGGGCTGCGTGGAAAACGATCGCGCGGTTGACTGGGCGGGGCACGGCACAACATCACCTCCGTTGGGAGTTGCAGCCCTCACTCCGACCGCGATGGTTCCGGCAGGGGTCGCCAGAGAAGCACCGTCCAGCGAGACGATCTGGAACGGGATGGGCGCTTGGGTCTGATCGTCGCGCAAGACCAGGTCGTAGGTGCGGCTTGCCGCGGCATTGACGATGCGCCAGAGCTCGCCCGTTCCGGAAGGCGCGGGGATCTGAGGATAAACCTCGCCGTTGACCGTGAAGTACCAGATTCCGCCGGTATAGTCGGCTCCGGTGCTGCCGACGTGGTGAACGCCGGGGCCTGGATGCAGGGCGCCCACGGATCCAGGCGGAGGACGCAGATCGCCGTCGCTGCCGGAAGTGTTGCGCCCCTGGCAGTAGCCATTTCTCTGGACATAGACGAGATCCCAGGGCGCACAGAAGGTGGAGTCCTCCTGATCGACCACCTGGCTGTTGCCCATCACCTGCATGTCTTTCAGCATGAAGTAACGCTCCGGAATCGCGGCGCCACCGGGAGCGGAAACATAGTCGGTGACGCGGCCGATGGTGATGATGCCGGAGAGCCCTTCGGAGAGCTGGTTGATGTTCAGGCCGTGCACATGCGGATGGAACCAGTAAATACCGGAAGGGTGATGCGGCGGAATGTAGATGTCATATTGAATGGGCTTGTCGGTTGCCGTTTGGTGCGGGGCTGCCATCGGCGGCAGCTTGCCTGCCGGATAGCCCAGGACATAGACGTAGTCGCCATAGGTCGGGTCGGTCGCATCGGCGCGCCTGGGTTCCACAATCAGACCGTGAGTATGGATGTTCACGGGATTCGCGGCCAGCATCGCGTTCATCATCGAGTCGCTTCCGTGCGCATACATGGCGTCGGCGGGCGCGGGCGGCAGCCGATTGATCAGGCGCATGCGCAGATGGTCGCCTGGATAGAGTTGCAGGCGGATGCCACCGTAGGGTGCAAAGGTTTGCGAGCCTGCCGGGCAGTCATCATTCCGCGCCACAGGTGTCCTGCACATCGCGAAGACCCACGCAATCGGGTGCCGGTCGCCGAGCGTGATGGTGGTTGGTTCAGCGATAACCAGCAGGTCGAGCAGATGATTGGAGCTGGTCAAAACAGGAGGTTCAGGCGGACCAGGATCGGTCGCAACTGTCTTTCCAAAACTGTTCACCAGGACGAGACAACCCAGGCAGAGGAGGCCTGCCAGGGCCGCGATGACACGCTTCATGGGAATCCATATTAGACAGGAGCGCGGCCTGTGGGGTTGTATGCGAGGACTCGTGGTTGTCTCATTCGCGGATGTGGAGACGTGGGCGCGAGTGCTAGGGGCGCACCGCCCAGGCCAGACCATCGGGTTCGCCGCCAACATCCAGATGGCCGGTGACTGTGAGAGTTTTCAAATCGACGATGGCGATGGAGTTGTCGGGGGAGCAGGCGACGAAGGCGCGATCGGCGACGGGGTCCATGAGGATGCCGGCCGCTCCCCGGCCGATGGGCACGCGCTTGATTTCTTTGCGCGATGCGGCGTCGTAGATGAAGAGATGACCATCGCCGAGGCTCGAGATCAGCACCGATTTGCCGTCCGGGGTGAACTTGAGCCGGTTAGCGCCGTAGATGCCGGCGTTGAGCGTCGCCGTGACCTGCTTCGCTGCGATATCGATGATGGAGAGCGTGCCGTCCTGGGCATTCGCGGTCCACAACTCACGGCCGTCAGGCGAGACGTCGAATCCCTCATCGCCTTTGCCGGCGGGGATGACGGTCTCATTCCAGTCCATACGCGGTTGGGCGGCGCCGGGCGGCGGAGAAGGCGGACTGCCGGCAGGCGGATGCATGCCTGGAGGAGGTCCCATCGGCGGCAGCGCGATCAATTCCAGAAACGTCACGGTGCCGGAGCTGACATTGGTGGTGTAGATCTGCTTCTGGTCCGCGGTGACGTAGAGCATGTGGGTGCGGTTCTGGCCGGTTCCCATGATCCAGTCGATTTTGGCGGTGGCGGGATCAAAGCGGGCGATCGCTTTTGCCCCTTCCGCGGTGAACCAGAGCTTGCCGCCGACAAAGGCCAGGCCGTGCGGGCCGTTCAGGGCTCCGGTGTCGATGTCGGGCAGTGCTTTTTGCGCGACCAGATCGATGACCGAGAGCGCGTGATAGCGGCCGCCGCCATAGATGGAGACGTAAGCGGTGCGGCCGTCGGCGGTGGCAATGACTTCGTGGGGGTCCGGTCCGACGGGAGCGCGCGCGATGACCTGAAGACTGGAGGGGTCCACAATGGCGAGAGTGTGGTTGCGCTTGGAGAGCGCGAGGAGCGACCGCTGCGGTGTGGGCTGCGCTGCGACTGAGTGCGCGGCAGAGACCAACAGCGCGAAGGCCGCAAGGCACGGGATAATTTGGGTCTCTCTCGATCGCATCCTTTTGCTCCTTTTTCGTTACTCGGCCGCGGCGACACAGCTCGCCGTCAGGGACGGGATTTCGGGCAATGGCGCATGGCGGCCGCACTCAGCCGGTTCATCAAGGCGAATCGACTCCGTCGCCATGGGGATTCGGAACAGCACGTGAAATGTCATCCGATTTGCTCGGCGCGTCGCCAGCTAACCCTGTCACTTCGCCGCGTCCTGCAGCGCCCGTTTCGCTTCACGCAGATCGATTCTCGCGCGGCGCCCATGTTTTTCCAGAAGCTGCAGCAGGCTGCTCCCGCTCACCAGCGTGAGCGGCTTATTCTTCGCGAACTCGCAGGCATCGGGGTCGAAATCGACAGTTGTCATGAGAATGCCTTTGTTCGCGCCCTCGTCGATCACCGTTCGATAGAGGTCGCGCACCCAACCGATGCCAATCGGGTTCGTGTCGCGCTTCACCTGGATCATGATTTTTCCGCCGCGAAGCGAGTCAGGATCGAAGACAATGGCATCCACGCCGTCGTCGTGAGTGGCTTGCGTGATGGTGACCTCGCTGCCCCCGCTGTTGAATTCCTGCTCGAGCATTTTCAGGATCAGCTGCTCGAAATCCTCCGCCTCCATGGCCGCAAGATTCACAGAGCCATCCGGGCGATCGGCCTCCAGGTGGGACAGGGCGAAGCGCGCATCGCTGGTTTCAGGCTGAAGAAGGGGGCGGACGGGAACCAGTGCAGCCGGCTTTTTACTGGCAAGGCCCTTCAACTTTTTAAAGCAGGCCTTCGGAGTCACCTGGGCGAGATCGATCGCCGCGAATTGCTGTTTGGTCGCCTGAACGGACGCGATGCACGCATTGATGGCCTGCCCCGTGGCCTTGTCCTCGGAATGAACCCAACCGTTGCAAACGATTGCGTCGATGGCCCCCGCGACATCGGCTTCGAAAAGCTCGTGCAGCGTCCGCAGAACGATTTGGTGGATCAGGACATCGTATATTTTGCCGAGCGCAGCATTCGAGAGATTCGTCTCCGCGAACTCATCGCGCGAGACGACGTACTTGACCTCTTTCAGTTTCGGAAGCGCATCGATATTCGGCAATGAATATTGAACCAGGAGCAATCTCGTGTTCGGGTTGTACTCCAGCTGCCACGACTTGGGGAAACTGTCGGGATATTCGGATGCGGTGAGCACTAAATCGCAATAATCCGCCACCGCTTCGGGGAGTTTCGCCGGATATCCATTGCGCGTTGCTTCGATCTCCGCATTCAGCGCCAGGGGACCGGCCAGGAATGCTGTCTTCTCAGCCTCCCAGGCCTTCATCTTGTCGGCGTAAGCACCCATCGCCCACTCATATTCCTCATCCATTCGTTCTTTGGCGAATTCCCAAAGACGGTAGTCCCGGTTGAAGACGTCGTGAGCAGCGGCCTCCTTGGCGTCTCGACGAGCCTTGCTGCGCTTGTCCCAGAATGACAACTGAATGTCGTACTTCTTGTCCGACCTCACAGGCGCAGACGGATATTTCGGGAGCGCGGGCGCGGCCGGCTTTGGCTTTTCGAATTGAGACTTATCCTTCAATTGCTCCCAGTCCTGGACAGGGCTTCGCTCGAGGGAGTGGGCCAGAGTGTTCTCGATTGCCGTGAGGGCTTCGGCGGCCATCCGGGTGAGCTGAAGAGCGTAAGCCTTCTTTTCTTCCCTGGATTGAGGTTCGTCCGTCTTCTCCTGCATCCTGCTCCATTTCTCATCCCAGGCGGTGAGCTGAGCGGACGCCCTGGCCCGGACGAGGTCTGGATTGCGCCCGCTGATTCGGCGCCAGGCGCGCAGTCCGTCGTGCCGAACGTCGATCCAATACGAATTGCCGGACATGGCGCAAAGCTCCCGAGGTGACGAGGGCAGTGTAATTTCTTTTTGATCAGAGGGCCTAGTGGCTTCTGCGGTTGTCACAGCCGGGGGTGCTCCTTGCGTTAATTGGCACGGAGGAGGGACAGGTGCAAGGTCCCCCTCCCCGTCCGGATGGGGAGTGTGGCAAGTCGCTGATTTTAAGGGTCTGAAAAATGTTGTAGCTCCGTTTGGCGGGTCGCCGCAACCCCGCTCCGGGAACTGAGTCAGCCCTTCGCGGATCCTCGCGCGATCCCAATGCTGATTGCTTACGGGCGGAAAGTGGGTGGGGGTTGGAGGTTGGTTGCCGTCGGTTCGGTGGATTGCAGGATGAAGTGGAGGGTTGTTGTTGTGCGAGGGGTGATTTTGTCTAATGGCAGCCAGAGCTGCTTCCAGGGCTGTCCGTTGAGGGTGATGGCGCGAACGTAGGGGCCGGTTCCTTCGGAGCTGATGACGAGGGTGCGATCGCCGAAGTGGAGAGTGGCCGAGGGGAACATCGGAGTGCCGAGGAAGAAGCCGGCGACGCCGGGGACCCCGGGATAGAGGCCGAGAGCGTTCCAGACATACACGCCGGAGGTCGCTCCCAGGTCGTCGTTGCCGGGGATGCCGTCGGGCTGGGTGGAGAAGGTCTGCTCCTCGATGCGGATGAGAACCTCGTCGGTTTTCCAGGGCGCGCTGGTGTACTCGTAGACATAGGGCGTGACGAAGTCGGGCTCGTTGGCCATGTTGAAGCAGGGCTCGTTCCAGCAGATGAGTTTGGAGAAGAACTGATCGAGGCGGGGAACGACGGCGGCGCTGCCTCCCATCGCGGAGACGAGGCGCGGGTAGTCGAAGGGGATCATGAAGGAGTACTGCGGCGAGTCGCCCTCTTCGAAGCCGACGGGACCGACCCAGGCGGGGGC
>Ga0210398_10002409_pt1 | contig 18298 bp, 16 predicted proteins | sample IncBWC4OmetaG_FD_161047 | JGI IMG/M metagenome (GOLD analysis project Ga0210398, IMG submission 161047) | Forest soil microbial communities from Barre Woods Harvard Forest LTER site, Petersham, Massachusetts, United States - Inc-BW-C-4-O | ecosystem: Environmental > Terrestrial > Soil >... | reverse complement strand
ATGCCAGCCGCCGCGGCGCGGGCGGGAGCGCGGTCGCTGCCGTGGGCGGCGTCGCGGTCGCCGTCGGTGCGGTCGACGCGCTGGTCGATCCTGAGCAGGCGGCGAGCGCGAACGTTATCGTGACGAAGAGCAGCGTCATGCGGCAACGCATCACGCGGTCATGCGTCAACCGAGAGCGCGTAGAGTTCGCCGCACACATCCTTTCTCCTTCGTTTGCGATCCACTGTCTCCGCATCCACTACCCTGGGTGCTGTTGCTTCCGCTTTCGGCGTCTCACAGAATCACGAATCGCGTCATCAGACAAACCGAACCTTCTGCCCAGCCGAACATAGCCTTTGTTTCGGCGTCAGGGCGTTGGACACTCCACTCCCCCCTGCGTTGGGACGATGGTCTTAAACGCTCGTACATCTGGTCAGTCTCGCTGCGGCGGGAGACCGCGACGCGCGGTTAGTAGGGAATGTCGGGGGTACACCCAGTCGCGCGGCTGCGTCGCGCTGAGGTTGTCCGGCCATCGGGCGCCACGCCGTACGACGACGAGCGCCTATCTTGTTTTGCCTGCGCGCGTGTGGCGCCTCTCCGTATGAGTGGCTCGCTTTCGCCGCGACGGTGCCCGGGCCGAATACCATGGATAACCGTGATGATTGCATCAGATGCAGGATTGAGTCCTTTGGCTGTCGGAGTGGACGTGCTGCCGAATAAGCCTATGACCAGGAGTTTCCCGGTTGGATCCGCCCTACTTTGAGAATCAGCGAGAATCAACGATTGCCAGCCAACAGATAAGGTGCCGAATCCTGTTGTCCTGCAACACCAGGCGCTATCTTGGGGCAATGTTCTCCAGCTGAATTCACGTGTGAGGCCCAACTACTCTTCATCGCCGATGACGTGAACCGCTGCCTCCTCGGCGGAGGCAGCGCCTCCGTCCATACCGACGTCATTAGCCAACAGGTCTGCGTCTACGTCTTCGCCAAACCCCTGGTCCGGCGCGACAAGTCGACCTGCCCGCGCGCCTCCAACCTCATTTCGCTGCGGAAATTCGGTCTCACGCTCGGACTCGTCGGAGCGTTGCTGCTCGTCCTTGTCGAACGGGTCATATATCTGCATTGCCGGATCCGGCTCTTCCTCTGCAAGCAGCTGGTCCAAGCTCGCAGGCGTCGAGCCGAAGAAGCCACGTCCGTACGGACGCTCGGGTGGTGAGTAGCCCTCGTCGAGTACGTCGTCAACGCCGCGGTCAATGAGGGTGTCTTCTGGCTGAAGTTGGTCGTCCTCATCCACGCTGTACTCGCCTGCCGACGGTTCCATAGCGCCATCCGGAGTAATCATGACTCAACAATGTCACTACACCCCGAAAGCGTCATGGTCGCGGTCAAAGACCGCAGCCGTCGACTCCAGACTTCGATCGAAACCCCCCGGACTGGAGGCGCGCTCCAGCAATCAGCGGTCCAATGTCGACCGCTTCGTCATCCGAGCATGTGGACTCGCTCAGATGAGGCCCAGGGGGCACGGTGCGGCTGGTAAGCGTTGGCCCCCGCGCTTCAACCACTCCCCTGGAGGGACGATCAATACCACGGGATCGAATATGCAGGGTTACCAGTAAACCTCGCCGTTTTCATCAGATGAGAGGTGCGTGTGCTGCTATTCACCGGCGGCGAGTTTGTCGACCAGCGCGCCCAGCTCGCGCCAGGCCACGCGAGCAAGTTCAGGGTGGCTGCAGGGCCGCCACCCGCTCGTCACGCAGCGCGCGCAACCAATGAAACCGCCAATGTCCTCTAGGACCTAGTCGCCGAAGATCACGTGCTCTTCGGTCATGAAGACGCACGAGCGCGCGAAATCAATGAACTTCGACTCGTCCTCCATGAGGCGTTGCTGGGCCTCGAGGCTCCCCGGCGCGCCCATTCCGGCCTGAACCGCCTCGAGCGACTCCCACCACACCTCGGTGATCCCGTCGTACGGCTCGGCGCTGCCGCGGCTCTGCCTCAGAAACGCGTTCAGCTCCGGCGAGACCGTGTGGCTCTGGACGTAGCGGACCGCGCCGATCGCGTCGGCGACGCTCCGCACGAGCGGCCCGTGCTCGTCGAGCCAGTAGCGGTGGAACTCGTCTTCCGGCACGTCCTCGCGACGGCGGATGCAGTACACGAGCTTGATCATCCCGGCGACTCTACGCCGGTGGGTCGGTGTGGTCGGTACTCCGGTCATCGCGGCAGTCAACCCTGGTTACCCCGGCTCACTCAGCCCGAGCCGACGTCAGGACGCGCGAGTCTCCATCGCTACTCCCCCGGCGGGGAATACGACGGAAACGAATACGGCGGGTCACCGGTAATGTACTCGATATTTGGAATACTGCCGTAGTGCAATGTAATTGACTTAGGTACCCCACGCGCGCATGTGCGCTGCTAACTCTAATGCGTTTCACCGCAATCGATTGCGATGCCGTTAATTGTGACTGCGTTCGATTGCGGTGTTTCATCAGATGAATCAACTTGGGTGACACCGTCGGGACTCTCCGAAGGCGTAGTGCTGCTCCCCCGCCGGGGGATTCGTCCGTTGGCCCCGGGTCATTGCACCCGGCATTGACAAACCGCCGGCGGACATCCATCTGTCGCGCAGACTGCGAAAGCTTATATCGGTGGAACCGGTGGCGCGACGTTCAGCATCGCAAAGCTTCTTCTATCGCGTCGGTTTCGACAATGAGACCGATAGGCGATCTGCGGCCGGCCACAGCCGTAGATTGAGCTGTATGGGAGATGAGTGGCTTTGACAGGCGCGGACGTCGCTAAGCACGTCGGAATCGTTCTGTTCTCGGAGGTGGAAGAACTCGACGCGATCGGCCCATGGCAAGTGTTATCGACCTGGACACGCTTTTTCCCTGAAGACGGCTACGGGGTCGTGTGCTTATCGCGGTCGGGCGGACTCGTGCAGTGCGCCAACGGATTAGTGGTGCAAGCCCAGCACTCTTTTGACAATGCGCCGCCGCTCGACGTACTGATCTACCCGGGCGGCCAGGGCACCCGATCCCAGCTCCACGACGAAGGTCAGTTGAACTGGGTCCGTCGCCAACGTACAACCGTGCCACTGATGACAAGCGTGTGTACCGGCTCACTGGTCTATGCCGCCGCCGGACTTCTCGCGAATCGTCCGGCCACTACGCACTGGGCTTCGCTGGACAGGTTGGCCGAGCTGGACCCGACCATTGATGTGCGGCGCGAGGAACGGTTCGTCGATGACGGTGACACGATCACCGCATCAGGGGTGTCCGCGGGCATTGATATGGCCTTGCACCTGATAATGCGGCTCGCTGGCCCGGACCGGGCGCGTGAGGTGCGACATTTCATCCAGTACGACCCTGCCCCTCCCGTCTAGGCAGAGTCAGCGACCACACGCTACAACGCTCGCTAATCGACTTGTGGCGATTGGCGGCAGGTTTAGGTGATCGTGGAACGCCGCCACCGCCACGCTATTGACGGGTGTCGCAGCAGGGTAGATAGGACCGCGAGTGGGTCAAAGTAGGTGACGCGTTCGATGCCTTTGCCGTCGCACAACCGGAGCCGGTTGGCGTTGGGCCATTCGAGCTTGTCGCGTCCGAGACTGGCGTGCAGCCGGAATTCGATGAAGACGATGTCTTTGTCGCCGCATCAGTGGTCGACGTCGGCCCGCAGGCCTGGAAGGCAGTCCATCACGACTCCGACCCAAAGGAAATTACGTTAGGCAATGGGCCTTAACGCTCTACTTTTTGCTTGGGATGACGATAATCACGATCAACGTGAGAATCGAGAAGAACAGACCAAGTATTCCCCATCCCAGCGGATTGCGCCCCTTCGTCATGGCAATGAGACCGCAGACGATTGCGGCGATCACGCTACCGACCGCGACGAAAATTCCCTTGATCCCGCGGAGAATGAACCCCGCCGCAACTGGATCCGAAGCCGCCAAAACCACAGCATGCAACATGTCAAGTCCTTTCTCTGCGACAACCGACTCAGGAATACCCTGGCGAGGCGACAATGAATCAGGAGTGGATTACACCGGTCCTCGTAAGTCCTGGGGCTACTGGCAAGGATTGCGTGATGCGGCTGTAGCGTGACGACGGTGAACTCCTTGCGTATGAATGCTTCCGTCGCGCTGGTGGCCTGTGCCGCATCGGCCGTCATGTCGCTCGCCGCGTGCAGCTCCCATAAGACCAGCCCGTCGGCAAGCACATCCGCCGCATCGGTGAGCGTGCCCGCCGGCACTGAAGGGGTCACGCCTGCGCCGGCCGAGACGGCGAGCGCAGACAGCACCTGCCCCACGGCGGCACCCGGCAGTGGCGGGACACCCGAGTGGACGCTGACTGGGGCAACTGGCAGCGTCGCGGTGACAGGTTCAACAGATACGTCGGCACCGCGCGTCGACGTGACATCACCGTTCAGCGTGACCCAGACCGAGGTGCACACGCTGCACGGCGGAGACGGGCCGGTTGTCGCACCCACGGCCACAGTTTCTGTCTGCTACATGGGCGTCAACGGGCGTGACGGCCACGTGTTCGACAGCGCCTACGAACGCGGCAGCCCGGCTCAATTCCCGCTGGACGGAGTCGTGCCGGGCTTTCAGAAGGCGATCGCCGGACAAAAGGTCGGCTCCACCGTCGGGGTCGCAATGACCTCTGCGGATGGCTACCCCGACGGTCAGCCCAGCGCTGGGATTCAGAAAGGCGACACGCTGGTCTTCGCTATCAAAATCCTCAGCGCCTCAAGCTGACTTCCCTGGCGCGGCACCGCCGCTTCCGTGCTGTAGCCACCGATAGGGATCGGTCAGACGCCGCCGAGCAGAGTATCGGTCAAACCTAGATCCCCAAACGACAGTCGCCTTGCCGATCTGTTCGGCAAGGCGACTGTGGCTGGTACTCAGATGCAGATGCCCAAAGGACACGGTGGAGGCAGCGGCGGGCCACCCCAGCCAGCAAATCCGGGCCCACCCCAGCCGGGGCCGCGCCAGCCGGGGCCGCGCCAGCCGGGTCCGCCCCAGCCCGGGCCGTGCCAGCCGGGTCCACCCCAGCCGGTCAGCTCTGCTTGGTGGACCACACCCGGAGCAGGCTGTGGCGTCGGAGCGGCGTTGGCGGCACCCGCCAATCCGATAGCCGAGAAGCCAAGCGCGCCAGCGATTGCACCCATACCGACAAATCTCTTCAGGGTCATGACGATCCCCTCTTCCGTATGACTGTGACCGGGAACTTGTACTTTGTACAACGAGAACGTTAGCTAGCCTAGCTATGAACCAGCCGTATTGAGCCTCTGCATCGTTTATGCGGGTTGTCGCCAAGCTTCCTGGGTCCAGCTTCAGCTTTGACCCGGTGCTGCGTTGTCCGCTGGTGGCTTTTCTGCTCGAGGCATTAATCCCGCTGTGTGACCATCTATTTCATGGACGACTACCGCGCGCTCAATCGCGCTAACTGGGATGACCGCGCGGCACTGCACGCGACGTCCGCTGAGTACGCGTTGGACCAGTTCCGCACGGATCCGGAATTCGTGAGCGATGTCGTCCGCTTCGACATGCCGCGTCTTGGCGACACTGACGGCGCCCATGCTGTTCATCTGCAATGCCATATCGGTACCGACACCATCTCGCTTGCCCGCCTCGGGGCGGTGATGACTGGCCTCGACTTTTCCACTGCCTCAATCGCTCAGGCACGCCAACTAGCGCAGGAGGCCAACGCCGCGGTCGACTTCGTCGAAGCCGATGTTTACGACGCGGCTTCTGTGCTCGGTACGGAGCGGTTCGATCTCGTCTTCACCGGCATGGGTGCGCTGTGTTGGCTTCCAGATATTCGACGGTGGGCCGCAACCGTTGCGGCTCTGCTGGCGCCCGGCGGAAAACTCTTCCTGGGCGAGGGACATCCCGTCCTCTGGTCGATCGATGAAACACAGACCGATCGCCTTGTTGTCGGCTTCCCTTACTTTGAAACCGAGCAGCCGATGATTTTCGACCAGGACACCACCTATTTCAAAACGGAGGGGCGCATCGCTCACACCGTGGTACACGAGTGGAACCACGGCCTGGGTGAGATCGTCTCCGCGGTTCTCGAGGCGGGTCTGACCCTGACAGGTCTCACCGAGCATGACAGCGTGGCGTACGAAGCGCTGCCGGGCCGCATGATCCGCGGGCACGACGGCAGATGGCGACTCAGCGAGAATCGCGAGCGCCTCCCCCTCAGCTACACGCTGCAAGCGCGCAAACCCTGACATATGTCAGAGGTCACGAACCGCCCAAGGAAACGCCGCGAGTCCTCATACGTCACTGTGACGCTTCTCCCCTGCGCCGCACTCGCAGCGTCGCGGCAAGGCGTGTTGCGATCAGGATGATCTTGATCCTTCTGCAGACACCACGACGCTGCATACCGTGCACGGATGACATCGAGCGTCGGCAGTATCCCGGTCCGGGTATCCAAAGCCGTACCTGCAACTTTCAAGCAGGCGCTCTTCGTCGCCGTGACCGCCGGACTCGGCTACGGCTTCGACTCGTACGCGGTGAATATCTATGGCCTGGTGCTGCCGGACATCAAGAAAAGCTTGCACATCACCGACGCCCAAGCCGGATACATCGGTTCAATCTTCCTGCTCGGCTACACCATCGGCACGATCGGCTTCGGACTCGCCGCCGACAGGTGGGGGCGTAAAGCGACGCTCGGGGCCTCAATCCTGCTTTACGGCACGACGACCGCATTGGCCGGACTCACGACAAACATCGCCGCTTTCACGGGATTGCGGTTCCTCACCGGTGTGGGTGGCGCTGGCGAACTCGCGGTCGGGGCGCCATACACCGCCGAGGTTTGGCCGGCGAAGACCCGCGCAATTGGTGTCGGCGGCGTGATCTTCTCGCTCTTCTCGTTGGGCTATGTTCTCGCCGCAGGCGTCGCGCTGGCACTGGTGCCCCGCTTTGGCTGGCAGTCCGCGTTCATCGTCGCAATTGTTCCCGCGGTTGTGTTGTTTCTGGTCCGACGAGGCATCACCGAGTCGCATCGCTACGTCAACGCACAAGCCACGGTTGTGAGCGGGGCTGCCAAGCCACAGCTTTGGCATCTGCCCGGCGTGCGGCGACGTCTCGTCGCGGGCTGGCTCATCTACACCGCCAACGCCGTTGGTTACTGGGGTATGACGCTTTTTTTGACCGTTTACATCGTGAAGAGGTTCCACGCCTCCCCGATCGAGGCGATCCGCTACGCCCTCGTCTTCTTCCTCCTGCAAGCCGTCTTTGCCTACCTTGGCACTGCGCTCGCCGACTGGATAGGCCGACGGCCGTCAGCGATCCTCGCCGCGCTCATCGAGATCGCCTCAACGGTCCTGGCGGCCACCTCCGACTCGCTGGCCGAATATCAGGTCTTCGGCGCAATCGCCATCGCGACCCTTGGCTGGCTATGGGGGGTCGGCGACACCTACATTTCCGAGCTTTTCCCAACGGTCCTGCGCGGCACCGGCTTCGGAATAGCAGTCGGCGGCGGCCGCGTCGTCTCCATCGCTGCGCCGACCGTGATTGGCTGGGGTATAACGCAGTACGGGCCGCAGACGCCCTACCTGGCGCTTGCCGGCCTGTGGGCCCTGACGTTAATCGGCTACCTGCTCGGCCCGGAGACGAAGGGCAAAGAACTCGACGACCTCGCCGACGAGGCCCTCACCGAAGATCTGGTCACAAACTAGAGATCGCAAGACCTCACAACGCTCCTGGCAGCGCCGACCACGGGAAGTACGGCGGGACCGCCTGCTCTTGCGGTGGCGGTGATACCGCTCCCCCGATGGGTGTCCTAGGCCTGGGGTCCTTCGGCCGGCGGCCAGTGCGAACCCGGAGACGCATCGCCGGGTTCAGCGTGTTCGCCACGAGCCAGCGGCACCCACTGCTCGGTCGGCGCAGGCTGCTTCGACGAAGGAAAGTCGCGTAGCTTGCCCGACGGCTTGGCGTCCCATTTGGCGAACGTCAGCGGCGTCTGCAGCCAAGCGTGCAGCAGGTTGTACGTCGCCTCCAGCGAATCCATGTGGGTGCGCTCCCAGCCATGGCTGCCGTCGAGCCCGAAGCCGACGAGCGCGGCCCGGGTGCCTGCACCCGCCTCGATCGCCGCGGCGGCATCGGATCGGTAGTAACGAAACACGTCCCGCGCGAACGGAATACCTTGCTCATCGGCGAGCCCGCAGAGCTTGCGGGTCAGGTGGTAGTCGAACGGGCCGTGCAGATCGGCCATCGGGATCGTGACACCGTCTTCGAGGGAGTCCTGGCCGGGCGCGCAGACCGCGTTGTCCACCGACACCAGCTCGGCGACGTTGGCAGGCAGCCCGTCGCTGGCACCGTGGCCGACCTCCTCGGTGATGGTGACCATGATCGTCGTGCGGTGCGGCAGCACGACCTTGTTCTCGGAGAAATTTTTAGCCAGGGTCAGTGCGACCGCGACGCCGGCCTTCCCGTCGAGGTGGCGGGAAACGATGAAGCCGTCGGCGGTGAGTTCGGGACTGGTGATCAACGCGACGAAGTCACCGACCTTCAGGCCGAGACGGACCAGATCCTCACGCGACGAGACCTTGCGGTCGACACGGACCTCGACGTGCTCCCAATCCGTAGGTTGGGTGTCGATCTCGTCGCCATAGGCGTGCCCGCTGGCCTTGAGCGGCAGCACCGTTCCGGTGATGAACTCGTCGGGGTCGTCGGAGAAGATCCGCACGCGCGCGCCCGTGGCGAACCGAGCCGAGAAGGTGCCGATCGGAATCAGCTCGAGACGGCCATTGTCCTTTAGCTTGCGCACCATGCAGCCGATGGTGTCCGCATGCACTACCAGTGCGCGATCGGTGCCCGCCGACTTACCTGTGAGCTCGGCGGTCAGCGCCCCACGGCGGGTCAACGAGAACGGCACTCCGAAGTCATCGAAGATGTTGCCGATCACCTGCATCACCATGTCCGTGCGCCCGGACGGGCTTGGGGTCTGCAGCAACGCGAGCAGCGTGTCGATCATCCACGCGCGGTCGGCCTCGGCCATGGCAGCTTGGCCCACGGTGCCTCCCTTCGGGGTCGTCCGGAATCGCGTTCAACCTACAGGCGCAGCCTGGCTGCCGGGTCACGGCGTCGCTCTAACTCCGAAAATACTGGTCGGCGGTCCTCGACCGGGCCTGGGTGCTGAGGCGTCCAACTCAGTAGATCATGGGTGCAACTGGCCCGAGCTGCTTTTAGCGATCGGGTCGAAGGGCGCACGATCGACGCGAAGTACACAATGATGGGTGGGTCCGGCGGGTCCGGTGAGGCCACAATCGTGAAGCTGGCGCCAAACCCGACGATTCATCCAGGAGTGGCTCGATGATCAAAGTCTTCGGATACGTGAAGCGCAAGCCCGGCCTGTCGCCGCAGGAGTTCGCCGACTACTACGAGCACAACCACATACCTCTCGTGCTCAGCAAGGCCTTCATGCCGATGGTCTACAAGCGCAACTACATCCAGCGCGGGGATGCCTTCAACATCGAAGGTACTGAGATCAGCTTCGACTGCATGACCGAACTCGTCTTCGCCGACCGGGACGACCTGTCCAGTTGGATGGCCAGTCTAGGCGTCGACGAGATCGCCCGAGACGAAGAGAACTTCGTCGATCGAGCCGCGACGCGAGCCTACGTGGTGGACGAGCGCTCCAGCGCGGGCTGAGCTCGCGCCTCAACGCAGTATCGCTGCTTGGCGCTAGGCCGCGGTTGGCGGCCCGAACCACGTGGTGAGCGCGTCCGCGAGCCCGAGGTGAGCTTGATCCCCGACCCAGGCAACATATCCGTCGGGCCGGATCAACACTGCCGCCGGAGCGGTGATCGCGCCAAGAACCGGAAGATCCCATTCGCCAACATATTTCGCGTTGATCAAGTCGACCCGATTGGCCCACGGTGCGATGTCGAAGCTGCCGGGCTCACTGAGGTTGAGCAGCACCGGCCGGGCTTCGTGCAGCAGCGTGAACAGCCGCAGCGGGCCGTTTGCGGTGGCTAGGTCGAGATCGGGTACGCGACGACCGAGCAACGGGTGTCCCGCACCGAGGTCGTAGTGGATGTCTAGGCCGGACATCATCGCGGCGAATCGCTTGCGAGGCTCGTCCATGCTGAGAAGTTCAGACATGGTCTCGCGCAACGCTTTGGTGCGCTCGTCGTCCGGGCGGCGAAGAAGCGCAATCTGCGCCAGCGTATTGCGCAGCACGCGCGCGGCGATCGGGTGGCGTTCGGCATGGTAGCTATCGAGGAGGCTGTCGGGCGATGTCCGGTTGACCACCTGGGCCAGCTTCCATCCCAGATTCATCGCATCCTGCACACCGGTGTTGAGGCCTTGGCCGCCGATCGGATGATGCACATGGGCGGCATCGCCGGCCAGCAGGACGCGTCTGTCGCGATAGGTCGCCGCCTGGCGCGCCATATCAGTGGACCTGGAAATCCAAGTGGGGCTGTGGATTCCGTAATTCGTCCCGTATACGGTGATGAGCGCTTCGCTCAGATCACGCAAGGTGGCTTCGCTGTCGGGTCCGAGCTGTTTCTCGGTCACCATGACCCGCATCGGTCCACCGTTCTCGAGCCTGCTGAGCGAATGGACGCCGAGCGCGTCGTGCCGGATGCCCCATTCCGGCAACTGGCCAGGCTCGAACGCCACTTCGACTTCGGCGATGAGGTAGCTCATAGTCGGATCCCAACCCGGAAACTCGATGCCGGCTGCCTTACGGACCGCACTGCGCCCTCCGTCGCACCCGACGAGATACTCCGCCCGGACCAACTGGCCGCCTGCCAATTCGACGTTGACGCCGGTGGGGTCTTGAGCGAAATCCCCCACCTCGCATCCGCGGTAGATGGGCACCGCCAGCTCGCCGACCCAGTCGGACAGTATCCGCTCGATGTGGTTCTGCCACAGCGCCAGGCCGTAGGGATGTCGGGTGGGAAAGTCGCTGATGTCCAGCCGAATTTGGGAAAACCCCGCGACTTGCGCCACTTCCCCCCGCGAGAGGAAGCGATCGGCGATTCCGCGCTGATCGAGTACCTCGATGGTTCGTGAATGCAGACCACCGGCGCGCGAGCCGATCAGGTCTTGGCTGGCGCGCCGCTCGACAATGGCAACATCGACTCCTGCCAGTGCCAGCTCGGCCGCCAACATCAACCCTGTCGGGCCTCCCCCGGCAACTATCACCGCATGCTCGGACATCGGTTCGAAACCCATCTCGCAACCCCCCGTTTTACTGAGTCCTGGCTTCGGCCAGCGATTTTGCAGCATGACCCGGGTCTTGCCGCAAGCCCCCGGGTGCGCTATACATTGAGAGTGGGACGGAGTGATTTCTCTCCGTTCCTTTTTCTTTCGTCCGCGACCTACGGAGGCGTCGTGATCGCCTTCATGTGCGCCATGCCGATGGAGCTCCGCCCGCTGCGACGCCAGCTCCGGCTTCGGAAGTCCGAGTTGGGTTACGCCGGCCGGATCGGCGACCGTCCGGTGACTGCGGTGATCACCGGGATCGGCCCAGCCTTGGCGCATGCAGCGACCGTCCGCTTGCTCGACGCGGTCGACGTCGAGCGGGTGATCGTCGTTGGCATCGCGGGCGCCATCGAGAACCAGACGCCCATCGGGGCGCTGGTGCTCCCCGAGCTGGTCGTCAGCGGCGCGGACGGCTCCGAGCACCGGCCCACGCCGCTTGAGGTCGGGTTGGGAAGCATGGCCCACGGGAAGTTGTGGACCACCGACGACGCGCTCCTCGATCCGGCGGTACACGCCGACCTGCGGGCGCTTGGCGTGGTCGCGCTTGACATGGAAACCGCTGCCGTCGCGAAGGTTTGTGACGAGCACGACGTCCCCTGGTCGGTGGTGCGGGCAATCAGCGACCGGGCCGGTGACGGCAGCGTGGACGCCGAGATTGTCGGTCTCAGTCACCCGGACGGCAGGCCGAACGTCTCGGCCGTGGCCCGCTACCTGGTCAGGCACCCCGACGCGCTCCCCCGTCTGGTCCACCTGGCCAAAGGGGCCAAGCTCGCGTCCGCACGGGCGGCCGAAACTGCGATCAACGCGCTGATTAATTCTTGACCGATTCCAGATAAGGTCTTGACTCATTCCAAAGATCAGCGGCATATTGATGTCGTGTCGTCAACGTCGGCGGATTACGCGGCGCAGCTGCGTATGGCCGATTTACGGGTGACCCGGCCCAGGGTCGCCGTGCTGGAGGCGGTGCATTCCCATCCGCATGCTGATACCGAGACGATCTTGTCGGCGGTACGCGGCGGCCTGCCCGATGTCTCGCGCCAAGCCGTGTACGACGTGCTCAACGCGCTGACGGCGGTAGGTCTGCTGCGGCGGATCCAGCCACTGGGAATGGTTGCCCGTTACGAGTCTCGGGTCGGCGACAACCACCATCACGTCGTTTGCCGATCCTGCGGGGTTATCGCCGACGTCGACTGCGCGGTCGGTGACGCGCCGTGCTTGATTCCTTCCGACGACGACAACGCGCTGGACGGCTTCGTTCTTCACGAGGCCGAAGTCATCTACTGGGGGCTATGCCCCGACTGTTCAACCACAGATTCCCGATCACAACCGTGATCACAGCCCGATTCAACTACTCCTGAAAGGAATGCTGTGTCATCAGATACAACCCATCAAGGCAGTGAAAGCGAAAACCCGGTGATCGACACGCCGGAGCCCAAGGCGCATGGTCCCCTGAGGAACCAGGACTGGTGGCCAGAGCAGGTCGACGTCTCGAGGCTGCACGCGCAGTCGTCCAAGGCCAACCCGCTCGGCCCGAACTTCGACTATGCCGAGGAGTTCGCCAAGCTCGACGTCGAGGCGCTGAAGGCTGACGTGATCTCGATGCTGACCACGTCGCAGGATTGGTGGCCCGCCGACTACGGTCACTACGGCGGCCTGTTCATCCGGCTGAGCTGGCATGCCGCGGGCACCTACCGCATCCACGACGGTCGCGGCGGCGGCGGGCAGGGTGCTCAGCGCTTCGCGCCACTGAACAGCTGGCCTGACAATGCCAACCTGGACAAGGGCCGTCGGCTGCTGTGGCCGATCAAGCAGAAGTACGGCAACAAAATCTCCTGGGCAGACCTGCTGGTCTTCGTGGGCAACGTCGCTTTGGAGTCGATGGGATTCCAGACCTTCGGTTTCGCGTTCGGTCGCGAAGACATCTGGGAGCCCGAAGAGATTCTCTTCGGCGAAGAGGGCGAATGGCTGGGCACCAACAAGCGCTACTCCGGCAAACGCGATCTCGCTGAACCGTACGGCGCGACCACCATGGGTCTGATCTACGTCAATCCGGAAGGCCCCGAAGGCAAGCCGGATCCCGTCGCCGCGGCAGTAGACATCCGTGAGACGTTCGGCCGGATGGCGATGAACGACGAGGAGACCGCCGCACTCATCGTCGGTGGCCACAGCTTCGGCAAGACGCATGGCGCCGGTGACGGCGACCTGGTCGGCCCCGAGCCGGAGGCCGCCCCGATCGAACAACAGCTGCTGGGCTGGAAGAGCTCCTATGCAAGCGGCAAGGGCAAGGACGCCATCACCAGCGGCCTGGAGGTGGTCTGGACCGCGACCCCGACCAAGTGGGGCAACGGATTCCTGCAGAACCTCTATGGCTACGAGTGGGAATTGACCAAGAGCCCTGCGGGGGCCTGGCAGTTCACCACGAAGGACGGCGCGGGCGCGGGCACGATCCCCGATCCGTTTGGCGGGCCGGGCCGCGCGCCCACAATGCTGGTAACCGACATCTCGATGCGCGAAGACCCGATCTACCGCGAGATCACCCGGCGCTGGCTGGACCATCCTGAGGAGCTGGCCCCGGCGTTTGCCAAGGCGTGGTACAAGCTGTTGCACCGCGACATGGGACCCATCTCGCGCTACCTCGGGCCATGGATCGCCGAGCCGCAGCTGTGGCAGGACCCGGTTCCCGCTGTGGACCACAAGCTGGTCGACGACAAAGACGTTGCGGCCCTGAAGAAAAAGGTGCTCGAGTCCGGCCTGTCCATTCCCCAGCTGGTCAAGACCGCTTGGTCGGCGGCCGCGAGCTACCGCAACACCGACAAGCGCGGTGGCGCGAATGGGGCGCGGCTTCGCCTTGAGCCACAGCAGAACTGGGAGGTCAACGAGCCCTCCGAGTTGGCCAAGGTGCTGCCGGTGCTGGAGCAGATCCAGCACGACTTCAACGGCTCGACCTCTGGCGGGAAGAAGATCTCGCTAGCCGACCTGATCGTGCTGGCCGGCTCCGCGGCGGTGGAGAAGGCAGCCAAGGACGCCGGCTATGAGATCTCGGTGCATTTCTCGCCGGGGCGGACCGACGCCTCGCAGGAGAACACCGACGTCGAGTCCTTCGCGGTGCTCGAACCGCGGGCCGACGGGTTCCGCAACTACGTCCGTCCCGGCGAGAAGGCGCCGTTGGAACAGCTACTGGTGGAACGGGCGTACTTACTGGGTGTCACCGCCCCGGAGTTGACGGTGCTCATCGGGGGTCTGCGTGCCCTCGGCGCCAACCACGGCGGCAGCAAGCACGGGGTGTTCACCGACAAGCCGGGCGTGTTGACCACAGACTTCTTCGTCAACCTGCTCGACATGAGTACGCAGTGGAAGGCTTCCGAGACTGCGGAGAACGTCTACGAGGGTCGCGATCGGGCCTCCGGTGCTCACAAGTGGACTGCGACAGCGAATGATCTTGTGTTCGGATCGAACTCGGTGCTGCGTTCACTGGCCGAGGTCTACGCACAGGACGACGCCCACGGGAGGTTCGTGGAGGACTTCGTCGCCGCGTGGGTGAAGGTCATGAACAACGACCGGTTCGACCTAAAGTAGCACCCGGATCAGATCGTCTGAACGGCGCCCCGCGAGCCACTGGCCCGCGGGGCGCCGCGTATCTGGCGAGATCGCTTCCGTCTGATCCACTGCTGTGCAACATCTTTCGCTAGTAATTGGCGAACTCGCTATTCAGCAAACACTTTCCGCTGGACCGCCGGCCTGCTGTTATTTCCGCCGGCTGATTTGCCTTGTGATCAGGATGATTCGCAACGCTGTGTTAAGGCCACCGGGTAGCTAACATTCCTCCACCAGCCTGCAGATCCTTTTGGTTCGATCGGCGGTCGGTAACTTCTACCATTTAGTTTCTTGCTTGGAGGCGGCAGTGACACAGGCCACGCAGCCCTCGGCGCACCGCCGCAAACTTCGATTCAACGTTCCTTGGATCAATGTCGTCGGGATCGTCGCCATCGTCATAGCGGCAATCCTGGTCTCAGGCAAGCACCTACACGGCGATACGTCACAGAATCAGATTCTCAATGTTTCCTACGACCCAACGCGCGAGCTCTTCGCAATTCTCGACAAAAGTTTCGTCGAGCAGTACCGCCAACGCACCGGTGTCGCGCTCGAGGTCAAGCAATCGCATGGCGGTTCCGGCCGGCAAGTCAGAGAGGTCATCGACGGCAAGCAGCGGGCGAACGTGGTGTCGCTGGCGTTGGTCAGCGACGTGGACGCCCTGCGCAAACGCGGACTGATCGCGTCCGACTGGCAGAGACGCCTGCCCAACAATTCCATTCCCTACACGTCGACCATCGTCTTTGTCGTGCACAAGGGCAATCCGAAAGCGATCCACGACTGGCCCGATTTGGTCAAGGATGGTGTTGGCATCGTCTCCCCAAATCCGCGCACCTCGGGCAACGGCCAGTTGAGCATTCTCGCGGCCTGGGGCTCGGTCACCACGCGCGGCGGCAGCGACGCGCAAGCTCTCGACTTTGTCACGGCGTTGCATGGCCATGTAGCGATCGCCGATCCCGGCGCCCGCAGCGCCGCCATAAGCTTTGCCGTACAGCAAATCGGCGACGTCCATTTGACTTGGGAGAACGAGGCCTTGCGGGAGGTCGCTGAGAACAAGGATCAACTCGAGATCGTCTACCCGCCGATCAGCATCCGCGCCGAACCGGCCGTCGCCTGGGTGGATGCGAATCTCAAAGACAAACGAGTCGCGTCGTACGCCAAGGCATATCTGGAATACCTCTACACCGACGCCGCACAAGAGACCATCGCCCAGCTCGGATACCGCCCGCTGAAACCGGAGATCCTGGCCAGACATGCCGACCGTTTACCCGAGATCAAGCTCTTCCCGATCTCCGCAATCGCCAACGACTGGACCGACGCGCGAGAAAAGTTCTTCGGCGACAACGGCATCTATGACACGGTCTCATCATCTGCGCAGGCCTCCGGCGGTGGTCGCGCATCCGCGGCGAAAGACAAATAAGGCATGAGTATCTCGGAGAAGTTGAGCAATGTGAATTACGACTCGACGAAGGCGCGCCGCGACCTCATCGCCGGGCTCACCGTGGCGGCTGTTTCGCTGCCGCAGGGCATTACCTACGCGCTGGTCGCCGGCGTCGACCCCAAGTTTGGCGTGTACTCGGCGATCGTCGTGACGTTCGTTGCCTCTGTTTTCGGATCGTCTTCGCATCTGATCAACGGGCCGACGAGCGCGATATCGCTTCTCGTGTTCAGTTCGTTGGCTTTTCTGGATCCCGAGAATCGAACCGTACTGTTCGAATCCTTGTTCCTACTTGGTGTTCTGGTCGGCACCTTCCAGATCCTCATCGCGGTGTTCAAGCTCGGTGATCTGACCCGATACATCTCCGAATCGATCATCAGCGGGTTCATACTCGCCGCGGCAGTGCTGATCGCATTGGGGCAGTTGGGTAATGCGCTTGGCGTCAAGGACAGGGGCAACGGAAGGATGTCGGTGCTGAAACGCACCTATCTCACTTTGTTGCACGGCGACGCGATCAACTACCGCGCGGTGTTACTCAGCGTCGCGACTGTGGTGCTGGCCGTCGCCTTACGATGGCTGGTGCGGCGCTACCGGTTGCCGCAACTCGACTTGTTGGCGGTCCTGGTCATCGCGGCGGTGATCGCCTACGCGGCGGGATGGTCGAACGAAGATCTCAGTGGCAATACGGCGGTGGCGCTCACCGCGAAAATCCCGAAGAGTCTGCCTTTCCCGCACATTCCCGACGTGCAACTCGGCACGTTGGGCCAGCTTTCACAGGGCGCGCTGGCCATCGCCTTCATCGGCCTTCTCGAGGCGCTGTCGATTGCAAAGGCAATCGCCTACCAGAGCGGGCAAAAGATCGACTACAACCGGCAAATCCTCGCCGAGGGGTTGGCCAACCTCACCGGTGGCTTCTTCCAGGCGGTACCGGGTTCGGGGTCGGTGTCGCGCTCGCCGATAGCCTTCCAGGCTGGTGCGGCTACCCGCTTCTCAGGGGTCATCAGTGCGGTGGCCGTCGCGGTGGTGGTGCTGCTCTTCGCGCCGCTGCTGCACTATATGCCTAAGGCCGCGTTGGCCGGTCTCCTGCTCATTACCGCCGCCCGGCTCATCGACTACAAACGCCTGCGCTACACGATAAGGGCGTCGCGTTACGACGCCGGCTTGGTGATCATCACCGCACTGACGGGGGTGCTGCTCGACCTGGACACAGCCGTGTTGCTCGGTGTCGGCTTGTCGATCCTGCTGTTCGTGCCGCGAGCGGCGAAGCTGAAGGCCAGGGAGTTGGTCGTAGCGCCCGAGCGGGTGGTGCGCGAGCGGGTGGCCGGTGACCCGGCGGATCCCTCGATCGTCATATACGACTTCGAAGGCGAGCTATTCTTCGGCGCTGCACCGGAACTCGAGCGCTACCTGGCCGAGTTGCAGAACCGAGTAGAACAGGAAGGCATCGAGTTTGTCGTATTGCGACTGAAGCGCGTGCGCCACCCCGATGCCGTCGTCACCGAGCGCATCGAGCGTTTCCTACGGGAGGAAACCGCGCGCGGTGTGACCGTCCTACTCGCCGGCGTTCAGCCTGATATGTGGACTCTGCTCAAGAACGTCGGCGTCGACAGATGGTTCTCGTCGAAGCAGGTCTTCCCCGAAGAGGACGAGGAGTTCTCGGCGACGCTCAAGGCCGTCCGCTACGCCCGCGGCCAACTTGAGGACCCCGATTTGCCGGTGCCGCCGGTTACGGTGGCCGCAGTGTCCGGCAACGGGGACGGGCAGCGCTACTACTACCTCGTTTGAGCCTGACTTTGGCCCGGTCAGCTCTTCGAAAGCTGTTGAGGGCAATAGTATTTCGCTGCGATCATGGCGAAGTCGGATGCCTCCTCCATGGTGAACCCGGCATTGCGGACCTTCACCTCGTGGACCAGCTCCAGGGCCGATTCGCCGTTATTCAGGCACCCGCAAACCGATTTGCCGGCTGTAATGGCTTGAGCTGGAGTGGGATAGTGGATGCCGACTTTTTGCAGGGCAGACAGGAAGCCGGCGTCGTCACCGGTGGTGTCGTCGGGATCGGCGTACGCG
>Ga0210398_10002408_pt1 | contig 18304 bp, 14 predicted proteins | sample IncBWC4OmetaG_FD_161047 | JGI IMG/M metagenome (GOLD analysis project Ga0210398, IMG submission 161047) | Forest soil microbial communities from Barre Woods Harvard Forest LTER site, Petersham, Massachusetts, United States - Inc-BW-C-4-O | ecosystem: Environmental > Terrestrial > Soil >... | reverse complement strand
GCAACCTTCATGCTGCTAGGCAATCTGTGCACGCGCCGCTGCGGCTTTTGCGCAGTGCCCAAAGGCCGTCCCCAGCCTATCGATTTCGAAGAGCCGCGCCGGGTGGCCGAGGCCGTCGAGAAGCTGGCGCTGAAGTTCGCGGTCGTGACCAGCGTCAATCGTGACGATGACAATGTTGGCGGCGCACGGGTCTTTGCCGACACCATTACCGAAATCCGGCAGCGCGTTCCCGACTGCCGTGTCGAAGTCTTGATTCCCGATTTTCAGGGGCTGGAAGAACCGCTGCGCATCGTGATGGATGCCAAGCCTGACATCCTGAACCACAACACCGAAACCGTACCTCGACTCTATCGCGTCGCCCGCTCGGGCGCGCGCTACGAACGTACGCTACGCCTGCTGGAGCGCGCTAAGGAAATGAATCCGGCGATCCCGACCAAGACTGGGGTTATGGTTGGGCTGGGCGAGAGCACGGACGAGTTGCTGGAAGTGTTTCACGATCTGGCGGCTCGCAAGGTTGATATCCTGACCGTCGGCCAGTATTTGCGACCATCCAAAGACCACTTGCCGGTCGCGCGACTTTACCCGCCTGAAGAATTCCGCTTCCTGAAAGAAGAATCGCTGAAGATGGGATTTCGCCATGTGGAATCAGGTCCGCTGGTGCGATCAAGTTATCACGCGCATGAACAGGCAGATGCCGGATCCATTTAGACAGCGTGCCAGCAGTCTTACAGGGTGGAACAGGTCCCTCGCGGGCCGAAGCCGGCTCGTGATGACAAAAACAAACGGCTTGGACGCGACGTTAAAGCGCCGCTCTACCCAACAGAGTGCAGTCCAAACTTTTTCAGCAAACCGTAAGAGCCATGCCCCCCGCATGATTCGCAACTGCTCATCTAGCGGTGCCTGACTCTAATTCGTCGTGACAAACGCCTTCATCCGGCGCAGCAGCGACTCCGGCGCCTCCACTTCCAGTTCGACGTAGCCGTCGCGGTATTCGCGAGACAGGATAACCGATTTCGCATCGAGCGCAGCGAGCGCCTTGCCTTCGGACTGCGGCACACGCAGGCGTACGGTTTGCACTGGATCCTCGGCGATTTTGGCGTCGATCAGTTCCAGCAACTTGTCGAGGCCCGTTCCTTTTGCAGCCGAGACGTGAATCACGCTGTCGGTATCGCGGAGGCTCTCGTTCTTTTTCTCGGGCAGAAGATCTACCTTATTCATGACGTAAATCCGAGGCTTATCCTGCGATTCCAGCTCGCGCAGAACTTCCTCAACCTGTACTTGCTGTTCGGCTGCGGTGGGACTGGTAACGTCGGATACGTGCAGAAGGAGGGAAGCGCGTTGCACCTCTTCCAGAGTGGCGCGAAAGGCGGAGACCAGCGTGTGAGGCAGGTTTCGGATGAATCCCACAGTGTCGGACAATAACACTTGCCGCTTCGAAGGCAACACCACATGCCGCAATGTGGGATCGAGGGTAGCAAACATGCGTGCGCTTTCTAGTACACCAGCCTTGGTCAGTGCATTGAACAGCGTCGATTTGCCGGCATTGGTGTAGCCGACCAGAGCGATGGTCGCGATGGGCGCAGATTCGCGGCGCTGACGCTGCTGGCTGCGGATGCGGCGGACATTTTCCAGCTGTTCCTTAACGTGGCGAATACGGCGATAGATTTTGCGGCGATCGGTTTCCAGCTGAGTCTCGCCGGGGCCGCGAGTGCCGATACCGCCGCCGAGCTGCGACATCTGGATGCCACGTCCGGCCAGGCGAGGCAGCAGATACTGCAGTTGCGCCAGCTCCACTTGCAGCTGTCCTTCGCGGGTGCGGGCATGGCGGGCGAAAATATCGAGGATCAGCTGGGTGCGGTCAAGGATGCGCACATCGAGTTCGCGCTCCAAATTGCGCTGCTGCGAGGGCGTCAGCTCGTGATCGAAGATCACCAGGTCGGGCGCGGTAGAAGCCACTACGCCTTTGAGTTCTTCGAGCTTGCCGCTGCCAATAAGGGTGGCGGGATCGGGCTTCTGGCGGCGCTGCAGGATTTCGCCGGCAACCGTGGCGCCGGCGCTGGCGGTAAGTTCGCGCAGTTCGGCCATCGATTCTTCGGCAGAGAACTCGTGGCGATCGAGGTCCGCAGCAGGCAGGCCAACCCCGGTGGCGATGTCGCGTGCAACCCGGGCACCAAGCGGAATTTTTCCTGGAGCCTTTTGTCGTGAGCGCGAAGGCGAGGGCTTGACTGCCCCTGAGGAATCAGCCGCGGACGATGATGATTTTTCGCGTTTGCCGGGCGGGCGGAAGAGAAACTCGACGCCCACCAGAAAGGCGCGTTCGGGCTGGCTCCGGCCAGTGTGCCGGGAGCGGCCAGCCTCTCGGGAGTTGAGTCCATCCACGCGGGAAATAGCTATTCCTCGGATGCAGTGCTCGTGGTCCCAGCTACGCCCGAAGCCGCTGTTTCTACCGCCGTCCGCGGCTCAAAGTGCCGTTCCAGATGCGGAGCGCGCGCCATGACAACGGTCGAAATCGCGTGCTTGAAGATCAATTGCTCCTGGTTATTCGTCTCTAATACGACAGAATACTTATCGAACGAGCGTATTCTGCCGGACAGCTTTACTCCGCTGAGCAGGTAAATCGTAATTACAGATTTATCTTTGCGGGCTGTATTCAAAAACGAATCCTGGATATTCTGCGCTGGTTTGCTGTCCATGGGTCCCTCTCCGGCAATCTGCAACAAAAACAGCCCATCCCAGGGTCCGAGGCCCCTACGATCCCGGGTGTAAACACGACGGCCTAGTCCGGAAAATGCGGACCTCGACCGTAGAACAAATTGTAAGCCAATTTACGATATGCCGCCTCACGTTCGATTTCAATAACCCGCAGCACACAGCCGTGTGATGTAAAATTCGCCCACCGCTGAAAGGCGAAATTGCCACTCGGCCACTGGGCCCGGGTATTTGAGAGACCAACATGACCGCTTCTGTAACGGCATTTCTAGCCGCGCCGCAGGTCGATTTGCCGGGAGGCGAGGCCGCGGTACTTATCGTTCTGCGCTGGATACACCTGATTGCCGGGATCACGTGGATCGGCCTGCTGTATTTCTTCAACCTGGTGAACGCTCCGTTCCTGCAGGAGTTGGATGCTAAGCAGCGAGGCATCGTGATCCCAAAGCTGATGCCGCGAACGCTGTGGTGGTTCCGATGGAGCTCGGTGGTTACTGTGCTGGTCGGCATCGCCTACTGGAACCACATCGTGGCCAGCGATGCGCATAATGCGATCGCCACGGGTCAGACCGCCTCGGCCGGTGGGATGATAGGCAGTTTCTTCGGAATCTGGACGCTGGCATTTGCGGTCGAGATGGGAGCGCTGATGTCTCCGGCGGAAGCCTTAAGGAAAGGTCCGGTGCTGGGAATTATCGTCGTCATCGTGGTGATCGGAGCGGCTTGGGCCTTCCTGAGCCTTAATCAACACGGCTGGGAGAGCAATCGCGCCTTGTCGATCGGCATTGGAGGCGGGCTGGGCTGGTTCATGATGCTGAATGTGTGGGGAGTCGTCTGGCGAATGCAGAAGAAGATAATTCGCTGGACCGAAGAGTATGCGAGCAAGGGCACGGCGATGCCGCCGGAGGCCGGCAAAGTAGCAAGACTGTCATTACTATGTTCGCGGGTAAATTTCTGGCTGTCGTTTCCCATGCTGTTTTTCATGGGCGCGGCTAGCCATTACATCATGTTTGCGGGGCGGTAGAAGTCGCGGCAACCGGCGGATGCTCACCCGCGCTGCTAGAATTGAAGTTTCATGATGCCGTCGAATTCCCCACCTGCCTCCGCCCATCCGTCCAGTGCCGTACAACACCAACCCGTGCCGATGCTCGATCTGAAGCGGCAATACGAGAGCATCAAGGAGGAGGTAAACGCCGCCATAGAGCGGGTGCTGACGACGCAGCACTTCATCTGCGGCCCTGAAGTCGACGGCTTCGAGCGCGAGTCGGCAGAGTATTTAGGTGCGCGCGCCAGCGTGGGCTGCGCCTCCGGGACCGACGCGCTGTGGCTGGCGCTGCAGGCGTGCGGAGCTGAGGCGGGCAGCAGTGTCATAACCACCCCGTTCAGCTTCTTTGCGTCGGTCAGCTCGATCGTGCATTGCGGCGCAATGCCGGTGCTGGCCGATATCGATCCGGGCACGTTGAACCTGGATCCGGCAAAAGTGGAGAAAGCGCTGAAGCGGGCGCGGGGCCAAGTGCGTGTTGTGATGCCTGTGCACTTATATGGGCAGTGTGCTGACATGGATCGCCTGGGCAAGCTTGCCCTGGAACACGGCGTCGCGATGGTGGAAGATGCGGCGCAGGCCTTTGGCGCGGCCTGGAAAGGCAAGAAAGCGGGCACGCTGGGTAAGGCGGCTGGATTCAGCTTCTATCCCACCAAGAATTTGAGTGCGTATGGCGATGGCGGGTGCGTCGCCACCGACGACGAGGAAGTGGCTGACCATGTGCGCCGCTTGCGAAATCACGGCAGCAAGAGACGCTATTACCACGAAGAGATTGGCTGGAACAGCCGCCTGGACGCAATGCAGGCGGCGATCCTGCGGGTGAAGTTGCCACATGTGGACGACTGGAACCAGCGGCGGCGGATTGCAGCGTGCCGCTATCACGGTCTGCTGTGCGGGGCCGGACTGGTACAAGCCGAGGCGCAGACGGTTAATGCGAAAGCGCCGATTTCGCTGCTGGTGACGCTGCCAGACATGCACCACATTTACCATCAATTCGTGGTTCGGGCGTGGCGGCGGGATGAGTTGCGAAAGTTCTTAACTGAGCAGGGAATTGGCAGCGAGATCTACTACCCTGTTCCGCTGCATCTGCAAGAGTGCTTTGCCTACTTGGGATATAGAGCAGGCGATCTGCCGGAGTCGGAACGGGCGGCCAAGGAAGTGCTGGCGCTGCCGATGTTTCCTGAATTGCGCGAGGATGAGCAGCAGAGGGTGACGGCGGCGATTGCTGAGTTTTACAGCCGGTAGCGGGTCCTGGCACCACTCGCTGAAATCGCTTTGTATCAGGGCATGGCTTCAGCCGTGCCGTAGCGAGTGAACAATAAGTCGGGCTCCAGTCCCTAAGGCAGGGGCAGGGGCTGAAGCCCAATTTTTTGTTTGGGCGTTCTCCGGCACGGCTAAAGTCGAGCCCTGATACATCCCTCAAAATTTATGAGACTGCTTTGCTTCAAGAATGAGACTGCGTCTTCGTCTTTTGGCCAGCTATTGACTCTTATGGTGGGCGTGGGTGGACGCCGGCTTCGGATGCTGGGCGCGACGGGCGCCGATTTCCTTCATGCGGGCAGCCAATGCGGCGTCGTGCTTTGACTTCTCCGCTGCTTCCTCTTCGGGCGAAAGCACGCGGCGGACAATGGGGCCGTTCAGCTTGTAGGTGACTTCGACAATCTTGCCGTCATCATTCATCTTGCGGATGGTGAAGGTGGGCAGATCGCCTTCCTTGCCAAAATCCTGATGTCCGACTTTGGCGGGCAGGTAGCCTTCGAGATTGCGCTCGCGATAGGCAGTCTCGTAGCGATGCTTGGCGCGATTCCGGGTGAATATACGAATCTGGTTGTAGTCCCAGGCGAGGCCATCCTTGGGTTCGTTCAGCAGAACCAGGTATTGTGGCTGCTGCTTGCCGTCTTCCTCGACCGTGTTGAGAACGAAATATCCCACGATACGCTGGCCTTCGGCGTACTGTGCTACCTCGACCGGGATATCGAGGTCAACCATGCGCAGCAGCACCCAACCAACGTGGCCGGAAGAGCTGCGAACCAGATACCAATCTTCCATGATGGGTTTGGGAGGTGACGGTTGCTCTTTGGCGGCAGCGGGCCCCTTCGCAGTGATCTTGGCCGCGGCCGGAGGAGTGGCAGGTGTCGTGGCGACTGGCTGGGTTGCAGGCTGAGATGAGTCCGGCTTTGCCGACGCGCCCGGAGCCTTGGGGGTGGTTGAAGGTTTAGGCTTCGGCGGGGAAGGAGCTTTAGGCGGATTCTTTTCGGCGGTGGCGCGCTTTATGATCTCGACTTTGTCGCCGTCCTTAAGCTGGTAGAGGTGCTCGGCCTCGCGCGAGGGAGTGACGTGCATGTTGAGTTCGGCGCGAGTGGTGCCGTGAGCTTGCACTGGCGTATTGGCATCATCTTGCGCGAGCTTTTGAAACCCGTCGTAAACATCCTGTGGCACCAGGCTGCGCTCTTCGATCCAACCTTCCTGCCCGCTATCGGTGCGCACCCGCAAGAAGCGCCGTTGCTTCTCCAGCACTTCGACCCGATCGCCGTTGTGTACGGTTCCCATTTTGTTATACATGGTGGCTACGCGGTCGCGCAGGCTGGTCTCGGCGGCAGAGACGTACATGTACTCGTGATGGGACAATTCGTGGCGTTTGCAGCCGACAGCCAGCGTGAGCGCCAGCAGTGTGGCAGCCAAGAAAACTCGATGGAGATAGGGACGGAAAGATTTCACCGGGACACAGATCAATATAAACCAGGGAACCCGGGGCGCGTGGTCGTGGCACAGGGAAAAGGCTCCGGCGAACCACGGAAGACACGCGAAATATCGGAGGTGTGCCGTCCCTGGCTGGCTTACCCGGCCCTGAAAGGGCTGGACTAAGCTCTTCTCTGGTGCGGGGCGGGACTGGCCTTTCCGGCCACACCGATGGCGGCGGCGCAGAAACCGCAGATCCCTCCGCTCGGACTAAAGTCCTCGGTCGGGATGACAATCGATAAAAAATTCTTCGAGCCTCCATGTCTCTGTGGTGAAACCCGCCCTGTCGCCAAAAGCACGCGGTGGGGCACCCAGCGGGAAGCGCGAATGTATGGGGTCCGGCTCGAGTAACGAAACTTCCCCACCCAAGCAAACCCGGCTTGGATGGGGCACCCTAGCCATTCTCGGCTGAGCCAGCGACTCCTAGAACTGCCGGATGGCGTCTCCGCTGGCGACCAAGCTGGTATTGGTTTCGAGCAGCAGCACTCGAGTCTGGTCGACGATATAGGCAACGTAGGTGCGCGTTCCCTCAGTGGTAGAGATGGTGACAGCGGTGCGTCCGGGCGCCGTAGTGCCGACGCTATAGGTGCCTTGCAGAGTGTCGCCCGGGAAGACGCCGTTGGGATCGTTGAAGTCCAGGGTGCCGGCCAGATTTCCGTTGCCATCGGCAGAGATCTGTCCGCTGACGCTGGTGCTGTTAGCGGGCAGAATGAGTCCACTGGAGCCGATGAAGTAGCCGAACTGCTTGGTGGAATAGCTGCCCGCCCAGGCCGCGTTGCTGGTCACCGCCGAAGCCTCCCCGTAGACGCTGCCGCCGCCGACCGCGGTGGTTCGCTGATCGAGGTAGTAGGCCTGGCTGGGCGAGAACAGGTACATGCTAAAGGGCAGTGTCGCCGTTCCATTCACGGTGAACGACCCGCTAACACGACCATTGGTGGCCAGAGTGTAGCCGCCGCCGGTCACTGGCGCCTGCCCCACCGTTCCTGTGTCATTCACGTCGTAGTAGCCGGAGGCGACGTTGCCGCCCGAGGCATTGAACTGGATGAGCGTGTAGGAAACCCCCGCATTCGTGTTAGCTCCATTACTGACGACGTAACTGCCGTTGAAGTCGGAGGCGGCGAACGATGACTGGGTTTGCAGGTCAGCGCTGCCCAGGAAGAACGTAGAGGTATCGCTACAAATGTAACGGTAGCGATTCGCCGACACCACGTAGTAAACGAAATCGGCGCTGCCGGCGCTGGCCGAGAATGAGCCGGTGCCGCGGCCCAGGCCATCGATAGCACTGTAGGAGCCGCTGAGGGATTGGGCCTGGGTGATGGTGGTGTTACAGTTTACGTCTTGCAGTCCGCCAATATTGCCGCTCCCCAGACTGAAAAGGCCGACGGAGTTTATCGCTTTCAAGGTCTGAGTTCCACAGAGACCGCTGCCGGCAAAGCCGAAGGCGTAGTTGCCTGAGGGCGCGGTGACTCCGGTCGCGATCTGCAGCTCCAGATTGCCGGTGGCATTGATCACGTTATTGTCGATTTCGTTCAAGCCGGCGTTGTTGAGCGCGCGGAGGGCGAACGCGTAGGCGAAGCTGCCGATGGAGCTGTTCAGGGTGAGAGTGCCCCGTCCGTCAGATCCCACATTGTAGGTACCGGTGATCGAGGTGGCCTGTAGGTATCCCGACGAAACATCGTTCAGGTCTTCTTCGCCGCCGGTGATGTTGCCGTTGCCGTCGGCGGTGACTGCACCCGCAGCGTAAAAGGCAAATCCGTTAACGTCGATACCGCTGAGACTGAAGATGTAGTTGCCCTTCAGCGACGAGTTGTTGAACTGCACGGCGGTGACAGTGGCGATGGAATTGCCGGAAAAGTTCGAGTTGGCCTGCAAGACAGCAGTGATGGTGACACTGGCTGGACTAGGGATAAGTGCGGGAGCGGTGTAAAGACCAGTGCTGCTGATGGTTCCTACCGAGGCATTGCCCCCCGTGACGCCATTCACCTGCCAGTTCACGGCCGTACTAGTGGTGTTGGTCACCGTGGCGGAGAACTGCTGGGTCCCTGCTTCCTGCACATTGGCGGTGGCCGGAGACACGCTGACAGTTGGGAGATTGTTGTTATTGTTGCTTCCTCCTCCGCCGCAAGCGGAAATGGTCATAACCATCGCTACCACCAAACCAGTCAGGATTGCTAGTCGCATCACGGACCTCACTTCTAAAGGCTGTCTTGATTGTCAGTCGAACGCGCGACGGAGAATCATCGCGCTCAGATGTTGCGCAATCGAACATAGGATGCTTCGGCACTAATTCTGTTTGCTTATTTTTGACAGACAGGTTCCGCAAATCTGAAACAAAAAGCCCCACCCAAGAGAAATCTGGGTGGGGCCCTCGCTTTTGAGATCGCTGCTAGTCGCCCTACTCTTCCACTTCGACTTCTTCGCCGCGCTCGGCTTTGGCGGCCGCGATGATCTTCTCCTGCTGGAGTGCGGGCACGAAATCGTAGTGATGCATTTCCATGGAGAATGTGCCGCGGCCCTGGGTCATGGAGGTGAGATCGGTGCCGTAGGTCAGCATCTCGGCCATGGGAACTTCGGCCTTCACGATGGTTTTGCCGCCCTTGTTGTCCATGCCCTGAATGCGTCCGCGACGGCTGTTGAGGTCGCCCATGATGGAACCGGCGAACTCGTCGGGAATGGTGATCTCAACCGTCATCACGGGCTCTAGCAGCGTGGGCTTGGCCTGCTCCATGGCCTTGCGGAAGGCGATGCGACCGGCGGTCTTGAACGAAAGCTCGTTGGAGTCGACGTCGTGATAGGAGCCATCGTAGAGAATGACTTTGAAGTCGACGACGGGGAAGCCAGCGAGAAATCCGCGCTGGGCCGCCTCCACAATGCCCTTTTCGACCGCCGGAATGTAGTTCTTGGGAATGGCGCCGCCAAAGATTTCGTTGGCGAACTCGAAGTTGCCACCGCGCGGCAACGGTTCCATCTTGATTTTGCAATCGCCGAACTGGCCGTGGCCGCCGCTCTGCTTCTTGTGCCGACCTTGCACGTCAGCGCGGCCGCGAATGGTCTCGCGATAAGGAACCTTCGGCGCCTTCAGGATCACTTCGGTGTGATAGCGATTCTTAAGCTTGGAGACGATGACCTCGATGTGCTGCTGGCCGGTGCCGGCGATGAGGAATTCCTTGGTCTGGGGATCGCGGAAGAAGCGCAACAGGGCATCTTCTTCCATGAGCTTGTGGATGCCGTTGCTCAACTTATCTTCGTCGGCACGGGTCTTGGGCTCGATGGCGAAGGTGATAGCGGGTTCGGCGAATGTGACCTGTGGATACTGGATTGGCGAGCCCTTGTCACCGAGCGTGTCGCCGGTCAAGGTGTCTTTTAACTTCGCCACTGCGCCGATGTCGCCGGCGTGCAGCTCGTTGACTGGAACGGTGGTTTTGCCCTGCATGAGCGAAATGTGGGCAAATTTTTCAGAGGTGCTGCGGTTGAAGTTCTGCACCACAGCGTCGTTCTTCAGCACGCCCGAGTAAACCTTGAAGAAGGAAATGCGTCCGGAGAAGGGATCGCTGATGGTTTTGAAGACAAAGAGCGAGAGCGGTTCGGAGTCAGCGACCTTGCGAGTGGCGGGCTCGCCGTTATTGGCCGTGGGAGCAGCTTTCACCGCTTCGCGCTCGGCTGCGGTAGGCAGATAATCGGCGACGAAGTCGAGCACCTCGTCGGTACCAATGTTGCCCAGGCCGGAGGCGAAGAGCACGGGGAAAATCTTGTCCTCGCGAACGGCATTGTGAAGGCCGGCAACGATGTGCTCTTCGGCGATGGTGCCCTTGTCGAAGAATTCTTCCATTAGAGTGTCATCGCCCTCGGCGACCAGCTCGACCAGGCGTTCGTGTGCGGCCTTGGCCTGCTCGGCCATGTTGTCAGGGATGGGCCCGACGGTAGCTTTGCCGTTGCCGCCCATGCTGTACGTGTAGGCCTGCATCTTCACCAGGTCGATGACGCCTGTAAAACTTTTTTCTGATCCGATGGGTAGTTGCACGGGAACGACGGTGCGTCCGAAGGCTGTGGTGAGGGATTCCATCACGCGGTTGAAGTCGGCGCGTTCGCGGTCCATGCGAGTGCAGACGATGGCGCGAGGCAGGGCGAACTTGTCGCAGTATTGCCAGATGCGCTCGGTGATGACCTCCACCCCGGCAACCGCGTCAACCACGACGAGGGCAGCCTCGACGGCGGGCAGCGCCATCTCGGCTTCATGGATGAACATACTGAAGCCGGGGGTGTCGAGAAGATTGATCTTGGTCTTGCCCCACTCGACCACGGCGGTGGCGGCGGCAATTGACATGGCCCGCGAGATTTCTTCTTCGTCGTAGTCGGTGGTGGTGTTGCCTTCATCGACGCGGCCCAGACGCTGGGTGGCGCCGGCGGTAAACAGCATGGACGATGCGAGGGAAGTTTTGCCGGAATGAGAATGCCCAACCAGGGCGACGTTGCGAATGTTTGCGCCTTCGTAATTCTTCACCTAGGACTCCTTCGTACGATTGGCAACACGCATGAATGGCCGCTGACTCCCCGCCCCGACCGACGCCCACGCGGCGCTGATCGGACACCCTGGCTGCGACTTCGCGCGAATGTCTCAAAGGCAACGTTGCATCCGACCGGAACAATTTGGCGCCGATCGGGACATCGTTCCACGCGTGAATCGTGCTTGTACAACCCCGAGGTTGCCAGTGAGGCAAAAGGGCGGGGCACCATGCCGGCCTGCGCATGGTGAAGCTGTAACAAACTTGAAATGCTAGCATACGCGCTTTGCGGGGCTCAAACCGAAAGGAGGCCTGGTGGATCGAGCGGCGTTTGCTCCCGGGGCGAGACTCAAAAGCCCGGAATCCGTTACTATATTTTGTAATCCCTGCGTAGCCCGCCGGACTGTCCGGCTTAAAAGGAAACCATCGGAATGAAGCGTTTGTCTCTTGTGCAGTTCGCCGCGGCGGCCCTGCTGCTGGGCAGCACGCTGGCCTGGTGCGCTGACACCTCCATGCTGCATCCGCCCAAAGGATCGAAGGTCGCCATCATTGTCTTTGAAGATCTGGAATGTCCCCAGTGCGCCCGCGCCGCGCCTCTGGTCCATGAGGCGGCCAAGCAGTACAACATCGCCCTGGTGCAATATGACTTTCCGCTGCGGCAGCATCCCTGGTCCCTGGAGGCCGCGATCAACGCCCGCTATTTCGACACCAAGTCGCTGAAGCTGGGCGACGACTATCGTCTGTACATCTTCGCCAATCAGACAAGCATAACCAAGCAGAACCTGCGCGGGATCACGGAAAAATGGGCTGAGGACCACAAGGTCACGTTGCCGTTCGTGGTGGACCCGTCGGGAGAATTGGCGGCCAAGGTGGAAGCCGATCGGGCGATAGGCGCTCGCATTCCGCTTGATCACACGCCTACGATTTACATTGCTGCCGACACTGGACACGGTACGTCGGTGGTGGAGGTGACGGACATCTCGCAGCTCTACCAGACGATTGACCAGGTGGTAAGGACGACCGGAGCAAGTTCGCCGGCACACACGACGCCGACAGCGCATAAGACGGCTAGCGCCCACTAACGCAGCTGTGAAAGGCTCGACATTCTCAAGTGAGGCTCGCTCCTATTCCGGGCGGGCCTTTTCATTTCAGCCGGTTCTCTGCCAAGGCTCCGCAACTTCCGCTCAGTCGTCGGGTTGCTATGACCGAGTGAGCCTATGCCTGACATTATGCCTGACACTGCAGTTGTAAGGAGCATGCCTCCGGTTTCTTCTCATGACCGTATCCTGCTGTCGGCGAAGCACCTGTTTGCTCGCAATGGATACGAGAACACCAGCACCGTGGCGATAGCCCGCGAGGCGGGCACCAGCGAATCGCAGCTGATGAAGCATTTTGGCAGCAAACAGGGACTGCTAGCCGCAATCTTTGATCGCGGTTGGGCCGGCGTGATGGAGAGGGTGCAGGCGACACAGGGCACAGGCACGCCGGCTGACCGTCTGGTTCGGATGCTGGAAGCGATGGTGGTGGAGTTGGAGAACGACTCTGACTTGAAGGAGTTGATGACTCTGGAGTCGCGCCGAGTGCGTAAAGACAACCGCGACGTGTTGGTGAGTCAGGGATTGTGCCAGTTTGCCAGCGTGGTAGATGGACTGCTAGCTGAGATGCAGCGACAGGGCCAGATCCGCCCGGGTCTGAAGCTGGACGCAGTGCGGGCCGCACTTCTGGGCGCAACTGAAGGCCTGGTGCGCGACCGGGTGGTGGCACAGCGTTCGGAGCTGCGCGCCGACTATGCCTTCGACGATATCAAGAGACTGCTGGAAATGCTGGTTCCCGCGATCGGAGGCGAGACGGTACAGCCGCTGAAAGTCGTCAGCCGCTAGGGGCATTGAACTACAGTTTGCGCAGCACCTCGAATATTTCGTCGTTGCTGGGTACTTGTCCGATGGGATAAACCTTGGCGAATGCCAGCTTGCCATTCTTGCCAACCACAAAAATTGCCCGCTCCGTAATACCCGGGATGGGGTCGCCTTCGCGCAGCACGCCGAACTTTTTGGCGACGCTGCCGTGGGGATAGAAGTCGCTTGCCAGGGGAAAGCTGAGGACGCCGATCTCTTTCTTTTGCCATGCAGTGTGGCTGGGGATGGAATCGACACTGATGCCGACGATCTCGGCATCGTAGCCGGCGAAGCGTTCCAGATCGGTGTTCAGACCCGGCAACTGCGAGGCGCAGACCGGTGTCCAATCGGCCGGATAAAAAGCCAGAACCACATTTTTCTTTCCCCGGTAATCGCTCAGTTTGAACTGGGTCTTGATGTTACCCACCACCGCCGGCAGTTCAAAGTCCGGCACGTCCTCGCCAACGTTCAAATTGGCCATGCTTCCTCCACAGTACTTTCGGTGCAATCAGCGATTCTAGAGGCGAAGCACGCCGGGAGCAAGTCGCAACGATCTGGTTTTGTTTCAATTGGATGAAAATCGGGGCTCGCCAGCGGCGCGGCTTATCACCCCTGCGGAATTCGCCCACCTGTCGAAAGGCTATAGGGGTCTGCCGGCTCCGGCGGCGAAGCGCCGCCCGCGCTCAGGATGACACAAAGAAATTCAGGTGTGGTGGAGATTTCTGCGACGTGCAAGAGAAAAGCAGGTCCCTCCACTGCGCTTCGCTCCGGTCGGGATGACACAAGAAATATGGACGTCAGGCATAGGGGTCCTTCGGCTCCGGCGGCGAAGCGCCGCCTGCGCTCAGGATGACACAAAGAAATTCGGCTGCGGTGGAGATTTCTGCGACGTGCAAGAGAAAAGCAGGTCCCTCCACTGCGCTTCGCTCCGGTCGGGATGACACCCGGGGAAGGGCGCGGAAATGAGGACGGGTCCTTCGGCTCCGGCGGCGAAGCGCCGCCCCCGCTCAGGATGACAAACAAAAAAACGGCGCTCAGGATGACACAAAGAAATTCGGCTGCGGTGGAGATTTCTGCTGAGCGAAAGAGAAAACAGGTCCCTCCACTGCGCTTCGCTCCGGTCGGGATGACACCGGGGGAAGGGCGCGGAAATGAGGAGGGGTCCTTCGACCCCGGCGGCGAAGCGCCGCCTGCGCTCAGGATGACAAACAAAAAGGACGGCCCTTTGCGGACCGCCCTTAATTTAGCTGAAGGCCGAAAGCTGATGGCTGACAGCCGTTCTATGCCTGTGCCGGGCGCTCGCCGGGAGCCACGTTGGGCTGGCCGGGAGCGGGTTTCAGCACCTGCTGCACGTCGTCTTTCACCGGAGGCGGAGAATTGGGATTCACCTTGACCGGCAATTCCTTACCTTCGATCAGCAACTGGATATCATTGGCGTCAATCACCTCGCGCTCCAGCAGCGCCGCGGCAATCTTCTCCAGAATCGGACGATTGCTTTCCAGGATATGCCGTGCCGAGTTGTAGCCGTCGTCGACAAAGCGGCGGACTTCGGCGTCGATCTTCTGCGCCGTCTCCTCGCTGAAGTCGCGATGCTGGCTGATCTCACGGCCCAAGAAGATCTGCTCTTCCTTCTTGCCAAACGTAATCGGCCCCAGCGACGACATACCGAACTCGCAGACCATTTTGCGGGCCAAGTCCGACGCCTGCTCGATGTCGTTGCCGGCACCCGTGGTCATGGTATTGAGGAACAGCTCCTCGGCGATGCGGCCGCCCATCATGATGGCCAGTCGCGTCTCCAGGTAGTCGCGGGTGTAGGTGTGCTTGTCGTCGATAGGCAACTGCATGGTGACGCCAGCGCCATGCCACGCGGAATGATGGTCACCTTATGCAGCGGGTCGGAATGCTCGCGCATGGCGGCAACCAGCGCGTGTCCGGCCTCGTGATAGGCGGTGACCTTCTTCTCTTCGTCCGAGAGCAGCATCGACTTGCGCTCGGCGCCCATAAGGACTTTGTCCTTGGCCTGCTCGAAGTCCCACATCAGGACAGTCTTGCGGTTCTGACGGGCAGCACTGAGGGCAGCCTCGTTCACCATGTTGGCCAGGTCGGCGCCGGAGAAGCCCGGCGTACCGCGAGCCAGCACGGGAAGATCGACATCGTCGCTGATGGGAATCTTGCGGGTATGAACGCGCAGGATCTCTTCACGGCCACGAACGTCAGGACGCGAGACAACTACGCGGCGATCGAAACGGCCTGGCCGCAGCAACGCCGGATCGAGTACGTCAGGACGGTTGGTAGCGGCGATCAGGATGACGCCTTCGTTGGATTCGAAGCCGTCCATCTCGACCAGCAACTGATTTAGGGTCTGCTCGCGCTCGTCGTGTCCGCCGCCCAGGCCAGCGCCACGGTGGCGGCCCACGGCATCGATTTCGTCGATGAAGATGATGCAGGGAGCATTTTTCTTGCCCTGCTCGAACAGGTCCCGAACGCGGCTGGCGCCCACGCCGACGAACATCTCGACGAAATCGGAACCCGATATGCTGAAGAATGGCACGTTGGCTTCTCCAGCAACCGCGCGGGCCAGCAAGGTTTTGCCGGTTCCCGGAGGCCCAACCAACAGCACGCCCTTAGGAATGCGGCCGCCCAGCTTCTGGAACTTCTGCGCCTCGCGCAGGAACTCAATGATCTCCTTCAGCTCTTCTTTGGCCTCGTCCACGCCGGCAACGTCTTTGAAGGTGACCTTCTTCTGCTGCATGGAGAGCAGGCGGGCGCGGCTCTTGCCGAACGACAGAGCCTTGTTGCCGCCGGTCTGCATCTGGCGGATCATGATGAACCACAAGGCACCCAGCAAGATGAACGGAGCCAAGTTGAGCAGCCAGCTGGGCCAGCCGCCAGCTTGGGCGTCCTTTACCGTGATGTTGACGCCTTTATCGCGCAGTTCCTTGATCATGTCGGTGTAGCCAGACATGACTGTGGTGTGGAAAGCCGCCTTGTCGTTCTTGAACTTGCCGCGGACCTCCTGGCCAACGATTGTCACTTCGCTGACGTTGCCCTGGTCCACCTGGGATAGGAACTCCGAGAAATTGATTTCGCGATCTTTCGCTCCAGAATTCGCGCCCTTGACGACCTGCCACAGCAGAACGCCCGAGAGCACGATCACGAGCCAGAACACGATCGTTTTGACCGTCGAATTCACTGAATACTCCTGTTGAAAGGGGCAGACACGAATTCCGTGTCTAGAGAGTTAGATGCTCCCCGTCCCCGCCGGATTTACAAATTCCGGCCCACTCTAGATTGTAACCCGCAGCTAAACGGAACGGCACAAGAGACTTGCATAAAATCGATGGGCTGCCGGAAGCGCCCAATTGGTGTCGAAATGGAACTAAGGTGAGGGGAGTACGGCACCAGTTCCAATTGTCGCAACGTTTTGACGGGTGACGGGGTTGGAGGTTAGGAAGGTCTTCATCGCGGGGAGAGACAGTCGGTCCCTCCACTCCGCTTCGCTTCGGTCGGGATGACACCCTCGAGAAAACAGGTCCCTCCACTCGCCCGCTAAAGCGGGGTCGGCCGGGATGACACGGTGAGGGAGCTGCCGAATCAGTCGAGGTCCTTCGACTGCGTTCGGCGTCACCTCACTCCGCTCAGGATGACAATCCGAAAAAACAGGTCCCTCCACTTCGCTTCACTCCGGTCGGGATGACACCTTGAAAAAAACAGCTACCTCCACTCCGCTCCAACACCCCACCAAGCGCAACAGCGGCGCTTGGCAGGGACCCGTCTTCGCCTCGGTCGGGATGACACCTTGGAAAGACCTTATTTCTGCACAATGTCGATTCCTACGGCGTCGCCGTGGTTTTTCCATTCGTAGGCGCGGGCCGCGGGAAAGCCTCGCACCCAGACGATTTCTGCGTCATGAAGGATTACCGGCCAAGTGGGACGTTGCCCGGCAGGAATACGCTTTTCGGCGAAGAGGCGCTTCAGCTTTTCTTCCGAGCGGCTATGAGCGGGCCAAAAGCGGTCTCCCGGACGCCAGTTGCGGACGGTTAGCTGCGGGCCGATAAGAGCTGCATTCAGCAAAGTGGCGGTCGGTATCTCATGGACAAACTGGGCGGCGACAATGAGTGCTCGCACTTTCAAGTTTAGTTCTGCAATGCGGACCTCACCCGGAACCGGCAACATGTACTCATAGTCCGGTGGCGATTCCGGGGCGGGTTCGATTGCCTGTAACTGCAGATAAATGCCTTGACGTTCAGCTGTCCAGCCGGAAGGAAGCTCGGCCTTAGGCAAGTCGCCCAGGGCAGAATGCAGCAGCTTTTCGACATGGTCGAAGTCGAGGGTCAGGCCGCAATTGTCAGCGAAAGCCTTGAGCAGGCGACGCTGTAAGGCCAGCGGGAGGGCGGATAAGCCGTCGAGGAGAAGACGTCCGCTCGAGCATGTGCAACCGGCTGAAGCCGGCCCGGAATAGAAAGAGGCTGGCCGCGACGCGGCGCTGAAGCACTGCTCTACCTGGGTGCCTTGAACGGGATCGAGCCGGTGCGTCAGCTCGCGTCTGACAAGGCCCTGCCAGTAATCCTCCTCGGCGCGCGAAAGCTCGGCAGCGTCGCTCAGCAGACCGCGAATGTTGGGATTGAACTCATGCTCGAGCAGGGGCAGCAGATCGTGGCGCACGCGATTTCGAGTGAAGCGGCGGTCGAGATTGGTTTCGTCTTCGCGCCACTGCTGTCCCAGGGATTCGAGGTAAGTTTCGACCTCGGCGCGGGATACGTTAAGCAGCGGGCGGATGACGCGGGTGGTGCCGAATTCCAGAACCGGATAGATTCCCGCCAGCCCGCGAGTCCCGGCGCCGCGAAGGAATTTGAGCAGCACCGTTTCGGCCAGATCGTCGAGAGTGTGAGCCGTGGCGATGGTGTCGAAGCGCTGCTCGGCGGACAGTTGCGCCAGCCAGCGATAGCGCATCTTGCGTCCGGCGGCCTCGAGGCTGAGCTTGCGAGTGAGGGCGTGGTCGCGGACGTCGCCACGTCCAACGAAAAACTCCAACGTAAGTTCTTTGGCCAATTCTGCGACGAAGGCCTCGTCGGCCTGCGACTGTTCGCCGCGCAGTCCGTGATTGAAGTGCGCCACCGCGAGCACGATGCCGAGGTCGTTGCGCAGATCCAGGAGAACGCGCAGAAGTGCGACTGAGTCCGCACCGCCAGACACGGCGACAGCCAGGCGGTTGCCCGCGCACAGCAGCCGTTGTTGGCGGATGTAGCGAAGAACGTGATCGCGCACGCGGTTTATAGTACGCGAAGCAGCCATGGGCAAAACAATCGAGTGGCAGAATTACTGCATTGTTGCGGTGGACGGCGTGTCTCCGCGACAGGAGACAGCAGGTCCCTCCACTACGCTTCGCTCCGGTCGGGATGACACCGAGAAGTTGGTAGCGA
>Ga0210398_10002406_pt1 | contig 18310 bp, 20 predicted proteins | sample IncBWC4OmetaG_FD_161047 | JGI IMG/M metagenome (GOLD analysis project Ga0210398, IMG submission 161047) | Forest soil microbial communities from Barre Woods Harvard Forest LTER site, Petersham, Massachusetts, United States - Inc-BW-C-4-O | ecosystem: Environmental > Terrestrial > Soil >... | reverse complement strand
CATTACAAGTTGGATGTCTTTGCGGAAAGTAGTCATTTATTCGCTCCTGCGTGACGCCCCGAAATCATGAAGGGAGTTCATGGAAAATGCAACTTCCCCGGCACTCTTCCGTTCCGCAGCACTCCTGCTTCTCGTCGGATGTGTTATAAGAGCCTCCGCTACTCCCATGCATATTCGGGAAGCAGACTGGACCGGAGAAAATCCCGTGCTGAGCAGCGTCGTTGTCTTTGCCGTGGTTTTTCTCCGGAGCCTTTATTGGTAGTTCCGCCCATCGAATTGGTGGACTGCCTCTATGCGCCGTACGTGCGTGGCCAGGCGTATCTGTCAGCCGGACAGGGCAAAGAAGCGGCGGCCGAGTTCCAGAAGATTCTCGATCACAGCGGCATCGTCCGGAACTGCTGGACCGGAGCCTTGGCGCATCTGGGAAAGGCCCGCGCCAATGCGTTGCAGGCGAGGACTTCACAGGGAGTCGACGCCGATGAGGCACGCGTCCGGGCCCTCGCTGCGTGCAAGGATTTTCTCAACTTCTGGAAAGACGCCGACCCCGACATTCCCATCTATAAGGAAGTCAAGGCCGAATACGCGAAGCTACTGTGAAGTTGTCTTCTTCCCTTGATTTAGCGCTGCAGCAGCGGTTTTGTTAGAGGCTCTTAGTGTCCGCTTTCAGTTACACGACAGGCTCCGTCGCGGGACGGTCGAACCCCTTCTCTACCGCTTCCTTCTCTGCATCTTCCCTGCGAATGCCTGACCGCTGTTCGTTAGCTCTGCGGAGACCCTCTTTCTTGTCCTGTATCTTCTTGTGCACGTCCTGAAAGACGTTGACGTAAGGTTTGTTTTCCATAGCTCAGTGTACGCTCTTACCGCAAGTTGTCCGCTTCAGAACGCTAAGACAGGATTATGAAGGTACAAGAGATTGTCCAGCAACTGAAGGATGAACGCGGCAAGCTGGATGCCGCGATACAAACCCTAGATGGGGTCAGCAACGGAGCTTCGCCCAAGCGCCGCGGCCGACCAGCAGGAAGTGCGAACCGAGTAACTGCGCAAACTTTCCTTGGCGCTCCGAACAAACCGCGCACCATGTCAGCAGCGGCTCACAGGCTGATCTCGATTGCGCAGAAAAAGCGCTGGGCCAAGCAGAGAAGGGCAGCATAGCAGACTGATCGCGACAGTTGGCCTTCTTTTTTGTACCGCTGCGGAATCTTCTCGGCGCTAATGTACTCGCCTCACCAATTTACATTTATTAACGCGGAGTTGGGGCCGGATTCGGATTGGCTTTGGAGCAGCTTCCTCGTAATGTTGCGCATTACCCATGGGGCTTGGGGGTCTACCTTGGATTCGGGCAGCCCTCTTTTGGCTTATGCCTGGTCGAACAGCGCGAAAAGGTGCCAATGGCCGCAGCGGTAAACCGATGCTCTCCCGACTTGGTGTCGGTCGCCACCATCGGTAGATAACCGAACATCCTCGACCCGAGTAACGTCGTGATCCCAGCAAACGGGACAAACCGTGGGGCCATCGGAGAGAATGCGCGGTGTGTTTGGTTCTATCGTCAACTGCGGCATTCCGGCATCCTAAGCCGGAGTGTCCCGAATGTCATCGAACCTTCAGGGGATGGCAGAAAACTTTAGTGGGATTCTTTCTTGCCCATGGTGTTCGATATTGCACAGACAGGTAGACGCTTGTCCCTTTACTCTTCCAACTTAGATTGCTCCTATAAGCCCGTGGACAGCGACCCTCGGGGTGTTGCTCTCTGCGGGCTTGGTTTAATGCTCCTACTCGCCTTCACAGGCGCGCCGCCTAACTCGCCTAACGTTGGCCTTCCTCTGTTTGAGCGGGGTTTCTGGGGCGTCGGAGGTCTGGTTGAGGGCAGAAGCGTGACGTGGACTGATTACATATTAGAATTGCAGGGCGTGATTCGTAAATTGCACGGCGTAGAGGCTACACACGTTGGAAGCGTGCCTATAACCGAGTCGCGTCACGGCAGAACTGTTTGGGATGGGACGGTGGAAGTATTCACACTGCACGGCCACCCACGAGCGGAGAAGCTCTATGCTTGGGCGTACGCTACTAACGACCCAACGAAACCACACCGACAAGTTAGCGTCTTGCACATTCCACCCGTGACCTCGGCCTTGATGGCAGTCAGGGTGTCGATTGTTCGGGAGTTTAGAAGTAGGCATTCAACAGCAGCAGAAGTGTAAGCCCGCACGCCCCAAGCTCCCCAAAGCAAGTTCGTGATTGTGGGGGTTTGCCCTCAAGTTGCTCGACTTCCTTCGCCAGATTCATGATGCGCCAAAACATGCTTTGCAAATACGATGGCTACGGACGGTTTCTCATCCGGGAAGAACGGTTGCTTGCAGATCGAGCATCGCTGCAACCGCCCATCAGCAACCAAGTATGGCTCTTGGCGTCTACACGCTGAGATCGCCTCGCGCATCTGCTTCATTCGGGCTGCATCCTTATCGTCTTGCGCAGCCTGTTTTCCTGGATCAACCTGCTTCCGGCTCATGTCCACACTTTACGCCGCCTAGCTCGGCATTCAAGGCCAATAAATTCAAATCGCACCGCGATGTACGCGTTATTCCTGTTCAGAGGGAAGGCACTCGTTGCCGTTGTCGTCCCGATGGGCCTTGAGAAACTCAGCATCAAATAGCGTCGATGTTCCATCGGCGAAGTCCACCAGCACTCTTCCGTCCGCGAGATCAACACTTCTGATGATTTCGATCATGGCTCAAAGCCTATCGAAGTCGAACATCTCGTGTCTGTCGGCAACATCACATTGCCGGACATAATTTCGGGTAGACGCTAAATCCGCGTCGATGTCGGACTCGCCACTGTTCTGTTTTGGCGGTGCACCCATGGGGCCTCTGGCGACCCCGTCGGCCAGGGAATGCTTTCCAGAGGAGGGTCTTTTGGGTACCTGGTACGGATTTGGCCGATGTTCGAAAGCATTAGCGCCACAAGAGCTGATTGCTTAGGCTACGATGCCCTATGAGCGATTCCGAAACCGAGTACATCGTGGAATTGCAGGTTCGCCTTGCCCAACGCCTACGGGATTTGGGGTTTGGAGACGACGCCCATGGCAGCATCTTGGCTCATGACCTAGCCGAGATTGCTGCCCGAAGTCGAACCCTAGAACAGCAAGCACTGCCGCTATTTCTGTCGCTAGACCACCAGCATCGACGGGCCCTGGCGGAAGTGACGGTAGCCCTCAAGAATCACTTGGATGCGATCCAAGATTCGATTTCCGATGTGCAGGCTTCGTTGGGCGCACTCACTGATTTCCTGATGCGAGAATAGACCCTCGGTCGAAAACAATGCCCAACCCGTATTCCCCAAACTAGGGGTCTCCGGCTTTTTTATTTGGCCATACACTCTGACTTTCCCATCTACTGCCACCGCTACAAACCGGTTTGTCTCCGAATCTTTGAACTGCACCACCTGATGGCCGCTCTTGGCCAATTGTCCCCACCGGCTGAGTTTGTCTGGGTTCTGTTCGATGGCTCGATATTCCCGACCGTCCATGGTGAAAACAGCCGTTTTGAGATGGTGAGCGCTGGTGCGCCGGACGGAAAGTCGTTTCCCATCTAACTCAACTACGCTTCTGGCAATCATCTGCTTGGCAATCGACGAGAGGAGTTCGGTGTCGAGCATGGCCGTGTCCTTCACACCAGAAGCGCCGCCAGTCTGCATCATCGCTTTCTGCTCGGGCATCGGCGGGGGCCCGACGAATGCTGGGTATCTTCGCACATTGGCCCCAGCGGCGGAGTAGTCTTCTCCGCTCAGGTTCGGTCGCTTGAAGGAATTGCCCTACCAGGCATAAGCTTACAGCAGGATGCTTCGCTACATTGTGTGGTTCGGGAACGACAAGGGGCTCACGCTAAGACCGCATCGTTATAGAGCCGGATATAGGGCCAGCAGAGCCAAGGTCGGTCCCCATGCGCACGTCAATACTGAAGACGAGCTGATTCCCTATATTCAGCGTGGTTGGTCTATTCGCATGAGCGCGAACGGCCATCCTCCCAGCCTGATAGCGCCAGCATCGGTTAGTGGATGGCGCAAGTAAATTCGCCTGAGACATCACCCGCTTCTGAGGCTCGATTGCCACCCATCCGGCGATCAATTCCCTAGTGTAGTTCACTACCAGCCTGCACCAACTCGCCACCCTAGCGCCGTCGAACAAACTCCCAGAAAGACCACCCTTACGTATCGGGGAGCGTCCAAGCGACACGAAGCGTACCATTGATCATGAGCAGAATACGTCCGGAATGCCCCGACTCAGAACTCTCCGGCCCCCGTGCTGGTTGCCGATGTTCTCGTTCGAAACGATCCAGAAGAAGATGACGAAGAGGAAGACAACGGCGAACGCAATGAAGATGACAATGAAGACGCAGACGAGGATGAGGGTTATTCGGAGTGAGCGCTGACCCGGGCCACATGGGTGGCTATCTTAAAGGACTCACAGAACAGGAAGTATTGATGACAAAATCAGTTGATCGGAACATCGTGTCTTTCAGTCGGAGCCTTTTCACAAGGGCAGACGCTACCATTGGATGATCTGCTTGTCGATGAGTCCCGACGTGTTGGTGTCTTGGGGACATGCCCCTACCCAAGAGCTGGCTGAGCAGGCGGCACAGAACGAACTCAAAGACCTCTCTTCGTGGCTGTCTAAAGGTGGACGGGTAACCAGTCAGAGCGGGTCAGTTCCCCGCTAGGGGTCCCCCAAACCCATCGAAAATCCGCAAATTGGACCTCAACTATTAGTTGACTCGCGCCCCGAAGCGATCTGGAGAATCGATGCCACCCCAGGCGATGTGTGCCAAGCATGCTGTGCCTCTCATGACGCGCCGGAACGCCAAAACTGGCGAGGTGGCCCTCGCGTGTCCCTACTGCGACATGGAAGAACGCGGAGGTGGTGAAGATGAAGTTTAGATTGTCAAAACCCGTTCTGACAGCTCAATTCTTACCTTTGGGCGATTGATTCGACAGCACTTAGAGGTTGACTTCTATTCTCATAACCCAAAGAGCAAGTGGCAAATATATCCTCCCACAAGAAGACTTCTGGCTCGCGAGGAGTAGCTGGTGTTACCTGAACTCTTCGCCCAACAACAGAAAAACGTGACCGCGATCGCAGTAAGAGCAAGGGCGCCAACTAAAGGGGCACTTCAATCCAACAGCGTAGGCAGCGAGCAGGACGTCACGCAGGATGGATTCGAGCGACTCGCTACCGTAGATGGGGCACCGTTTTGCAGGCACTTCTTCACGGGAACTCTTAGTTGACCAGAATCAAGAGCCGTAGTCCTGAATCCTAGAAACCCCTCTCAAACCTCTTGCCATCTGCCGCAACCTCGAAAGAAGCGCCGGCATCCGGGAGCGCGGGTGCAGGCGCCTTCTGGTCGTTGGACTTCACTCATGTTGTGCCTTACCCGATCAGGCGGCGCAGCATTCCCGCCAGGCCTGCGAAGCCGCCGCCGAACAAGAAAATGCTGCTTGTCTTGGGATTACTAGGCGTTGTTCCGCTATCGCCGTTCGTAGTGCCCGTGATCGTGAATGCTTCCGAGGAAATCGTCCCATATCTGTATTCGGCTTGCGATGGGCAGCCCGGTGAAATACAACCTAATCCAGAATTCTGGTCCCATCCAAAATCTGCTCCGCTCGGAATAGTTCCATTCTTCAGAGTTATCCAGTAGGACCCGTTCGAAAGGGCTGGACCGTTTGTCAAACTAGCCGTCTCCTCGCACAGGTTGTAACCCCAGCCATTGGCATAGCAGTTGGATTCGCTAAACTGTACCACCTGGTCAAAGTAAACCGTACCCCCGCCATTGGCCTGCGAACTAATGACTAACTCCGCCGTGGGATCATGGTCGGTCATGAAGATCAAGATCCAGATGGAGAGTCCAGTAACGGTAGAGTTACCACCCGACACAGTAAAAGTGTCGGTAACGAAATTTGGGTTATTAAACCGGTAAGCGTTGTAATCTCCACTTACGGCACCGTTCTCATAGATGGTTCCGGCCCCCGCCAGAATCGAGCACAACAGCACAAATGCTGACAACAAGAGCAGTCTTGCCTTCATATTCAATCTCCTCTCAGTTCAATGTGGCCGTAGGAGGTTTTAGGTCGTGAGAAACTTGACTTCCCCACGCATTGACGCAACTTCCCGCAAAGGGTGGATTTAGCGGCCTCGCCTAGGGCGTAATTTCCCAGACCACGCCATTGCCGCTGCTGCCTCCCCAGCCTGCTGTGCCATACAAGTTGCCATTCGCGTCGAAAATCAGATGACCATAGGGAGATCGGCCATCACTGCCATTGGTGAAGTCATAGACCGTGCTATAGGTCCAGCTGCCGTTTGACTGGGTCAGCTTGAAAACCGAGCCCTGCTGGTAAGCCCCGCCAGCGATCGTGGTGTCATAAAGATTGCCGGCCGCATCCAGCAGAACTGGGCTGAATGGTCCGCGCCCCAGAGGTCCATTCAACGAGTACAGGACGTTGAACGTCCAACCGCCCTGGGAGGGTGTCAGTTCAAAGACCGTCCCGCCGTTACCAGAGCCGCCATTGGAGGTCGTACCGTAGAGGTTGCCGGCTGCATCCATGGTCAGGTCAGCCTTGGGAAACGATCCGTCGCTTCCATTTTGAAATTGGTAGAGCAAAGTTACCGTCCACCCGGAACCTGAAGGCGACAACTCATAAACCGTGCCGTACGGGTAATTGCTAATACCGAAAGTACCGGCAGTCGTACCGTACAGATTGCCCGCGCTATCCAGGATCACTCCAGCAAAGGGGTCGGACCCGCCCGTACCTGCTAGCCCCAACTCAAGGATGCTGGTTTCGGTCCAACTGCCGTCGGACGGTGTCAACTCGAACACACCGCCCGAACCGCCTCTGTTACCACCTTGTAATGCAGTGCCGTACAGGTTGCCCGCGTGATCGAAAACCAGGTCGCCAAGAGTGGGGAAAAAGAAATTTGGAAATGTATTGCCCAAATAGATCTGGGTTTCAGTCCACGGACAGAGTGCAGTCTTGCATACTGAGGCAGGCGGTCTGAGCTGGAACACCGTGCCACAGGTCTGCACATCCCCCTGGAGACAAGCTACTTGGTTTGTTCCTCCGTAGAAGGTTGTGCCAAACAGCGTGCCATCTGCGGCAATCGTGACTCTGGCCTCGGGATAGAATCCATCCGATCCACCCGCGAATTGGTACAAGGGATTAAGGACCCATCCGGAGCCTTGATGTGCCAGCTTATAGACCGTGCCGAAGCCGAGTCCGCCTAGCGAAGCCGTGCCATACAAATTGCCGGCTCGGTCTATATTCAATCCCGCCAGGGGATTGGCTCCATCCTCTCCGCCGCTGAAGCTGTGCAGCACAGTAAAGGTTTGGGCTTGAGCAGAAACTACCGTCAATCCAAGCATGACCATGAGTACCATCGCAGCACTTGAGATGTGCGAATGTCTTATCCACAATCGCTTACCACACATAGTGTTCTCCTCCTCTAATTTCAATTCGTGCGGAATTGGCTCGTGCTTACAAATCGGCGCCGACGTCCGGGAGCGCGGGTGCCGGCGCCTTCTGCTCGCAGACCTGAGTCAGCTTGCGCCTTACCCGATCATCCGGCGCAGCATCCCCGCCAGGCCTGCGAATCCCCCGCCAAACAAGAAAATGCTGCTTGTCTTGGGATTGGTTGGCGTCGTCTTGCTATCGTTCCCACCGCTCGTGCCCATCATGGTGAAGGCTTCCGAAGGCGCAGTGCCTTGGTTCCACTCCGCCTGTGACGGGCAGCCCGGCGATTGGCAGCCAGTACCGGCGTTCTCATCCCAAAAGAATTCATTTCCACTGGGGACGGTGCCGTTTTTCAGTGTCACCCAGTAGGTGCCACTAGTAAGGGCTGGGCCGTTCGTCCAGTTCGCTGTCTTCTGGCAGTGGCTGAAACCAAATCCGTCCGCATAGCAGTTTGCTTCATTGAATTGAACGACCTGGTCGAAGTAAACCGTGCCGCCATTCGGCTCCGAGGTAATAGTTACCTCGGCGGTCAAAGCGTGGTCGGTAGGCCAGCCCCACGTCCAAATCGAGATTCCCGTTATAGTTGGGGTGCCCGATGAAACAACAAACGTATCGCTAAGCCAAAATCTGCCGTAGAAGGCTTGCGCCCCATAGTGCTCATAGATATCCTGTGGACCGTTGTCATAGATTGTTCCTGCCGCCGCCAGTATCGAGCCCAACGTTACAACTGCCAGCAATGAAATAATCCGTATCCTCATGGTCACATCTCCTCTCAATTCCATCTTGTCGCAGGACGCTCGGTCGTCCTACCTTTGCCCGCGCGTGGTTCTGTGAACGCTTCGTAACGACAACTGTGGCGAAGCCAGCTAGGGCGTGATCTCCCAGATCACTCCATTGTTAGTGGATCCGCCCCATCCGGCCGTGCCGTAGAGATTGCCGTTGCTGTCAAGAATCAAGTGACCGTAGGGAGACCGGCCATCGCTTCCGTTGCTAAAGTCGTGCAGGGTCGTGTATGTCCAAGCGCCGTCGGTGTTGGTCAACTTGAAAACTGAGCCCTCCTGATAGGCGCCCCCGGCAAGAGTAGTTCCGTAAAGGTTTCCAGCCGCATCCATGAGAACGGGACCGAATGGTCCAAAGTTCGATCCGGGGAAGGAGTAAATCACGCCGTAGATCCAACTGCCATTGGAGGGCGACAGTTCCCAAACCGTGCCGCCAACTCCGGGACCTCCGACAGAAGTGGTGCCGTACAGGTTGCCGGCCGCGTCCATGATAAGGTCACCTCTAGGAGACGCTCCGTCACTTCCGTTTTGAAATGTGTAGAGCGTGCTCTCCGTCCAGCCGGACCCTGACGGTGTCAATTCGTAGACCGTGCCATATCGGCTAGCCGGCGGGGTTCCGTATGTTGTTCCATAAAGGTTGCCGGCAGTATCGGAGGTCACGCCGCCGATAGGCTCGCCGTTACCGTTGTAAGGAAAAGTGTAGATATTGGTTTCCGTCCAGCCGCCATTCGAAGGCGTCAGCTGAAAAACTCCCCCGTTGTATTGTCCGCCCTCGAATGCCACTCCGTAGAGGTTCCCGGCATGGTCGAATATGAGGTCGCCAAAGTTGGGCCAGAACAAATTGGGTTGTGAATTGAATTCGTAAAGCTGAGTTTCCGTCCACGGGCACAGCGCGGTCTTACAGGCGCTGGGCGGCGGCTTGAGCTGGAAAACTGTGCCGCACTGTAAAGGTCCGCCCTGGGCGCAACCGCCCCCAGCTATGCCTCCGTAGAAAGTTGTGCCGTACAGGGTGCCATCCGGACCGAAGACTACTCTGGCTTCAGGGAAGAATCCGTCAGGCAGGCCGTGGAACTGATACAGCGGATTTAGGACCCAGCCGGAGACTTGGTGGGCCAACTTGAAAACATTGCCATAGCCAACTCCACCCTGGGAGGCGGTACCGTAGAGATTGCCGGCTTGATCCAGGGTTAATCCAGCCAGCGGATTTGCTCCATCGGCTCCGCCGCTGAAGGTATGTAGCACCGTGAAAGTTTGGGCTTGGACCGCAGCCAATGTCAGCCCCAACAGGACAATAAGCTCCATCGCAGCATCTGCCACGCGCGAACGGTTTGCCAACAGAACGGAACGCATATTGTTTACTCCTTGTCTAAATTCCAATTGCAAGTGCAATGTCCCAACTAACGATTGACATCTCCTGCTTCCATGGGGGTCCCTGAAAGATCTTTACTCGTGCCGAACTGCCTCAATCGGATCCAGTCCCATCGCCTTTCGTGCCGGGATGTAACAAGCTGCCGACGCGACTGCCATCAACAAGGCGCCAACGCTGGCGAAGGTCATAGGATCGCTGGCCTTCACGCCAAACAACATCGGGCTTACAACGCGGCCCAAAGCGAGCGACCCAAAGACACCCGCGAGCAGACCTGTCAACGCAACGCGAATGCCGTGACTCAGTACCAGTCGGAGAACATCCACCGGTCTCGCACCCAACGCTCGGCGAACCCCGATCTCCGGCGTGCGGGCCGCGACCATGTAAGCCATGACGCCATAGGTGCCCACCGCAGCCAGCAGCAATGCGATCCCGGCCAGAATGCTCAACAGCACCGCCGCCAACCTTCGGGGGGCGACGTACACATCGAACTGCTCCCCGAGTGGACCTACGTCATAGAGCGGAATATCAGCATCGAGGGAGTAGACCGTTTCCCGTAGCAGCGGCTCCAAAGAGCTCAGGGGTTCATCGGAAAGAATCACCAGACTTCCTCCTCGGCGCGGGTACTGTGCGAAAGGAAGGAAAGCGCCGGGAAACGACTTCCCGCTGGCTCCATAGTTCTTCAGACGGTGCACGGTACCGACCACGGTTCGCCAAATGTGTTTCACGCCCTGCGAAGTCGTAATCTCAAAATCAATGCGTTTGCCGATGGCGCTTTCCGTCGGCCAATATTGCGTCGCGATGGTGTCATCGATGATGCAGACGGGCTGCGCAGCTTCGTTATCGTTCGAATTGAAATATCGTCCGCTCAGTAACTGCACGCCCAGAGCCTCCAGAGCTCCCGGCGTCACTCGGGAGATTTCGGCGTAAGGTTCCTGGCTCGGCGGTGGCTGAGGACGGCCCTCGACGCGAAAATCGGTCTGCGATCCGTTGAGCAGCGGCTCCTCCAGCCCAACTGCCTTCACGCCCGGCAGCACAGCAAGTTTCTCGATCAAGCTTTCGACGAACTGTGTGCGCTGGGCATCGTTCGTGTACTCCGTCTCAGGCAAGCTCAAAGAAGCGGTGAGCACGCCATTGGGTTCGAAGCCAAGGTCGGCCTGCAACACGTGATACAGGCTTTTGATGGTCAGTCCCGCGCCCACTAGCAGCACCAGCGATAGCGCCAACTCGGCCACCGCCAGAAAACTGCGAAGCCCCATGCGCGTAAGTCCCGCGCGCGAGCCGTGGCTGGTGTCTTTCAGGACCTCGTTGGGATCAGTCCGATAGGCCATCAGCGCCGGAAACACTCCAAACACCAGACCCGTCAGCAACGTTACCCCCAGGGTGAAAAGCAAGACGGGTCGATCAATCGAAATCTCGTCAAGGCGCGGCACGATCGAAGCGGCGAAGTGGCCTATCGCCGCAGTTGCCAAATAAGCTACAAGCAGAGCCGCCGCACCGCCGATCAGCGCCAGCAGAATACTTTCGCCCAAGAACTGCCGGGCCAGGCGTCCCCCACCTGCGCCCAGCGCACTGCGCACCGCGATTTCCCGGCGCCGTGCTACGGCGTGTGACAGTAGAAGGTTCGCAACGTTGGCGCAGGCAATCAGCAGCACCAGGCTCACCGCGCCCATCAGCAACAGCAAGGGTTGCCGGGAGCTCTTGATCAGGGCCTGAAGCAGCGGCTCGACATTGACCCTTTGGCCCTGGTTGGTTTGTGGATATTCCTCGTCCAGTTGCTGCGCAATTGCCGACATCTCCGTGACGGCCTGCGCTAGCGTGACGCCTGGCTTCATGCGAGCGTAGGCGAACACTCCGTTATGAACGTCGCGATGCGCTGGACCGCCCATCGCACTCGCCAGTCCCAACGGCGTGAAGGCGTCGATCTTCCGCCAACTCAGGTGAAGGCGGCTGCTGGGAATGATTCCGACCACGGTGAAGGCTTCACCGTCAAGCGTCAGCTCCTTGCGCAGCACTCCTGGATCGCGGCCAAACTCGCGCGCCCAGAATGAGTCACTCAACAGCACTATCGGATCGGCGTCCGGCCTGTCATCGCGCGCGCTTAGGGCGCGGCCCAAAATTGGCGTGACTCCCAACATGGGAAAGAAGCCGGCGTTGACTTGTCGGATGGTCAGCCGTTTTGGTTCCCCATGACCAGTAAGCGTTACGTTCGTCGAGCGGAAGCCTTCCACACTCTCGAATACCGTGTTCCGGGCTCGCCATTCGGCCAGATTCGCCATCGAGACGTACATGAACGGCAGGCCTGGAGCGCGTTCTGACAGCGTAACAAGTCGCTCGGAATGCGGATACGGCAGAGGCCGCAGCAGCACAGCATTGATCGCCGAGAAGATTGCCGTGTTGGCGCCCATGCCGAGGGCCAGCGTGAGGACGGCAACCGTGGTGAAAAGGGGATTGTTGCGCAACATCCGCAAGGCGTAGCGGAGGTCGTACCAGAGCGCGTCGAGAAAACCTATGCTGTTCATGCGATAGATCTGCTCGCGAATCAGCGCCGTGTTCCCCAGCTTGCGCTGCGCAGCATAGCGCGCGTCGTCGGGCGCCATGCCTCTGGCTATATTCTCGTCGGTCTCGATTTCGAGGTATGTTTCCAATTCGCGAGCCCGTTCCTCGTCCCAGCGATCACGACGGAAGAAGCGGCCCCATCCCACGGCTATTCCTCGCTCGGGCGCAGCACGCGGTTCACTGCACTTACCAGTTCCTGCCAGCGGCTGGTTTGTTGCGTGAGTTGGCGGCGACCCTTGGGCGTGAGTCGGTAAAAACGGGCCCGCCGGTTGTTCTCCGAAGCGCCCCAGGACGAAGCCACCCAGCCCCTAAGTTCCAGCCGATGAAGCGCCGGATAGAGCGAGCCATGTTCCACCTGCAGCACGTTGTCGGAACGATGCTCGATGGCATACGCGACGGTATGACCGTGAGCTGGACCTAGAACCAGCGCCTGCAAGATCAACAAGTCAAGCGTTCCTTGAAGCAGATCTGCCTCCAGCGGAGGTGCGCCTCGTTTTGGCATTGATTCTCCTGTCGTCCAGTAGATGATCTACTGAATAGCGGCACATTTTACTTCCATAGATCATCTATTGCAAGCGGAAAGTGCGGGTTGATGTCCAGAGGACATACGCAAGAAAGGCAAGGTTCCGAAGAACGCCAGTCTGTTTTTTACTATCTTTCAGACCTTCATGAGCGGTCCGCCGAAGGACGGTAAGCCGTCGCCGTATTTCGGCGACTATCCGCGCGATTTCTTTGATTTCATCGTTATCGACGAGTGCCATCGCGGCGGTGCAAACGACGAAAGCAATTGGCGGGGCATCATGGAGTATTTTGCTCCCGCCGTGCAGCTGGGCCTGACCGCCACGCCAAAGCGTCAAGAGAACGCTGACACCTACGCATATTTCGGAGAGCCAGTTTATATCTACTCGCTCAAGGAAGGCATCAACGACGGTTTTCTCACGCCGTTCCGCGTAAAGCAGATTGCCACGACGCTCGACGAGTATGTCTACACGCCAGACGATCACGTGGTGGAAGGCGAAGTCGAAAGCGGAAAGCGCTATACGGAAGACGACTTTAACAAGATCATCGAGATCAAGGAACGTGAAGCGCACCGCGTGAAATTGTTCATGGATCAGATTGACCAGAAGGAAAAGACGCTGGTCTTTTGCGCCACACAAGACCATGCGCTAGCTGTGCGCGACCTCATCAATCAGATGAAGACGAGCACGGACCCGAATTATTGCCAGCGGGTTACCGCCAACGATGGCGAACTCGGCAACCAGTACCTCCGGGACTTCCAAGACAACGAGAAGACCATTCCGACGATTTTGACCACCTCGCAAAAGCTCTCGACCGGCGTTGATGCTCGTAACATTCGCAACATCATTCTGATGCGTCCGATCAATAGCATGATTGAGTTCAAGCAAATTATTGGTCGCGGCACACGGCTATACGATGGCAAAGACTACTTCACGATCTACGATTTCGTGAAGGCCTATCTCCATTTCAGTGACCCGGAATGGGACGGCGAACCGATGGAGCCGGAGCCCTGCAAGAAGTGTCACTCGTACCCTTGCCAATGCGTCAAGCCGACACCCCAACCCTGTCCGGTGTGCGGAATGATTCCGTGCGAGTGTCCAAAGGAACCGTGCCCCGAGTGCGGCGAGCGCCCGTGCGTCTGCCAAAAGAAGCCGAAGGCAAAAGTGAAGTTGGCCGACGGCAAAGCGCGCGAGATTCAGCACATGGTATGCACGACGTTCTGGCACCAGGATGGCACACCTATGTCCGCCCAGCAGTTCATGGAATTATTGTTTGGCAAACTGCCGGAGTTCTTCAAAGACGAGGCCGAGCTACGCGTTTTGTGGAGTGCCCCTGATACGAGGAAGATGCTTCTGAAGGGACTCGCAGAAAAGGGTTTTGGCCATGAACAACTGGCCGAGATGCAAAAGATCATCGATGCCGAGAAAAGCGATCTCTTCGATGTGCTCGCGTACGTTGCCTACGCTCTGCCACCGCTCACACGCGAAGAACGCGCCGGTCGAGCGAAGCTTGCCATCAGCGCACACTTCAATAGCAAGCAGCAGGTGTTTCTGGACTTCGTCTTAGCCCACTATGTGGGTGTCGGAGTGGACGAACTCGATCAGGAGAAGCTAACGCCATTGCTCCGCCTGAAGTATCACAACTCTATCACCGACGCGATTGCCGACCTCGGCAAGCCTGAAGAGATAAGTCAGGTATTTGCGGGATTTCAGAAGTATCTGTACCAACCGGCGACGCCATTACCGCAGAGTCTGAGCACGAATCCATAACCATCCTTGCGCCCCACACAAGATTTGGCACCTTTTATTTTTTCTCCCACCCGATAGGCTGATATCACGCTTCGATGGGCCTGAGTCGAAGTCCGACATTCATTGCAGGGCCCGGTTTCACAAAAAGGAGATGGTTGGACCGCTGTCATACATAGGTGGGAAGAACCGTCTCGCAAAGCGGATCATTGAGATATTCCCGAAGCACACGACTTACGTCGAGGCATTCGCAGGCGGCGCTCAGGTGCTCTTCCACAAAGAGCCCTCCGCTGTCGAAGTGCTGAACGACCTCGACGGTGAGATCGTGAATTTCTTCCGCGTCTGCCAATGGCATCACGAAGAGCTCATCCGGTATTTCCGTTTCGCTCTCGTGAGCCGCAGATCGTTTGACCAGCGACATTGACCGACATTCAGCGGGCGGCGCGGTATTTCTATCTGCTCAAGAATTCCTTTGCGAGCCTCGTGCGTCATCCCAACTATCACTGGCACGTGATCCAACCGCCGGGATTCAATCTCGACAAGCTCCCTACGCTCCTTGAAAACACTCATAAGCGATTGGAACGGGTGCAAATTGAGAATCTGCCATATGAGGAGATCCTCAAGCGGTTTGATCGTCCCGCCACGCTATTCTATCTCGATCCGCCGTACTGGGGACCAAAGCTCTACCGGTACAACCTCACCGCAGAAGATTTCGAGAAACTTGAAGAACGCCTTCGCGGCCTTCGCGGGAAGTTCGTGCTCTCACTGAACGACACGCCTCAAGTGCGCGCCTTGTTCCACCGCTTCACCATCCGGGACGTACAACTTTCGTACTCCGCACAAAAGCATTCCGGTCGCAGATACGGCGAAGTGTTCATCACTAACTTCGACCACTAAACCAAAGACTGTTTGCGAACAACATTCCGCAAGCAGATGAGGAGCCCGGACTCTCTGGGCTCCTCCTTTTCATTCTGACGACTGCTTTCCGTGCGGTTGTTACCGATTTTGTCACGGCACCGGGCAAACTGAAACCGTGATGATCACCCTCATCGAACAACTCGTTGCAACACTCTGGAACCGGCTTCGCCGCCGAGAACGCGAAGCATGGCAAGAAACGAAAAGTCTTGATCTCGGGTTTCGCGTAGTGGACGGTCAGGTGACGCGGTGTAATGTGGGCTTGAGTAAGGCTCGGCGCGCGATGCATATCGCCGTGCTCGGCAAGACCGGTACCGGCAAGAGTTCGTTCTTGCGGTACCTGAGTCAGCAGGACATCGAAGCGGATCGCGGATTTCTGTACTTCGACCTCCACGGTGATGCCACGCCGTTTCTCTTGCGGGCAATTAATACCCGTGAACGGCGGCTACGTCGTCACTTGAGCGACAAACTGATTCTCATTGAGCCCGCCGACCCACTCGTCTCCGTGGGGTTCAATCCGCTCGAACAGGAAGTTCCAGATTTTGTGCGCACTGCGGAATTTGCGGCGGTTCTCAAGCAACGGTGGGCGCTTGACCATTTTGGTGCCCGCACCGACGAACTGTTGCGAAATTCACTCTACGTTCTTTCTGCGAACAATCTCACGCTCATCGAACTGGCTCCACTCCTTACGCATACGGGATTCCGCGCCGCGTGTCTGAAACGCGTGCCCAACGATGAGATTCGCCAATACTTCGAATTGCGCTACGACCAAGCGAGCGAAGCAATGAGAGCCACAATGCGCGAGCCGATCCTCAATAAGACATCCGCTTTTACTGCTGACCCACACTTTCGGCACATCGTGGGGCAAGCGCGCTCGACGTTTTCGCTCCGCGAGGCGATGGATGACGGTCACTGGGTCATCGTCAATCTTAACAAGGGGCGGCTGGGCGAGCAGGCGCTCACCTTGGGAAGCCTCCTGTTCACCATGCTCAAGAATGCGCTCTTCACCCGCGAGAAGCGATCCCTCTTCACCGTGTACTGCGACGAGATTCAAAACCTCGTCGCGTACGGAAGCGGAATCGAGACCGTGCTATCGGAAGCGCGCAAGTTCGGCGTCGGGATCGTATCCGCCAATCAATTCCTCGACCAATATCCAGCTGAGATGCGTGCGGCAATTCTTGCCGTCGGCACTCATGTGTTCTTCCAGCTATCGAGCACGGACGCTGGACAAGTGAGCCAGGCGCTCGACGGCGGCAAGTCCTTGGCGGAGCGCCTCAAGAACCTCCCGCAGCGCCGCTGCATTGTGAAAAGCGCCTCAGACCGGTGGACCGAGCTTGAGGTTCCCACCGTGCGCGAGGCAAAGGTCGATTACACCGACCTCCTGAACCGGTCCCGTTATACGCGAGGGCGAGTGCGGGCCCATATCGACCGGGATATTGCAAAACGGCAAGAGGGCATCACGCACAGTGCCGACGAGGTGCTCCATGAATGGGAATGAAAGTCGCGGGCTCGTGGTCCAAGCGAGAGATCGTCACCTTCTCGAAGAACTTGCAGTCATGCGCGTGGTCGATCGCGAGCAGGCCAAGATCGTCGCCGGATTCGGGTCAACCACCCGCGCGAATGCCCGGCTGCTTGCGCTCACGCGTGCAGGGCTGCTGCGGAGATTCTTTCTTGGGACGACCGGGGCAGGCCAGAAGGCGCTCTATGCCTTGTCAGCCAAGGGCGCACAGCTTGCCGACGTACCGCTCCGCGCGCCGAGGCGGCGCAAGGACGAAGCGCTGATCGCCGACTTTGCCGTGCAGCACCAGCTCATCGTGAACGAGGTTTATTGCGCCGTGAAATATCAGCCCTTGAACCTCGATGGATTTTCCTTCCGGCGCTGGATCGCATTCCACGAACCGATGCTTCCTGGGCTTCGCCTCATTCCGGACGGCTATGCGGAATGGCAAACGCCTTCGGGCGTTCAGGGGGCATTCCTTGAAGTTGATCTCGGGCATGAGGGCCTCACGATCTGGAAGGAGAAAGTTAGGAACTATCTTCAGTTGGCCGTCTCCCACGAATTCGAGCGGCGGTTCTCACAAAGCCGCTTCCAGGTTCTCGTCGTCGCTCCGTCGGAGCGACGGTTGCGGTCGATCCGTTCGACGGTTGTCACGGTAACCCAAAAGGTCTTTTGGTTCGCAAGTCTCGAAGCAATTAGGGCTCACGGCTTCTTCGCTTCCATTTGGGTCCGCCCCACGAGCGATGCGCGGAAGCCTCTCTTATAGGAACGCTATGAAGTACTGCTACGAATGCGGACATATAACGACGGGAGAGCCGCTCTTCTGCCACCACTGCGGGCGTACTTACGACGTGAAGTTGTGTGCGCGTCTGCATGAAAATCCACGATTTGCGGAGGTGTGTTCGCAATGCGGTAGCCGTGATCTCTCGACACCGCAACCAAGAGTTTCTGTCTGGTGGAAAGTCGGCGCTTTTCTCGTGAAGGTTCTGCTTGGAGCACTCCTCGTTTGCGCATCCCTCGCTCTTCTTGTTGCCTTGCTCTCGACATCGGAGGTGCAGAACGGACTGATCGCTATTGGATTGGTCCTCGTAGCACTCTGGACTCTCTGGAGCATGCTCCCTGATTGGTTCAAGAAAACAATCCATTGGGCACTGAAGCGAAAGGAACACCGCGATGGACGGTAGCGGAGGAGAGCACAGAAATAGGACGGTCAATATGACACAGGTCAAGTTTGCGGAAAACAGAGAAACGCAGCAATCGCAAGGAGATTTGACCGACTCGCCTCGGGCATAGCTGCCCGTAGCAAAACCCGTAGCGGAGAAGCACGCGGCAGATGCCTTAGGCGAGGTGCTCACCATCCATGAGGTCGCTCACCTCCTCGGTTGTTCCGCGTGGACCGTGCGGCAGCGCTACCTCGCGCGCGGGCTCCCCTACT
>Ga0210398_10002405_pt1 | contig 18323 bp, 16 predicted proteins | sample IncBWC4OmetaG_FD_161047 | JGI IMG/M metagenome (GOLD analysis project Ga0210398, IMG submission 161047) | Forest soil microbial communities from Barre Woods Harvard Forest LTER site, Petersham, Massachusetts, United States - Inc-BW-C-4-O | ecosystem: Environmental > Terrestrial > Soil >... | reverse complement strand
ACCCATTCCGCCAGCCATTCGAGGCAGCGCGGCAAATTACAAAATGTAGCGGCATTGACAATGAAGAAATTCGGAAAGCCCGCGGTCTGGATGCCGAGGTAGGAGCGCGGCCCGTCCGCGAATTTCTCCATGAGTGACCGGCCGCCCGTGCCGCGAATGTCGATGCGGGTCAGCGGCCCCGTCACCGCATCGAAACCGGTGGCGTAAATAATTACTTCGAGTTCATATTCGGCGTCGCGCGTCTTTACGCCGGTGGGAGTGATGCGCTCGATGGGCGATTCGCGAACATCGACGAGGCGCACGTTGGGCTGGTTGTAAACCTCGTAGTAACCGCTCTCGAGAGGGATGCGCTTGCCGCCGAATGGATGGTCCTTGGGGGCGAGCTTTTCCGCGACGGCGGGATCCTTTACGCGCGCGCGAATCTTGTTGCGCACGAACTCGGCGTAGATTTCGTTGGCTTCGGGATTGGTCATGACATCGCGGAAGTTGCCGAGCCATTTGGCGAAACCGCGCTGCGCCCATAGCTGTTCGAAATGCGCGAGACGCTCCTCCGGGGTCACCTCGAAAATCGATCGGGGGTCGAAGTCGTGCACGAACGCGCCGGTGGATTCGCGCGTCTTGCGAAAGATTTCCGGATAGCTCGCCTTGATGCGTTTTTGCTCGTCCGCGTCGATGAGTCCGTTGCGCAGCGGCGCGCAGTAATTCGGGGTGCGCTGAAAGACCGTCAGATGGCCGACTTCCTTAGCGATTTCCGTGATGAGCTGGACGCCGGTGGCGCCGGTCCCAATCACGCCGACGCGCTTGCCGGCGAAGTTCGGTTTCTCATGCGGCCAGCGCGCAGTGTGAAACGACTCGCCCTTGAAGCTGTCGATGCCCGCGAAGTCGGGGACATAGTGCGCCGAAAGAATGCCGACGGCCGCGATGAGAAATCGCGCGCGCGCACCGTCACCGTTGCTCAGGCGAACCTCCCACTGGTTCGACGCCTCATCGAAAGTCGCCGAGTCGACGCGGGTGTTGAGCTGGATGTCGCGGCGCAGGTCGAATTTGTCGGCAACGAAATTCAGATAGCGCTCGGTCTCGGGCTGCGCGGAAAAATGCTCCTTCCAATCCCACTCCTGCAGGAGTTCCTCGGAAAACGAATAGCCGTAGCTGTAGCTCTCGGAATCGAAGCGCGCGCCGGGGTAGCGATTCCAGTACCAGGTGCCGCCCACGCCGCCGCCATCCTCATAGACGCGTACCGAGAGCCCGGCCTGGCGCAAGCGGTAGAGTTGATACAGCCCCGAAACGCCGGCTCCTATGATGATAGCGTCGAACTGATCCATGCCCGATTCCTATGCCGCCGCGCGCCGGCGAAATTGCGGCAGCACTTCGCTGATCAGCGCCTGTTGCGAGGCCGCCCACGCCTCATGCTCTTCGGAAAAATCGAAGGTCAGCACCAGCATGGTGCCGAAGCCGCCCGAGGAGCCATACATATCGGCGAGCTTTTGCGTGACCGTGCGCGGGGACCCAACCAGCCAGTTGTGTTCGACGAGATACTCCGGGGTCACATCGGAATCCGCGACCTTTGGATCATGCTTAAACAGCGAGAGTAACCCGAAGTCGCCGAACAGCGGCAGCAGGTACTCGCGATACGCGCGCGCGAGCATCCCCTTGAGCGCGAGCTTCTTTGCTTCGGCATCCGTCTCCGCGAGGTAAACCTCGCGCACCACGCGCCAGTCATTTCGATTCGGAACGCGGCCGGTTTTCGCCGCACCGCGCTCGACCGACGCCCAGTGCTCGGCCAGGTACGCACTCGAGAGATTGAGGCTCATCGGCATGAAGCCGCGCTCGCCCGCGATTTCGAGCGTGTCGGATTTCGGCGTGAGTCCCGCGATGCCGATGGGCGGATACGGCTTCTGATATGGCTTGATGTGGAATTTGAGGGTCTTGAGCATCGTGTCGATGCGATTGACGGTCCAGTATTCGCCCTTGTACTCGAAGGGCGCGTCGGACTCCCACAGCTTGAGAATGATGTCGAGCGCCTCGCGCGTCATCTTGCGATTTTGACCGCCGGTGCCATCGACATTGAACAACCGCCAGTCACTCGGCAGACCGCTGGCGCCGACGCCGAACATGAAGCGGCCTTTCGCGATGTGATCGAGATACGCCACGCGGCACGCGAGTTCGGCCGGATGATGATAGGGCAGCAGATGCGCGCCCGGCGCGAGCTTCATCTGAGTCGTTCGCAGCAGGCCCTGCGCGATGAGCAGGTCGGGCGCGGGATTCGGCTCCCACGGCGAACAGAAATGCTCACCGATCCAGGCCTCCGAGAAGCCGGCGCGATCGCATAGTTCGAGATGCTTCAGGTCCCATTCGAAGCCCTCGCGGAAACCGCGTTCCGGCGGATGCGACGGCATCATGAAGATTCCCATGTCCATTTTATTTTCCCTCGACTCCGCTGCGCGCCCCGCTTCAGGTCTCTTTCGCGTGCGCTCTCATGGCGTGATTACCGGCTCGGCGGTGGCCAGCTTTGGCAACACCTGATCAGTAAATGAAAGAAAGGTCTGATGGCTGAGCGGCGCGACGATGATGTAGTCCATACCCATCTCGTCGCGGAGTTCCGCGATTTTGTCCACGACGCGATCGGCGCTGCCATGAATCACCATGAAATCGATGTAGCGCTGGATCATGTTGTCGCTGTCGCCGCGCTCGCCCTTCGGATTTACGTAGGTGCGAAGCATCCAGCGCGCACCCTCGCGCGCCATCGCCACCGCCTCGGAATCGGTCGGCGCAATCGCGACCAGCCGCACGGTGGGGATCACACGCCCCTCGACCCGATGACCGTGTTGCGCGAGCAGCGCGCGATAGGTTTTCATCCGCTCGCCGAGTTCGGAGGACGGCGAATGCGGGTCGAGCATGATCGAGTAGCCCTGCTTGGCGGCCCACTCGATCGCAGTAGGCGAATACGCGGCCACCCACATTGGAGGATGCGGCTGTTGCAGCGGTTTGGGCAACACCTCGACGTTCTCGCAGGAGAAATACTTGCCTTGATAGGTGATGCGCTGGTTGCGCCACGCGCTCATCACGACGTCGACCGACTCCTGAAAGCGCGGATAGCTTTCTTCCGGCGTCATGCCGAAAGTTTTGAACTCGCGCGGATCGAAGCCGCGTCCCGCGCCCCAGTAAACGCGCCCGCCCGAGAGAATATCGAGCAGCGCGATCTCCTCGGCCAGGCGCAGCGGATGGTAGAAGGCGGCGAGCGTAACCCCGGTGGCGATGTGCAACCTTTTAGTGCGCGCCGCCGCGTAGGCGCCGATCACCGGAATCGAGGGACACACGCTGTAGTCGTTGAAGTGATGCTCGGTCAACCACACCGCGTCGTAGCCGCCGCGATCCATGATTTCGATGCGCTGCAGCGCGCGTTCATAGACGGTGGGCATCGCCACGCGCCGGTCGGGCCAACTGAAAAATTGCAGGATTCCGAACTTCATGCTTACACCGAATGAGTTTTCAGCGTCGCGTTGCCGGTTGCGGTCGTCCTCAAGGTCTCGTGGCTCAACATTTCATGGCGTGGCTCAATGGCAAAGCGGCGCGAGAAGGTTCTCGCGCCGCCTCGCGTAGTGGCTTCGTCGAGCGAAGGTGGCACCGGCAGCACCCAGAAAAATGGCTTCGGCCAAATGCCGTGACGCCCGCAGCACCCTCACCCGATTTGCAACACGCAAGGCGTGCCGCAAATCGACCTCTCCCGGCGTGCGGCCTCGCAAGCTCGCCCGCGGGAGAGGGGGATGCGCTCTTTATGCCGCTTCGGCTTGCGCGCCGTTGAGCTTCTTCAGTTCCGGCATAACCTCTTTCGCAAACAGCGTGAGACTCTTCTCCGCATCTTCCCACGGCATGCCCGCGTAGCTGAACACGCCGGTGAAATGATTCGCGTTCACCTTCTTGCGGATCTCATCGATCTTGTTGAAGCACATCTCGGGCGTGCCCCACACCTGCAGGTTGAGGAAGTACTCGATCGACGCGTCTTTGCTTCCGGGGCCGGCCAGATTCTTCGCCATCGTCTCGTAGTACTCGTAGCCCTTGGCCTTGCCGAAATGATCCGCCGCCATCTCATAGTGGCGCAGCGCGGTCTGCCAGTAGCCGCCGATGTACTTCACCGCCATCTCACGGGCGCGATCGACGTTCTTGTCGCAAAACGTCCATCCGGCCGCGATGGTCGGGAGCGGCTCGCCACCGTTGACCTGCTTGTAGATCTGCCGGTACTCGCTCAGTTCCTGCGCGACCGCTTCCCAGGGCTTTTGCGGGATGATCAAAATACCGATGCCGAGCTTCGCCATGATGCGCGAGGACTCGGGCGACACCGCCGCGGCATAGGTACGGCCCTTGAATGATTTGAACGGCTTGGGACGGATGTCGACGCGCGGCTGCTTCAAATATTTGCCGTCATACTGGCAGTAGCCTTTTTCGAGGCCCTCGATGATCATTTCGGCGTATTCGATAAAGCGCTCGCGCGACTCGCCCATGTTGATGCGGAAGCCATCGTATTCGATGCGCGCCAGCCCGCGCCCGAAGCCGAGCAGCATGCGACCGTTGGACTGATGATCGATCACCGAAACCTGTTCGGCGACGCGAATCGGATCGTGCCACGGCAACACGACGACCATCGATCCGAGCTCGATGGTTTTGGTGCGTCCGGCGTAATACGAGAGGAACTGCAGCACGTCGGGACACATCGTGTAATCGTCGAAATGATGCTCAACGCTCCAGATCGAATCGAAGCCGAGCGGTTCGTACATGTCGCCGATTTTGAGGTCATGCTGATAGACCTCGCGGTCCGACATCTGGTTAAGAGGGTTCTGGAAAATTACTGCGCCGCCTACTTTCAATGTTTTCTCTCCTTGCTCGAGCTTTTCTAAAATTGTTTCTCTGCACCCTTTCCCCTCCGGGGGAAGGCGTTATGGGTTAGGTTTATCTGGCAGCCGCGGTCGCCTCGGCGGGCGCTTCCGCCGTTATCGGCCTGGGATTCAACGCCTGCAGCGCGGGCATAACTTCTTTGGCAAACAAGCGCATGCTCTTTTCCGCCTTGTCGATCGGCATCGCGCCATATTTGAAGATGAACATGATCTCGTCGGTGCCGAAGGTGTTGGCGAGTTCGGTCGCGCGCTTGATGGTCTGCTCCGGCGTGCCCCACGGATGGCTCTTGTAGAAGCCGCGGGTGAACAGCGAGGGATCCTGGCGCAGCACGTCCGATTGCGCGCCATACTGCTCGTAGCCCTTGATGCTTTTGAGATGGGTGCCGAGCAACTCGTAGTGGCGCAGCGCGGAATCGCCGTACTCCTCCATATGGCGCGCGCCCTTCTCCGCCTCACTGGCAGTTTCGGCCACGTAGGTCCAGAGCGCGAGCTTGGTATTGCTCGGCGCATAGCCGGCATCGCGGCGGATAGCGGCATAGCGGCGCATTCCCGCCAGCGATACGTCGAGGCTGGTGGTCGGGATGGTGAGCGGTTTGACGTCATTCTTGGCGATGATCTGGACCGTCTCGGCGGTGCCGCCGGCGCACCAGAAATTGGCGCTCAGATCCTTCTCCGGTTGCGGGCGCAAGCGGAGTCCGTGGATCTGGTAAAACTCACCGTCAAAGTCGCATTTGCCGGTCGCGAGGAGTTGCTTGAGCACCTGCAGCGACTCATCGAAGCGGCCGCGCGCCTCGTTCTGATCGATGCCGAGGCCCGCATACTCACGACGTCCCAACCCGCGTCCAACGCCAAGGACAACGTTGCGCTTCGGTCCCAGGAACGCATCGAGCATGTTGACGTCTTCCGCGACGCGCACCGGATTGTGCCACGGCAGCACCACCACCATGGTGCCGAGGTCGACGCGCTTGGTGATGCCGGCAACATAGGTGAGGTACTGCAGCGGATTGGTCACCATCGTGTAGGGGGTGAAGTGATGCTCGATGGTCCAGACCGCGTCGAAGCCGGTCTCGTCGGCAATCCGCGCGAGGTTGAGTTCCTGGTTGAAAATCTCGCGGTCCGAAAGCGCCGGACGCGCCGCTACCGGCTGGCCTTTCTCTTCCGCTTCGTAGCGATCCCAGTCGGCGTAATTCTGATTGAAGATGCATGCCCCGATTCGCATATAGTTTCTCCCTCGCGATTGCTTGATTCAGTTATCGGTGCCGGTGCGGGAGTCCATCAGCTCGCCGGCGCCGGATTTTCCCACAGGTTCTCCCAAGGTGTCGCGCACCAGGGTAAGCAGGAAGTGCTCGATTTTTTCGCTCGGCATCCGCGCCACTTTCATCTGTGCGACCACGTAACCGGTGGCTGCGATGACGCGTGCGCTGTCCTCGGCATTTTCCTGCGCGTCGCCATCGTGATCGCGTCCGGTTTCGCGGCGCCACCGCCGGATCGTCCGCGCGATGATGTGCAGATTCTTCTCATGAAATTGCAGATAGAGCGGCCACACTTCCTCGCGCAACGCCGTGCTCCATTCGAGCATCACCCGCGCATAGTCAGGATGGGTGACCATCGCGTCGCCGAAGACGCGACCGTGCTCGAGGACGATTTCCGGTGCCGGGCGATCGGCTTTGTGAATGCGCGCGGTCATCTCGAGGAAGAAACGCGCAACCTCCTCGAGGACCTCGCGCACCAATCGCTCGCGCGTCGGGAAATAGACGAACACCGTGGGGATAGAAACCTTGGCCTCGCGCGCAATCTCGGAATGGCGCGCGGCACCCAGGCCTCGGCGCGCGAAAACGCGGATGGCGCATTCGAGAAGCAAGGCCTGGCGCTCGGACCGCTCCAGGGGACGGGCCCGGCGCCGCTTGGCATTCACCTTCGGCATCGAGCCTTCACAGCTACTAAATGATTGAGCACGCTGTCAATCTTCATTGACAATATTGTCAATTCGACCGGTCATGCCAACCGGCGCGAGCGCGACGTGCTATACTGTATCTGCCAGCCGAGGGCGGGCATTGGGAGCGAGGTTATTTGCAAAATTGCAAAAACAAACCCACTGCGAACATCGTGAGAAGGCGCCGAGAGCTTGGGCGAGAGACCTCCGACGCCCGGATGCCAACTGCAAAAACAAACCCACTACGAAGGATCGAGCGCGGCATGAATTGACCAAACGAAGCCAAATGATCGAGGAAAACCGCGGCTCTCGACGAACCTCGGCATCGAGGGATCGCAGTTGCGCGTCCAGGCACTTCCACCGAGCGGCACCTTGGCCGCAAATGGAAGAGCGACCAGCGCGGCATCCGGATTCCCTCTGCGAGGGTTAAGGCGCGGGGCGAGGGCGTAAAAACAAACCCACTTTACTCGCAAGATGCTGGTCTTTTCCAAAAAAATAGCGAGCACTGCGAAACGAGCTCGCAACGTTACCGACTGGATGTCGATAGCTAGTTCACGCGATGGCGGCCGCTTGTGTTAGACCCTCATCGTGCGCATGCTCATCCCCCTTCGTCAGTGCCGCGACATAGTCCTTCCCGAACCGAAGCTGGTCGTGCAGATGGCTATAGAAGAACTGGCCGCCGCGCCCCACCAGATCGAGGTTCGATATCGCGCCGAGGCCCTCGATGATTTGCGCCACCCGCTTCGCATAGTTGAGCGAATACACCGGGTACGCATTGGGCAGGAAGTGATGGCGCCACTCCAGCACCTTTGCGGCGCTGATGATCCCGATACTGTCCAGCTCGGCAATCACGCGCGTGGCGAGGTCCTCGGTCGTGGCCGCATAGATTGAATCATCGGTGAAGCAGGGCACCTCGACCACCAGCGAGGTCTCGTGCGCCGGCGCCATCCGCGGCGAGCGATTCCGAGGCTCATACATCCGCGTGACGCACATCTTTGGATCGGGAATGTAGATCGATGCATTATCCGACACTTGTGTTTGCGCGAGGCGCAGGAAGAACAACCTGATGTGGCGGAAGCGCAATCCTGCGACAGCCTCGCGGACCTCATCAGCGACCGCATCGCCGAGGAACTTCACCGTCATGGTGAGCGGTAGCGTCGAGACGATGCGCGAGCCGGGATCGGCATGATGGTGATTATCGAAGTGGATACGCCGGATGCGATTGCGGTCGCATTCGAGGCGCACGATATCGTGCCCGGTGCGCACCGACTCGCGCGGCAGAGTGGCTTCGAGCGTCTCGACGATGTGGCCGTATCCTGCGCGCGGGTAGAGAAAGCTGCCGTCGATGTGACTGGTCTTCTTTTTCGGGAACAGCACCTCCAGGAAAAGCGAGGTCAGCGTCATTCCCTGGAGGCGTCGCGTCGCGACGTCGGGCGAGAGCTGATCGGCGGGCAAGCCCCAAAGCTTTTCCGAATAGTTCAGGAGCAATCGCCGCGCGAGAGTCTCGCCGAACTGGCTGACCGCAAAATCTGCGAACGAGACGGGTGGGGTGCTGCGACGGCGGGATCGGATCAGCTCGACCCCGATGCGGCCCGTTTCCCGGAGGTTGAAGCCCGAGAAGAGTACATTCAGCGGGGTCGGCGGAAAATCGATGAAGCGGCCGCGATCGTAGATTTTGCTCGGCGCGTTGACGGCAACCAACTCATCACCGAGCAGCGCGCGAATGTCGCTGGTGATGTCGGCGTCGCGGTCATGGAAACGATGCGCTCCGCAGTCATATGAATGCGCACCGTGCTTCAAGGTGCGGCATAGTCCGCCCAGCCGCGCGGACTTCTCATATAGGAGGAACGGAACGCCCGCCCGATGGGCATAGAAAGCGGTCGCGAGACCGGCCGGTCCGCCCCCCAGAATGGTTACAGCTTGCAATTTGCCCCCGTGCTTATGGACGCCCACCTTATTAGCATAACCGCGAACTTAAGCGCCAAGGCACGATGCAACATCATTTAGCGACGCCGTCCGCGCGCGAGCTGGAATCGCCGGCATCAGCGCATCGCGTGACGATGGTCCTGGATGGTATCGAGGTAGGCCACGATTTTTCGGATCACTGCGCCGATGCTGACTTCGCCCTGCTCCCCCTCGCCCATCGCGTACAGCTTCTCGCCCCAAACCGGCATGCCGCGAGTTCCGTGCGCCCGCACCGCATCGCGCCCATCGATCAGGTCGGCCAACTTCGCGGCGGGAAGCGGCAAGCCATACTTATCCGCCAGCAAGCGCAGATTGGCCGGCGGCTTGACGAGGCTTTTCGCAACCGGGCCGTCGCCGACGCCAGTAGTGCCATGACAGGAGGCGCAGTAACGGGCGAAGTATTTCTGCCCTTGGAGAGCATCGTTACCCTCGGCCAGTGCCGAGGTCGCAAATGAGATTATCGCCACGACCAGGAAAATTGCCCTGATATTTTTTCGGTTCATTATTTATCCGTGAGTTAGCCGGCACTTTAGGAGCGCCGATTCGAGCGCCCAAGCATGAAACGCTGAAGTTTACTTCTGCTGAATTCCTTCAATGTAGTCCACCAGCGCGGCGATTCGGGCCTTCACCTTCGCTTCGGATTCGGCGCTGAACTCGCGACCCTCGAGCTGAAAGGTCAATCCCCATAACGGCATGTCGGTGTCGGGGTCGTAGTGATTGGGCAGGCGCTTGCGGCCGTCGATGATGTCGGACACTTCCTGGCGCGGAAACTGACCGCCATGTTCCTTGCTCAGCAGGGTCAAATCCGCCGGCGCGATTCCGGGAATCACCTGGGTAGCAGGACCGTTGCCTTTGCCGTCGACGCCATGACAGTCGGCGCAATGCAGCACGAAATCTTTTCGTGCCGATGAGGGGGGAGCGCTTTGCGCGGACGCGGCTCCGAGCAACCCGCAGACAACGACGGCCACCAGAGCCGCGCACGCGCCGCGCCGTGTCGGGTCGCGCCGCAAGGTGAGTAGTCGAGCAATCGTCATGCGACAGTCAAATCATGCCGCACGCCGGCTTGGCAACCCGACGCCTCGCACGCGCGATGACGGCTCCCTATGCCGAGCGGATGATCGATACGCGCAGGGGGAAATGATATGGTCCGGCGACCGCAAAATAGTGAGGATTGGGCGCGGGTGACTGCTTTCAGAATTGTCCTGCTGGCCGGCCTGGTGTCGGTTCTCCTGGTGCGAGCCGCGCTGGCGGAACCAGCGGCGAAAGAGAACTACCTGCAGGATTGCGCCGAGTGCCACGGTGCCGACGGAAAGGGCGCGCAGCCGGAGAAGCGTGCGTTGCGGGGCTACATTTCGGTTGATTTGACTACCATCAGTAGGCGCAACGGCGGTGAGTTTCCGCGCCAAAAGGTCTACGATGCGATCGACGGCCACCACCGTATCGCAGCGCATTTTCAGGGCGACATGCCACGCTGGGGGTCGCGCTATGGCGCCGCCGCGGGCGATGCGGAAGCTGCGCAGCGCGCCCGCGAGCGCATTTCCGGTCTGGTGGACTTCATTGCGTCGATTCAGGAAAAGTGAGCCGGGCAGGGTGGGAAGCAAACGATGACAGCACAAGGACCAGCGACCCGGCAATCCCCCTTGGTGCCCGCAATCGTCGAGGCGATGATGCGGCCGGAGTTCTACCGCGAGCACCCGGCTAAGGTCGAGCTGATCCAGACCCACATTTCATATGTCTTCCTTGCCGGTGAATTCGTCTACAAGCTCAAGAAGGCGGTGCATTTCTCATTTCTCGATTGCACCACCCTCGAGCTGCGCCGCCATTTCTGCGCCGAGGAAATCCGCCTCAACCGCAGGCTCGCGCCCGACGTCTATCTCGGGATCTATCCCATCGTAAAACTTGGCGACGGCTACGCGCTCGGCGATCATGCGGCCGACTCTCACCAGGTAGTCGATTACGTCCTGAAGCTGCGCCGGCTCCCCACCGAGCGCACGCTCGATCACCTGTTGGCGAGCGGTGGCGCGGACCGCGCGATGATTCGCAGACTCGCGGCGGTGATCGTCGATTTTTATGGGGCGACTTCATCCGCACAGGGCGCGAAATATGGCGCGGCGTGTGAAGTGTGGCGGCTGGTCGTCGGTGAACTGCTCGATTTGGAGCACCTCATTGGTGCGACGCTGCAAGCGACGGATCTCGCCACCATCGAGAATTACTGCCGCGGTTTCATCGCCTCGCATTGGAAGCTGCTCAATGCGCGAGTGGCGACCGGCCGAGTTCGCGAAGGCCATGGTGACTTGCGCGCGGAACACATCTGCATCGAGGACGGGAAAATTTCGATTTTCGATTGCGTCGAGTTCAGCGAGCGCCTGCGCACTTGTGACCTTGCATCGGAAGTCGCTTTTCTGGCGATGGATCTCGATCGCCTCGGCGCGCCGGACCTCGCCGACGAGCTGGTCGGCGCAGTTGCGGAATCGACGCCGGACGATGGGCTTCCGCTGCTGATGCCGTTTTACAAATGCTATCGCGCCATCATTCGCGGTATGGTCGAAACGTTGCGCAGCCGCCAGGCCGCGGTTAAAGCAAGCGAGCGCCAGGAGGCGAGCGCTCTCGCGACCAGCTACTTCTCGCTCGCGCGCGGCTACGCGACGGCTTCGACGCCGGCGCTGGTGGTCGTAGCCGGGCTTTCCGGCAGCGGCAAGTCGACCCTCGCGCGAACGCTGCAACACCGCTTCGGGTTTGCGATTGTGAGCTCGGATCGCACCCGCAAGAAGCTGGCCTCGGTTCCGGTTGAGCGACACGCCGCCGATGCGTACAAGGCGGGCATCTATACCGACGCAAATACCGAATCGACCTACGCGGGAATGCACGCCGATGCGACGCATCTGCTCGGCGAAGGTACCGGCGTGATCCTGGATGGTACCTACCAGGACCCGGCGCATCGAAAAGCCGCGCTGGGCGTCGCCTCGCGGCTGAAGGTGAAAATCCTTTTCATCGAGTGCCGCGCCGAGGATGCGGAAATCCGCCGCCGCCTGATTGAACGCGAGAAGGTAGGCAATAACCCTTCCGATGCGACGGTCGCAGTCTACCTCCGCCAGCGCCAGGATTTCGTGACAATGGCGGAAATAACGCCATCGAGTCATCTGCTGGTGGACACCGGGCGGCCAATCGGTGAGATAATGAGTGAGGTCGGAACTGCCTTAGAGCGCCTAAGCGTTTAGATGTTAGCTGGGGCCGCGGATTTTATTTGCAAGCGGTTTACTCGCGGAGGCAAACCACGTATAAAGTTGGTGAAACCGCTCGGACGCATCCCTTCACCTAAGCGCCGGAATTTCTCCCCGCTTTTCTGTTCGCGAGCTTCCCAGCACTAAAGTAAGGAGGCCCCTAAGTGGCCAAAAAGTTGTATGTAGGCAATCTCGCCTACTCAGTCACCAATGAGGATCTAAAAGACCTCTTCTCACAGTCCGGCACCGTCGAGAGCGTCGCGGTTGTCTCCGACAAGTTCTCCGGCCAGTCCAAGGGCTTCGGCTTCGTCGAAATGGCGGATGCGGGCGAAGCTGCCGCGGCGATTCAGTCGCTTGACGGCACCGAGTTCAAGGGCCGCAACATCAAGGTTAACGAAGCCAAACCGCGCGAAGCGGGTGGCGGCGGCGGACCTCGTGGTGGTGGCGGCGGCGGACGCGGTGGAGATCGCGACCGCAGTGGCGGCGGCGGTCGTGGAAACCGCTGGTAGTCGACAGCGCTAAATAAAGGGCGGGCTGTACGGTTCGTCCTGAAACTTCACGGCGGGAAGCGGAACTCGGTCTCTTCCCGCCGTTGATTTTCCGTCATTCTGTGCTGCCAAATCTAAAAGGCGGCCAATCGACGCGGCGTCGGAGAGACTGGGCGGTGTCCTCGCCTCCCGCGGTTGCCAATCGAGGCGCATCTATACCGCCGCCACCGCGCACCACTACAATAGTGCGACTTCATGGCCATCGCAGCGTCCAGTTCCACTGATCCCGCATCGAACCGAGCGCCATTTCTAAGTACCCAGCTCGGTGAGGTGATATGCATCGCGGTCTCGGCGGCCTGCTACTTCCTCGCGATTCGCTTCATCGATCTATGGCCCATCGCCTTGCTGGCGCCGCTCCCGATGCTGGCGGCGACGTTCGCGGCGCCGTCGCGAAAGCGCGCCTGGCTGTGCGCCCTGGTGCCCCCCTTCATCGGCGAATTCGGATTGTGGAGCTCGGAGTCATTTTTTCTTTCTCTTCCACTGTTTGTGGCGGCTAGTGCCGCCTCCGCGCTGGCGATCGCGCTGCTGGCCTTGATCGCGCGCATGGCGGCTCGGCATTGGAACAATGCGGCCGCAGCGCTGGTTTTCCCCATCTTCTCGGCGGCCTTGAGCTTCATTTTTTCCCTCGCTCTATACGACGGCACCTGGGCCAATCCTGCCTACCGAATGGATGGTTTCACGGCGCTGCTGCAAATCGCATCGACCACAGGGTTGTGGGGGATCGTTTTCGCGATGAATCTGCCCGCTTCCGCGATCGCGTTTGCATGGTACCGCAGCGAAAGCGGAAAGCCCTGGCGTGAGGCCACCGGCGCCGCTCTCGCGCTATTCGGACTGGTGCTGCTGTCCGGCGTCACCCGGCTCGCGATGTCGAAAGATAAGCCTACGGTGCGGGTGGCGATGATCGCGAGCGACCATGAAATGAAGTATTCGCGCACCACCGATGAGGGTAACGCCGCCGAGCTCCTGACCTTCTATGCGAACCTGATTCCGAAGGCGGCCGCGCAAGGGGCGCAGGTGGTAGTGCTTCCGGAAAAGATTGTCGGGGTGACCGCCAACGATCGTTCACCGCTCGTTAGAATACTCTCGGACGCGGCGAGTTCTTCGAAGGTGTGGCTGGTCGCGGGTGTGAACGAAATAGGCCAGACCCCGAAAATCAATGGCGCCTGGGTCTTCATGCCCAATGGTGCGCTGGCCGGGGACTACCATAAGCACTACTTCGTGCGTGGATTTGAAGACGGCTACCGATCCGGCGATCGCACCTACGTGATTGGCGCGCGGTGGGGCATGATGGGAGTCGCTATCTGTAAGGACCTCGACTATCCGTGGTTCATCACCAGCTACGGCGCCAGGGACGTAACCCTGATGCTGGTTCCCGCGTGGGATTGGGAGGGCCCCAACGCCGTCATGCACGAACGGATGTCGGTGGTGCGCGGCGTCGAAAACGGGTTTGCGATGGCGCGTTCAGCGAAGACCGGATACGTCACCGCGCATGACGCTTACGGCCGTACGCTGGCCTCGAGTTCTACCTTCGACGCCGACCCCGCGATGGTCATCGCGGATGTGCCCTTAGGTCCGGGACCAACGTTTTATAGCGAGTATGGTGACTGGTTCGGCTGGGTTTGCGTCATCGGCTCGCTGGTGATCCTGATGATGGTCTTCATTCTCACCCCGCGCTCCTCCCGATCGCGCTGAAACTGCTCTGGCAGTTTTGGCACTTCGCCGGCCGCTGACGCTTCCATGCTGATTCCGCGGTCCAGATGGCTTGCGCCGATCACATGAAGCATTGTACGAAACTAGAACGGGCGCGGACTTTCCGTGCCCCCATCCACAGGAGCATTCAAAAATGGCCGAACAATACACCATGACCATCAACGGCAAGCCGGTGAAAGGGTCGAAGACGGTGGGCGTGATCAATCCCGCCACCGGTAAAGTCTTCGCCCAGGTTCCGGATTGCAGCAAAGCCGAACTCGACCAGGCCTTCGACGCCGCCCAGAAAGCGTACCCAGCCTGGAGTCGCGATATCGAGGTGCGCCGCAAGGTGCTGCAGGAATGTGCCGCCGCGCTGCAGTCCAACCCCGAGGGCCTCGCCAAGACTCTCACCATGGAGCAAGGCAAGCCGCTCGCCAAGGCCGCCGAAGAGCTCATGGGTACCGCGATGTGGTGCTCTTACACCGCCAGCCTGCAGATGCCTAACGAAGTCATCTCGGACACCGCGAATGGCCGCATCGAGATTCGCCGCAAGCCGGTCGGCGTGGTCGCTGCGATAACTCCCTGGAACTATCCCCTGATGCTCGCGATGTGGAAACTGGCGCCCGCGCTGCTGGCCGGCAACACGGTGGTGCTGAAGCCTTCGCCCTACACTCCGATCACGTCGCTGATGCTCGGCGAGATTTTGCGCGACATCATTCCTCCCGGCGTCTTCAATGTCGTCTCCGGTGGCGATGAGCTCGGCGCGATGATGACCAGCCATCCGGTGCCGCGGAAACTTTCCTTCACTGGCTCGGTCGAAACCGGCAAGCATGTCGCGGCAGCGGCCGCGCCCGATCTGAAGCGCTTCACCCTGGAGCTCGGCGGCAACGATGCGGCGATCATCATGCCGGACGTCGATCCGAAAGCGGTCGCACAGAAAATTTTCTGGGGCGCCTTCGAGAACAACGGACAGATTTGCAGCGCCATCAAGCGCGTGTACGTCCCCGAGGACAAGTACAACGCGATGCTCGATCAGCTCAGCGACATCGCCAAGACGGTGAAGGTTGGTGACGGGTTGGTTGAGGGCAACCAGATCGGACCCCTGAATAACAAGCCGCAGTTCGAGCGCGTGACCGAGCTGGTTGAAGATGCGAAGAAGCATGGCGCGAAGATCATGACCGGCGGCGCGCGGCTCGGCAGCGAAGGATATTTCTATCAGCCGACCATCGTCGGGAACATTTCCGATGGCGTGCGCCTGGTGGACGAGGAGCAGTTCGGCCCCGCGCTTCCGATCATCGCTTATAAGGATGTCGATGATGCGGTGCGGCGCGCCAACTCGACCAAGTACGGCCTCAGCGGCTCGGTGTGGTCGAACGACATGAACAAGGCCGCCGAGGTCGCGGCGCAGCTCGAGACCGGATCGGCATGGGTCAATCAACATCTGGCGATCGCGCCCAACCTTCCGTTCGGCGGCGCGAAGTGGTCGGGAATCGGCGTGGAAAATGGGCCATGGGGTCTGCTCGGGTTTACCGAAATCCAGGTCGTAAATTCCGTCAAAATGTAGATAGCAGGGAGGGCGTCCATCATGGGCGCCCTCCCCATTTCATCGAGGACAGAGATGGCGCGGACAAAGATTGCCACCTTCGCCGCCGGATGCTTCTGGGGACCGGAGGCGAGGTTCCGAAGAATCAAAGGCGTAGTCGACGCCGCCGTAGGATACATGGGCGGCCAGGTCAAAAATCCCACCTACCAGATGGTCTGTACCGATGAGACCGGACACGCGGAAGTGGTGCAGGTTACCTACGATCCATCGGTGATCTCGTACGAGCAACTGCTGGAGGCATTCTGGCAGATGCACGACCCGACTACGCCGGATCGGCAGGGCTTCGATTTCGGAAGCCAGTATCGATCGGCGATTTTTTATCACGACGAAAATCAGCATGAAGCGGCGGAAGCATCGAAGAAGCGCCTGGATGAGTCAGGCCAGCTCAGCGACCCCATCGTGACCGAAATCACCGCCGCGGGACCGTTCTATCGCGCCGAGGAATATCATCAACGATATCTCGAGAAGACTGGCCAGGAAGATCATTGTTAAAGTTTCGCGGTCATCCTTCGATGCGGCATCAAATAACTTGATCTAACTCGCGATGCGGCGTACCTGAATCGTACCTGACCGTTGGACGTTTTCAGGAGTTCTCCGATGCGGCGATTCGGAATGCCGGCGATCTTCCGGTTGGTCTTCGCCCTGCTCATTGTCCTCATCCAGCTCCTCATCTTGCAGCGGCAATCGTTCGCGCAAGCAAGCCCCGATACGAACATCCTGCAGATGCCTCAAGTGGCAAAGTTTGCTCCGTCGCCTGCCACGATAGTAACGCCGCCGCCGCCAACGGCGCCCCCCGGAGTGATTCAAATCCCGGTCACCGTCATCGACGCGGCCGGACGATGCGTGAACTCCTTAAGCGCGCGCGATTTTGCTCTCAATGTCGATGGTGACGAGAGCCCCATCGCGTGGTTCCGTCCCAATCGCGCGACCAGCGCGGCACTCGGCGTGCTGGTCGATATATCGCAAGGGATGGAGTTCAAGTCGTTCTCGGGCAGAACCTTTTCGCCGTTGCCGTTGGTGCAGGCCGCCATCAAAAGGGTGGTCGACAAACTCGACGCGCACGACAATGTGTTCCTCGCCACCTTCGCGCGCCGCTTTCACATGCTCGATGACTTCACCAGCGATCATCGCGATGTCGAGCAGCGCCTCCCGTTGCTGCGGGTAACTGACCAGCTCGATGATTTCGACGCCAGCGGCATCTACGAGAGCGTCCTCAAGGGCATCACCGTCCTGTCACATGCACCGCGGACCTGCGATCGCCGGGCGTTGCTGGTGTTCACCAATGCCTATTGCGATACCAGCACTCATGGCGCCGACGACGTGATTGCGAAAGCTCAATTTGCCGGTGTCACGATCTCCAACGTTATCGTGCCGACCTTCTTCCATCGGACCGACAGGTTTTCCATAAGTAATGAGATGGAGCGCATCGCCGCTGAAACCGGCGGGCTGACCTTCGTCGTCGGCGAGGATGGCGATAAAGATTTTTTGGGTTCTGCTACCGGCGAAATCGTCTCCGAATTGGACAACCAGTACGTGCTCGGCTTTGCTGTTTCGCCATGGGGGCCGACCGCGCTTCCGGTCGAACTGATGCTTCCGCACTATCCGGGCCTGCGTGTGCGCGCGCCGCATGTGGTGCGATTCAGGACCGATGATTTGCTGCGTCAGGTCGCCGCGCCGCCGGCGCAAACGCTTCCCGAGTAAGCGCCGTCCTCAGTGTGCGTTCACCGGATAGCGGAACAATGGCATGAAATCGGTCACGCCGGGATCGAGGCCGAACTGCTTGAGCAAGGTAGTGATCTGCCCGCGATGGTGGGTTTGATGATTGAAGAAATGGGTGACCGCGACCCACAGTGGCACGTCCCAGTCGCCGCCATCTGACATCGCATGATAGCGCATCGTGCTGGCCAGCCATTCGGCGCTGATTTTCTCCGTCCATTCTTCGATCATTTTGTCGGTGGCCGTCCGCTCGCGACGCAGCGTTTCGAAATCGGAATACAACTCCTGGTCGAGTGTCTTGATCGCGATGGGCTTGCGATCCGCATCGTAGGATACGGTTTGGCCGGGACCGATGAAGCGGCCGAGTTGCACACGATCGGTCAGCAGCAGATGCGACAAGGTGCCATGGATGGAGCCGAAGAATGCCCCGACCTCGCGCTTGCGTTCTTCATCGGAAAGCTGTGCGGCCGAATTGTAGAGATTCCCGTTCATCCATGAGTTGTAGCGCGCGAAGGCCTGGTACTGGGTCGCGAGGTCCATTATTCGTAATGCTCCGTTCCTTTGGCGGCTGCTCTCCGCGAAACGCTAGCACGCGGCTTCCAGCCAGGCATTAAACGATTGGCGCCAGGCCCTCGCGCACCGCGACCGAAAGAAGTGTCATCAGCACGGTGACCACCAGCGCGAACTCCATGCTGGAACGGGCCGCCGCATCCGCCATCGCGCGGCCCATGATCCAGGGAACGAAAACTCCGCCGAGGG
>Ga0210398_10002404_pt1 | contig 18327 bp, 18 predicted proteins | sample IncBWC4OmetaG_FD_161047 | JGI IMG/M metagenome (GOLD analysis project Ga0210398, IMG submission 161047) | Forest soil microbial communities from Barre Woods Harvard Forest LTER site, Petersham, Massachusetts, United States - Inc-BW-C-4-O | ecosystem: Environmental > Terrestrial > Soil >... | reverse complement strand
AACGTGCTCTTCTTTCCGAGCGAAGTCGAGTAAAATGTCCGCTACCGGACATTATGCTTGTCGGCACGGCGAAAAGGGCGCAGCGTTGCTATATGTCCGATAGCCTACGGAAGGCTGCGATGGGCAATTTTGTCACCCGAGAGAATATCAAGCGATATCGTAGGCTTGCCGCTGAATCGATGGATTCTGCCGAGCGATCAAAAATTGCGAGATTGTTGGCCGGCAAAGAGGCCAAGTTCAAGCTGAAAGCAAGCGGCCGAGAAGCCGTTCCCGAAAGACGATGACCCGCCGACGGGCCAACTCAGAACAGGTCGAACATGACGGAGAGAGGCAGCGCAGTGGCAGCTAGGCGCAAGGCTGCGCACCCACCCGTCAACCGGTTGCTCGGTTTGCTGCCGCCCAAGGATTACGCGCGGCTGCGCCCGCATCTTCACCGTATGCCGCTGGGGTACCGGCAGTCGCTCTACCGCGCTCACAAGTCGATCGAATTTGTCTATTTCATCGAGACCGGCGTCGGCTCGCTAGTGAACACCATGGCGAACGGTCAAGCCTCCGAGGTCGGAACGATCGGCAACGAGGGCGTGGTGGGCCTGCCGATCGTGTTCGGCGACGACAGGGCGCCCACCAGCGTTTACATCCAGGTTCCGGGTGTCGGCCTGAGAATGAAGGCCGCGCTATTCAAAAAAGAATTGGCGCGCAGCGCTTCGATGCGAATTGTCATGCTGCATTATGCCCACGCCTTCTTCAACCAGGTCGCGCAGTCCGCCGCCTGCAATCAATTCCATTCCATCGAACAGCGCTGCTGCCGCTGGATGCTGATGACGCACGATCGCATGCAATCCGACGAGTTTCTGCTCACGCAGGAGTTTTTGGCCATGATGCTCGGCGTGCAGCGCACCGGCGTCACGGCCGCCGCCGGCGCCCTGCAACGGGCCGGCCTTATCCATTACAGACGCGGCAATGTCACCATCATCGATCGCCGCGGCCTGATCCGCCACTCGTGCGAATGCTACGGCGTTTCCAAGAAGGAATTCGATCGTCTGCTCGGCGGCCGGCCAATGCGCAGGGCCCGCGCCGATTGAGGCCATTACCGTTCGCCGGCCCGAACCGATCCGCGGCACGAACGTTGCATTGTCGTGAGCGCCGTCCTCCTTTTGTCCGGAGCGAAGGGGTTTTCGATGAAGATTCGCGCGGGTTACGAGATTTCCTATGACTGCCCGCAACCGACGCCAATGATCCTGACGCTGAGCGTTCATCCGTCGCGCTTTGCCGATCTGCTGACCCTCGATCGCATGCGGCTCGATCCGCCGATCGCCGCCAACACCTATCACGACAGCTTCGGTAATTTTTGCCATGTGATCCGCGCCCCTGCGGGCCGGCTGACCGTGTCCACGGACTTTTTAATAAAGGACAATGGCGAAGCAGACGCGACCGCCCCACTGGCGGAGCAGTCTGCACTGGAAGACCTGCCGGTGGAGGTCCTGATCTATCTGCTCGGCAGCCGCTACTGCGAGACCGATCGCTTGACGGATACGGCGTGGTCGCTTTTCGGGAAGGTTCGCAAGGGGTGGCCGCTGGTGCAGGCGATCTGCGATTATGTCCACGATCGCATTACCTTCGGCTATGCCCATGCTAGCCCGACCAAGACGGCGTTCGACGCCTATACGGAGAAACGGGGCGTGTGCCGCGACTTCGCTCACCTTGCGGTCACGCTGTGTCGGTGCATGAACGTACCCGCGCGTTATTGCACCGGCTATCTTGGCGACATCGGCGTGCCGCCGGACGATTCGCCGATGGACTTCAGTGCTTGGTTCGAAGCTTATCTCGGCGGTCGCTGGTACACGTTCGATGCCCGCCACAACAAACCGCGTATCGGCCGCATCTTGATGGCACGCGGGCGCGACGCCACCGACGTCGCCATCGTGACCTCGTTCGGCCCGTGCACGCTCGCAGGCTTCAAGGTAATCACCGACGAGGTCACTTCGGCCGCTCCCGCGAGCGTGGAGTCGCGAAAATGACGGCGCGTCCCGGCCTCGGCAGTTCAGAGCCTGCCAAGCAAAACCAAGATCAGCAGGATCACGATTATGAGACCGAGGCCGCCGCCACCGTAGTAGCCGGTCCCGTAGAACGGGCCGCCGCCGAATCCGCTAAAGCCGCCGAGTAGTATGATCACCAAAATGATGAGCAGGATGGTGCCGATCGACATGGCATTCTCTCCGCAGTTAGGTTGTGAAACTCACGTAGCCGAAGGCATTTGCTCCGATCGCGCCGCCAACGACATCGTTGGAGTGCTTGAATTGCGATCGGCTGTTCAATTCGAGTAAAACCAATCGAAAGAATATAGCCGTCCGGTATCAGACATAGTGTTGATCTGGCTCAATGCAACTGGCCTTATCCGCCCGCCTTATCAGCACGTCCGTCCAGTGCCACGCAACGTCAGGAGTTTGAATCATGCCGAGCCATATGCCGCCGGTGCCACCGGCCAGCCGCAACAAGAAAGGTCCGAAGCGCGACCCGCAAGGGGCGCAAGATGAGAAACTGGTGAAGCACGAACATCATCCCAACGCTGCCGAAGAGGGGCAGACGGCCAATATCAAGCAGAACACCACGAACAAGGGTTACTTCCGCGGCCGGCGAAACGGTTGATCGTTGCCAGGCCGGCAGCCGCCCGTGTGAGCAATATTGCTCACACACTAAAGGGCGGTCCGCTTTTCGACGAGGGAGCTATTTCTTGGACCGCGGTTTGCCGAAGGCAGCCGTGACTTCCTTCTTTTTGATGCGCGCCTTCGGGTTGCCGCGCTGCCCGAGATTCTGCTCTTCGGTGCCGTCACCCATCATGCCGGGATAAGCAACTTTGGCTCGCTTCTTGGTCTTGGTCCGGGATTTCTTCGCCATGGCAAATACTCCGCGCGATGCGTCCGATGGGTGGGTGGGAAATTAAGACGCCGTTCGACTGTCAGGATAGCTGAACCGTCAGCACGGTAAAGACTGTGCAGAATTGCTCAGTTTAAAGCGCAAGACGGATGCGGTGCGTACGCCTATGCACCTCACTCGATCGGGAACAAAACATCGACGCCAGCCGTTACCCGAGACCTAACCGACATCGAGGATACCACAATGGATAAAGATCGCATCAAAGGCTCGGCCGAGCAGGCCAAGGGAGCCGTGAAGGAAGCCGCCGGGAAGATTCTCGGCGACAAGAAGCTGGAAACCGAAGGCAAGACCGACAAGGCTGCCGGCCAAGTGCAAAACGCGATCGGCGGTTTGAAAGACGCAGTGCGCGGCAAATAGGGCCGTCGCCAGCAAAGGAGACTTGTTATGGAATTGATCCTGATTGTTCTTGTATTGGTGCTGCTGTTCGGCGGCGGCGGTGGATACTGGGGTCGCAGTCGCGGCTATTGGTGACCGAACGCGTCGCCGCGGTATTTAATCACGCAAATATTCAATCACTCGGCGGCGAGCGCGCGTTCCTTGAACGGCAGGCCGAGTTTTTGCCAGACATCGACCAGCGCTTCGGCCAACGTGTCGATGAGCGCATCCTCGTGATACGGGCTCGGCGTGATGCGCAGCCGCTCGGTGCCCTTCGGCACGGTCGGATAATTGATCGGTTGAAGGTAGAGGCCGTGGTCGGCGAGCAAGAGATCGCTCGCCGCTTTGCACAGTTCCGGATCGCCGACATAGACCGGCACGATGTGGGTCGGGCTGGTCATCACCGGCAGCCGCGCGGCGGTGAGCACCGCCTTGGTGCGCGCGGCGCGATCCTGGTGCCGTTCGCGCTCCCATTGCGAGGTTTTCAGATGCCGGATCGCGGCGGTCGCCGCGGCAGCCACCGAAGGCGGCAACGCGGTGGTGAAGATAAAACCCGGCGCGTAGGAGCGCACCGCGTCGATCAGCGCGGCAGAGCCCGCGATATAGCCGCCGAGACAGCCGAACGCTTTTGCCAGCGTGCCTTCGATCACGTCGATGCGGTTCATGACGCCGTCGCGCTCGGTGATGCCACCGCCGCGTGGGCCGTACATGCCGACCGCGTGCACCTCGTCCACATAGGTCATGGCGCCATAGCGCTCGGCGAGTTCGCAGATCTGGTGCATCGGCGCCAGGTCGCCATCCATGGAATAAAGGCTTTCGAACACGACGAGCTTCGGCCGCGCCGGATCGGCGGCGGCGAGCAGCGCTTCGAGATGGGCCATGTCGTTGTGGCGAAAAATCTGCTTCTCGCTGTGCGCCTGGCGGACGCCCTCGATCATCGAATTGTGGTTCCAGGCGTCCGACAGGATCAGGCAATTCGGCATCAGCTTGGCGAGCGTGGAAATGCCGGTCTCGTTCGACACATAGCCGGAGGTGAAGACCAGCGCGGCTTCCTTGCGGTGCAGGTCGGCAAGCTCGCGCTCGAGCTCGACCACCGGATGATTGTTGCCGGCGATATTGCGGGTGCCGCCGGCGCCGGTGCCCATCCGGGTCGCGGTCTCGACCATGGCGCCGATGACCTTGGGGTGCTGCCCCATGCCGAGATAGTCGTTGGAGCACCAGATCACGACGTTCTTCGGCCCGTCCGGCGAATGCCAGATGGCATGCGGAAAGCGGCCGGCGATGCGCTCGAGATCGGCAAAGACGCGATAACGCCGCTCGCCGTGCAACCGGCCGAGCGCGTCAGCGAAAAATGCGTGGTAATCGACGCGAGAATTCCGACGATCGTTCATAAGGAAGTATCCGGCAGGCGGGTCCGCGCATGGCCCCCTTGGAACCGGCCTCTTTGGAACTCGACCAGGGTAGTTTTAGAGGCGTTCCAGGGCGCTTGTCGAGGCTTTATCGGGACGATTGGTTGCCGCGGCATTGATACGGATCAATATCCGCGGCCCCATTATCCGGCCGCCTTGCGCATGGTTCGAGCCTGATTGCGCGCCAGCCACGGGCTCCAGGGGTCGGGCGGCACCAAGCCTTCGGTGACCGAGACCGGCACGATCCGGCCGTCGTCGGTGATGCGGCCGATCATCACCGGCTTGTAAAGGTGATGGGTCTGGCCATCCATCTGCACCGTGAACCCGCTCGGCGCGGCGATACGCTTGCCGCCGAGCGCCTCACGCACCTTGCCGACGTCGGTGGTGCCCGCTGCCTCGACCGCCGCCGCCCACAAATGAAAGCCGATCCAGGTCGCTTCCATCGGGTCGTTGGTCACCGCGTCGGGCCTGCCGGTGAAGCGGCGCCACTCGGCGATGAAGGCGCGGTTCTCCGGCGTGTCGAAGGCATGCAGGTAATTCCAGGCGACGAAATTGCCGGCCACATTCGAGCGCAGCAGCGCCGGCAGCTCGGCCTCGTTGATCGACAGCGACATCACAGGGATGACGCTTGAGCTGACCTGCTGGGCGGCAAGCTCACGGAAGAAATGCACATTGGCGTCGCCGCTCACGGTGGCGACGACGGCGGTGCGGCCGCCCTTGGCGAAGCGGCGGATGTGCTCGACCACCGCGCGCCAGTCCTTCATCCCGGCCGGCGTGTAGCGCTCGGCGATGTCGGCAACCTGCTGGCTCGCCAGATAGCCCTTGAGGATGGCGTTGGTGGTGCGCGGATAGATGTAATCGGTGCCGACCAGGAAGAACCGCGTGATGCCCTGGTCGCGCAGGAAATTGACCGCCGGAATAGCCTGCTGCGGCGGCGTCGCGCCGGTATAGAAGATGTTGCGCGACGCCTCCTCGCCTTCGTACTGGCTCGGATAGAACAACAGTGCGTTGTCGCGCTCGACGATGGGCAGCACTTCCTTGCGCGACGCCGAGCTCCAGCAGCCGAAGATGGCTGAGACCTTGTGCTCGGCAATGAGCTTTTGCGCCAGCTCCGCATAGGCCTTGGCGTCGGAATGCGGATTGACGATCACCGGCTCGATTGGGCGGCCCAGTAGCCCGCCCCGCGCGTTCTGCTGCTCGATCAGCATGACTAAGAGTTCCTGCAACGGCCGTTCGCTCGCGGTCATGGTGCCGGACAGCGAATGCAGAATGCCGATCTTGATCGAGCCGTGCTCGAGATCGGTGAAGTAGCTCGAGATCGCGTCCGCCAGCCATTTCGAGCGGCCGAGCAGATCCTCGGCGGTGGTCAGCACGCCGTTGCCGGCCGCCTCGACGCTGTTGGCGATGGTGGAGATTTGCGGCAGCACGCCGCCGACGGCGCCGGCAACCTGCTCGGCGCGGCTGCCGATGCGATCGATCTCGGTAGCCTGGTGATCGAGGATGCCGGTCAGTTGCCGGTTGGCCTCGCTCATGGTGGTCACGCTCGACGACACGCCGGCGATGGCTTCCACCGTCTGATGCACTGCGTCCTGGATGTCGTGAATCTGGGCGCTGATATCGCCCGTGGCTTTGGCGGTCTGCTGCGCCAGGGTTTTGACTTCCGAGGCGACCACGGCAAAGCCGCGGCCGGCGGCGCCGGCGCGTGCCGCCTCGATGGTGGCGTTGAGCGCCAACAGCGAGGTCTGCGAGGCGATCGCCTCGATCAATTTCACCACCGTTCCGATACGCTCGGCGGCGGCGGCGAGGCTGCGCACGGTGCGATCGGTGCGCTCGAGATCGGTCATGGTGCGGGCGGTGGCGTCCTTGGCGGCGGCGGCTTCGGCGGTGGACTGCACGATCAGCGCCAGCAACCCGCGCGCGGCGTCAGCGACCGCGGCGACGTCGCGGCTCGCCGCCGTGGCGGCATCGACCGCGTGCGCGGTGCGCTGGCGCACATCGACGTTGCGCGCGCCGAGATCGGCGGCGGTGACCTGGATTTCCTCGGCCGCGGACTGAAACACGCCGACGAGCTTGTCGACGGTGGTGCGAAAGCGCTGGGTGAAGAAGCTGCGGCCGGCATGGTGCAGCCGGGTTTCCGCCTCGCGGCTGCGGTGATCGACCGCCAGCGCGTCGGCATCGATCAGGACCTGCCGCATCTGCTCCGCCGCCATGGCGCTGTCGCCGAGCGCGCCGCTGCCGATCCGTTCGGGCAGCGCGGCATAGCGGTCGCCGCCGGCGATCTGGGCGATGGTGCCGACGACGCCGCGCAGCATCTGTTCGCACCACCACGCCGCCGCAAGCGCGCCGACCAGCGCCGTGACAATGCCGAGGAATAGGCTTCCGGTGCCCCAGGTGGTCAGGACCGCGACCGTGGCCGCGGAGCCGACGGGAAGCAGAATCCAGGCCGGCATGGGTCGGTTACGGGAATTGGTGGCCATCTGGACTTTTGGCGGGAAAATCCTGGAGAACAGATGCGAAATTGCGCATATTCGATTACCAAAACCTTTCGTTATGCCGCGCTGCGGCGCATGAATAAGCGGCAGACCCGCTCAAAATCTATGCGTAACGGGCGCGAGGGCCGCGCATCATCGATCAGGACTTGAAGCACAGATGTCAGACACTACCGCCGGTTTAGACCAGGGCCTCACCAATTACGGCGACCGCGATTTCTCGCGCTACATGCGCCGCTCGTTCGCGCAGTCCATGGGCTATTCGCGCGCGATGCTCGACAAGCCGGTGATCGGCATTGCTTACACGGGTTCCGACTTCAACAATTGCCACCGTCATTTCCCCGAGCTGTTGGCGGCGGTGAAGCGCGGCGTGCTCGCCGCCGGCGCGCTGCCGCTGGAATTCCCAACCATCTCGCTCGGCGAAGTTTTCCTCACCCCGACCAGCCTCAAATACCGCAACCTGATGGCCATCGACACCGAGGAAATGATCCGCGCGCAACCCATGGATGCGGTGGTGCTGATGGGCGGCTGCGACAAGACGGTGCCGGCGCAGCTGATGGGTGCGGTGTCCGCTGACCGGCCCGCCATCGCGCTGATCGGCGGCCCGATGATGACCGGCCGCCATCGCGGCGAGCGGCTCGGCGCCTGCACCGATTGCCGCCGCTTCTGGGCGCGCTATCGCTCCGGCGACGTCGATGCCGACGAAATCTCCGAGGTCGAAGGCCAGCTCGCGGTCACCGCCGGCACCTGCGCGGTGATGGGCACCGCCTCGACCATGGCCTGCCTCACGGAAGCGCTCGGCATCTGCCTGCCAGGCACCGCGGCGATCCCGGCCGTGCACGCGGATCGCCTGCGCGCCGCCGAAGCGACCGGCGCGGCGGCGGTAAAACTGATCGGGTCAAAACTCAAGCCATCGCAACTGATCAACGCGAAGTCGGTGGAGAATGCGTTGCGCGTATTACTCGCGCTTGGCGGCTCGACCAATGCGGTCATTCATTTGACCGCGATCGCCGGCCGCGCCGGCATGAAAATTTCGCTCGATCACCTCAATACGCTATCGGACTCGACGCCCGTGCTGGTCAATCTCAAGCCGGTCGGCAACGGCTATATGGAAGACTTTTGCGCGGCGGGCGGCATGGGCGCGCTGCTGCGCGAGCTCAAGCCGCTGTTGCATCTCGACTGCATGACCGTGACTGGAGAAACACTCGGCCAACGCCTCGAAGGCGACGCCGACAGCTACATCGATCGATCGATCATTGCCGAGGCCAATAAACCGCTGGAGCCTACCGGCGGCCTGGTGGCGCTGTTCGGCAACCTGGCGCCGCAGGGCGCCATCCTCAAACGCTCGGCGGCCGATGCCAAATTGTTCGAGCATGAAGGCCGCGCCGTCGTGTTCTCATCGCTGGCCGATCTCGCCGCGCGGATCGACGATCCGGCGCTCGATGTCGCGCCCGAGGACATTATGGTGCTGCAAAACGCCGGCCCGCACGCGCCGGAATGCATGCCGGAAGCCGGCTACCTGCCGATCCCGAAAAAGCTGGCGCAGCGCGGCGTCAAGGACATGGTGCGCATATCCGACGCCCGCATGAGCGGCACCGCGTTCGGCACCATCGTGTTGCACATCACGCCCGACGCCGCCTCCGGCGGCCCACTCGGGCTTGTTCGCAATGGGGATCGCATCCGGCTTTCAGTGAAAGAACGCCGCATCTCTCTCCTGGTCGACGACGCTGAGCTGAAAAAACGCGCCGCGGCCATGCCGCCGCCGGCGGAAGCGCCGCAACGCGGCTACGCAAAACTGTTCGCCGAGCAAATTCTCGGCGCCGACGAAGGCTGCGATTTCAAGTTTCTGATGCCGCGGTAAATTCACCTCTCCCCGCGTGCGGGGAGAGGGAGTTCAGCCCTTCGCCACCGCGATCTCCAGCGGAAAATCATCGACCACCTCGTGGCCGGTCTCAGTCACGATAAACGTATGGCCGAGAAAAATGCCGAACAGCCCATCCGGCGTGATCGGATTGGGCTCGGCCATGATGACCATGCCGGCTTTCAGCACTTCCTCGAATTTCTCCGCCGCCACATGCTCGGCGACCACATGCGGGCCGTCGGTGACCAGATCGATGCCGTGGCATTGCGTCGGCCGTGATTGATAGCCGTTGTCGCGGAAGAATTTGCTGGCGAGCCGCATGTTTTCCGCCGGCTTTCCCGGCGCGATCTCGGCGATGATTTTCTTGTAGCCGGGCAGCGTGATGTCGTTCCAGAATTTCTTCACCATTTCGGTCGGCTCGCCGACGCAGATCGGCGAGCCAATCTGCGCGGTATAGCCGCGGTAGCCGGCCGCCAGCTCCATATTGATGATGTCGCCCTTTTGCAGCACGCGGCCGGACGGCCGCGGATTGCCGAAAATCTGCGCGGGATTCGCCATCGGCGTCGAGCCGATGATCAAAAAGTCGATATCGCCGCCGCCTTCGAGAATGGCCGACCCGGCCGCGGCGCGCAGCTCGTATTCCTTCACGCCGGGGCGAGCGCGGGCGACCATGGCATCCATGGCGTTCTTGCACAGCACGCCGGCCTTGCGCACGCAGTCGAGCTCCTCGGCGCTGTGGACCGAGAGCAGCTCGTGCAGGAAGCCTTTGGTGAACACCAGCTCGGCATCGGGCAGGTTTTCGCGCAGCACATTGTATTGGTTCACCGGCATATAGTCGCCATGCCGCGGATCGATTTCCATCAGGCCGATGCGGCCGCGCTCGAGTTTCAGCTCGCGGATGCGCTCCACCATGATGTCGGCATAGCGGCCGCTGCGGCTATGGCGCACGTCCTTGACCGCGATCTCGACCTGACGGCGCACCGCTTCGGCGTGGGTGCCGCCCATGGAATAGATCATGGTCGGCTCGCCTTGCAGCGGCACCAGCACATAGCTCGCCAGCGCGTGCCATTCCCAATGGCCGGTCAGCCACAACATGCCGCCGCCAAAGCTCCAATGACTCGGGCCGCCGGGCACGATCAGCGCATCAAGTTTATGCTCGCGCATCTTAGCGCGCAGCGCCGCGTAGCGGCGGTCGTATTCGGCTTTGGAGAACTGCTCCCACACCGCGTCGCGGTAATACGGCGTGTCGCGCATATTGGCGAACGGCAGCGATTGATCGAGTTTTCCGCGCACCACGTCCCACGGCTGCGGTCCGATGCGCGGCGGTCTGATGTTCATGATGACAATCCCTTTGCGCGCAGAACGCGCTATTCCGTGCACCCGCCGATGATCACACGGCCGCCGGCGGCGGCGACGGCCTCGTTGGCGATCTGCATGTTGACGACCTGCTCGACGGTCGGTTTCTTGGTCTGGTCGATATAGCCGCTGGCGATGTCGTTATCGATGGTCCATTGCGTGCGCTTGGCGTTAAATCCTTCGTTGACCGACCAGACGCAATTCTTGGTTTCGACCTCCCAGGCATATTCCACGGCCTCCTTGGGCTTGCCGGTGGCCTTCATCATGATCGGCACGACTCTGGCTTCGTCGCGATAGATGGTGCGATTGGCCCCGATCATGGCGGCGACGGTGTCGACCATCAGCGCATGATCGCGCGCGATCCAGTCGGTCGCGGCGCCGTAGGCATTGAACATATAGTCGGGCAACAGATCGGCGAGCTGGACGAGAACGTGCAGGCCGGGTTTTTCCTTTTGCGCCAGATAGACGTCCTCCGGATGCAGGGCGACGCCGTCGATCTGGCCGGCGATCAATCCCGGCAGCCGCGCGGCGGTGGCCGACGAAATGAATTGCACGTCGTCGACCGAGAGGCCGGCGGTCTTCAGGATTTCGCGGCCCATCAGCCAGTTGAAGCCGCCGACGCCGCCGCCGGTGGCGCTCAGCTTCTTGCCCTTGAGATCGGCCGCGGTCTTGATCGCCTCCGGCACCACGTAATCCTGCGGCATGCGCGGCGCCAAGCCCCAGATCTGCTGCACCTTGACGCCGTGACCGACCGCCACCGCGCTGGTCGATACCAAGGCGGTGCCTTGCGCCGCGGCGGCCCGCGCCGCCGGCGACTCGCCGCCGTCGAACTGGATGATGTTGGCGTCGATGCAGTGCTTGGCGAACAAGCCGAGCTCCAAGGCGACGTAGGGCGAGGTGTGGACGACGTTCGGCGGCGCCACCGAGACGCCAATATTGATCTTGCGCATGGTGGTGCAATTGCCTTGCGCCGCCGCTTCGCCGGTGCCGAGCGCAAGCAACACGCAGAATGCGGCGAGCAACTCATTGGTTCGCATCGCGCCTGACATTCTCACTCTCCCGTTGTCGCTCATTCTCCGGTTCTCATTCGCGCGCGGCCGCCGCCGTCCATGGCGCCACCTGCAGTTCGACGACGCGCAGCAGCGCCGTCAAGGTCACGCCCAACAGCCCGAGCGTCACGATCGGCACGAACATCTTGTCAACCTCGTAGGTGGCGGCGGTGCGCACGATCAGGTAGCCGATGCCGGAAATGGCGGTATAGAGATCGGCCAGCACCATGCCGATCAGGCCGCGGCCGACGGCGAGCCGCAATCCGGTGACGATGAACGGCAGCGCGCCGGGCAGCACGATATTGGTCCACAGCTGCCACTCGCTGGCGCGGAAGGCGCGGCCGACTTCGATCAATTTCGGATCGACGTTCTTGACGCCCTGATGGGTGTTGATCGCCATGGGAAAGAAGGCGAACAGGAACAGGATGACGACTTTCGCCATGACGTCGAAGCCCGCCCACAACACGATCAGCGGTACCAGCGCCACGCTCGGGATCGAATAGAGAAAAGTGATGTAGCTGCCGAAAGCGACGTCGAGCACCCAGAGGCGCGCCAGCAAAAGGCCGACAGCGATACCGACGATGGCCGCAAGCGTAAGCCCGATCGCCAGCACGACGAGGCTCGGCCACAAATAGTGCCACAGCTCGCCGCTCTTGATCATCTCGACGGCGGCGCGCGCGATGGCGCTTGGCGTGGTGAACAGCGAAGCATCGACCTTGGCGCCGAGAATCTGCCACAGCCCGAGCACGACGACGAGCGACGTGAGCCGGATCGCGACGGTGAGGATTTGCCGCTGCCGCCGGCGCCCGATGGCGGCCTTGCGCGCCAACGCCGTTTCGGCGGCGCCGTCGCCGACGGCGGGGCCGGTTTGAACCGAGACGCTCACGCCGCCCTCGCCGGCCTTGCGGCCCGCAGTTCGTGCCAAATGTGCGCGCGCAATTCGGCGTAACGCGGATCGGCGCGGATCGCCTCGACATCGCGCGGCCGGCCGAACGGCAGATCGATGACCTCCTTGATGCGGCCCGGGCGCGCCGTCATCACCGCGATGCGATCGCCGAGCAGAATGGCCTCGTCGATCGAGTGGGTGATGAACACCATGGTCTTGCGCTCCTCGAGCCGCTCCATGATGCGCAACAGCTCCTCCTGCAAAATCTCCCGCGTCTGCGCATCCAGCGAAGCGAACGGCTCATCCATCAGCAGGATTTTTGGATCGATGGCCAGCGCGCGCACGAGGCCGACCCGCTGCTGCATGCCGCCCGAGAGCTGATAGGGATAATGCTGCTCAAAACCTGAGAGCCCGACGAGATCGAGATAATGGGTGACGCGTTCGCGGATCACGGCGGCCGGCGCGCCGGCGAGCGTCAGCCCGAACGCGGCGTTGGCGTAGACCGTCTTCCACGGCAAGAGGCCGAAGTGTTGGAACACCATGGCGACGCCTTGCGGCGGACCTTTGACCGGCGCGCCGCCGAGCAGCAGCCTGCCGCCGCTCACATCGATGAGGCCGGCGATGCAGCGCAACAGCGTCGTCTTGCCGCAGCCGCTCGGGCCGACGATGCACAGCGTCTCGCGGTCGCGCACCTCGAGATCGAGCTGGCGGAATGCGGTGACGGCGCCGTCGAGAAACAGCTTGCTCGCGTTCGCGGCGACGATGACGGGCGCTGTCGATGGCTCGGCGTTCATTGTGAGACGAGTTTGCAATAAGTTTTTGCTTTCCCTGCCGGGCAATTGCGTTATGCCATTGGGCGCTGTCAAGGCGGCCAGCCTGTACCCCATGGAACACCTTGGCGGCTCAAAGTAAGTGGCGGGGCGCAATAGAGGATTCACCCGTGACGACATTTCGCTTTTTGGCCGCCTTGGTGTTCGCCGTCATTTTGGCCGCGCCCGGCCATGCCCAAACCGTCTACCGCAAAGACCTCCCGGCGGGCGAAGCCACGCCGACCAATGGAACATTCTCGGTCCGCTTCCCGATCACGTTCAGCGACGTCGAATTGAAGGCGGAAGATCCACCGGCGCCGCCAGCCATCGTGCGCATGGTGACCGGGCTAGACAGCAACGGCGTCAGATTGTCGGCGACGGAAACGCCGATGCTGGGACTGGAGCCGCGGCCCATGGAAGATTTCATGGCGGCGATGAAGCAGCGGCCCGGCGCCGCGGTGTCCGATGTTCATCGCGAGAGCAAAGACGCCACGGAGATCCTGTCGTTCGCGCTCGCCGATGCCTCGGGCGGCTATTTCTTCCACATCGTCCGCGCCAACAAGACGCAATACCTGCAGGTGATCCAATTTCCGGAAACCGCGCGCGCCCAGGCCGTCGCGATGCGGGACGATTTTTTCAACTCGTTCAAGATCACCAAGCCATAAGATCTCGGCTATAGTCGGGGCTTTCAAGGCCAGGGACCGCATGAAGATTCCGCGACGCGTTGTTCTCGGCCTCATTGGCACCGCGCTATTCGGGCGGCCGGCCCGTGCCGCAGACAAGATCGTCGGCGGCACGCTCGGCGGCCAGGCGCCGCTGTGGCCGTTTTACGTCGCGGCACGCAAGGGATTTTTTGCCGGCGAAGATCTCGACGTCGAAATCAACTTCGCGCAAAGCGGCCCCGCGGTCGCCCAGCAGCTCACCGGCGGCGCATTCGACGTCGCGCTCAGCCTCGGCAACGACAATGCCATCCACGCCATCGACAAAGGCGCGCCGCTCGCCATCGTCCGCATCATCGGCAATACCGCGCCCTACGCGCTGATCGGAAAGCCCGAGCTGAAAACCATCGCCGATCTCAAGGGCAAGACGATTTCGGTCGGCCAAGCCAATGACATCACCACGGTCTATTTCGAGCGGATGGCGGCGGCCAACGGCTTGCAGCGCGCCGACTACGACGAACTGGTCGGCGGGGTCGCCGCGGCGCGCCTTGCGGCGCTGAAGGCCGGCGTTGCCGACGCCGCCTTCGTGCTGCCGCCGCTCAATTTTCAGGCCAATGCCGCGGGCTATGTGACGCTCGGCTACTCGGCGGATTACGTCAAAGACCTGCCCTTCACCGGCATGGTGGTGCGCAAATCCTGGGCGGCGGCCAACGCGCCGCTCGCCAAGCGGCTCCTTGCCGCGACCGACAAAAGCATCGCCTGGCTCGCCGACGAAACACACCGCGGCGAAGCGATCGACGTTCTGGTCAACGCCGCGCGCGCCAGGCAGGAAGACGCCGAGGCGAGCTACGACCTGCTCCGCCGCATCGGCTATTTCGAGCCGAGCAGCAAAGTGTCGCGCGGCAAATTGCAAAACCTGATCGACGCACAGCGCGCGCTGGGCAATGCCGATGCGTCGCTGACGGTTGATCGGCTGGTGATGCCGGGCGTGACCGAGCTGACGGATTGAAGCCAACAGCGGCTCGATCCACAATATTGCCGTTCTCAGGTGCGCCACAACGTGCTATATTTGAGCTAAGCTTATAAGGCGCCCTGGTTGCACAGACATTCGTAAACCTGTTCGATATCGCTTAAGTTCAGGAAAAATCGCGCTGTTCACCGACGACGACCGAAAGACCAAATGCCGGTGGACGGCGAGGCGGGTTGAGGCAACAGCCACGATGTTTTCCTCGATAGCCCACCACCACGCGTCTGCGATCGTCACTGACGACAGGCCGGGCCGGCGTCGGCGACATCGCAGATATTTCCGCATCATCTAGGGAGAACCTCGCACAGAGGAGGCGAACTTGGCAGACTTGAACATCAAAGTCGTGAAAGACGTTGAATCCTTGTCCAAGTGCGGAGGTTTTGAGTTTCAGGTGCAGTGGCAAGTTGACGACGCGCCGAACGGCTGGGTGATCCAGCACGTTATCTTCAGCTCCGACGTTCACCGCTGCGCCGGACCCCGGATCGACGCCCCCAACGAAGAGTATTGGGAGGCATGGCGCGTGGATGCGGGTGTCGTGCACATCGGCAATGGTCCGAACTTGCACCATGCCGACACCTTTCGCGTGCCGGGATACGGCAATGGCACCAGGGGCTTTACCCTCATCAAGGGCAAGGTCAAATTCATGGAGAGCTATAAACTGGTCATCGGCCCCGGCGGACCGTGGCGAGAGGGTCAGGTGGCCGCTGCGGGCGCACTGCCTACCACCCGGACTGCGCCGGCTGGATGGGATGAATCCGACGCTCTTGATCATTCCGCCGAGGCCCGTTGGAATTGTTGCGGCGGCAAGGAGGCGTTCGTCACCGCCGTCGGGCGGGTGGTCACCGCCGAGTTTCATGACGATGGCCAACACGGTAGCTCACCGGATGGCAACGGGCAGGGACGTCGAATGGGCGAGGGTGTTGCGAAAACTGTGGGCGAGCTCCGTTCCATGCCCGCGTGGAGCGAACTTCCGGCTGGCGATCGCAAAGGTCTGGATACCGTGATGCGCAGGCTCCAACAGCTCAGCAAGCAACGAGATGCCACTCTTCGGGCGGCCTTCTCGGCCTACCTGGACGAGGAGCGCAAAGCTGGCGGTCCCAGCGTTGCTGCGATGAGCCGGCTTTTCTTGGCTAACCGCTACCTTTTCGCGGTACCGGCCGAACTACCTCTCGGCTCTATGCCATTTTTTGGCGGCTGGCTCGGCGTCCCCATGAACGAAGAAACAGTCAATCCTTTGTGGCCTTTCGCGACGTCAAAGTCCGGCAAGCTGAGCTTGACGGGGCAGTTCCAGGGCTATACCGGCGACGATTACCTCGCCGTTGCCGAGTTCGATCGTTTCCGAACTCAGTTCGGCCGCAGGAAGTAATTCAGTCCGTTGCCGTGACGTGCTGAGAATATCGGTTGCGTCGGATGAACGTGCGGCGACAACCGTAGCGCCGGTAATGGCAAAGCTGAAGCTAGTCGGCACGATTGGCCGGCCGCAACTTAACGTTGCAGGTCCGAACCCGGGCGTACATTGCTAGAGCGAAACGTGTCAGCGCTATCATGTCCGCCCTGGCGTCAGGCGATTCCTTCGGCTAAGCACGACAGATCAAATTTCGGCGCACTCGTCCGCCAAAAGTCCCCGTCATCGATCGAAGCGCGGCTCTGAAAATCTCATGAAGATCGTGATCCCGGACGACTATCAGAACCTGGTCGATCGTCTCGATTGCTACAATCTGATTCGGCAACACGAGATCACCCGCTATCGCGAGCCTGCACGCGATCTCGATCAACTTGTCGAGCGCCTCGGCGAGGCCGACGTTGTGGTTTCAATACGGGAGCGGGTCGAGTTCTCCCGTCCGCTGCTGGAGCGGTTGCCGAAGCTGAAACTGATTGCGCTGGTGGGACGCAATTCGCAGGCCATTGATTTCAAGGCGTGTACGGAGCTCGGCATTGCGGTTTCGACCGGCAAGAGCAATTCTCCCGTTGCGCCTGCCGAATTGACGGTCGCATTGATCCTCGCCGCGCGGCGCAACGTCGCTCTGGAGGCGGAGCGCATGAAACGCGGCGACTGGCCTTGCACCCTTTCGCACAGGCTGCGCGGGTCCACCTTGGGCATTTTCGGCCTCGGCACGATCGGCCAGCTGGTCGCCGAGGCCGGCCGCGGTCTAGGCATGGACATTCTGGTCTTCGGCCAAAGCGCTTCAGCGGCAAAGGCGCAGGCCGCAGGCTACGCAGTCGCGCGCGACAAGGCCGACCTGTTCGAACGCTCCGACGTTCTCTCGCTGCATGTGCGGCTGCGACCCGAGACGACCGGCATCGTCACGGCCGAGGATCTCGCACGCATGAAACCGACGGCGCTCCTGGTCAATACATCGCGGGCGGAGTTGATCGCGCCTGGCGCTCTGCTCGATGCGCTGCGCAAGGGCAGGCCGGGTTACGCGGCCGTCGACGTCTACGAGCAAGAGCCGATCATGAACGGCGATCATCCATTCCTGTCGATGCCGAACGTCCTGTGCACGCCGCACCTCGGCTGGGCGGAGTGGACGAATTTCGAGCTCTATTTCCGCGAAGCCTTCGAACAGATCGCGCTGTTCGAGCAAGGCGCGCCGCTGCGGCTTGGCAATCCGGACGTCGTTGCGCGCCGAGGCTAGGCTGGCGATGCGGTCAACGCTTGCGTGGGTATTTCGTGGTGCTGCCGGTAAGGATTGAACTTACGACCTCCCCCTTACCAAGGGGGTGCTCTACCACTGAGCTACGGCAGCAGCCGTCGAAAATGATCTGGCAAAAAACGCCGCGATCATTGCCACAAGGGGGGAATCCGCGCAAGCGCGGCAGGTTGGGCCAATACCTATTTCACCTGACCGATGGGCGGCCTTGATCGCTTGGATGCTGGTTGTTCGTGTTGGTCATCTTGTCAAGGATCGAAGACCGCCGGAGGCGGCGGCGCTTCGCGCCGTCCTTGACAAGATGACCAACACGAACACAGTGCTGTCCAAGCGTTCAAGGCCGCTTTCTCGGCGCCTGGACTGGCCTGCAAGGCATTGTTGCGGCGGCCCACCCAGCATGCTTTGACATCAGCCATGACCAAACCCGGCAAAGCCGAGAAATGGGCGGCGCGGAGCGCGCGACTCTCGGCGCGCTTGCGGGAAAACCTCAAGCGGCGCAAGGAGCAGGCGCGCGGCCGCAAGGCCGAGGATGTGGCGGCCGCAGATGCCGATATCGGAACCGCTCCCGACTTTCGCCGCAATCCGGGCGGGAAAGTAGGCCCGGCTGGGCCCGCAACGGGCCGCGGGGGCTGAACAAATGGATCGCATTCGTATCGTCGGCGGCCGGCCCCTCCACGGCACCATCCCGATCTCGGGCGCCAAAAACGCGACCTTGCCGCTGATGATCGCGAGCCTCCTCACCGAGGAGACCTTGATCCTCGACAACGTGCCGCGCCTCGCCGACGTCGGCCTGCTCGAGCGCATCCTCGGCAATCACGGCGT
>Ga0210398_10002403_pt1 | contig 18327 bp, 17 predicted proteins | sample IncBWC4OmetaG_FD_161047 | JGI IMG/M metagenome (GOLD analysis project Ga0210398, IMG submission 161047) | Forest soil microbial communities from Barre Woods Harvard Forest LTER site, Petersham, Massachusetts, United States - Inc-BW-C-4-O | ecosystem: Environmental > Terrestrial > Soil >... | reverse complement strand
TCGGAGGGCTATACGTCCAGCCTTGCCGCGGCCGCCCTGCAGGACCTCGGCCTATACCGGGCCACGGACGTCATCGGCGGCTACCACGCGCTGGCCGCCGCCGGAGTGCTGGCAGGACGTTAATTCGTCTCAGCCGCCGCCGCCGCCCCCGCCGGCGCCGGCGTCCCCGCCGCCGTAACCCCACCAGTCATCGGTGTAGCCGTAATTTGACTGCACGGGAGGTGGTGGTGGCGGTGGCGGCGCCGGCTCATTGGTGGGCGGATCGGCTGGCAACGGTGCCGGAAGCACATTCGAGGCGCCACCGAGATCGGGCGCCGCATACGCCGGGAAACTGACAGCGGCCGCGGGTATGCCGATCAGCACCCCCGCCACCGCGATCTTCGTGATGCTGCTGCGGACGCCGGATGACCGTGTCCAAGTCATAGCTCACTCCCTTCACCGGGTCCCGAATGACATTGCTTTATCGGGCCCCGAGTTACTGATGTTTCCACGTAACGGGTCGATTCGATAAAAATTCATCAAGGCTTAACGACTTTCCGACATCCGACACCCGTCCCACACCCAGCGTCTACTCGCCGAACGTCAGGTGTCGCTGGCGTGCAGCAGCGGGCGTAGCTTTTCGGTCTTGGCCGCCGTCCATCCTGGCGGCTGCAGCACCGCCGCCCAGCCATTGGCGACATCGGCGACGTAGACGTGACCGTGGCCCTGCGGGACATCGACGGCCACCGCCATGTCGGCCGACACCTGCAAAAACGTCACCACCGGGATCCATTCGGACTCGGGAAGCACGTCGTAGCCACGTTTTTCGCGTAACCAGTCGGGTTTGCGGAACAGCAAGTCGGGATTCCACCACGCGATGGGGTCGGATGCGTGTTGCAGATAGATCACTCGCGGGTGTTGCCATGCGTCGTGCGGGCGATCCAGGTTGTCTGGACGCGCGACGAAACGCACGTGGCGTCCGTCGTCGTAGATCGGCAGCCATTCCGGGGAGCCGCGATCGCGGGTCGCGGTGAGGTCGGTCCAGATGGTGTTCTGGAAGGTCGGCCCGGAAAACAGCGCACCGTCGGTGCGGGCCAGGACGTTGTTAAGGCTCATGAACGGGGCTTCGCCGCCGAATGAGCCCAGGCTTTCGCCGAACACGACCAGCTTGGGGCGCTGCGCTTCCGGCAGCTCGCGGACCAGGCTGTCCACCGCCTCGAACAGCGCCTGGCCGGCGTGGCGGGCGTTTTGCTTGTCCACCAGAAACGACAGCCAGCTGGGCAGGAACGAGTACTGCATGCTCACGATCGCGGTGTTGCCGTTGTACATGTACTCCAAGGCATCGGCTTCCGCCTCGTTGATCCAGCCGGTGCCGGTGGTGGTGCCGACCGCGACGACGGCGCGGCGCAGTCCGCCGGTGCGCTGCAACTCGCGCGCGGCCAGCTCCGCGGCGGCGGTGATGCCGTCGGCGGATTCCAGTCCGGCGTAGGCGCGGATCGGTTCGGTCGCCGGGGCGCCGTTGAATGCGGTGAGCTGGGCGACGGTGGGCCCACCCTCGACGAAGATGCGGCCCTGATGTCCCAGCGATTCCCAGGACACCATCGACTGCGGCCCGCCGGAACGCAGCGGCGTCTTCGGCGCGGCGGTGTCGGGATTCATTTCGTTGTTGACCGACTCGAACGTGTTGTTCATGGTCCGCATCGCGAACTTGACCACGACGCCGTTGAGCAACGCGACCGTCAGCGCCAGCAACAAGAACACCACGATGACGGCCGAAACCCGCGGCGGCACAAAGCGATCCAGTCGGAGATCCAGGAAGCGGAACAATCGCCGGATGAGCTGGCCGGTTTCGACGACGCCGAATAGCACGACCAACGACAGCGCGGTGGTCAGCGGGTAGTCGAGCCATACCAGGTGTTTGACGCCCATCAGATCGCGCACCCGGTCCTGCCAGACGTGGAACCAGATCACCATCGCGACCATGCCGATCGCGCCGACGACGATCAGCACCAGCCACGCCCGCCGTGGTGCCGGTGGGCTGGAGTCCCGGGAGAGCATGAAGCGCACCAGCCATACCGCGAAAACGCCGATGGAGTAACCGATTGCGCCGGATAGGCCGCTGACCAAACCCTGAAACAGCGGCCCGCGTGGCAACAGCGACGGCGTCATCGAAAACCACAGGAACACCAAGCCGACCGCGGTGCCGGTGAAGGTGTAATGCCGAACCCACCATGGTTTCGTGCCGGCCACGGGGGCGGCCGGTGGTGGCTCGGCTACGTCCGCTGCGCCGTTGGGCCCGCCGGCCGGCTCGCTCATCACAGCATTCTCAGCGATGGGTGAAGTTGGCAGGCCGTTTTTCGATGAATGCCGCCATCCCCTCGGACTGGTCATCGGTGGCGAATGCCGAATGGAACAGTCGACGTTCGTAGAGCAGCCCCTCGGCCAACGTGGACTCGAAGGCGCGGTTGACCGCCTCCTTGGCCATCCGGGCCGCTGACCGCGACATCTGCGAAATCGTGGTGGCGACGGCTTTTGCCTCGGTGAGCAAATCGTCGGCGGGCACCACCCGCGACACCAGGCCGCTGCGCTCGGCCTCGGCGGCGTCGATGGTGCGGCCGGTCAGGATCAGGTCCATGGCCTTGGCTTTGCCGATCGCCCGAGTCAACCGCTGCGAACCGCCCATGCCGGGCAGCACGCCGAGTTTGATCTCCGGTTGGCCGAATTTCGCTGTGTCGGCAGCGATCAGCAGATCGCACATCATCGCCAGTTCGCAGCCACCGCCCAGCGCGTGTCCGGCCACCGCGGCGATCGTCGGAGTGCGCACGGCAGCCAGCTTGGCCCAGGGTGCGAAGAAGTCGCCGTCGAAAACATCGGCGAACGCCTGGTGCGACATTTCCTTGATGTCGGCGCCGGCGGCGAATGCTTTCGCCGAACCGGTGATGATGATCGCGCCGATGCCCGAATCGGCGTCGAATTCCGCTGCAGCGCTGGTGACTTCATGCATCACCTGGCTGTTGAGCGCATTCAACGCCTGCGGCCGGTTCAGCGTGATGGTGCCGACCCGCGCGTCGCGTTCGACCAGGATGGTTTCATAAGCCTTTTCAGTCACTGGAGCTGCCTTTCTAGAACGTCAGGTCGTCGTCGACCGGTGCGAAGTATGCGTCGACGTCGGCCGCGGTCACCTGCCCCAGCGATGCCGGCGACCACTTCGGATTACGATCTTTGTCGACCAGCTGAGCCCGGATGCCCTCCACCAGATCATGTGAATGCAGCGACGCGCACGACACCCGATAGTCCTGGGTCAGAACATCTTCCAGCGTGTCCATCTTGGCGGCACGGCGCACCGCCTCCAGAGTCACCGACAGCGCGATGGGAGAGCGGGTGTCGATCAGGTTGGCAGCGTCGTTGGCGGGCCCGGCGTCATGGCCGCGCAGTGCGGCGACGATATCGGCAATGGTGTCGCCGGCATAGCACTGGTCGATCCAATCACGTTGCGAAACAAGGCCACTCGGCGGTGGTTCGATGGCATGGGCGGCCAGCGCCTGCTCGACGCCGTCGGCGACGATGGCCTGGCTGAATGTGTCGAGTTTGTCGTGCGGAACAAAGTGATCGGCGAATCCCAGTGCGATGGCGTCGGCGCCGGAGAACGGCGCACCGGTGAGTGCGGCGTGCAAACCCAGCGACCCCGGCGCGCGCGACAGCAGATAAGCGCCGCCGACGTCGGGGATGAAGCCAATACCCACCTCGGGCATGGCGAGCTTGGACGTATCGGTCACCACTCGGGTGTTCGCGTGTGCGCCCACACCCACGCCCCCGCCCATCACGATGCCGTCCATCAACGACACGTAAGCCTTCGGGAAACGGCCGATGCGAGCGTTGAGCAGGTACTCGTCGTGCCAGAACCGTCGCGCCGCGACCCCGTCGGCGCGGGCGCTGTGATAGATCGCCACCACGTCCCCGCCGGCGCACAGGCCGCGCTCCCCGGCGCCGGAAAGCACCACCACACCGACCGTCGCGTCCTGCTCCCATTCGGCAAGAACCGTGCTCAGATCGTCGACCATGCCCTGGTTCAGCGAGTTGATCGCCTTGGGGCGATTGAGCGTCACAAAACCGACACCGTCTTCGACGCGGCTCAAAATATCGTCGGATTCGTCGGTCACGCGTGTCGTCTCCCGTCGATGGATGCCGGTTCATTGCTGGTCAGGACTCGACCAGCAATCTAGATCGTCACCCGCAGCGGAGCGCTCGCGGGTAAGGTTTATCTAGAGTAGGTCCAGCCGTCACCGAGTAAACGCTCCGCTGGGAACACGGCTGGACTACCGTTCGTTGATCAGTTGTTCGCACAGATCGAAGTCACAGCTCAAGAGAAGAGGATCCGACGGTGCGGGAGACTAGTAACCCGGTATTTCGTTCGCTGCCCAAGCAGCGGGGCGGATATGCGCAGTTCGGGACTGGCGTCGCGGGCGCCGCGACCCAGTATGGGCATCAGGCGGACCCCTATGCTCCGTATGTCGACCAGCGGGCAGGCGTCGCCCGGCCGCTGACCATTGACGACGTCGTCACCAAGACCGGGATCACCCTGGCTGTGCTCTCGGCGGTGGCTGTCGTCTCCTACTTCATGGTGGAGGCCAACCTCGCGCTGGCCGGCCCGTTCACCTTCATCGGTGCTTTCGGTGGGCTGGCACTGGTACTGATCGCCACCTTTGGGCGCAAGCAGGACAGCCCCGCGATCGTGCTGACGTACGCGGCCCTGGAGGGGCTGTTTTTGGGAGCCATCTCCTTCCTGCTTGCCCACTTCTCGGTGTCGACCACAAATGCCGGTGTGTTGATCGGACAGGCGATCCTGGGCACTCTCGGCGTTTTCATAGGGATGTTGGTGGTCTACAAAACCGGCGCCATACGGGTCACCCCGAAGTTCACCCGGATGATCGTCGCCGGCGTCTTCGGTGTAGTGGTCCTCATGCTGGGCAACCTGGTGCTGGGGATGTTCGGCGTCGGCCACGGCGAGGGGCTGGGGCTGCGTAGCGGTGGACCGTTGGCCATCATCTTCTCGCTGGTCTGCATCGGTTTGGCCGCGTTCAGCTTCCTCATCGACTTCGACGCCGCCGATCAGATGATCCGCGCCGGGGCTCCCGAGAAGGCGGCCTGGGGTATCGCGTTGGGCCTGACCGTGACGCTGGTCTGGCTCTACATCGAGATCCTGCGCCTGCTCAGTTACCTACAGAACGATTAGCGCTTGACACAAAAAAGCCGGCACGTACGGAACGTGCCGGCTTTTTTGTGCACCGCGCAAGTGCCGGGGCCGGTTCGCCTTAGCCAGACAGTCCGTTCTTGATGACCGTGTCTTGCTTTTGTCCGAGGTCGGTGACGAAATCCGGTGGCGGCAGCATGTCAGGAGGGCCAACGAAGTTCAGGGTGGCGAACGCCTTGCCCTCGGTGAACAGCACCATCATCACTCCCTTGGAGCCGTCCGGCGAGTTGCCCGAGACTGTGGTACCGCCAGTTCCCACGGCGGCCGGTCCGGGTGTTCCCTGGACGGAATCAGCCAGCTTCGCCTTGGCGGCGTCCAGCGCGCTTGCCGCCGCAGCAGGATCACCAAAAACGAGGATGGTGTCGTGGATCTGGCGAGTTTTGTCGTCGTTGCTGAACGTCGTCTCCACCCCGGCTTGGCCATTCGGGTTCGGTGTTACCGGGCCGGCGGTGAAGGCCATGGGCGTCTGGATGTCACTGGCCTGGATCAGCAGTCGGGTGTAGTCGGCGGACTGGGCTTGCGCCGAACTCGCTGTCGAGCTGTGGCTTGTCGTGGCCGCGGTGGCTGACGTCGACGAGGCCGTCGGTGACTTCGGATTGCTGCTGCAACCGGCCGCCGAAGCTGAAGTGACTGCCGCCGCGGCCGTCACTAGTGCAATTGTTTTCCGGGAAATACTCATCGCGCCGCTCCTCTTCGACCGAGTCATCTCGAACTCGGATGCGTAGGCCACCGGGCGGCAGCCGGCAAACCGTAACCCAGTCCGCGTGATTCCATCCCCGAACCGTGCGATTACGCCGGTCTTGGCGGCAAACCAGAAGACGCGTGCTGCGGTGTCAGCTCAGCCGCTCGATCACCATCGCCATGCCCTGGCCGCCGCCGACGCACATGGTCTCCAGGCCGAACGTCTTGTCGTAGGTGGTCAGGTTGTTCAGCAGCGTGGTGGCGATCCGGGCGCCGGTCATGCCGAACGGGTGGCCCAGAGCGATCGCTCCGCCCGACACGTTCAGCTTGTCCTCGTCGATGCCCAGTTCGCGGGCGGAGCCGAGCACTTGCACCGCGAAGGCCTCGTTGATCTCGAACAGATCGATGTCTTTGATCGACAACCCCGCATTCGCCAGCGCCTTCTTGCTCGCCTCGATCGGTCCGAGGCCCATGATCTCCGGGGACAGGCCGCTCACCCCGGTGGCGACGATGCGTGCCAGCGGAGTTAGGCCGAGTTCTTTGGCCTTGATGTCGCTGGTGATCACCACCGCGGCGGCGCCGTCGTTCAGTGGGCAGGCATTACCCGCGGTCACGGTGCCGTTGGGCCGGAACACCGGTTTGAGCTCGCTGACCTTCTCGTAGGTGGTTCCCGGTCGCGGACCGTCGTCGGTGCTGACCGTGGTGCCGTCGGGGAGGGTGACCGGTTCGATCTCGCGCTCGAAGAAACCGCTCTTGATCGCTTCCTCGGCCCGGTTCTGGCTACGCACCCCCCAGTGGTCCTGGTCTTCCCGGCTGACTCCGGTGAGAATGGCGACGTTTTCGGCGGTTTGACCCATCGCGATGTAGATATCGGGCACTGCGTCATCTTTGCGGGGATCGCGCCAGTCGTCGGCGCCCTCGGCCGCTTCGACCGTGCGCTGCTGGGCCTCGTCGAACAGCGGGTTCTTGGTATCCGGCCAGGAGTCCGAGTTGCCCTTGGCGAACCGGGAAACCGTCTCGACGCCGGCGGAGATGAACGCGTCGCCTTCACCGGCCTTGATCGCATGGAAGGCCATCCGGATGGTCTGCAGCGACGACGAGCAGTATCGGTTGACGGTGGTGCCGGGCAGGAAGTCGTAGCCGAGTTCGACGGCCACGACGCGGGCAATATTGAAGCCCTGCTCACCGCCCGGCAGGCCACAGCCCAGGATCAGGTCCTCGATTTGGTGCGGGTTCAGCGCGGGCACCTTGTCCAATGCGGCCCGGACCATCTGCGCCGCCAGGTCGTCGGGGCGCATGCTGACCAGCGACCCTTTCATGGCGCGGCCGATCGGCGAACGGGCGGTTGAGACGATGACGGCTTCGGGCATGACGGCTTCCTCCGGTGGGGTGTGGTCTGGACCCGAATCTAGCCCGGCGACGATGCGGGCCGTGTAGTGGCCTGAGGAGGAGCCGGGCAATCAGTTCTAGCCCGGCGACGATGCGGGCCGTGTAGTGGCCTGAGGAGGAGCTAGCTTTGGGCGGGTACGACGAGGGGCGCCGGCACCCCGGTGGTGGGCCGGCGCCACAGTCGAGATAGCAGCCTCAGCGTCAAATGGCCGGGGCCGGCCTCGGTGCCGGTTGCCGACGACAGGGCCGGCTCGCCGGCCCATTCGCCGAGCGCCTGGCACAACGCCGGCAACATCTGGCTCGCGGCAAGTGCATATCCGGCGGCCGAGGGATGAAACTGGTCGTCAGACAGCATCAATTCGGGCGCACGCCGGAACTTGTCGTTGACCAATGAGGCCAGCGGCACCGGCACGCCGCCGGCCGACCTGACCGCGCCGGCCTGGGCGCGGGCAAGCCGCAGACCCCGGGTGCGGACCGTCCAGCGCAGCGGCTGGGGGATCGCTCTGACCACGCCGAAGTCGGGGCAGGTGGCGACGACGACCACCGCGCCGCTGGCGCACAGCCGCCGCACTGCCGAACCGAGTCGCCGTGCGGAGGCGGCGATGCCGTTAAGCGCGGTGACGTCGTTGGCACCGATCAAGATCACCGCGGCGTCCGGCGGCGGGCCCGCCACGAACATCGCGTCGACCTGGCCCGACAACCCCTTCGATGTGGCGCCGACGATCGCTTTGGTACTCAACCGGATGCATTTGCCGCTCTGATCGGCGAGTCCGCGCGCGATCAGCACCCCGGGAACTTCCTCCGCGGTGCGACAGCCGTACCCGGTTGCCGTCGAGTCGCCGAAGATCATCAGGTGCAGGTCGAAGGACATCCCGCGCTCCCAGCGCTGCACGGGACCGCCTGAGGGGGCATAGACGCCGTCGGCCCGCGGCGGGACGTCCCACGATTTCGGGATGACGCTGCGCGCTTTCGCGGCTTGGACGATCAGCAGGTTGCGGGCGCCCAAGTAGGCAGTGCCGGTCGACGCCAGCGCACCTGCGGCGGCCAGCGCAACCATCGAACGCCGCGGCGCGCGTAGTACCACGTGATCAGTTTATGTCGCCCGCGGCCGGGGTCCAGGGAGCCGAGGGTCGACACGATTACGGGACGGATCAATTCTGGTATCGAATGCGACTCTTTGATTGTTGAAGTTCTCAGAGGTGTCAAGCTAAGTTTGCGAGGTTGGCTGAGTGCTAGGCCGGCTACGCCCACTGGGTTACAGCTGAACCTGATGCTCCGTTGCTTCGTCGACTGACTACAACGACGTAGGAAGTGTTGAGCATGACCGCACCCAGCAAGGTTTCGGGCGCGCCCCGGAATGCGATTCGTGCCCGTGACGCGTTGCGGGCAAGCAGGTTTCCCGTCAGCGATGGCGCCCCCGTGGAGGTCGTCGAGAGCGGTCCCAGCCTTGCGGGAATGGTCGCGTCGCTGGCCTGCCGGTTGACCATCCGGCCCGCGCTGGCGGTGTGCAGCTATATCCCGCATCTGCCGTGGCCGTTCGGTCTTGTCGACTTCGCTTCCCGGGTATTGCTTCCCGGCCCGGGAACCGTGCGCGCGACGGTCGAATTGCCGCACGCTAACGCCCAACTGGTGCGCGCGCCCGGCGTGTTGCCGGCCGACGGCAAACGGCGGGTGGTGCTGTATCTGCACGGCGGCGCTTTCTTGACGTGTGGGGTCAACTCGCACAGCCGGATCGTCAACGCATTGTCGAAGTACGCCGACTCGCCGGTGCTGGTGGTCAATTACCGGCTGCTCCCGAAGCATTCGGTCGGCATGGCGCTAGACGACTGCCAGGACGCCTACCGTTGGCTGCGGCTGCGCGGATACCAGCCCGAGCAGATCGTGCTGGCCGGCGACTCGGCCGGCGGTTATCTCGCTCTTGCCCTGGCGCAACGGCTTCAGCAGCTCCACGAGGAACCGGCTGCGCTGGTGGCGATCTCGCCGTTGCTGCAGCTGGCCAAGGAGCCCAAGCAGTCCCACCCCAACATCAAGACCGACGCGATGTTCGGATCGAAGGCCTTTGATGCGTTGATCGCGCTGGTCGCCGGGGCCGCGGCCAAGCGCGTCGTCGACGGAAAGCCTGAGCAGCTCTACGAGCCGCTCGACCACATCGAGCCCGGCCTGCCCCGGACGTTGATCCACGTGTCGGGATCCGAGGTGTTGCTGCACGACGCGCGGTTGGCCGCCCGCCGGCTGGCGGCCGCCGGCGTGCCGACCGAAGTCCGGGTCTGGCGCGGCCAGATGCACGACTTCCAACTCGCCGCCCCAATGGTGCCCGAAGCGACGCGCTCACTGCGACAAATCGGCGAGTACATCCGCGAAGCCACCGGCTAATAACGATCGCTCGGCTCGCCCCCTCGCCGCTGCGCGGCCGGGGTTGCCCCACCTCGGCCCGGTGCCCGGCCCGCATCGTCGCCGGGCGTGGTCGCGCGCGGCTTCGCAGCACCTGAGACCATGAACGCATGCGGATCGCGCGCCACATCAGTGAACTCATCGGCAATACTCCACTAGTTCAGCTGAACTCGGTCGTGCTGCCGGGGTCCGGCAGGGTCGTCGCCAAGGTCGAGTACCTCAACCCGGGCCTGAGCAGCAAGGACCGGATCGCGGTGAAGATGATCGACGCCGCCGAGGCCGGTGGCCAGCTGAAGCCGGGTGGCACCATCGTCGAGCCCACCTCTGGAAACACCGGCGTCGGCTTGGCTTTGGTGGCCCAGTATCGCGGCTACCGTTGCGTGTTCGTCTGCCCCGACAAGGTCAGCGAGGACAAGCGCAACGTGTTGCGCGCCTACGGCGCTGAAGTGGTGGTATGCCCGACGGCGGTACCGCCCGACCATCCGGACAGCTACTACAGCGTGTCCGATCGGCTGGTCAGCGAAATCGACGGGGCCTGGAAGCCCGATCAGTATTCCAATCCGCAGGGCCCGGCCAGCCACTACGAGACCACCGGCCCGGAGATCTGGGCCGATACCGATGGCCAGGTCACCCATTTCGTTGCCGGCATCGGGACCGGCGGGACGATCACCGGCGCCGGTCGCTACCTCAAGGAGGTCTCGGGTGGGGCCGTGCGCGTCATCGGCGCCGACCCGGAAGGTTCGGTGTATTCCGGCGGCACTGGCCGGCCGTATCTCGTCGAAGGGGTAGGCGAGGACTTCTGGCCTGCCGCCTACGACCGCAGCATCCCCGACGAGATCATCGCGGTGTCCGACTCCGATTCGTTCAACATGACCAGAAGACTGGCCCGCGAAGAGGCCATGCTCGTCGGCGGCTCGTGCGGGATGGCGGTGGTGGCCGCGCTGAAGGTAGCCGAGCAAGCCGGGCCCGACGCACTGGTCGTGGTGTTGCTGCCCGACGGCGGTCGCGGCTACATGTCGAAGATTTTCAACGACGCCTGGATGTCGTCGTATGGATTCCTGCGCACCCGGCTGGACGGCTCGATTGAACAGCCGACGGTAGGGGATGTGCTGCGCGGGAAGACCGGCGTGCTGCCCGACCTGGTGCACACCCACCCGTCGGAAACGGTCCGCGACGCGATCGGCATCCTGCGCGAATACGGAGTGTCCCAGATGCCCGTCGTCGGCGCCGAGCCGCCAGTGATGGCCGGCGAGGTGGCCGGCAGTGTGTCTGAGCGCGAACTGCTTTCCGCCGTCTTCGAGGGCCGCGCCAACCTGGCCGACGCCGTCGGGATGCACATGAGTCCGCCGCTGCCGATCATCGGGGCCGGCGATCTGGTCAGCTCGCTGGCCAAGGCGCTGCGGGACTTGGACGCCGTCATGGTGGTCGAGGAAGGCAAGCCGGTGGGGGTCATCACCCGCTATGACTTGTTGGGTTTCCTCTCCGATGGCTCGCGACGCAAGTAGCGGGACGGCCGACAGGCAAATTACTTCGGGTAGCAAACCACTGCGCCCGCGGCGTGGCTCGGCGACGGCCGCCGCACATCGCGGCCCGCCGAAGCGTTCTTGGCGGCAGCCGGGTCGCCCCGGTTCTCGGGTACCGTAATGCAACCCAGTCCAGCAAATCCTGCGCAGAGGGAAAGCCGTCCATGACCGACCAACCGTTCCCGCCGCCTCCGCCGGGTGGTGGCGACTACCCGCCGCCGCCGCCGTCCGCCGGCGGGTACGCGCCGCCGCCGCCCGGGCCGGCAATTCGCAGCCTGCCGAAGGCGGCCTATACGCCCTGGTTGACCCGAGTTGGGGCATACCTCATCGACAACCTGCCGTTCGTGGTCATCCTCGGTGTCGGTCAGCTGGTGCTGCAGAACTCGGTCGAGTCGGCCTGCCTCATCGAAACCGGCCCCGGTGGCCCCGTCCAGGTCTGCGACACCGACTACTCGACACTGGGTCTGACGATGTTTGCGGTGGCGGTGATGGTGGCTCTGGGCTACCTCGTCTGGAACTACGGCTACCGTCAGGGCACCACCGGATCGAGCATCGGTAAGTCGGTGCTGAAGTTCAAAGTCGTCAGCGAGAACACCGGGCAGCCGCTCGGTTTCGGATTGTCCGTACTGCGGCAGATCACCCACGTCGTCGACACCGTCGTCTTCTACCTCGGCTACCTGTTTCCGCTGTGGACCGCTAAGCGCCAGACGCTGGCTGACAAGATCATGGCGACGGTGTGCCTGCCCCTCGAGCAGACGGCGCACGACGCGACGTCCGAAGTCCAGCCGGGGTAGCGGCCGCCATCACGTTGGCGCCCAATGGGCTTGCCATCGCGCCCGGCCGGCCTGATCGCGATGGCTAGGCTGATCGTCGATGAGCAACCAGCGCAGCGCACCCGCAGGCGACCACGAGCACTTCGAAACGGCCGGGCTCGCCACCAAGGCCATCCATGCCGGCTACCGACCTGATCCGTTGACCGGCGCGGTCAACGCGCCGATCTACGCCAGCAGCACCTTCGCCCAGGACGGGGTCGGTGGTCTGCGCAGCGGATTCGAGTACGCGCGCACCGGCAACCCGACCCGGGCCGCGCTGGAGACCGCGTTGGCCGCCGTCGAGGCCGGTAGGTTCGGTCGGGCATTCGGTTCCGGAATGGCGGCCAGCGACTGTGCGCTGCGGGCGGTGCTACGCCCCGGAGACCACGTGGTGATTCCCGACGACGCCTACGGCGGGACATTCCGGCTGATCGACAAGGTGTTCACCGGGTGGGGTGTGCAGCACACCCCGGTAGCGGTGTCCGATCTCGACGCGGTCCGCGCAGCGGTCACCCCGCGCACCCGGTTGATCTGGGTGGAAACGCCCACCAACCCGCTGCTGTCCATCGCCGATATCGCGGCCATCGCCGAGCTTGGCACCGAGACTGGCGCGAAAGTGTTGGTGGACAACACGTTTGCGTCACCGGCCCTGCAGCAGCCGTTGACGCTCGGCGCCGACATCGTGTTGCACTCGACCACCAAATATATTGGCGGCCACTCCGATGTGGTGGGCGGCGCCTTGGTCACCAACGACGAGGAATTGGACGCGGCGTTCGCGTTCTTGCAGAACGGGGCCGGCGCGGTGCCGGGACCTTTCGACGCCTACCTGACCATGCGTGGGCTCAAGACGCTGGTGCTGCGCATGCAGCGGCACAGCGAAAACGCCGCCGCGGTCGCGGACTTCCTCGTCGGGCAGCCATCGGTGACCGCGGTGTTTTATCCGGGTCTGCCCAGTCATCCCGGCCACCAGATCGCGGCGCGGCAGATGCGCGGTTTCGGCGGCATGGTGTCGGTGCGAATGCGTGGCGGGCGCAGCGCCGCCCAGGCGCTGTGCGCCAACACCAAAGTGTTCATCCTGGCCGAGTCGCTCGGTGGAGTGGAGTCGCTGATCGAGCATCCCGGTGCGATGACCCATGCGTCGACCGCGGGTTCCCAGTTGGAGGTGCCTGACGATCTGGTGCGGCTGTCGGTGGGCATCGAGGACATCGCCGACCTGATAGCCGATCTCGACCAGGCGCTGCGCTAGTCGCCGCTCATCCAGGAAGAGGGTATTTCAACGCATCACGGATGGCCGCTGTTGTCACAGCCAAGTTGACTTCGGCCAGTTCCGGTTCGGACTCGCGCACCCAACTACCGCTGGCGATGTCACCCGCCGGCTCAGCACCCACTCCCAACCGCGGTCGTTGAGGCTCAGAACCGCACCCAGCCCATCGATCGTGTACAGCAGCGAGATCACGGTCGCCGTCGCCGGGTCCGGCTTGTTGTCGTCGAACAGCGCGGACATCATCGCCGCACGAGTCTGAGTCACCCGGGTGCGGTCGACCAACGGCCACGCCCGTGGACGCCGAATTCCCTTGGTCTGCAGGCGAACCTGCTGTATCTGACCGCTGCGCTGCAGCTGCCACAGCACTGCCGCCGGAATGCCGCGTCGCAGCTTGGCAATCGCCGCGGCCGGAGTGATCGGACGACGCAGCAGCAGGTTCAGCGCCGCTGCCATCACCGGATCGGCCGGATCCGGCCCGCTCAGCACGACCAGCCGTCCCGCTTCCACCGGCTCGCTGTCGACCGCCGGCCGGATCCGGCAGGCGTGCGCCAAATCCAGCAACACCGCAGCGCTGAGGACGCGCCCGTGGCGCGCCCGATCCAATGTTGGCTGCGCCGAGGCGTTGTCGAGCAACAGCAAGGCCAAATCCTCGGCGATGCGTGCCATCAACCGATTTGATCTCGCTCTATATTCCCGACCGGTGCGCTAATCAGGCGTGGTACGGCTCCGCGCTTAGCAACGTGACCTTCACGGTATTGCCGTTGGGCACGGTGTAGCTGCGGGTCTCGCCCACCTTGGCGTCGATCAACGCACCACCCAGCGGTGAATTGGGCGAATAAACCTCGAGCTTGCCGTCGTTGACGCCTTCCTGGCGGGTGGCGATCAGGAACGTCTCGCTGTCGGACTTGTCGCCGTCGTAGTAGACCTTGACCACCGAACCGGGTAGTGCCACGCCGGACTGTTTGGGCGCCTCGCCGACCTTCGCGTTGTTCAGCAGGTCCTGCAGTTGACGGATGCGGGCCTCCTGCTGGCCCTGCTCCTCGCGAGCGGCGTGGTATCCGCCGTTCTCGCGCAGGTCCCCCTCCTCGCGGCGGTCGTTGATTTCCGCGGCGATGACCGGACGGTTCGCGATCAACTGTTCGAGCTCAGTTTTGAGTCGATCATGTGATTCCTGGGTCAACCAGGTCACCTGAGTGTCCGTCATCTCGTCGTGCTCCTTGCGTCGGTTCCGCGGCATCCGCGTCGTTAGGTTGTCCGTCTTGCTGCCGGGCGGTTCCACCGCGTGTCCTGCCGACCCAGTAATCGGGCGGACCCCCTGCGCGGCGCACACGGCCGCTAATGCAGCAATACACGGTCCCAGCTGGAACCGTGCATCCGAACACCTTACCACCGCCGCTGCGGACGCCGAATACATTTTCGCAGTTGAGCGTTTGCCAGAGGTTGCCGGCATCCCCGCGGTCAGGGAGCGCGCAGGTAGCCTGGCACGTCGGTGCCGCAGCCGTAAACGTCGCCCATCACCGGTGGCTTGCTGGACTTGACGACGGTCGTCACCTGCACCGTTGTCTCGGACGCCGGGGGGACCAGCACCTCACGCCGGCCCGTCTCGCTACCGTCTTTCGCCCGCACCCGCACGATGCAGTCAACCGGACGCGACGGATCCGATCGCGTCACGCTGATCGTTACCGATACCGTCTCCTGGTCGATCAGCCGGTAGCCGGCCAGCGTGCCGCGGACATCGCTGCGGCCCAGCCGTTGATAGCCGATGACGGCGACGACGATGCCGGCCGCGAGACCCAGCACAGCCAGGGCAATGACGACCCGACTTCGCGATGCGCGGGGCAAGCCGCCGCGCCCGTAGCGGGCCTGCGGCGGCTGCCGTGAACCTTCGGTCATGTGTCTCGCGGTACGTGCCGGGTGATCAGGTTTCGGGCCCCGGCACCCGGGATGAAACTATTAAGACTGGAACTATAGAGGCTTTAATCAGGTCGACGAACAAAGAACAGCACGCGGGACAGGGAGCACGTGAGCGAACTGCGTTTGATGGCGGTGCACGCCCACCCGGACGACGAGTCCAGCAAGGGCGCTGCCACCCTCGCCCGCTACGTGGATGAGGGCCACCGCGTGCTCGTGGTGACCCTGACCGGAGGTGAGCGCGGCGAAATCCTCAACCCGGCGATGGACCTGCCCGAAGTGCACGGACGTATCGCTGACATCCGCCGCGACGAGATGGCCAAGGCAGCCGAAATCCTCGGCGTTGAACACACCTGGCTGGGCTTCGTCGACTCCGGGCTGCCGAAGGGGGACCCGCCGCCGCCGCTGCCCGAGGACTCCTTTGCGCTCACACCGCTGGAGGTGTCCACCGAAGCGCTGGTGCGGGTGGTGCGTGAGTTCCGCCCGCACGTGATGACGACCTACGACGAGAACGGCGGCTATCCGCACCCCGACCACATCCGCTGCCATCAGGTGTCGGTCGCCGCATACGAAGCGGCCGCTGACTATCGGCGGTTCCCGGACGCGGGCCCGGTGTGGACGGTGCCCAAGCTGTACTACAACCACGGCTTCCTGCGGCAGCGGATGCAGATGCTGCAGGACGAGTTCGCCAAGCGCGGCCAGACCGGGCCGTTCGAGAAGTGGCTGAAGCACTGGGATCCCGCGCACGATGTCCACGCCGACAGGGTGACCACCCGCATCCAGTGCTCGGCGTATTTCAGTCAGCGTGACGACGCGCTGCGGGCCCACGCCACCCAAATCGATCCCAAAGGGGATTTCTTCGCGGCCCCGATCGCATGGCAGCAGCGGCTGTGGCCCACCGAAGAGTTCGAGCTGGCGCGCTCGCGTATTCCGGTGCATCTTCCCGAGAACGATCTGTTCGCAGGACTCGAGGCGGAGCAGTGAACCAGCTTCACCTTGCCGCCATCCGGGTGCTGGCCGAGTTGCACGCCGACGGCGCCCCGCACAACAGCGGACCGGATTTCGGCAAAGCCAGCCCGTTCGGGTTACTGGTGGTGGTGCTGCTGCTCATCGCCACGGTGTTTTTGGTGCGCTCGATGAACCGGCACCTCCGGAAGCTGCCCGATTCCTTCGACCCGCAGACCCCCGCCCCGGACCAGGCCATCGACGACGGGACGATCGGCGCCGATCAGCCGACCCAGGGCGACGCCGACGATCGATTTCCACATGAGCCCGACTGAATCCTCCGGGGAGAACATGCTCGCCGGGGCGGCCAGCCCCTACCTTCGCCAGCACGCTGACAACCCTGTGCATTGGCGGCAATGGTCGCCGCAGGCGCTGGCCGAGGCCGCCGAACGCGACCTGCCGATCCTGCTGTCGGTCGGCTACGCCGCATGTCACTGGTGTCACGTCATGGCTCACGAGTCGTTTGAAGACGACGAGGTGGCCGCCGCGATGAACGCGGGGTTCGTGTGCGTCAAAGTCGACCGGGAGGAGCGGCCCGACATCGACGCCGTGTACATGAACGCCACCGTCGCGCTCACCGGGCAGGGCGGTTGGCCCATGACATGTTTCCTGACGCCCGACGGGCGGCCCTTCTTCTGCGGCACTTACTATCCCAAAGCCAGCTTCCTGCAACTGCTTTCAGCGGTGGGGAGTACCTGGCGTGATCGCCGTGACGAGGTCGAGCAGGCTTCCGATCACATCGCAGGCGAATTGCGATCGATGGCTGGGGCACCTCCGGGGCAGCCCTCTAGCGACCCGGAGATGGTCGCGTCGCTCTGCGACGACGCCGTCGCGGGCGTTCTGCGCGACGAGGACACCGTGCACGGCGGTTTCGGCGGCGCACCGAAATTCCCGCCGTCGGCGTTGCTTGAAGCGCTGCTACGGAACTATGAGCGGACCGGCTCATCGGGGGTGCTGGATGCGGTTCGGCGCACCGGCACCGCGATGGCCCGGGGCGGAATCTACGACCAGCTGGCCGGCGGGTTCGCCCGTTACAGCGTCGACAATGCCTGGGTGGTACCGCATTTCGAGAAGATGCTCTACGACAACGCGCTGCTGCTGCGTGCCTACGCGCATTGGGCCCGCCGAACCGGGGATGCGTTGGCGCGCCGGGTCGCCGGCCAAACCGCACGTTTCCTGCTCGACGAGTTGGCCGAGGGTGACATGTTCACCTCGTCGCTGGATGCCGACGCCGATGGCCGCGAGGGTTCGACCTACGTCTGGACGCCCGCGCAACTGACAGAAGTGCTCGGGAGCGACGACGGTCCCTGGGCCGCTTCGGCTTTCGGAGTCACCGAGGCGGGCACTTTCGAAGCCGGCGCATCGGTGCTGCAGTTGCCGGGCGATCCCGACGACTCGGGCCGGTTCGACCGGATCCGGACCGCGCTGCTGGCCGCCCGACTCACCCGGCCGCAGCCGGGACGCGACGACAAGGTCGTCACCGCCTGGAACGGACTGGCGATCACCGCGCTGGCCGAGGCCAGTCTGGCGTTGGCCTCGCCCGAGTTGGCTGACGCCGCAGCGCGATGCGCGACCGCGCTGGTCGGGCTGCACCTAGTGGACGGCCGGCTGCGCCGGGCCAGCCTGGGCGGACGGGTCGGTGAGAGCGCCGCGATCCTGGAAGATCATGCCATGCTGGCCACCGGGCTGCTGACGCTCTACCAGCTGACCACCGACGATGCCTGGCTGACGACGGCCGGCGAGCTGCTCGATATTGCGTTGGCGCACTTCGCCGATCGCGACCGGCCTGGCCGCTGGTTCGACAGTGCCGACGATGCCGAGCGGCTGTTGTTGCGGCCCGCCGACCCGCTGGACGGTGCCACACCATCGGGCGCGTCCTCGATCGCCGAAGCGCTGCTGACCGCGGCGCATGTGGTCGGCGCAGAACGAGCCGACCGCTACCGGCAGGCGGCGGTCGACACGCTGCAGGCACACTCCCCGCTACTGGCCCGGGCGCCGCGCTCGGCCGGCCATTGGCTGGCGGTCGCCGAGTCCGCGGTGCGCGGGCCGTTGCAGATCGCGGTGGCCTGTGACCCGACGGGATCGCTGCTGCTGGCCGACGCGCGCAAACTCGCGCCCGGC
>Ga0210398_10002402_pt1 | contig 18328 bp, 16 predicted proteins | sample IncBWC4OmetaG_FD_161047 | JGI IMG/M metagenome (GOLD analysis project Ga0210398, IMG submission 161047) | Forest soil microbial communities from Barre Woods Harvard Forest LTER site, Petersham, Massachusetts, United States - Inc-BW-C-4-O | ecosystem: Environmental > Terrestrial > Soil >... | reverse complement strand
GTCTTCGTGCGCGTGGCGAAAGTGGCTTATCCGGTCGCTCTCGTGCTGTTGCTCGTTGACCTCGGATTGCTCGTGTTGGATCTCGGCGATCCGTTGCGTTTCCATCACATGCTCAGAGTTTTCAAGCCCGGCTCGCCCATGTCGGTGGGGACGTGGTGTCTGACGATCTTTTCGCTCCCGCTGACCGCGGCGGCAGGGCTCAGCCTGCTGGTCGAACTGGGGTGGGACTTCGAGTGGGCTCGCATACTCGCGGTGGTCGTGGGACTGCTGCCAGGCTTCGGCTCTGCGGCCTACAAAGGCGTCTTGCTCAGCACGAATGCGCAACCAGGTTGGAAAGACGCGCGCTGGCTGGGAGGTTATCTCACCAATTCGGCCCTCCTGATGGGCTGTGGGGAGTTAGTTATCCTGTCCGCCCTGATGGGGCAAACGCAGGCCACCGGCATCCTCCGCCCCGCCTTTATCGTGCTGCTCGTGCTCAATGTGATTCCCTTAGGGTTGTTGTTTGCGAACCTTCGGCTGGCCCATGCGCGACTCTATACCCGCAAGCAACAATGGCGCGTTGGCGTGCTCATCGCCGCCGGGACGCTGATCCCTTTGGGACTGATGCTCCTCAACGGCGATCTGCTGTTCATATTGGTCGCCGTGATTTTTCTTATAGCGGAAAGTTGGTTCATCCGTTTTCTGTACGTCAAGATACCTCACACTTCGCCATTGGAAGTCCGAAGCGGCGAATAGTCTAGGGAGGTCGCGATGGACGACTACGCGGCGCTCGAGGCTGTTGATTGCCCCGAATCAGGAATTCCCAACTGACTGCTTAAGCGCTGCAGCCAGGTCCTGGGGATGAAATCCGAATGGTCCCGGCTTGCTCTTGTATCGGACTTCGCCACCAGGCCCAATGAGGTAGAGCCGGTCGGGCCATCCCTTATAAGCAGTCTCGGCGTGATTGTCGAAGCTATCGATCACCGCAGGAAACTTGATCCCGAGTTTTCGCACGCAGGCATTCGCAACCGATGCCCGCTCATCCTCGCTACGCGGACTGCGAAAGAGCACCTTGTCCTTCACATTGCTCTGCATTTCCCACACGTCAGTAGGGTGAGCTTCAAGGATATAGACAGCGTAAAAATTAACCTTGCCTTTGTACTGGTCCGACAATTTGTTCAGGGTGGGAACCTCCCGCCGAAAGGGCGGTCAAGTATAGCTGCCGAACACCAGGACGACCGGCTTCTCCGCCCATAGCGATGCCAACTGCATCGGTTCTTTGGCGTCCAGCGTCTTGACCATGATGTCCGGTGCCTTGTCACCGACACTGAGGGTGCCTTTGCGCGCTCCGGACCACATCGTTTCGAACGGAAAGAGGAAATAGGCTGGCATGGGCATTTTTGCCATGATGTGCCCAAAAACCTCCGGCGGCTGCCGCATAGCCCAGCCGATGTAGACGACGAAGCCAAGCCACAAGCAGAGGAGCGCTGCGCAGACGATTCCTATCCAGCGTTTGGTGGCTTTCTTAAGGACGATCATTCCGACTCACTTGGTCATTGCATTCATCTCGAGGTAGCCCTGCGGGTGGATACCAAACGCGTCGGCCACACGATTGAAGAAAGCAAACATGGCCGTAATATACACAGCCTCGGCGATCTGCGGCTCACTCCATCCATGATCCCGGAGATTTTGTACATCTTCTTCCGTTGTGCGATACGCAGCCTCTGTCACTTTTGTCACGTAGTCGAGGAGTGCGCGTTCAGCCTCGCTCAGCCCGGCTTCATCCAGTTTGCCATCTGCAATCGCCTGCACTGTGTTTTCGTTTGCTCCCTGAACCCGCAGGAAGTAGGCGTGTGAGTCCAGTCAATATGGACAGCGGTTGAGCCACGAAACCCAACTCGCGATGGCCTCCTTGGTGCGGCGTGTCAAATGACCTTCTGAAAAGTGCACCGCATTGCTGAAACTGATCACCTCGCGCAGAAAATCGGGCCGATGACTAAAACACTTCAGGATGCCAGGCATCTGTTGCCGGCCAGATTGGCTCCGCCACTCGTCATAGGCTTTGGCAACGTCGCCGGTAGCGTCCGCGTCTTCGATGAGGCGGATCTTTGTTTTTGGAAAAGTCATCGTCTTAGTAAAGGGCCGCTTTCCTCGAAGAGAGTAGCACACGATTTCGCGCTGAAGCAGCGACAGGTAGTGCGAATGCTTTCTCAGTCAGTGTGGTAGGGCGGCTACAACACAATCCGCCGGTCGCCGTCTTTGCGAGTGATCCGCTCGCGATCAAGGTACTCCAACAAGGGGATGGCGTATTTTCTCGAAAGACCAGTGATCTGCTTGAACCGCGCGACATCGAGCAGCTGGCCATGCAATTCACGGATCTGCCTCCGGAGTCCTTCAAGCGCAGCCCTATGAATGTACAACTCGTCGGTTCCCATCCGGATCAGAGTCTTCTCGCGGAGCAGCAGCGTCATCAATCTGCGCATCTCGCTGTCACTGAGTTTCAGATGTGAAGCGACCTCGACAGCCAAAGGTGCTGCGAGCCCGGACGCTTCGTAGGCAGCGGATACTGCAGAAAGAAGCTTGATGTCGGGATTCGTGACCCGCTGGTCCGTTTCCGCCGGAAAGACGATCTCGCCTTGAAGCCTCAGGCGGTGGTCCCGAACCAACCGGTCGAGAAGGAAGTCAAATATCTCTGCGCCTAAAGCGACCTGGTTTCTCAGCTCGGATCGTTTGAGACCGCTTGCTTTGGTTTCAATCTTCAACCTACTCACGATTTTCTCGGTTGCACTTTCAAGGGCCTCTCTGGTGAACCATATTTCGCCGGCTAGAAGAACCAGCCGCCCATCTCCAGTGAGGGGTTCCGCGATTCGATGTAGCGCCTCGTCGGTCAGGCCGGTTTCTGCCGTTAGCATCTGGAGAGACAGACCTGCAGTGCCGCGCCGAGATACTCGCTGCACAATCTGCTGTTCGAGGGAGGCCTCCTTTATCGCTTCCAGCCATACAAGGCACTTCGCCTTTCGTAAATGGGGAAGGGGATGCGCATCGAGCACGCGACCACCGCCAATCGTTGCGGCCGGCGAGCATTGCCGGAGAACGAAGCGATCACCGGGCACGAGCACAAGCGGGTTGTGCAACTGCAGGCGCATGAGTCCATGAGCGCCCGCCTCGGCCGCGTTGTAACCATAGAGCAAAACCGTTGCAAGCGTGTCCGAGGTAAAAGCATGGAAGTGAACCGTAGCGCGATGTTTGAGTTCCTTCGAGTCCGCAAGAAGAGAGGCCTCGACGTCGATAGTCGTCACGGCTGTCAAAGCCCGTGGCGCAAGGATAGTTTGGCCGCGGCTTACATCGGATACGTCAATGCCGGCAAGGTTCAGGGCCACTCGTGAGCCCGAGGCAACACACTCTTCAGCCCGGCGATGGGTTTGCATTCCACGTACGCGAGCGACGACGCCTCCGGGTTCGAGCGCGACGGATTGGCCGGTCCGAAGAGTTCCGGAAAGCAAGGTACCGGTCACGACCGTTCCGAACCCTTTCATGACGAAAGCCCGATCGAGCGGCAAACGGGTCACATAGTCAGGGCTGCGGCGAGATGTCCCCATCGCAAGTGACGAGAGTTTATTCCTAAGCTCCTCGAGTCCACGGCCAGTCTGAGCGCTCACGGGCAGAATCCCGGCGCCCGTGTCGAGAAACGTACGACGCAGGAAGGCTTGTACTTGTGTGCGGACGCGCTCGAGGTCGGCCTCACTGACCGCATCCGCTTTGGTGATCACGGCCACGCCTCGACGAATGCCGAGCAGAGTGCAGATGGCGAGGTGCTCCTTAGTCTGCGGCTTAATTCCTTCTTCGGCCGAGATCACCAGCAAGACAGCATCGATACATCCGGCGCCGGCAAGCATATTGTGGATGAAGTGATGGTGGCCGGGAACATCAACAAAGCTGATCTGCGCCAACGTATTGTCGGCGGCGATGGTGTCGAGAGAGGCGAACCCAAGGTCGATCGTAATGCCGCGCTTCTTCTCTTCCGGCAATCGGTCAGTATCGACGCCAGTGAGTGCGTGTACCAAGGCAGTCTTGCCGTGGTCGATATGGCCGGCAGTGCCCACGACAACAGATCGAACGGGCTCAAGCATACAGTATCATTCTTCCGCGCAGGCCTGCAGCGGGAATTGCCGCGGCTCATCCTTTTGCAGATCCGGATCGTCCTCGCTTTGCGCGATGCCTCGCAGCAGAGACAAGAGCGTCGCATCCAGACTCGGTTCGACCGTGCGGAGATCCAGTAAAAGCCGGTCTTCGGTGACGCGCGCGATGACCGGAGGCTGAAGCCGTCGCAGCGCGAGCAGGAGCGCTGGGAGCGACAATGATTCATGCCGCAGCGCCAATGCTGCACTTGGCAGGCGCGAGGCAGGCGCAGTTCCGCCGCCGATAAGGCTCTCGACAGGCACAACTTCAACTGTCAAAGCCGCGGATGGCAATGCTTCTACAATTTGCCGACATCGGCGCAGTATTTCGTCCTGAGAGAGACGCAGCATATTCACGATGGGAATCGAATCAAGCCTATCGTGGAGATAATCCATCAGCGTTGCTTCCAGCGCAGCATAAGTCAGCTTGTCTACGCGGAAGGTTCGGAAGAGTGGATTGGCGCGTATGCGTTCAATCAGGTCATTTCTGCCAACGAGCAGCCCGCACTGCGGGCCTCCGAGGAGCTTGTCTCCGCTCGCAGCGATCAGGTCAGAGCCGAGGCGGAAGCTGTCGATGAAAGTCGGCTCGGGGCGTATGCCGAGACTATCCAGGGGAAGAACTAGACCTGTGCCTTGGTCATCAAACACAGGGATGCCTCTGCGTGAGCCAACAAGCACGAGCTCTTGAAGTGTTGGCCTCTCTGTGAAGCCTTCCATACTGAAATTGGATTGGTGGACGCGCAGAATAAGTGCGGTATCTGGCGAGAGAGCTTTTTCATAGTCGGAAAGTCTTGTCCGGTTTGTGGTACCAACTTCGCGTAGGCGAGCGCCGGACTTCGCAAGAATCTCCGGGATGCGAAAGCCGCCGCCAATTTCGACCAGCTCACCGCGAGACACCACAACCTCTGCTCCATCTGCGAGGGAGTTCAGACCGAGGAAGGTTGCTGCCGCGCAGTTGTTGACGAACACCGCAGCTCTGAGATTCTTTACGTCGTCTTTAGTTATGCCTGCCCTTGTCATCAACAGCCGTAGCAGAAGTTGTTCGACATGAACGTCGCGACGGCTCCGCTCTCCGCTTTCGAGATCGAGTTCCAGGTTCGAGTAGCCTTGCGCGATCTCGACAATGTGTTCAAGTGCGGAAGTGCTGAGAGGCGCTCGTCCGAGATTGGTGTGCAGGATGACTCCGGTTGCGTTGATCACCCTTCGCAACGAGAAGTTCGCCCTCTTAATCAGTTCGTTCGAGACGGCCAGATCGAGAAGAGCGAGGCGTTTCTGCAGACTCGCGCGCGTATGCTGCCCTTCAGCAATCTCCTGCTTGAGACAAAACAGAACCGTTCGGGCCGCGTGTACAACCGCATTGTGTGAATGCGATTGAACCAGGGAAGAGAAAGCCGGATCAAGCAGGAGATCGTTCACAGATGGCAGCAGCGGATACAGATTGTCTGGTTCGCGCTCATTGCTTGTCACTTTAGTGGCCATTGAATGTCTGCTGTGTCTGCATGTAGAAAGCCTGTGCTGTGCTCATCAACGGAGCAGGATCGCGGGTGTTCCTTGTCCCGGCACATAAGGACCGACGACAGATCCGATTCTGGCCGCGCGAAGGCCCGCCTTGCGGAGAGAGTCAAGCAGAGCATCCGCTCCATCGGTGGAAATGGAAACCAGCAGTCCGCCCGCAGTCTGCGGATCGTAAAGCAAGGTACGCAGGTCATCAGAAATCTGCGAACCCGGCACATCGCCGCTGATGCATTCTGCAAAGCTGCGATTTGCCAACAGCCCGGCCGGAATCGCGCCGGAACGAACGGCATCCACTGCGCCCTCGATAACGGGCACCTGTTCAACCACAATCTCTATTGCTGTGCCACTGGCAAGCGCCATTTCCCGGCAATGTCCCATCAGTCCAAAGCCCGTTACATCCGTCATGGAATGAACACCCTTCGCGCCGACAACCAGCTCAGAAGCCTCGCGGTTGAGCATAGTCATGGATCGTACAGCGTCCGCAATCCACTCAGGCTGAGCTACGCCCTGCTTGAGCGCAGTTGTGATCACTCCCGTGCCGATTGGTTTCGTCAGGATCAGAGCGTCTCCCACAACAGCTTCGGCATTCGTAAATACCCGTTCGGGATCGATCAAACCCGTTACTGCATATCCGAATTTGATTTCAGAATCACGAACGCTGTGCCCGCCCACGACGACACAACTCGCCTCTGTCATCTTCGCCATGCCGCCCTTCATGATCTGCTCCAGCACGTCCAGATCGCCATCCGGAGGAAAGCACACGACCGACAAGGCTGTGACGGGACGGCCTCCCATTGCGTAGACGTCACTGAGGGCATTTGTGGCCGCAATCTGACCGAAAGTGAAAGGGTCGTCAACCAGCGGAGTAAAGAAATCCACCGTTTGGACGAGTGCGAGGTTCGCTGAGATCTGGTAGATGCCGGCGTCATCGGCGGTTTCAAAGCCCACCAGAAGATTCGGATCATTTTGCTTTGGAAGCCGCGCTAACACTGCCGCTAACGTTCCAGGAGCCAGCTTACTGGCGCAACCTCCGGCTTTCACTTGCTGTGTCAATCTGACAGTTGCCGAATCCGCCAACACGACTCTCCTATTCCGCTGCGTTTCCATAGCATACTAGGAAGGCAGCCATCGATTTTGAGACTCAGACGGCTGCTGGCGCGATCGCGTATTGGAAGTGCTTAGGCTCCGGTGATCCTCCCGGTCTTCAAAACCGGCGGTCGTTCTTAACGGACGACGGTGTGTTCGACTCGCACGCACTTCCGCCACCCCTTAGTCACCCCCTCGAAAAAGTGAGGGCCGGTATAAGCGGTGGACCCATCGTCAGTATCGTCTTTAGAACCACACATTTTCACATCATTGAGAGGATCTCTTAGGGTCCTTTTCGTGCTTTTGAGCATCGGCCGAATGCACAGGTGGCAGGCAAAAAACAGATTTGCGCCATTCTCAAGTTCTGCAGGTCGAAGACTTTGCCTTCATCAATGCCCTCGCACTGCACCCGAAATTTTGGTCTTATTCATAAAGAACAAAGCAGCTGCACTTGCGAGCAATACGCAGCCCAGGACCAGGAAGCAATCGCTATAGGCGAGCAAAAATGCCTGGCGTCGGACCATGCCGCCGATAGCGCCGATTGCGCGCAAGTTGGCCGAATACGGATCACTGCCCTGAGAGAGAAAGTACGCTGCTGACTGCCGCATCCGTTCCTGCACGGCACCTGAGTAGACAGTCACAGATTCGCCGATGCGCTCAGAGTGGAACCGCTCTCTTACAGAAAGCAATGTTGACAGTCCGGCGATCCCGATCGATCCGCCAATATTGCGCATCATGTTGAAGAGTGCCGATGCCGCGCCGCTTTCACGTCCTTTGGCCATGCCGGACGTGGTGACGGCCGAAAGAGGAGTCATGATGAGAGGCTGGCCCAGCGCGCGGATAATAAGCGGGATATAGAACTGCGGTCCTGCAAAATTGGAATCGAGATGAATATCTAAGAAGGAGCTACCGCCGAAGAGAAGAATCCCGACGCCGATGATGATTCGAGCATCGACAAATTTCATCAACTTCGGTATCAGGGGGATGACAACCAGTTGCGGAAGACCCAGCCAGATGATGACCATTCCGATCTGCGTCGCACTGTAACCATGAATCTGTCCCAGGTATAAGGGCAGAATGAATACAACACCATAGAGACCAATTCCAAGGACCACATTGACGATGCTGCCCAGCCCGAAGTTCCTGCGTGCAAAGAGGCGCAAGTCGACAAGCGGCTCTTTTTGTCGCAACTCAATAATGATGAAAGCGGGAATGAAGATCGCGGCAGTCCAGGCCAGCTTCACAATCCCCGGATCGCCGAACCAGTCTTTACGATTTCCGTCTTCGAGCACGATTTCGAATGCAGCGAGGCCGATCGCCATGGTGAGGATTCCCCACCAGTCACCTTTTTTCAGCAGACCCAGATTCATGGGCTGCTTTTCCATGGTGAACCATACGGCTGCGATCAGCAGTATTCCGGGAACGATGTTGATGTAAAAGACGAATGGCCATCCGTAATGGTCGGTCAGCCATCCGCCGAGGAGCGGTCCCAACGCAGGAGCGAAAGTTGCCGTGATGGTGAACATGGCCATGCCAATTGCTCGCTTCGATGGCGGAAGGTACGTGAGGATAACGACGAAGGAGAGAGGAATGAGTACGCCGCCCGTGAAACCCTGCAAGACGCGAAAGAGGATCATCAGATCCAGAGAACGCGCCTGACCGCAGCAAACAGAGAAGAAGACGAATAAGAGCGAGTTCACCAGAAGATATTTCTTCAGTGAGAACGCAGAAGAAAGCCAAGAGGTCAACGGGATCACGACGATCTCGGCAACCAGATATGAAGTTGGCACCCAGGAAATCTCATCCGCACTGGCTGCGAGCGTTCCTGCAATGTCACGCAGTGAAGAGTTCGTAACAATGATGTCGAGCACTGCCATAAAACAGCCAAGAAGAACTCCCATAACGCATATCCAGGTCTTCAGCGACACATGATCGGTCGCCTCCGTCGCCAGATTTTCTACAGCTATCGACGGCTTCATCGCGGTGGTTGCCATAGAGGTTCTCCCTTATCGTGTGGTCACAGTAACAACCGACGACATGCCGGGCGAAAGCAGGCTTTCGTAACCGCGCATACTATCGTCATCGAACACGACCTTGACGGGAATGCGTTGCACAATCTTCGTGAAGTTGCCAGTTGCATTGTCCGGAGGCAACAGCGCGAATTCGTTGCCAGAGCCCGGAGCAAGACTATCCACGTGTCCATAGAATTTGTGCTTCGGAAACGTATCGATCTCTACTTCGACGTGCTGACCGGCGCGCATCTTCGCCAATTGTGTTTCCTTGAAATTGGCCACCACCCATGGACGATCTTCAACAACAGCCATCAGGGGCTGGCCTATCTGCACGCGTTGACCAGCTTCCACCGACTTTCTGCCGATACGGCCGCTTACGGGCGCCTTGATAATGGTGTAGGAAAGCTGCAACGTTGCGTCCTCCAAAGAAGCCTTTGCCAGTGCCATTGCAGCTTGTGCAGTTGCAAACTGACCTTCCCGCACTCGCGTTTCCAGTGTGGTGGCCTGTGCGGACTGCAATCCGCCTTCTGAGTTAGTCAATTGAGCTTCGGTGCGCGCAACGCGTTGCTGTGCTGCGACCAATTGTGCCTGTGCCTGTCGTACTTGTTCCTGGGCAGCCGCCTTGCCAGCTACCGCAACCTGATAACTCGCGCGCTGGTGATCGAGGGTTTGTCTTGAGACCTGTTCCTTTGCATAGAGATCCTGATATCTGTGCAGATCGGTCTCCTCGCGTTGTAAGGTCGCATTTGCCTCTTGAAGCTGGGCATTCGCGCGGGGCACCCCTGCTTCTGCAGCCGTGACAGCCGCCTTCGCGGCTTGAATCGATGCCTCGGCTTCGGCGATTGAACCTCGTGCCTGGGTGGTTTGCGCAGTGGCCGATTGTGATGTTGATCGGATCGCGGCGTCGGCGGTCTCCGCTTGGCGGCTCGCCGCGTCCAGAGCAGCCCTTGCCTGATCGAGTCTCACCTTGTAGTCGTTAGGATCAAGGATAACCAGAGTCTGCCCTTCAACTACATGCTGGTTGTCGTCGATCAGCACTTGCTGCACGGTGTCCGTGATGCGGGCGCTGATTGGGTGCAGGTGTCCCGCCAGATAGGCATCATCTGTTGTCTCATGATGATCAGACCAGATGAGATATCGAACGCCGAAGATCAGTAGCAGTACCAGAGCGGTGGCTACTCCACAGATCAACAGAGTCCTTTTCCTCTCGGCGATCCCGCCAGCTTTCGGAGGCTCCGGTCCCATGCCTGATTCTTCGATTGATGGTTCCAATACTGCTTGACTTATGGCCTTGTCCTCTCACGAGAATGTATGAATTAGGGATGGGTGTAGGTCTGCTCGACCCCGCCAACTGCACGCGCCAGCTGCGCACGTGCGATGTTGTAACGAAACAGCGCGCCGATTTCCGCATCGTTTGCGCGGGCAAGCGAATTCTGCGCAGCGGTGACTTCGATATTGTCGGTTACACCAGACTGAAAGCGCCCCTGCGATAGTGAGACTTCCTCATTGGCCAGTTGCACTTCCTGCCGGCCAAGCTCAACTTGGTGCAGGGCGGCCTGAACTCAACCTGCTCGTCGCGCACCTGCTCGGTTACGAGGTTGCGTTCCTGGGCGAGCTGTTTCTGTGTCCGCTGTTCTGCCAGCGCTGTGCTCTTCCGCTCGGCGCTAAGACGTCCGCCGGTGAAGATGAGAAACCTCACATTAAGGCGATATTCATATCCGGGAGTCGCCGTGCTGAACGTCTGTCCCTGCTCATTCCAGTTCCCCTCAAAAGTCAGCTTAGGCAAAGATTCCGCCACGGCAGCCTTGTGCGCCGCTTCAGCAGCCTTGATGTTCTCAGAGAGAGAGTGCAATTCGGGGCGTTGTTCAAGAGCAGTCGACAGTGGATCAGAGAGATCGAGCGAAGGTGTCGAGAAAAAGTTCTGCTGGTCTGCGAACTCGATCTGCTGGCTGTCCGGAAGATTCAGGATGCGCTTCAGTGCATACGAGGTAGTCTCCGAATCACGCTGGGCATCAATCAGGCGTTGCTGCTCTTCTCTGAGCCGCACTTGAGCGCGTGACACATCAATCTTGCTCGCCACACCATCGGAGAGCAGGTCTTGTGCCTGATGAGCCAGACGGTCCGCCAGTTCTACGCGCGATTCGGCAGCCGTGATGCTGGCAAGAGCACGAAGATGCGCCATGTATTCGCTGACAGTCAGCAGGACCGTTTCCTCGCGAAGTGTCTGTTCATCGGCTCGGCTTGCCAGCAACTGGTGTCCGCTCTCCTGGTATTGACGAATCAGGGTCAGATCAAAAATCGGAGTCGAGAATGTTGGTCCGACATGGATGGATTGATATGGACCAATGTCGTGAGGGATGACCGAGGGTTGTACACCGAGCTGGGCCTTCGCGTTGTATCGCGTGATCGCGTCGCTGGCATCAAAGCCCGCATGTGGGAGCAGCTCCGAGCGCGCGATCAAACGATCCTGCTGTTTAGTCGCGGTTTCGATATTGGCGACTTGAATGTCGAGATTCTGTTTGAGCGCCAGATCAACAGCTCCGGCAAGTGTCAGCTTCTCGCTGCCGGAAATTGCATTCTGCGCCCTTACCGCTGAGAACTGCGCTCCCAAGATGATAAGCAGGACTGCGGACCGGATTTTTCGTGTCATAAACGGTTGCCTGCCGTAGTTTTGGATTTCTAGATTCATTTTCAGATCGATTCTTCTATTTAACGACTATCCAGTCAGTCAATTAAGAGATGATTCAGGGAATGCAAAAGATCGCAATATTTTAACTTTTTGCCGCTACGCCCTTGCCGACAAAGGCCAGTACTTCGGCCGCGTGCCTTTTGAGCGATGCACGGTTCAAGGGGTCGCGGCCCTTATCTGCTTGCGACAAATTGCCGGCCGCACAAAAATAGAAACCGCACAGGCCAATAATATTGATAGCGCCGTGCCAGGTATCCAACTTCCTGAACTCGCCGGCCGCGATACCCCGCTGCAGCAAGATTTCAATCCGGGCATACAAGGAAGGCATTCCCAGCTTGCGAACGTGCTCGCCGCGATTCTGAATGCTTTCCAGCATGAAGACAGCGGGAGACAGAGGTTTCTCTGTCATCGCGGCGAGCAGCCGCTCGACAAACGTGAGTAAAGCATCCGTGGCGCTCAGGTTCTTATCGAGAGATTTATCTAGCGCCTCACTGAAAGGCTGATACGCTCGTTCGAGGACTGCCTCAAAAAGCCCTTCTTTGCTCTTGAAATAGTGGAAAATCATACCTTTGACGACATTCGCCCGTGCTGCAATGCTCTCTGTTCGCGCCGCAGTAAAACCATGGGTCGCAAACTCGATCTCGGCTGCGGCCAGAATGGCCGGTACGGTTACTTCTCTGTCCCGCGTGTGCACGCGCTGGGATCCGTTTCCATTGGTCGCCATGTCCCATGAATTCTCCCTCGGCTGTTATCGTATCGCTGACTGACTAGATGGTCAGCTGTAGACAAATGATGCAATTTTGACAGCCACGCCATCGCATAGTCGAAGGAACTGATGTCGCTCATTCACAAGGAGGAATTCGAGTCATGAATGTTGCTAGAATAATGCGGCTCTACCTAGCCGCCGGGAGAACGGCGACTATCGCGGCGGATGAAGTTCGACGCGTGATAGTGACGAGGAGTGAGTGTGATCGCATCTTCTGATCTTCGGAATAGGAGACTACCGCTTAATCACGGAGTCGGCCAGATGCCCGCACTCGGCTTTGGCACCCTGATTCCCGATAAAGTCGTGACAATAGCTGCGACCAGAGACGCACTGGAAGCCGGATTTCGACACTTCGACTGTGCAGAGCGATACCGGAACGAGCGCGAAGTAGGCGAGGCATTGCAAACAGGACTTGCGGCTTTGGGGATCGCGCGGGACGACATCTTCGTTACCACAAAGTTGTGGAACTCCAATCATCGGGCCGAGCGCGTGGAACCTGCCTTCGAGGGGAGTCTGGACAGACTCAGGCTCGAGTATCTGGATCTCTACCTCATTCATACTCCGTTTGCATTTCAGCCGGGGGACGAGCAGGATCCGCGAGATCAAAACGGCAATGTCATCTACGACAACGGAGTGGCTTTGCTCGATACTTGGAGAGCGATGGAAAGTCTCGTGGACGGCGGCAGGTGCCGGGCCATCGGACTGTCTGACATCGCTCTGAACGAATTGTCGCTCATCTACGAATCCGCAAGGATCAAGCCAGCGGTGGTCCAGGTCGAGTCACATCCGTACCTTCCGGAAACGGAGCTTCTCGAATTCTGCAAGGAGAAAGGCATTGTGCTTTTGGCCTTCGCGCCATTGGGTCACGGAATGAGGCCCGGGTTGCTCGAAGATCCAGTCATTTCGGCAATCGCCGTGCGAATTGGAAAGACTCCGGCGCAGGTGCTGCTGGCATGGGCGGTGCAGCGCGGCACGGCTTTGCTTACCACACCCAAAAATGAGGCTCGCGCGCGAGAGAATTTTGATATCTCCTCCCTTCCTGAAGACGCGTTCGAGGAAATCAATCGCATTCAGACTAGACAAAGGCTGAATCCGGTGGTGAAAACAGGCATCCCGGGCTTCATGGCAAAAGGTGGATGAATATGAAAGACAAACAGCAGATGGCGCAGTCCCCGGAAGAAGAACAAATACTTGAAGCCCTGAACGCGCACTGGCAGGCGTCGGCAGCCGGCGATGCAAACGCGGAACACGATATTTACGCTGACGATGCCATTTGTGATTATCCTCAGTCAGGCGAACGAATCCTAGGGCGAGCCAATTTGCAGGCCTTGCGGAGTCATCACCCCGGCAAGCCGTCAGGTTTCACCGTCAAGCGAATGCTCGGAAAAGGTGATCTCTGGATCACGGAATACACAATCACCTACCAGGGACGACCAGCATATACAGTGAGCATTATGGAGTTCCGCAACGGTAAGGTCGTGCACGAGACACAGTATTTCGCAGATTCCTTCGAGGCGCCGGCCTGGCGGAGCCAATGGGTTCAACGGATGGCGTGACGCCGTATTGAGGCGGGATATTCGGAGTGTAGCGAGGTTCTGCACTCTGTTTCAATCGCCGAGGTGAGGGTTGGCCTTCAGTGAGCTGAAATAACTATTCTCGGGTGTTGCGGGATTCTTCCGACTGCTTCAGCTTCTGTGTTGGGCGAGCCAATTACAGGCGCGGTGACCAGCGCTTCAGACTTGTGTGGATTCTCCGCTCACAGCCTCATGTCTAAGGTATCGGTCAACAGTTTCCTTTAGTGAAACCGCCGTCTTCGTTCGGGCTAATCGCGTACGTAAACCATGTTGAACCGCAAGCCCATAACTCTGTCGAGGATGTTGGCCCTGGGATTTGCACGGTTGAGCATGGATGAATGAAAACGCGGAAATGCTGGTTGGTCCTTGATGAGAACAGCAGCTTCAGGGGTTGTACGACAGTCCTCAGTCAGCCCTCGATAAGCGCATCGGCGCCGGCCGGTCCGTACTGACAATCGCAACAGTTAAGAAATTTCAATTGGTGCAGGTCAGATACGGCTGCAGCTATCTCTACTCGATGAAGCGGGCATGCGCTCCAATAGCATCGTCTATTCACCCCGTCCGTGTGGTACCACACAGGCGTTTGTGTAGTGCCCTCTATTTTGTTTGCCTGGTATCAGCCCTACTCTCGTTCTTGACGATTGCGCCGCTCTAATCCGACGGTCCAAAAACTGATGCAGGCGCAGCCGGCGCTGGATTGAAATTCAATTCGCAATCCGGCGCATCATCGCTCAAATCGGAGTAATACCTGATTGCGAAATGGATGAAACAGCTCTTATCGCTGCTGGTCTGCTCGACCCTCCTTATGGCTGGTGCACCGGCCGAAGCTCTTCAGGAACGGGCCGCTTCCCCACCCGTTCCGACGGCACAGGACTCGTCGTCGAGTGCCGCACCGACAACGCCGACAGTCGCGCTGCAGACTGCCGATCAGCTTGATGCTCTGGTCGCGCCGATTGCTCTTTATCCTGATGCGCTGGTGGCGCAGATTTGTGGACGACAATGCCGGAGTGCGCCGCCTGCTGCGGCGTGAGTTACTCGACAGCGCCATCGCAATATGGGAGTGCGCGGATGGAGCCGACGCCCTGGCGGCATACGCCGACCGGCAGCCCGACATTGTCTTGATGGATGTTCGAATGCCGCGCATGGACGGACTGGCTGCTACGCGGCAAATCCGCGAATTCTATCCCGGCGCCCGTGTGGTCATAGTGACGGATTACGACGATGAGGATCTGCGCAAGGCGGCGTTGGAAGCAGGCGCCCACGGGCATGTCCTCAAGCAGAATCTCACCGACATTGGCCGCTTACTTCGCTTGATCATTGGAAATGAGTAATCCCGCGGTCCGCATCAAACGGGCACGGCAATGGTAGGAAAGCTCTCGCGGTGTTATTGTGTTCTCGCGGACCAAGGTGGTCGGACCTCATTCCCCTTAACGTAGCGAGAATTCATGTCTCAAGAGCGCCAAAGTCTTCGAAATCTCCGGTTAGCACTGTTTTTGCCCTTTGCAATCGCGGCGATGTTGACGATGGAAGAGCCGCTTTCCGCCACCACAACAGGTTTGGTCTGCGATCCCATGCATTACGGAGCAAAGGCAGACGGAACAACCAAAGACACCAAGGCCGTGCAGCAGGCGGTTGATACTTGCGCGGCGAGCGGAGGCGGCACGGTAAGGCTTCGCCCCGGCACTTTTCTGACTGGTCCCATCACGTTGCGAAGTCATATCACGCTGGAAATCGAAGCTGGCGCAACGCTGCTCGGCAGCCAGGACAAGGAGGACTATCCCGAGGCGCAGGAACTGCGTGAGGCGTCGGTGCGGCCGCTTGTTCAAGCGGTAGGCGCCGAAGACATCACCATCACCGGCGGCGGCACGATCGACGGAGCGGGGCAGCCTTGGTGGCAGTTGGTCTCGGCCAGCAAGGCCGAGCACAAGATTGTTGCTGCGAAGCGCCCTCGGCTCCTTGTGCTCGATCACTGCAAGCATGTCCTGATCGACGGCATCACTATTCAGAACTCGGCCTCCTGGCAGGTGGTGCCGTACTATTCTGACGACGTCACAATACGGAACGGCAGAATTCTGGCTCCCGCCAACTCGCCCAATACCGACGGCATCGATCCGTTTTCGTCGCACCGTATCACCATTTCGCACATGCTCATCGACGTTGGCGACGACGATGTCGCGATCAAATCCGGCCAGCCCGGCTCGCCGGGACCCGACGACCCAAGCACCGACATCACCATCACCGATTGCACGTTTCTCCACGGCCACGGTCTGTCCATCGGCAGCGAAATTTCCGGAGGCGTGCAACGCGTGCGGGCCGCGCGAATCACCTTCACGGACACCACAAACGGAGTGCGCGTCAAATCGAATCGCGACCGCGGAAACAATATCGGCGATCTCGATTTTCGCGATCTCACGATGGATAATGTGCAGACTCCGGTTCTCATAACCGAGTACTATCCCAAGATTCCCGAGCACGACGCGCCTCACCCGGTAACGCGACTAACGCCGCACTTTCACGACATCAGCATCATGAGCCTACATGCCACCGGAGCGAAGACAGCTGGAGTGATCGCGGGCCTGCCCGAGAGCCCTATCAACTTGATCACGCTCACCAACGTCGACATCAGCGCGCAGATTGGTATGACCATCAGCAACGCCACCGTCAGCGCGCACGATTTCAGTGTGCTTGCAGCCACGGGATTGCCGATTATGCTGCTCGAAAATGCGAAGGTCATCGACGCCGGCCGGTAGCTGCGGTTCGAGACCCCGAGCCTTATCTCAACCTCAGGCCATCGAACTGATCGACTTTAGTGCGCGTCGTTCTCTTGCCGGTCCCATCCGTTCAGAAACGTTTTCGTCTCATATTGCGCTGCCTCAGCGGCTGTCAGCAGCTATGTGTGGGGGTCGCGCGCGCCGGGATGCGCACCCGGCCCGGTGGAGTTGAATTCGGCATAGTACACCGTCTCAATCGAGTGCGTTTCGCCGGGATGCCACTCACGCCAACCCGCAGGCACAATGTGATCACCCATTTCGGTATTCAGAAAAATCACTTTGGCATAAGGACGCCACGGACGCCCCAGCCACACTCCGGTCACGCCGGGGTCGGCAGTGAGTCTGCAGCTGTTGAAGACAAAGCCGCTGTCCTCATCCGGATAATGCTTGGCCTGAGCCGTGATAAAGCCCTCCGAGTGCGGGGTGTTGTGAATCTCGCAGTAATCGAAGACCGCTTTGCTGTCGCCAAAGATGAAATCCACGTTGCCAGCGATATAGCAGTGAGTGAAATATTGTCGCGTCGGGATGCACGGCTGCCCATCCGGCCGGCAATTGCGGCTGCCCAGGTAGACCGTATCCTGATTTCCCAGCAAACGCACGTTCCTAAAAACGGCCTTGTCGCCGGTCACAAGGACGGCTAGCGCCTGCGAGCCCGCAGGGAGTTGCGGATGCGTCGTATTCCAGTCGTTCGCGAAGGTCAGATTTTCGGCAAAGAAATTATCTGCGCGTATCTCTACCGTCGCCGAGTGCAGGGTACCGCCTGAAGTACCGGCGCTCTTGTCGAAGATGATCACCGTCTTCGACGCATCCGTATGGTTGCTGCGTATACGGATGTTCGGCTTCGTGATCGACACCACCTCCCGATACACTCCCGGCGCGACCAATATGGTTGCGCCGTCCGCAGGGGCCGCATCCACCGCACGCTGCACACTATAGAAATCTCCGGTCCCATCCGCCGCGACATACAGCGTCTTGTCCGGCGGCGGCGCTACACTCGCTGATGCCGGAGCCGTCCCCTTTTCCGGAAAGTCGACGAAGCGGCTCTCGCACGAAACGGGGCTGCCCAGCTTGCTGCCCGGCACTTGCGTCACGGTCACGTCGTCACCCGAGGGCACGAGGTTTCCGAGCATTGGGCCCACAGTGATCGCAGCGTGTGACGCGCGAATGTCCGATGATTGCGCATCATCCACAAATACGTTGTCGAATTTGACTTCCAGCTTGTGCTGATTGTCGAGTCCGGCGATGGTCAGCGATCCCGCGGTGGTGCTATGCACATTCTTCAGAATGATGTCGTGATAGACGGGGAGCAGGTCGCCGGAAAACGTTGTGTACAGCGGAGTCAGCACAATCGGATTTCGCACATCACGCATGCACACGTTGTCGTAGTGGACATTTTCCACCAGGCCGCCGCGGCTCCGGTCGCTCTTGATGCGGATTCCATTATCGGCTCCGTCGATCGTCAGATCGGAGACGTGAACGGCGCTTACTCCTCCCACGGTTTCGCTGCCAATCGACATGCCGTGTCCCGAATAGAAATGATCGTGCGCAATAGTAATGTGTGATGACGGTCCCAATTTTCCGGCCTTGATGGCGACGTTATCGTCTCCCGCTCGGATGTACGAATAAAGGATCGACACATTCGTCGACGACGACGGATCGATGCCGTCTGTGTTGCGTGCTGTGCGCGGCGTGTCGATTTTCACACCCCACGCCGTGAAACCGTTCGATTTCTCCACCGAGACATGGAAATTAGGAGAA
>Ga0210398_10002399_pt1 | contig 18341 bp, 16 predicted proteins | sample IncBWC4OmetaG_FD_161047 | JGI IMG/M metagenome (GOLD analysis project Ga0210398, IMG submission 161047) | Forest soil microbial communities from Barre Woods Harvard Forest LTER site, Petersham, Massachusetts, United States - Inc-BW-C-4-O | ecosystem: Environmental > Terrestrial > Soil >... | reverse complement strand
ACCATGTCGATCGAGGCTTGCGGGACTGTTTGCACGGTGGCATTTGCGAACCGGCGCCGCACGAAGATCACGCTGCCGAGGCCGAACAATAGGTAGAAGATCGCGGTGTCGAGAAACAGCTGCGGACTTTTTACGCCGATGCCGCGGGCACCCCCCAGGGAATACAGCCCCACAAGCACCAGGGGGACCAGAATTCGATACAAATTCAGGACAGCGAGCACCCGCCAGCTCAAGGCGGGATCGCGGTCGCTACGGTCGAATGGCCGGATCAAGGGATGACTCTCTCGCTTTGCGCAGGCAGTGTCGGCTTTGCGCTGCCCTCAAGCTTAATTCAGAATAGCGCGCCTTACGTGACCGGATCGGCATTGCGGGAACAATCATGGATTTGAGCGCTGCGAAACAATTGCGCTGTGTCATGGCACAGCTGAACCTGGTTGTTGGCGATGTCGACGGCAACACCTCGCGCATCGTGGCGGCCGCCAACGAGGCACGCGACCGGTACCGGGCGGACATTGTCATGCTCCCGGAACTGGCGGTCTCAGGCTATCCGCCGGAGGACCTGCTGTTCCATTCCGGGATGCGGCTGCAGGTGGCGCGTTCGCTCGAACGGCTCAAACAGGAGGTGCGCGGCATTACGCTGATCGCGGGTTACCCGGAATACGCCGGCGCCGCCATCTTCAATTCCGCCATCGTGATCCGCGACGGACGCGTGCTTGCCAACCACCGCAAAGCCTGCCTGCCGAACTATCGTGTTTTCGATGAAAAGCGTTATTTCACGCCGGGTACCGAGCCGACGATCATCGACGTTCACGGCGTGAAGGCGGGCGTGCTGGTGTGCGAGGACGTCTGGGACTCAGAGCCGGCGCATCAGGCACGCCAAGCCGGAGCCCAAGTGCTGCTGGTGATCAATGCCTCCCCCTACGAGGTCCACAAACAGACGCAGCGCGAACAGTATGTGGTGCGCGAGCGGGTGCGGGAAGCCGGGGTGCCGGTGGTGTTCGTCAATTTGGTCGGGGGCCAGGATGAATTGGTGTTCGACGGCAATTCCTTCGTCATGGACGCGCACGGGACCGTCACACAACGCGCGCCGGCCTTCACGGAGGGCACGTACGTGGTGGACTTGAGCCTGGACGCATCGGGCACGGTGCACCCCATCCCCGCCGAGATCGCGCCCCTGCAAGGCGAGGAGGAAAGCGTGTACGGCGCGCTGGTGCAGGGCACCCGCGACTATGTGACCAAGCATCGCTTTCCGGGCGTGGTGATGGGATTGTCGGGCGGCATCGATTCGGCGCTCACCTTGGTGTTGGCCGTCGATGCACTCGGCGCGGATCACGTGCACTCGGTGGCCATGCCCTCGCGCTTCACCTCGCAAATGAGCAAGGACGACGCCGCTCTGCAGGCTAAGAATCTGCACGTCAAACACAGCGAGATCTCCATCGAAGGGATGTTCGAGGCGACGCTGGCCGCGTTGAAAAGTGAATTTGCCGGTTTGGCTCCCGATACCGCGGAAGAAAACATTCAATCCCGATGCCGGGGCGTGCTGCTCATGGGCATCTCCAACAAGACCGGCAAGATGCTGCTCACCACCGGCAACAAGAGCGAAATGGCGGTGGGCTATGCCACGCTGTATGGCGATATGGCGGGCGGATTCGCGCCCATCAAGGATTGCAGCAAGCTCCTGGTGTACCGGCTGGCCCGCTGGCGAAATGCGCAGTCGGAGGTGATCCCCGAGCGGGTGATCGACCGGCCGCCCTCCGCAGAGCTGCGTTTCGATCAGAAAGACACCGACAGCCTGCCGCCCTACGAAATTCTCGACCCCATCCTCGAGGCCTTCATCGAAGAGGATCTATCGGTCGATCAGATCGCCGCGCGCGGCTTCGATCGGGCCACGGTGGGGCGGATTTTGGATCTGGTGAAGCGCAATGAGTACAAGCGCCGCCAGGCACCCCCGGGGGTGAGGGTCAGCGGACGGGCATTCGGCCGAGATTGGCGGTATCCGATCACCAGCGGCTACAAATCACACTAGAAAATGCGCCGGTACCACGCCTTCTTGCGCTCGATCTCTTTGGTAGAGCCCGGATAGTTGGCGGCGTATACCAGCTCGGCATTCTTCGCAAGATCGGTCATGTTGAGGTCGTAGTAGGCGTTGACGATGACTTTCAACGAATCCTTCACCGCGGGGGCGCCGTCGTAGTTTTCCACGCAGTATTTCGCGCGGTTGAGCGCGCCCACATAGGCGCCGCGGCGCATATAGTACTGCGCCACGTGCAATTCGAAGTCGGCCAGGCGATTGCGCAGGTAAATCATGCGCTGCTGGGCATCGCCGATGTACTGGCTGTGCGGGAATTTCTCGATCAGCTGCTGAAAGGCATCAAAGGATTTCTTCGCATTGACCGGCGGTCGCTGCGACAGATCGACGTTGAAGCGGCGCTCCAGCCAATTGGACTGGCGCTCGAAATACACCAGGCCCTTCATGTAGTAGGCGTAGTCGACCCGGGGATTGGTCGGGTTTTCGCGAATGAAAGTATCGGCGGCATCGACCGCCGGATCGACCTCATGATTCTTGTAGTAGGCGTAGATCAAGTCCAGCTGTGCCTGCCGGGCCGGCTCGCTGAAGGGAAAGCGCGATTGCAACGCCTCGAGCTGTTTGACCGCTTCGGCATAGCTGCCGCTGCGGATGGCCTTCTGCGCCTTGGCGTAGATCTGTTCGGGTCCCGATTTGGCATCGTTGGTACGGTGGCTGCGGCAGCCCGTGGCCAGCATCATCACGCCTAAGGCCAGGAGCAGCACACGGCTCGGTTGGACAAGATCACGCAGTCTCACAAGCGATTCCTTACAATGGGGACCCTAAGTGGGCCGGGCCCGAAAGCGCGGCAGTATACCCGATGCCCCGACGCTAGCTTCGAGTCCCCCTATGACCGCAGAGTTCCAAGTGATCGATCTCGATATTCCGCCGGAATTGGCCGGTCAGCGGCTGGACAGCGCACTCGCCCGCTTGCTGCCGCAGCATTCGCGCACCCGGATCAAGGGGTGGATCGAGGACGGCGCGGTTCTGGTCGGTCGTCAGATTCCCAAGCCCCGCGACCTGGTGGAGGCGGGCACCCACGTCCGGGTGAAGATGAGCCTGGAATCGCCAAAGCCCCAGGTGCTGCCCGAGGCGATTGAGCTACGCCTGGTCCACGAAGATGCGGACCTGCTGGTCATCGACAAACCGGCGGGATTGGTGGTGCACCCCGGTGCGGGGAATCCCAGCCATACCCTGCAAAACGCCCTGTTGGGATGGGATGCGGAGCTGGCGAGATTGCCGCGCGCAGGCCTCATTCATCGCCTCGACAAGGACACCAGCGGACTGCTGGTGGTGGCCCGCAGCGCGGAGGCCCAAACCTCGCTGTCGCGACAGCTCATGGCGCGCACCATGTCGCGCGAGTATCTGGCGGTGTGCGTGGGCGTCATGACGGGGGGCGGTACCATCGATGCGCCCATCGGCCGCAATCGCAGCGACCGGCTGCGCATGGCCGTGCGCGGCAGCGGCCGACCCGCGGTGACGCATTATCGGGTGCTGGAGCGCTATCGTGCGCACACCCACCTGTCGGTGCAGCTCGAGACCGGCCGAACGCATCAGATCCGCCTGCATCTGTCGCATCAAAAATATCCCATCGTCGGCGATCCGGTGTACGGCGGCCGATTTGCGCAGCCGCGCGGCGCGGCGCCGGCCCTGGTCGATACGCTGCGCGCCTTCAAACGCCAGGCTTTGCATGCGGCAACGTTGGGATTTGATCATCCGCGAACCGGCCAACGACTGGTCTTGAACAGTCCCGTGCCGGAAGATTTCTGGCGACTGCTCCTGGCGCTGCGCGATGACGCGCGTTTGGCCGAGGCAGAGCTCGAGCGCCTGCGGTGAGCTTGTGGTTCGAGCCCGACTGGCCGGCGCCTGAAGGGGTGCGGGCCTTGTCGAGCTTGCGCGGGGACCTCAATGGCGGCGGCGCCAGCCGGGCGCCGTACGCCTGGTTCAATGTGGGCGCTCATGTCGGCGATGCCCCGGCGGCCGTGGCCGAGAATCGGCGACTCTTGAGGAGCCGGGCGGGCCTTCCCGCTGAGCCTTCCTGGTTGGCACAAGTGCATGGCGTCGCGGTCGCCGATCTCGATGTCACCGATCCGGGTGCGGCCGGTGTTAGCAAGGGTTCCCCGGTTCCGGCGGACGCGGCGCTCACCCGCCGCCCCGGGAGGGTCTGTGCCATTCTCACGGCCGACTGCCTGCCCATCCTTTTTGCCACGGACACGGGCGATGCGGTGGCGGCCGCACACGCGGGTTGGCGTGGGCTGGCCTCCGGCGTGGTCGGGGCCACGGTGCGTGCCTTGGCGGCGCCCCCTGAGCGTCTGATGGCATGGCTCGGCCCGGCCATCGGTCGACAACATTTCGAAGTGGGTGCCGAGGTCCGCGAGGCGTTCTTGAGGGCCGATGCCGGCGCCGGCGATGCCTTCGAGGCTAGGCCTAACTTCAAGTTCATGGCGGATCTTGAGTTGTTGGCACGCCGGCAGCTTGAGGCGCTCGGTGTGAGCCGTATCTACGGGGGTGGCGAATGCACCTATGCGCGCGCCGATCGGTACTTCTCGCACCGGCGCGACGGGGTCACCGGCCGGCAGGCCACGCTCATTTGGCGGGAAGGGTGAGCAAACGGTTGAATTGACGACTTTCCATCCCCATTTCGCCGGCATTCCGGGTGTTTTCTCGAGGGATCCTTATGCGAATGGACAAGCTGACGACGAAGTTCCAGCAGGCGCTGGCCGATGCTCAGTCCCTGGCCGTGGGCCGCGACCATCAGTACATCGAGCCCGTGCACCTCATGGCAGCGCTGCTGGATCAACAGGGCGGCACGGCTCGGCCCCTGCTGGAGAAGGCGGGCGTTCAAGTGCCCAAGCTGCGCTCGGATCTGGCTGGTGCCTTGGATCGGTTGCCCGAAGTGGAGGGTGCGGGCGGCGAGGTGCTTCTCGGCAACGATCTGAACAAACTGTTGAACGTCACGGACAAACTGGCGCAGCAGCGCGGCGACCAGTTCATCTCGAGCGAACTATTCGTGTTGGCGGCCTGCGATGACCGCGGTGAACTCGGCCGTCTCCTAAAGGCCAACGGCGCCACGCGCGCCGCCTTGGAAAAGGCCATCGAAGAAGTGCGCGGCGGTGCCAAGGTAGAAGATGTGGGCGCGGAGGAAAATCGCCAGGCGCTCGAAAAATACAGCATCGATCTGACGGAGCGCGCGACCCAGGGCAAGCTCGACCCGGTCATCGGACGGGATGATGAGATTCGCCGCACCATCCAGGTGCTGCAACGGCGCACCAAGAACAATCCGGTGCTGATCGGCGAGCCGGGCGTGGGCAAAACGGCCATTGTCGAGGGTCTCGCACAGCGCATCGTCAACGAAGAAGTCCCGGAGGGCCTGCGCAACAAGCGCATCCTGAGCTTGGATATGGGCGCGCTCATCGCCGGTGCGAAATTCCGCGGCGAATTCGAAGAGCGGCTGAAAGCGGTGCTCAACGACCTGGCGAAGCAAGAAGGCCAGGTCATTCTGTTCATCGACGAATTGCACACCATGGTGGGCGCGGGCAAAGCCGAGGGGTCGATGGACGCCGGTAATATGCTGAAACCCGCGCTTGCGCGCGGCGAGCTGCATTGCGTCGGCGCCACCACGCTCGATGAATACCGCAAGTACATCGAGAAGGACGCCGCACTCGAGCGGCGGTTCCAAAAGGTCTTGGTGGATGAGCCGTCGGTGGAAGACACCATCGCCATCTTGCGCGGCTTGAAGGAGCGCTACGAAGTGCATCACGGGGTCGAAATCACCGATCCTGCCATCGTTGCGGCGGCGACCCTGTCGCATCGCTACATCGCCGATCGGCAGCTGCCCGACAAGGCGATCGACTTGATCGATGAGGCCGGGGCGCTGATCCGCATGGAAATCGATTCCAAGCCCGAGGCGCTCGATAAGCTGGACCGGCGCATCATTCAGCTCAAGATCGAGCGTGAAGCCCTGAAGAAGGAATCCGACGAAGCCTCGCGCAAGCGCCTCAGCACGCTCAACGAGACGCTGAAGACCTTGGAGAAGGAGTATTCCGACCTGGAGGAGATCTGGAAGGCGGAGAAGGCGAGCGTCCAAGGGGCTGCGCATATCAAAGAGGAATTGGAGCGCGCCCGGCAGGATCTCGATACCGCACGCCGTGCACAGGATCTGGCGCGCATGTCGGAACTGCAGTACGGCCGCATTCCCGCGCTGGAACAGAGATTGGCGAAGGCGCTGGAAGTCGAGCAGAAGCCCAATCAACTGGTACGCAATGCGGTGACCGAGGCGGAAATCGCGGAAATCGTATCGAAGTGGACCGGCATTCCGGTGTCGCGCATGCTCGAAGGCGAGCGCGACAAGCTGTTGCGCATGGAAGAAGTCTTAGGCAAACGCGTGGTCGGCCAGCAGGAAGCCGTGAAAGCGGTGGCGGATGCCATTCGGCGCACGCGCGCGGGATTGTCGGATCCGAACCGGCCCAGCGGTTCGTTCATGTTTTTGGGCCCCACCGGGGTGGGCAAAACCGAACTCTGCAAGGCGTTGGCTGAATTCATGTTCGACACCGAAGATGCCTTGATCCGCATCGACATGTCGGAATTCATGGAAAAGCACTCGGTGGCCCGCCTCATCGGCGCGCCGCCCGGCTACGTGGGCTACGAGGAGGGCGGATATCTGACCGAAGCGGTTCGCCGCCGGCCGTACTGCGTCATTCTGCTCGATGAAATCGAGAAGGCCCATCCCGACGTCTTCAACGTGCTGTTGCAGGTATTGGACGATGGACGGCTCACCGATGGCCAGGGGCGCACCGTGGATTTCCGCAACTCGGTGGTGATCATGACCTCGAACCTGGGTTCACAGGTGATTCAGGAGCTGTCCGGCGAGGCGAACTACGCCAAGATGAAGGATGCCGTCATGCAGGTGGTGACCCAGCATTTCCGGCCGGAGTTCATCAATCGGGTCGATGATATCGTGGTGTTTCATTCCTTGGGCCGCGAGCAGATACGCGCCATCGTCGATATCCAGTTGGGACGCTTACGCCAGCGACTGGCGGAGCGCGATATCACCCTGCGCCTGGAAGATGATGCGCGCGACAAGATCGGCGAGGCGGGCTTTGATACCGTGTATGGTGCCCGGCCGTTGAAGCGCGCCATCCAATCGCAGATCGAAAACCCGTTGGCGCAGAGGATTTTAAAGGGCGACTTCATTGCCGGCGACCGGGTGATCGCGAAGCTCAAGCGCGACTCGCTGGTGTTCGAGAAGGAACGCCTGCACTAGATGCTTCCCCTGCGACGTGGGCGCTGCGATGTCGGGCGCCGGTTCGCTATACTTCGCGGTCACTCGGTTTAAGAGAAACTACATGCCTTTTTACGAATATCAGTGCAAGAGCTGCGGCCATGAGCTGGAGGCCATGCAGAAGGTCAGCGATGCGCCGCTCAAAAAATGCCCCCACTGCGGCAAATCGCAGCTGCAGCGGCTGATGTCCGCGCCGGTGTTTCGTTTGAAGGGTGCCGGCTGGTACGAGACCGACTTCAAGGGCGATAAGGAAAACCAGCGCAATCTCGCCGACCGGCCGGAGGCGGATGCCTCGAAGGACGCCAAGGATGCGGGCGCCACCGCCAAGAACGGGAACGGGAAGGACGCGAACGGCAAGGACGGTAAGCCGGATGCCAAAGGCACCGAGACCAAGGGCACCGAGACCAAGAGTCCGGATGGCCCTGCCGCGAAGGAGTCGACCGCAGCCAACGACAAATCGACCGGCAAACCGGAGAAATCCACAGGGGCCGACGCAAAGCCAGCTGCGGGCGCTCCTGGCAAGAATGCGGCAGGCAAGGGGACATCGACGGCGAGTCGCTCGAGCGCGAAGCGCCCGGCCCGGAAGCCTGCGGCCAAGGCGAGCCGGCGGCGCTGACCACCCCTACGGGAGCGTTGGGGACCGCTATTGGACCGCTGCACCGGATTTGGCTTGCCTTAGGCTCACGCGAAGCCTTAGCATCCCGCGCTTCCCTTTTTGGTTGATTGAATATGCGCACTCATTATTGCGGGCGGGTCGATGAGTCACTGATCGGCCAGTCCGTGACCGTGGCCGGCTGGGCCCAACGTCGACGTGATCACGGTGGCGTCATTTTCGTCGATTTGCGTGATCGCGAGGGCTTGCTGCAGATCGTTTTCGATCCTGACAAGGCTGACACGTTTGCCTCGGCGGAACGCGTGCGCAATGAATTCGTGCTCAAGGTGACCGGGTTGGTGCGGGCCCGGCCGGCCGGCACCGCAAACGCCAACTTGAAATCCGGCCAGGTCGAGGTGCTCTGCCAGGATCTGGAGATTTTGAACCGCTCGGAACCGCTGCCCTTTCAGCTCGACGAGACCGTCAGCGAAGAGGTGCGGCTGCGGTTTCGTTACCTGGATCTGCGCCGCGAAGAGATGCGCGAACGCCTGATGCTGCGCCACAGGATCACGCGCGCCATGCGCCAGTATCTGGACGACGCGGGGTTCGTCGACATCGAGACTCCCATGCTGTCGAAGGCCACGCCGGAGGGGGCGCGCGATTACCTGGTGCCCAGCCGCACGCATGCGGGGAAATTTTTTGCCCTGCCGCAGTCGCCGCAGATCTACAAGCAATTGCTGATGATTTCCGGATTCGATCGCTACTATCAAATCGTGCGTTGCTTCCGCGACGAGGATTTGCGTGCCGACCGTCAGCCGGAATTCACGCAGCTCGATATCGAAACCTCGTTCTTGGATCAGGGCGCGATCCAGGAATTGATGGAGGGGCTGGTGCACCAGCTTTTCCAGGTGGTGATGGGGGTTGAATTGCCGAGCCCCATGCCGCGCATGAGCTACGCCGAAGCGATGCGCCGCTTTGGCTCGGATAAACCGGATTTACGCGTGCCATTGGAGCTGGTCGATGTGGCCGACCTGGTCAAGGGCTGCGACTTCAAGGTTTTCGCAGGCCCTGCCGCTGACCCGCGCGGCCGGGTCACGGCCCTGTGCGTGCCCCAGGGCGGCAAGCTGACGCGCAAGGAGATCGACGATTACACGGCCTATGTCGCGCGCTATGGAGCCAAGGGTCTCGCCTACGTCAAAGTCAACGAATTGGCCAAGGGCCGTGAAGGGCTGCAGTCGCCGATTTTGAAGTTTTTGAGCGATGCGGCGATCGGCGCCATCATGCAGCGCGTGGGTGCGAAGGATGGGGATCTGATTTTCTTCGGCGCCGACACCGCCAAGGTGGTGAGCGATGCCTTGGGCGCGCTTCGTCTCAAGGTGGGTCAGGACTTGAAGCTCGTGGCGTCCGGCTGGCGCCCGTTGTGGGTCGTGGATTTCCCGATGTTCGAGTGGGACGCGGACGCGAAGCGCTGGCAGGCCATGCATCATCCTTTCACCAGTCCGGCCAACTTGGACTACGCGGCGCTCGCGGCGAGCCCGGGAGAGGCCACCGCCAAAGCCTACGACATGGTGCTGAACGGCTCGGAAATCGGCGGCGGTTCGGTGCGCATCCACAACCAAGAGCTGCAGTCGGTGGTGTTCGACCTGTTGGGGATCAGCGCCGAAGAAGCCCGCACGAAATTCGGATTCCTGCTCGATGCCCTCAAGTACGGGGCGCCGCCGCACGGCGGCATCGCTTTCGGGCTCGACCGGCTGGCCATGCTCATGGCGGGCGCCGACAGCATCCGCGACGTGATCGCATTTCCGAAGACCCAGACGGCGGCCGATCTCTTGATGGATGCGCCCACGGAAGTCAGCGAGGCGCAGCTTAAGGAGCTGCATATTCGCGTGCGCACGCCGCCGCCCAAGATCGAGTGATATGCAGCCGTTTCGCCGCCCTGAATCCGTCTTGGTCGTGATTTACACCGAGGGCGGCGAATTTCTGTTGCTCGAACGGCGCCGACCGCCGGGTTTCTGGCAATCGGTGACCGGCAGCATGGAGTGGGGCGAAAGCGCCGATGCCGCCGCCCGACGCGAAGTGATCGAGGAGACCGGCATCACCCAAGGCGTGTTGGTCAATTTGCAGTGGACCCAGGTGTACGAAATTCTGCCGGCCTTCGGCAAGGTGCACGCCCCGGGCGTTACCTTGAATCTCGAACACGCCTTTTCGCTGCGATTGCGCAGCCGCGTACCGGTGACCTTGAGCACCGCGGAACATGTGCAGTTCCGTTGGGATTCGGACACCGAGGCCCTCGAAACCGTATCTTCCAGCACGAATCGCGCCGTCATCGCCGAGCTGCGTCTGTAGGCTTCAAGCGATGAGCAGCATGGTCGTCTACGTGCACGGGCTTTGGCTCACCGGCATCGAAGGCGGCATTCTGCGCCGGCGGCTGGCCAAGACGTTGAGCGCCGAGACGCGCGTGTTCTCCTACGCCTCGGTGAGGTTAGGGCTGGCCGCCAACGCCCAGGCGCTGGCCAAGTTCTTGGGCGAATTGCGCACTGACACGCTGCACCTGGTCGGCCACAGCCTGGGCGGATTGGTGATATTGAAGCTGTTCGAGAGCCCGGAGAGCGCCCGGCTGCCCCCAGGTCGGATCGTGCTCTTAGGCTCGCCGCTCAACGGCAGCCTGGCGGCACGCAATCTCGCGCGTTTGCCGTTCGGCAAAAAGATTCTCGGGCGAGGCATTGACGAGGCCTTGCTCCGCCCGCAGGAACGCCGCTGGCAGGGTGAGCGCGAGCTCGGCGTGATCGCCGGAAGTATGGGGTTGGGGCTGGGAAGACTGGTGGGTGTGCGCGGAGCCCCCAGCGATGGGACCATCTTGGTGGACGAGACGCGCCTGCCGGGCATTCGGGACCATTTGGTTCTGACGGTCAGTCATACGGGACTGCCGTTTTCCCCGGCCGTAGCCCGGCAGACCAGTGCTTTCCTAGGTTCAGGAAACTTCATCCGCTAGCCGGCGCCGTCCTGATCGAGATTTTTCAAGCGGTAGAGAAGGTCCAGCGCATCGCGCGGGCTCAACGTATTGGGGTCCACTGCGCGCAGCGCTTTCAATGCGGCCGATTCCTGGGCCGGCACGGGCGCAGTGGCGGGCGCGAACAGGGCCAACTCGCCTTGGGGCGAGCTGTGGTTTCGCAGTGCGTCCCGTTCGCGTTCAAGTTCGGTCAGATAACGCCGTGCCTGCGCAGTCACGGATTTCGGAATTCCGGCCAGCGCCGCCACCTGCAAGCCATAGCTCTGGTTGGCCGGCCCGTCCTTGACGCTGTGCAGGAATACCAATCGGTCGCCATGTTCCACCGCCTCGACATGCACGTTCACGACGCCGGGCGCTTCGCCGGCGAGGCTGGTGAGTTCGAAGTAATGCGTGGCAAACAAGGTAAAGGCGCGGATCTTGGTGGCAATGAAGGCCGCGCAGGCCCATGCCAGCGACAGTCCATCGAAAGTGCTGGTACCGCGGCCCACTTCGTCCATCAGCACCAAGCTACTTTCCGTGGCGTTGTTGAGAATGTTCGCCGTCTCGGTCATTTCGAGCATGAAGGTTGAACGACCGCCCGCCAGATCATCGGATGCGCCAATCCGCGTGAATATCCGATCCATCGGACCCAGCACCGCACGGCGCGCCGGCACGAAGCAGCCGATGTGCGCGAGGATCACGATGAGCGCGGTCTGGCGCATGTACGTGCTCTTACCGCCCATGTTGGGGCCGGTGATGATGAGCATGCGGCGCGAATCATCGAGGCGCAGATCATTGGGGATAAAGGGCTCGCGGGCCGCGCGCTCGACCACCGGATGACGCCCGCCGTCGATATGAAGCATCGGCTCGTCGACCAATTCCGGCTGCGCGCATTGCAGCGCCGAGGCGCGTTCGGCGAAACAGCTCAAGACATCTATCTGCGCGATCGCGGTGGTACTGGCCTGCAACGCCGGCAGCGTGGCGCATAGCTGATCGAGTACGCCGTCGTACAGCAGCCTCTCGCGTGCCTGCGCGCGATCGCGCGCTCCCAACACCTTATCCTCGAAGGACTTCAATTCCGGCGTGATGAAGCGCTCCGCCGATTTGACCGTCTGACGGCGCAGGTATTCCGCCGGGACCCTGTCGGCCTGGCTGCGGTTCACCTCGATGAAAAAGCCCTGCACCCGATTGAAGCCCAGCTTCAGGCTCGAAAGGCCGCTGCGTTCGCGCTCACGCCGCTCGAGATCCACCAGAAATTGCTCGGTGTTGCCCCCGAGGGCGCGCAATTCGTCGAGCTCCGCGTCATAGCCTTCCGCGATGACGCCGCCATCCCTCAGATAGTGCGGGGGCGTATCGACGATGGCGCGCTTCAGCAACAGGTACTCATCCTGGTGCTCGCCGATGTCCGAGGTCAGCCGCTCCAGGAGCGGCGATGGCTGGGGCGCGAGCAGGCGCCGCAGCGGGGGCAGGGCGGCAAGCGCCGTGCGCAGCTGCGCAAGATCGCGAGGCCGTGCCGAGCGCAGGGCAACTCTTGCCAGAACTCGTTCCAGATCGCCGATGGCACGCAGGCCTTCGGCCAGCTGAGCCGGCTGAGCCTGGGCAATCAGTGTCGCAACCGCATGATAGCGGGCGCGCAAAATGCCTCGATCGCGAAGCGGCCGATGCAGCCAGCGCCGCAGCAATCGGCCGCCCATCGGTGTCGCGGTGCGGTCAAAGACGCCGGCCAGAGTCAGATCGGCCGAGCCCGCCAGGCTCTCGTCCAGCTCCAGGTTGCGGCGAGTCGCCGGATCCATGATCAGCGCCGCGTCGCGTTCCTCAGTCGTGATCGACAGCAGATGCGGCAGCGCCGATTTTTGCGTCTCGCGAACGTAGGCGAGCAGTGCCCCCGCCGCCGCGATCGCCAACGGCTTATCCGCGCAGCCGAATCCCGCCAGGTCTCGGGTGCGAAATTGCTCGGTGAGGGCCCGCGTTGCAGAGTCGATCTCGAAGTGCCAGGGTGCCCGAGACCGCCAGGGACGATCCTCGCCGGCCGAGGTGCGAGTCAGCGCAGGCTGCGCTCCGTCGGGCGCCAGAATCTCAGCGGGCCGCAGCCTTTCGACTTCCGCCTCGAGAGATTCCAGGCCGGCGAGTTCCATGACGCTGAAGCGCCCGGCCGACAGATCGAGCCATGCCAGTCCGTAGCGCTCCCCTTGGCCGCAGACGCTCGCCAGGACATTGTCGCGCCGCTCCTCCAACAAGGCCTCATCGGTCACCGTCCCGGGCGTCACGATGCGAACGACCTCACGCTCCATCGGGCCTTTGATTTTCCCCGGCTCGCCGCGTTGCTCACAGATGGCGACCGATTGGCCTTTGCGCACCAACTTCGCCAGATAGCCGTCGAGGGTGACGGCCGGTACGCCCGCCATCGGTATCGGCGCACCGGCGGACGCACCGCGCTGGGTCAGGGCAATGTCCAGAAGCTCGGCGGCGCGGCGCGCGTCGTCATAGAACATTTCGTAGAAATCGCCCATGCGGTAGAACAGCAGGACGTCGGGATGCTGCGCCTTGATGCGCAGGTACTGCTGCATCATGGGGGTGTGCTCGGGCCCGGAACTGCTGGTGCCGGGGTCTTTAGATGGTGCGTTGATGCTCACTTGAGACTATTGTCCATGTCTCGAATTCACACCGTATTCATTCACCTTGGCTTGTACTTCGCTGCAAGCTTGCATCAAGTGGTCGAATGAGAGCGCATCACCCACCATAACCTCGTCGGCCACCATCGCCGCGTAATCGGCAGCGAGAGCTTTCCTTGCTTCGCCTCCGGGCACGATCTGCAGGTGTCCATCTATTGCCGATGAATAGTCGATGACCGCGCCCGCAGCGTCCTTCTCCGCGAAGAAGAAGGACTTGTGTTGGGCGACAGTTACAGCGACACCGCGATCTGCGATCGCATTGGCGAAATACCGGCTGCGTCCAATCGCGATTAGGTCGTGCCAATGGCGCGCATACCGTTCACCGCATATGCGGCCTTGGGCGCAGTACACATGTGCCGCCGTGGCCTTTTCCCAGAATGTTCGCGATACGGTCATGACGAGAGGCGAGGCAACAGGAAACGACACACCGGGAAGATGCCCCTCCATCTCACAGGTGACGGGCAGCACTTGATGTGGTTCGCCAGTGGCCCGGCCGCCGAATTCTAGAACGATCCTTGGGGCCATGTAACCGGTACCACGGGTAAGTGCTGGATAGTGCAGCAACAGTTTGTCGCTGTCTTTACCGCCAATCTCGATCTCGGCGTCCAGTCGGTCGTGTGTGAGCCCGTCCTTGATGATCGGCCGTACGACCGTCGCGATCCAATCCGGTAGACGCTTGCGCACGGCCTTCGTCCATTTGTCTGCCTGACTTCGGTTGGCAGGCAAGTCGCCGTCGCTGCCGATCAAATCAGCGATCAGCTTACGGATGTCACATGTGAGATCGATGTCCTCGGAGAATCGGTCGATGATCTTGTAGGCTTTGGACAGGGATGTGCCGCCCTTGAAGGTAAGGTCGACGGCCAGCGGTGAATCAAAAAGGGTCCGCAATGCCCAGACCACCCACACATCCTTTTCGAGCAGGTGGGTAGGACGTCCTGTTTCCGCGCGGACCTGTTCCAGCGCTTCACGCTGATCGTCTTGGCTGAGTTCGAAGAAATATTCAGCCACGCGCCGCTTCCCTGCCGATCGCCTGGGCCATCCAGGACGGCAGAGCTGCACGGGCAGATGCCAGAGCGCGCCATTCGGTAGGAGGAAGCGTGCGGCGTAGTGTCGCCAGCGACTTACCGGCATGGGTCGGTCCCATCCATGCCAGGGCGCGTACCGCCGCGCCAGCCGGTCCGCTGCCCAAGGACAGCATCCAACGTGGCACATGCTTCATCAACACTGCCGAGCGTCCGAGTTTCAGTGTTCGGGTCCGCCCGGACGTCAGGTAGACCTCGCGAACAGGCACTTGCTGCGTCAGTCCCAGCACGTTAGCGGCGCTAGCACCATGCGGCGCAACGATTTCGCCGTTGTGCGTCGCCATCGATTTAACAACCTTTTCCGGCGATGGCGCGCGTGTCCCGAACCGGGTGGAGACCGGGGCGACATACGTGCCGCGCGCCACACGCATCAGCTTGCCTGCCTTGACCAATCGGGAGAACGCCTGATCGATCGCAACCCGGCTCCCTATATGGAGGAACTCTTTGGGCGATAGCACGCCTCCCTCAGGCAAGGATCGAGCGTGCAACAATATCGATTCAGGCAGCGTCTTCATGGGTACCTTCGTAGGTAAGAAGTATACCTCTGTTTCTGACACACAGAAAGTTGCAAAGATTTTGCCCAGGCACAGGCTATCTTGCGTGTTAACTAGGTGTCACCCGATTGAACCGGCAGGGCTATTGGACGGGTACACTATCTCCAATGACAGACAGCGATGCCAAATTAAAGCGTCTTGCTGCGCGGGTGGGGCAGCGCCTGCTCAAAGAACATCGGCGTGTGGTGACGGCGGAGTCCTGCACCGGCGGATGGATTGCCAAGGCCTTGACGGACATCGCCGGCAGCTCGCAGTGGTTCGGCGAGGGATTCGTCACCTACAGTAACCGGTCAAAGGTCCAGCGGCTGGGCGTGCCGCGTGCGGTGCTGGAAAGGACAGGGGCGGTCAGCGAAGCGACGGTCCGCGCCATGTCGGCCGGTGCCCTCCGTCGCTCGGGCGCGCAGATCGCGGTCGCGGTGACTGGTATCGCGGGGCCTGATGGAGCGGTTCCCGGCAAACCGGTTGGGACCGTCTGGGTGGGATGGGCGACTCGTCGCGGCAACGCAATACGCATCCGCACCCAACTCAAGCACTTTCGCGGTGACCGTGATTCGGTGCGCCGAAAAACCGTCCGACTGGCGCTTCAAGGGTTGCTCGCGCGGTAAGCCAAGGGCGCTTAAGGAGATGCCTTGCGATTGTTCTTCGCGCTTTGGCCGGATGCCGATGCCGCAGCGCGCCTCGCCGACATCGCTGCAAAGTTAACTGTCCATGCGCCGGGGCGCCGGGTGCACCCAAAGAACCACCACGTGACCCTGGCTTTCCTCGGCGAGGTTCCCGACCCGCAGCTCGCGATGGTGCAGCAGGCGGCCGGATCGGTGCAAGCGCATCGCTTTACCATGGAGTTCGATTTACTGGAATATTGGGCGCAGTCCCAGGTCGTCGTTGCCGCTGCTCGGAAATGCTCGCCCGAACTGCTTGGGCTGGCAGCGCAGCTGCACGCGGCGACCGGGCCTGCGCCACGGCCGCTGCGTGCGCATGTCACGTTGGCGAGGAAGATGACGCAAGCTCCTGTGCTGCAAGCCATGTCTGCGATTGGCTGGGAAGCGGTGAGCTTTAGCCTGGTTCGCTCCGACACGGGCGGCGCGGAATCCGCGTATACAGTACTCGACACCTGGCAACTACTGGATGAAACCTAAAGTTCCTGGGGAATCTCTGCGAATTCATTGCATATGAGGTGAGCGTCGAGCGCTGAATATGAAATAATAGAGGCACACCTTGTTGAGGAATATCTATGGAAGAGAATCGTAAGAAAGCTCTCGCTGCCGCGCTGAGCCAGATAGAAAAACAATTCGGCAAAGGCTCGGTGATGCGCCTGGGCGACGCCGCCGCCACCTACGAGGTGGAGTCGATCCCCACCGGTTCATTGGGTCTCGATATTGCACTTGGCGTCGGCGGCATTCCGCGTGGACGTGTCATTGAAATATTCGGACCGGAATCTTCGGGAAAAACCACCCTCACGCTGGCCATCATCGCGTCGGCGCAGGCCAATGGAGGCACCGCGGCTTTCGTCGATGCCGAGCATGCTCTCGATCCGGTGTATGCGGAAAAATTGGGCGTCAAAGTCAATGACCTGTTGGTGTCTCAACCGGACACCGGTGAGCAGGCGCTGGAGATCACCGACATGTTGGTCCGCTCCGGGGCGGTCGATGTGGTCGTGGTCGACTCGGTCGCCGCGCTCACACCGAAAGCCGAAATCGAAGGTGAAATGGGCGATCAGCACATGGGGTTGCAGGCGCGCCTGATGTCCCAGGCGCTGCGCAAATTGACCGGCAACATCAAGCGATCGAACACCATCGTCATTTTCATCAACCAGATCCGGATGAAAATCGGCGTCATGTTCGGAAATCCCGAGACGACCACCGGCGGTAACGCCCTGAAATTCTATTCGTCGGTGCGCATGGATATTCGGCGCATCGGGGCCATCAAGAACGGCGAGGAAGTCGTGGGTTCCATGACTCGCGTCAAAGTCGTCAAGAATAAGGTTGCGCCTCCGTTCCGGGAGACCGAATTCGAGATCATGTACGGCACCGGGATTTCCAAGGAGGGTGAACTCATCGAATTGGGTGTCCTACATAACATGGTTGAGAAATCCGGTTCGTGGTACAGCTACAAGGGTGAGCGGATCGGGCAGGGCAAGGACAATGCGCGCACCTTTCTGCAGCAGCACCCGGAGATCGCCAAGGACATCGAGGCGCAGGTTCGCGCCAAGCTGATTCCGGAAAAAGCGACCATGAATCGGGGTGGCGACGTCAAAGAGGCCTAACGCCCTGGTTGGCCGGCCGGTCGAGCCATTGGATGCGCGTGGGGCACGGATAGCCGCCCTGGATGCCTTGGCTCGGCGCGATTACGCGTCCGAGGATTTACGCGTTAAACTGCTCGGGAAGGGTTACGATGCGGCTGTCGTGTCGCCTTTGCTCGACGCGCTGCGCGACGAAAAATTACTCGATGATCGGCGTTACCTCGAAAACTTCGTGGCCTATCACGCTGCGAGGGGCCAAGGGCCGCTTCGCGTTCGATTGGATTTGCGTCGGCACGGTTTGCAGGGGCCGGTGGTCGAGGAATACCTCGATACCTATCCTGATTGGATCGCACAGCTCCAAAAGGCGCGGTTGAAGAAATTTGGCGCCGAACCGCCGAAGAACTACGCTGACAGGCAGCTGCAGGCGAAGTTCCTGGGTTACCGGGGCTTCACGAGCGCGCAGATACGAATGGCCTTAGGCTTTGACGTTGAACTAGGTTCAGATACTGATTACACATGAAACGCGACGCAAGATTGAGATCGATGACCACCTCGGAGATCCGTGCCAGCTTCCTGGAGTTCTTCCGCAAGAACGGCCACGCAGTGTTGCCGTCGAGTTCACTCGTCCCGGCGAATGACCCGACGCTGCTGTTCACCAACGCCGGCATGGTCCAATTCAAGGATTTGTTTCTCGGTAAGGAAACGCGCGACTATTCGCGGGCGGCCACCGCGCAACGCTGCGTGCGTGCCGGCGGCAAGCACAATGACTTGGAAAACGTCGGCTATACCGCACGTCACCATACGTTCTTCGAGATGCTGGGCAATTTCAGTTTCGGGGACTACTTCAAGCGAGAGGGGATTCATTTC
>Ga0210398_10002397_pt1 | contig 18343 bp, 11 predicted proteins | sample IncBWC4OmetaG_FD_161047 | JGI IMG/M metagenome (GOLD analysis project Ga0210398, IMG submission 161047) | Forest soil microbial communities from Barre Woods Harvard Forest LTER site, Petersham, Massachusetts, United States - Inc-BW-C-4-O | ecosystem: Environmental > Terrestrial > Soil >... | reverse complement strand
CAGGCACGCGCGGTTGCAACCGGCTGCGGCTGTTGCCTGAGCACTGATTCACCGCGGCGAGTGAAATTGGTTTGAACTCTTGCATCAGCTCGGGAAAGCTCAGCGCAAGCGGTTTGTTGACGTTCCCCTCGACCTGCAGGCGCCAGGTTTTCAGATCAACGGAGTTCGGGATACCTTCGAGATGCCAGCGCACATAAAAGGCTTCGTTGGGTGTGAATGCCGTGCGGAAATAATGGCGTGGCGTTTCGAGCTGAACAGGCCGGTCCGTCAGCAGAATCAAAGGAGCTTTTTGAGGCTCGGCCACATAGGGGCCGACGGAATTCCAGTGCGGATTTGGCCCGGGCCCGGTGAAAGTATCAACCGCTTTTCCTCGAGCCGGTTCCTGGGCCGTCGTCACGTCCGGTCCTAGCCATGGACTGACGGCGATTCCACTACTGGCCACACCCAAAACCTTCAGCAGACCTCGCCGAGAAAGACTTCGCTCCGTCACATTCATAGGGCGCCCTCCGGCTTCGAGACTATTGGCTAGAGCGGCGAGAGGTGTCAACCGACTTTTGATCCACCTTCCGGGTCGCTCCCTTCTATAAGAAAAGGAAAAAGCCGCTGCAAGCTCGACCTTTCCTTATCGGGCAAGAATCGCTAATGGTGAATGCCTAGCCTTGGCACTCGAACCTTGCGCGGCTAGACTGTGACACGAATGCTACGGGCGGAACAGGGAGCAAAAGGGAGGTGTCGAATTTATGCTGTCGGACGGAGCTCTTTACGCGTTGAAACGCTTCATTCTCTCGCTGGTAGCACTTTTTTCCACGGTCCCTTTTCCAATCTGGCGGGACAGAATAAACCAGCAGAGTCTGGGCCGTGGTCGGGGAGTCTTGTTTCCAGCTCCTGCAATGCCGATGAAGGGCGGCACAGGGTCCTGCGTGTCATTTCGTTCCTGAGGGATTGGTCTCGCCTATATAGCAGGCGATGAGGATTTTGTTGAGGCGGTTGAATCGCAAACAAAGAGGGGAAGGCAACAAGGCCATCCCCTCTTTGAGCCGCGAGTAATGGAAAGAACCGGGTTAGAAGTCGAACTTGAGAGCCAGTTGAAGGATGCGCGGATTGCCCACGGTACTGGAATAAATGCCAAAGGAGGGCGTTCCGAAGGCGGTGTTGGTGATGACGAAGTTCGGATGATTGAAAATGTTGAAGGCTTCTGAACGGAACGTCAGGCTGTATTTCTCCGTGATCCGGAACTTCTTGCTGAGATACATGTCCCAGTTCTGTTCAAAGGGTCCGTGGACAATGTTTCGGCCGAGGTCGCCGAAGAGAGCGCCACCAGAGGAGCCGATGGTGAAGGACTGATTGCCTGGTCCGCCGTCGACGTTGAGGTTAGAAACTACCGTCCCGCCTGGCAAGGCTTGCGGGGCGGCCAAGAGGCTGGAATTAAACACGCCAGTAGTGCCCGTGAAATTTTCTGGACGGCCGCTCAGCATCAGGTTGCCGGTGCCGACGAGGTTTGGAAGAGTACTGGTTGGCGCTTCTCCGAATAGATTGGTAACGCAGATTCCACAGCTGATCGTCGCCGGCAAGCCAGACTGGAATGTGGTCACGCCGCCAATCGACCAGCCGCCGAGCGCGTAGCCGAGACGACCGGTCTTAAACCACGGCTCGCTGTATTCATAGGCGGCCACGATGCGGTGCGGGACGTTGAAGTCAGAGACAGCGCGCTGTGTGCGGAGATCGAGTTGGTTGCCGTTGGCGGCGCCGAGATCCTGGTCGAAACCGCCGGACTCATTGTCCAGAGACTTAGAAAAGGTATAGGAAGCCTGGAGGAAGAGGTTTCCAGTGCGATGATTCACGCTGAAGATGAAAGCGTTGTAGCTGGAATGGCCCAAATCGGTGACCTCGTTGAGACCACCGCCGGCATCGAATCCAAGGACGCCGGCGCGGGCTTCCACATCGTTAATGGAGTTCGTGGTTAGAATTGTTTGTGGCACACCGTTTTGGCCACCGACAGTGATGGGGTTCGCTGCGTTGGCCAACAGGGCTTGATTGCGTTGCAGGCTGTCGATGAGGTGGACCGCCTCGGAACCGATGTAACCGACTTCGACTTGGAAATGACTTGGAAGTTCACGCTGAATGGTGAAGTTCCAATTGCCGACATAAGGAGTTACAAGATTTCGATCGAAGGGGTTGAGGGCCAAGAGAGGGCCACTGAATCCGGGTGTGCCCGTTGCGTCGAAGCCGGTAAACGCCGGGGGCGTCGAAAAGATCGGGAATTGGTTGGCGGTCGGTAGATTCGGGAACGGGTTCGAAAGCGGTGCCCCCGTGGCCCCGAAAACATCGGCGGACAATTGGAAAAATGGCTGGCTGGTGATGAGTTGAAGCAGGGTTTGCCCCGAGGTGCGAATGTAGTAGATGCCGTAGCCGGCACGAACGGAAGTCTTGCCGTCACCCCTTGGATCCCAAGCCAAGCTTATGCGCGGAGCAAAGTTGTGCGGGCTGTTGCTCAACAGCGTAGAGGGAGTCACCTCGGGCGTGCCTTGAATGGCACCGAAGTTTGCGCCCGACGGCAAGATGAACCCGTTCAGGAGACCCGCGCCTGCGTTTTCGCGGGTGGGTATATCCAACCGGGTGGGATCGAAGTTGCCCAAGCGGTCCTTTGTGTCAGTGAGCGGCCCCATGTAGTCGTAGCGGATGCCAAGGTTGAGCGTGAGTCTCTTTGTGATTTTCCAGTCATCTTGGAAGTAGGCTCCGACGTCGTTGCCGCGGAAATCGCGGTTCGTGATGCCCGTACCCACGAAGGATTCCCCATTGCCTAGATTGCCAGTGAGGAAATCATCGAAACTATTGAAAAACAAGAAGCCATTCTCGGCGAAATTATTAAAGAGATTAATTTGGTAGCGGCGATACTCGACCCCCATGCGGAAGGTGTGTTTGCCATGGGTCCATGCCAGCGTGTCTGCGAAGTGGAAAGTATTGTCGATGTCCTGCTGATCGAAATTGGTCGAAGCGCCTCCGAATTCCACATTGCCGCCACCGATGTCTCCACTGAGCAAGAGGGGAATTTCTGGATTCGTAGCCGAGTTGAACCTAGACATGCCAACGGAGGCCAACGACGCGGTTGGATTCGCCATATTGGAAAGAGTGATACGGTTATATCCGAAGCGGGCTTCGTTGATGAGGTTTGGAGAGACCGTGTAAGTCCAAGCGATGGTGGCCAAACGGTTCTGGACTGGAACGGTGTTGCCACTTCCGAAGGAGTTATTGGTGCTGCTCTGCTGGTCTTCGCCGCCAAGAGGGTTGATGGTGTTCGAATTGGAGTAGAAAAAGCGCTCGGAAATTCTGTGTTTCGTGCCGATGTTGCGATCGAAGTTGAGGTTGAACTGATCCTCATTGTAGAGAAGCGGCTCTGAAAAGGTGGCTTCTCCGAACTGTCCCGGGGTTCCCTTTCCAGAAGGAATCAAGAAACCATTGAAATGTCCAGGGGCTTGCAGGATTTTTAAAGCTGTCGGATCGACCGAGCCCGGAGCGAGTCCGAATGCGGCCTCGATGTTGGCCTCGGTGCGCTGTGCCGGCAACACAGGAAAAGACGCCTGCGCCGAACCCGCGACTCCATTGATCTGCCGTGTGCCTTCATAGGAGGCGAAGAAAAAAGTGTCACTGAGCTTGGGGACTGGCCCACCGAAATTTCCACCAAATTGATTCTGCTTCAGCACTGGCCTGGGTGTGCCCGTGGCGTTGAAGAAATAGAGATTCGAGTTCATATCATCATTGCGAAAGAATTCATATGCTTCACCGTGGTAGGCAGAAGTGCCGCCGCGCGTCAGAACGTCAACGTTTCCTCCCGAGGTTTTCCCCTGCGAAGCGTCGTAAAGACTTGTTTGGACTCGGAATTCCTCAAGGCTGTCGGGAGAAGGGACCGGTACGGTGCTGAAATTGTTACTGAGGAGCTCGTTCGAGTCAGTGCCGTTGATGACCAAGTTGTTTGCAGTGCCCCGTTGACCAGCCACGAAGATGACGGCTTCGCCGCGGCCCGCTTGAGTGGCATCGGGCAGCGTCTCAGAAGTACCAGCATTGAGTGCCAGCAAAAAGGTGAAATTGCGCGTGGACAGCGGAAGATCCTGCAAGACTTTTTCCGTGAGCACATTGCCGAGTGTGGCATTGCTGGTGTTGACCGTTTGAACGGCATCGCCGGAAACTAGCACTTCCGCGGAGACTTCTCCCAGTTCCATGACAACGCTTAGGTTTGTGACCTCCGTAACGTGGACGGCAACGGCATGCAAAACGGACCGCTTGAAATTAGGGCTTTCGACGGTGACGTCGTATGCGCCCGGATCGAGGAGCGCAAAGACAACGCTGCCATCGGGGTTGCTCTCCTTGGTCTGCGCAGTGCCGGTTTTTGAGGCTACGGAAACCTTGGCGCCTCCGATACTAGCTCCCTGGGGGTCGGTCAGCGCGACTCGGATGGCTCCCTTCTCGGCGGTAATCTGAGCGGAGAGTGGCTGGGTAAAGAGGAACAGCAAACCGACGCAAAGCAAACCAAGATAACTTAATGCGCTGCCACGCAAAGCCATGTGCATCCCCCAGTGACGAGTATTGGGCCCGTGCTGCAGGAGTCCCACCGGGGCTGCAAGAATCTGGATATCCATCCAACTTCGATGGAACCTGCACATCTCCGGCAACGATCGTGAATGCAAGCAAAGAGCCAAAGGGTTATCGTGTGGCTGGGAAAAGTAGGGGTCTTGTTTTCTATAGGTTCTGTCGATTATTTACGGGGAGATTTCATAATTTCTTGTAAATTTATACGCATACCCATATGCAACGGTGCTTGCCTCTGGTTTTTTATCGACGATTCGAGTGGCAGAGCTATGACGCTCACATCACGCGCACCAGTTCGCCTCCATCACTTCCTGCACCAGCGTCCGGCTCAACTTCGGACAGCCGCACGCCGGAAGCCTTCAAGGAAGCAACAATCGATGCATGCTGGAAATCGGGCACAGGCACGAAGACTGAAACGGGCCCCCGATATCGGCCATCCACGAAGCACTTACATACTAGGCGCACTGAGAAAGACTTGATGCATTTGAGGCGCGCCTGCAGATCAAAAATCGAAGGCCTATCGTTGGAGCAACGGGCAGACCATGTGACGTCACCAGGCTCTGGTTTCCATTTGCCGAGAGAGCGGCGAAACCCAGCAGCACCGGGTTGTCGTGATTGGTGGCATTCAGGAATTCGCCATAAGGCTCAATTTCCATCTGTTGAATAGCCAAGACTTGAGCAGGACGGACTTTTGATAATCGAGAGATGCTTGGATCGCAAACGGATCCAAGGATCTCCAAATTAGTTCGAAACCATGAACTATGGCGTAGAACCAAAGGTAGAAGTCCTGACAGCTATGACGGTGGAGAGGTATCGGTCAGACCGACCACGCGCAACTTCCCAGAACCCAATTCTGCGGAGTCACGGAGATTTCACCTGCCGATAAGCGCCCTCATCAGGAATTTGCCGATTAATTCCGATTGTGCGGTGTGCGATGGCTTAGGGCCCACACATACGCTGCGAGCGCTGATACCTGGGCTGGCGTAAGTTGCGCCCCACCCATCGGTGGCATGGGGCTGCGATATTGTTTTGGTTGCGACACACCTTCGGTTATCGTTTTCGCGATTCCGCCGTTGCTACCATCGCTCCATAGCCATTTCTTGCCCAGTAGATCGGGCCCCAAAGGAGTGCCTTGACCGCTGTCACCGTGGCAGCCGGTGCACGCCGCTCCGCCCACCTGGCCGCGGTAAATGCGCTCACCGAGCGCAACCATTTCTCGTGTCGCGCCTTCAGGAACGGGAAGATTGCCCGCTGCGGTTGCGCCGGCGTCCGGATGTGTTCCCTCTGGCGGTTGCGCCGCCACTTCAACGGGATTGCCCGCCGGAGCGGTTAAGCTCGGACACGCAGTGACGTTCGCGGCACCGCCGTCGGAGCCGCCTTGATAGACAATCCGGTAGATCCGTCCGCGGATATCGTCGGAAACGTAGAGCGAGCCGTCCGGTCCCACTGCCAAGCCACTGGGACGATGTGCGGCTTGCCCAGGCGATTTCATCGCTCCGGAGAAACCATCCGCAAATATTTCGCACTGACCGGATGCGCGGTCCCCCGCGATTGGCTGAAAAACCACGTTGTAGCCACCTTGCGCATAGGGCGCCCGATCCCATGAGCCGTGGAAGGCGATGAAGACGCCGTCACGGTAGCGCTCCGGAAATTGTTTCTGGTCGTAACGCACCATGGCGTTAGGCGCCCAATGGGCGGGAAATGCCGCAACCGGAGCAATCTTGCTCGCACATACGCCGATCCTTTTGCCGCCGTCGCCACCGTATTCCGGCGCCAGGACCAGCTTTTGCACGAACGCGTCGTAGTAGCACTCAGGCCAGCCGTAGTCCCCGCTTGCCTTCAAAAGCAACAACTCTTCGGCCGGTTGCGTCGCCTCCTGGTCCGGTTTATACAGGTCGGGCCAATTCGCGTGCAGCTGGTCCCGTCCATGTTGGGTCGCGAAGAGGCGCCCGCTTGCGTCGATGGCAAAACCTTCCGCGTTGCGGATTCCCGTAGCGAAGCGCTGTGCAGTTGAAAAGCTTTGGTTGGTCTTATTCGCGTCATAGAGCCAGATGCCGCCGCGGGTCTCAAGTTCCGTGCAGGGGTCCACACCAGGCGATTTTAGTGTCCGATTTTTCAGCTGGCAGGAATTGGTCGCGGTGGCGACATCGACGTACATCGATCCTTCGGCATTGATGATGAATGGATGCATCGGATGATCGCCGCCCAGCGGCAACCCGGAGACGATTGTGTCGGCAGGGCCACTCGGGGCGACGGAGCCGGCGGGCAACGAATATCGCACGACCCGATTATCGATCTCGGCGTAGATCGATCCCTTGTACATGCCGATGCCGGTACCACCGGCTCCGCCAGTTTGCACGGTTTCGCCAAAGCGCTCAGTCACATCGGCCTTTCCCGCGCCGCTCTTGTCTTGCAGAGCGACGAGGAAACCGCCGGCATGCGGTGTGTCATTGCCGTAGTACCTGCCGGACCAGGTATTGACGTAAAGGACTCCGCTCGGCGCAACCACCATGTGGCGAGCGTGACCAATGTCGTCGGCGAAGACCGTTGCGCAAAAACCAGCCGGTAACTTCAAGCCGCTGTCATCGTTCGGGCATGCTTGGCGCTTGGCTTCTGCGGCCGGATTGGATTGATTGTGCGCCGGCGCCAATGAACTACCCAAGCACACTGCGGCCAGAGCGAGGAGGGCAGGCAACAGAATTCTATTTTTTGTGTTATCCCGCATCGTTATATCCTTTCCAAACCATTCGTCGTCCGTGCGAGAGGCTGTCTTCGCGATCCCGCCTTTCGGACAGTGACTGCACTCTGAATACCATACCGGAGCATGAGCAAGATTTCAGGAAGTTGTGGGAAACCGGCAGCTTAAACAGAAGGGGACGGAAAGTGAGTGCGAAGGCTCAGGCGGGAAGAGTCCGGCGAATTGAACGGTCGTCAATGCGTTGACAGGACGTCTTACGGGCAAAAAAAGAAATTTGAATCTAGAATGCTCTTCGAAGGCCCGGATAACGCTTGAGGGTTATGCACGAATGCATTACATCAAAAATATAGCTAAAAATGCTTAATCATTTTTCGCTCGCCGCTGCAACCGCTTGGGCCCACAATCCATCCAATGATGTGTAGGAAAAAATCATAAGCCTCCACGGGCAGAGGCGCGTTTTCTTGCGTCTCAGTTCCTGGAGAAGGACAAAAGGGAGTTGTATATGAAAGTGTCGAGGGTTTCATCGCTGGTGCTTGGAGGTTCCTTGTTGTTTGCTGTCAGTGTCTTCGCAGGAAACACTATCAAGAAGTCGCTTCATTTGTATGAAAGCGTCACCGTCGAAGGAACGCAGTTGATGCCTGGTGATTACAAGGTCGAATGGAGTGGTTCTGGTCCGGACGTGAAGGTAAACATTCTCAAAGGTAAGGAAACCGTGGCCACCGTGCCCGCACGAATCGTGTCAGAGAGCGCTTCGAATAGCCAAGATGGCTATGCACTCAAGCCAGGAGCGGACGGCAGCCAATCGCTTGCCGAGGTTTTCTTCACCGGCGAAAGATACGACCTGGAAATCGGCCAAGCGTCGAATGCAAACACCGCCCCGGGTGCAAATCCCAGCGGCTCAAACTGACGATTCCGAGCATTTGAATACGGATCGAACCTAATAATGTGAAAGGGGCCTTCGTCCAGGCCCCTTCACATTTCTCCGGCGAGAAGTCAAATAAGGAAGTTCAGGCGTGGGAACCGGACGCAACTGCAAAGATAAAAACGGAAGAATTTGTTCGCCTACCGCTTGGAGGAAACGGCCGGCTGCACAAGTCAACAGCGCCGCGCCTCACCCCGACCGGTCGCGCAGACTCCCCACAGCAGCCGAGCATTCACTGTTCGACGTAGCTTTCGGCGTCCCTGGAAGACGCGTGCTTTCACAGCGCCAATGGAGGTACCCAGAATCTGAGCCGTTTCCCCGGCTGATCTTTCTTCAATGTCGCGAAGCAAGATCGTACTGCGAACCTTTGGGCCTAGGCGGTTGATCGCCGCGGTCAAGAGTTCCGTGCGCTCGTGCCGCCAACAGGACTCCTCGGGATTGGGTTTCTGGTCAACGAATGACTCCGCGTTGGACTTCGCACCGTCTTCAGGGTTCTCGGGCAAGACTTCGACAACTCCCCGCCTTCGACGAATCAACATGAAGGCTTGATTCATGACAATGCGTGTCAGCCAAGTAGAGAATTGAGACCTTTCTCGAAAATCGCCAAGATGAAGGAAGGCCTTGTGTAAACTCTCTTGCGCCACATCTTCGGCATCCTCGCGGTTATTCGTTATCCGTTGCGCCACGGCGAGAACTCTCTGCTTGTGGCGTAGGACCAAAGCCTCGAACGCCTGCGTATCTCCGCGCTTGGCGGCAGCCACCAGCACGCCGTCGGAGTCGTTGTCTATACTTGTTGCATAAGAGGTCTTCATGAATCCGCTCCTCTACTGCCACTACGACACAAAGTAAGAGAAACTAACTAGCCAGCCACAGCGCATATCGAACGGATTGAAATATCGTCCACTGATGCTGGACGCGGAGAACGCGATAGCAGTCGAGAATGGATAGAGGTTTCATGATGGCACTCCTGTCTGCGTCCGGTCTTCTTGATCCGGCTCCGCTGTCACGTGGACGCTTGTTCGCTGCAAATTTCGTTCGCCGGAAAAATGCTAGCCGCCACTTAAGAAGGCAATCGGAGTGCCGGAGACTGCGGATAGCGAAGGCAGCGTGGAACTGACTGGCAGAATGAGAGATAACACCGTTTCAGGCGTGCTGTGGCGACGTCAGTCGATGGCCAAACTGTCAGAGTGTTGACATTCCGCGTATTAGGTTGGACGAACCGAGGCGACCACCTCTCTCTGAGAGAAGGCTGGCGATGGAGGTTGGGAGCGCTCACAACTCCCAACGCAAGCCCAAGTCGCCCAGAAGGTCACCAAGCCTGGGACCGCGTCTCAGAGTTCGTGTCGTTCCTGCGCCCGCCGAAGAGATCGCGCACACCTGAGGCCTTGAAACACATCCAGGCTTTAGAAGGAATCAATACCGTCAAGGAATGGACTACAACACCTGTCTCCCAAAGGGCAGCGGGACCACCAGCATCGACTTCGGTAAGCGCTCGGACGATTTTCAGCGAATGGGCAAATTACGCCGTCGTTTTGCGTCCCTGGTTCGTTCTCAGTTGCGATTGCGCCTTACAATCCGAGGCTGATTGCAGATAGAATCGCGCGAATATGAGTGGGCCGAACAAGGGTCCGCGGAGGCTCTATGCGATTGCGGAGGATTCTGGCAGTGCAGCTTTTGATGGGGGCGATTGTGGCTGCGGCTTTCTTGACCGGCAGGTTGGCATTGGCGCAGCAGCAGGGCGGGCATGGTTTCGATCTGGCGAATCTGGACAAGAGCTGCAAGCCTTGCGACGACTTCAACAGGTTCGCGAGTGGCGGCTGGATCAAGACGCACCCGATTCCGCCCGAGTATCCGGTCTGGGGCAGCTTTGCAACGCTGACGGATGAAAAGCAAAAGAAGATGAAGGCGGTTTTAGAAGCCGCCGCAGAAAATAAAAATGCGACGGCGGGTTCGAACGAGCAGAAGATCGGTGAGTTTTACGCGAGCTGCATGGATACTGCAACGATCGATGCACAGGGCGCGAAGCCATTGCAGAGTGCATTGAACGACATTGCGGGGATGAAGAGCAGGGAGGATCTGCCAGTGGCGGTGGCACGGCTCCACTCACTGCGCTCGTGGTCGATGTTTCAGTTCGATTCCACGCTGGATCTCAAGGACAGTTCGAGGCAGATCGGGGAAGCCGACCAGGAGGGGCTTGGACTGCCAGACCGGGACTATTACCTGCGAGACGATGCGGATTCGAAAGCGCTGAGGGAGAAATATGTGACGCACGTGGCGAAAATGTTCGAGTTGCTCGGGGATTCGGTCGAGCAGGCGGGACACCAGGCGAAGATGGTTATGGAAGTTGAGACGGCGTTGGCGAAAGTGTCCTGGACGAACGTGCAACTGCGCGATCCGGAAACCCAATATCACATGATGTCGCGGGCGGCGCTCGGTGAACTGACCCCACATTTTTCATGGAGCGCGTACTTTCAAGCAGTGCATCACCCGGAGCTACAGGAAGTCAATGTGGCGCAACTCGAGTTCTTCAAGGGACTGGACGCGGAGATCGCGGCTCGTCCGCTGGACGATTGGAAAGCTTATCTGCGCTGGCAAGCGGTGAACCGGATGGCCAGGTTCCTGTCGAAGGCGTTTGAGGAGGAGGATTTTGAATTCAACGACAAGACGTTGAGGGGAACTCCGGAAATGAGTCCGCGGTGGAAGCGTTGCGAGCGTGTGACGGAATGGGCTTTGGGCGATGCCGTGGGGCAACTGTATGTGGAGAAATTCTTTCCGGCGACGGCAAAGTCGCAAATGGAAGACCTGGTGAAGGATTTAGCTGCGGCGCTGCGAGCTGATATCCCAACGCTGGCGTGGATGGATGCGGAGACGAAGAAAGCGGCGGTCGCGAAGTTGGATGCGTTCGAAGTGAAAGTGGGTTACCCCAGCAAGTGGAAGGATTACTCGGGGCTGGCTGTGAATCGCGGACCGTATGCGCTGAACGTGATGCGATCGTCGGAGTTTGAGAGGGAACGGAGCCTAAACAAAGTAGGCAAACCAGTGGACCGGGCGGAGTGGCCGGTTCCGGCGACGACAGTGGACGCCTTTAATCTCGGGCAGATGAATGAAATCGTGTTTCCCGCGGGAATTTTGCAGCCGCCATTTTTCGATCCACAGCGGGATGACGCGTACAACTATGGTGGAATCGGCGCGGTGATCGGGCATGAAATCACCCACAGCTTCGACGATGAGGGCGCGAAGCTGGATGCGCACGGAAACCTGCGGAACTGGTGGACACCTGCGGACCTGAAGAGTTTTCGAGAGCGCGGAGAGTGTGTAGCGAATCAGTTCAGCGGGTATGTGGTGGCAGAAGGCGTACACGAAAACGGCAAGCTGGTTGAAGGGGAAAGCATCGCAGATCTCGGCGGGCTGGCGATTGCTTACTCGGCTTATCTGCGGCTGCTGCAGCGCAAGCCGGCGAAAGACGACGGGAGCGGGTTCACGCCGGCGCAGCGGTTTTTCCTTGGATACGCGCAGGTCTGGGCCGTCAATGAACGTCCGGAGATCGAAAAGCTCTTCGCCGCGACGAATCCGCACGCGCTGCCGAAATTCCGCGTGAACGGGCCGCTCTCGAACATGGCTGAGTTTCTGAAAGCGTTCGGATGCAAGCGGGGCGATGCGATGGTGCGGGAGAATGTTTGCAAGATTTGGTGAATGCCAGATTGGACGGCATAGGTTCTTCTGATTCGAAGAGCTCCCATGACGCCCGTGATGCGACTGGTGATTGCCAGAAAAAAGAGCAGCATGGCGGCTGCCATCCCATCTCCACTCAGCACACCAGTTTGGGAGATACGCAGGGGTCTTGCCACGCTTCCGGATAGCGCGGCAACCACCCTTATAGGTGCGGCCGGGCATGCGCCAAAAGCTCCTCTTTCATCGCAGGCTCAGCTATCAACTACGTTGCTCGTCGGGCATACACAAGGACGACCGAAGTCTCTCGCTGTCGCTGAGAAATCTTCCAGTACGTGCTGAGCAGTCGATCCTTCTCTTCTGTGGGAACCAAGCGGAAGCCGTGACGCTGGTAAAATCGAATGGCCCACTCGGCGGCGGCCCAGGTGCCGACCAGTAACTGATCGCTCGACTGCCTGACGAGGGCAGTCAGTAATACGCTTCCAATGCCGCGATTCTGATGCCCAGACCGCACATACGCGTGACGAATCAGCGTTGCATCACGTACTTTCTGAATTCCCATGACGCCGATCAGAGCTCCCGAATCGTCCCATCCCCAAAATTGAACGCCGGCGGCGATCTCTGCCAGCAATTCAGCTCGCGGCATGTAAGGTTCGTGCCAACAATCAGCCGGAATGACCCCTTCGTAAGCTCGCGCAGCTTCGTTGATGATGGTTTCAATAAATGGAACTTCTGCGCCGCTGCAAGGCCGGATCATCGCATCTCCTTCCGAGCACGACTGGTTTGCGGCGTCTTGCATCCTGACAGCACCAGCGTGACCAGGGCATCCGCGAACTTTCGCGAGAGGGGAGCGTGGCGCTGCAACAATCTGAAAGTCGTGGCGCCACCAAGCGTGTCAATAACCAGATCGACGTCCGTCTCCGCACGAATTTCCCCACGATGAATGGCTCGCTTTAACACCCGGCGTGTTAATTCCCGGCGGCGCTTTGCGAACTCCGCCAAGAACGATGCGCTGGACCCAGGGTTCGACAGCGCCTCCGCGATTAACCCGATGAATGCCGGGCCGGCTACAGTCCGCGTCTGCAGGCGCATCACCGTGTTACAGATGTGCCGGAGGTCACTCGCGATATCGCCGGTGTCCGGATCGTGCAACTCCCGGCCTGCCACTTCGAGATACAGTTCCACGCATAGCGCGGCCTTGGTCGGCCAGCGTCGGTAGATAGTGGTCTTAGCGACACCGCTTTTCGCTGCGACCCGCTCCATGGTCAGCCGTGAATAGCCGTCACGACGCAGAATCTCTGCGGCGGTCGCGAGCGCACGCCCTCGCGTTCCCGCTTTCCTGTGAGAGATCTCGCCGGGTATTTTGCGGTTGCCAGGTCGCACAAGTACGCTACGCTACGTAGCGTTCATATTGTCTTTGTGTGAGTTAGGATTGTCAAGCAGTCCCAGCCGGAGTTGACGGATGCGACCGGGAGAGCAGCAATCGCGTGTAGTTGTGTTATTTAACGCTAATCTGGAGAGACTTTGACGAACCCGAAATAGTTTTGCATGAAAGCATGCGGCGCCGCGCCGAAAATCATGAAAAAAGCATTCTCGGCTGTAGCTTCCGTCCGGACCAGCCCGCTTTTTGACCATGCGGACTCGTAAAACCCGAGCCGCACCGTCTGCTTTGTGGATGAGCTGCGGTCAATTCTGGTCTTTATTCCGCGATAATCCGGCGCACGTCTTTGAGCAGGGCGAAACGGTGCATGGGATCGGTAGGGGAGGGGAGGAAATCAAAATGCTCGTAGAAACTCCGGGTTTCTTCGTCTTTTGCATGCATCGCCAAGGCGCGTATTCCAGCGATCTCGGCCGCCCGCAGCGTACGATGCATCGCATCCCTCAGCAATGCCTTAGCGACGCCCTTGCCCTGCCATCGGCGATCAGTGGCAATCCGTGCCAGCAGCATCACGGGCACGGGATGCTTCGCCAGACCCCTGGTCAGGCGCTCGGGAGCATCTTCTAGTGTCAGGCTCGCCACCACCAGGGAGTGATAACCAACCATGACTTCGCCAACGATGCCGACGTAGGTTTGCGCCGCACCGGTCTGTTGGTTCTGCCAGGCATAACGCACCAGATATCGATTGAGTTCCTCGCGGCCGCAATCGAAGTTCTCGACCGGGTGGTCGCGTCGGAGTTTTTCGACGCGTCGGACATCGCTCACTGACGAGTGCCCGCGTCAAAGAAACCAGGCTCGTTCAAAAGGCGTTCCAGACGGGGGAGAGGGCGCGGAGGCGCATCAAGCGCCGCCATGAATTCTTTCCACTGAGCTGCATTGAGACCAAAGTTGCGGCGGTCTGCCAGCGCCTCATCGGCACGCGCCAGTGCACTCTCCAGAACAAACTCACTGACGGAACGATTAGAAGCCGCCGCCGCCTTCTGCAGCGTCAGTTTGGCGTCAGGCGTAAGTCGCAAGTCAAGTTTTTCACTGCGGGTGGCTCGGGAAGACATGTCTGCTTCTAGCCTTTGCCGAGGGTAGTTCGAGCGCCCGACAATGTCAAGACATTTTCATATATCCTTAAATATGCAGCGCGCATTACCCAGCCCTGTTTTCGCCTGGTGTCCGAGTTGCCGACAATTGCCGCCAAAATTCCGAATCACATTTCTAAAAGAGGTTTAGGTGGGAAGTGTTATCCTTTTTCAGTTGGATTTTGTTTTTGAGACTAAGGAGCTGCGCTTCCGGCTAAGATCTCGATAGGTCAAGCGGTCGGGAACGGGCGATAGATAGAATCGCAGCTCATTGGAGATCTGCCCCTGCTGTACGATGTGCAGGTCACCCTACAAAACATCAATCATCCTAGACGCCCGAGAATCGGCAGAGCTGGCGGGTCAAGCCGAGGACTCGCGCGGGACGATATCTGGAATGGCAATCGATCGACAGGAGGTGTCCTGCCCCATGCGGCCTCCAAATGGGAGGCACCGAATCAGAGGGACTCCGGCAATCTGCATTCGGCGGTGCGCGCTACAACTTCACCGTTGCATGGCGTCCTGTTTTTCACTGAGTTTATGCAAAAGAACAAGTGCTATCTGCGCTGTATCCAAACTAGGGCTAAAATCCGTCAATAAGACTACGGGCTATTGTGTCTCGGTCCGAAAGGAATCGCCTTGCCAGATGATCACAATGAACGTGCAGTGATCGGGCCGGAGCATCAACTGCCCGCTCCCACGCGACCTCCGCACAAAGGTGTCAAGGTCATCGCGTGGATTGTATTGCTCTTGATCTTCGCAGTTGCGTTCGTGCTGGTCTTGCGCCTCCACGATGACCCCGCGAAGAGCGCGAAGTCGCCTAGGGGCGGAGGCGGGGCCGTGACTGTCACGACCATCGCTGCGCAGAAGGGTGATATCGGCGTGTACCTGGACTCGATTGGGACGGTCACACCCGTTTACACCGCCTCGATTACCAGCCAAGTGAATGGAATCGTCACGGCGGTTCATTATAGAGAAGGGCAACTCGTCACCAAGGGCGAGGCACTCATTGATATTGACCCGCGGCCCTATCAAGCCACACTCGTGCAGGCACAGGGCACGCTGGAGCGCGACGAGAATATTCTGGGGCAAGCGAAGATGGACCTCGAGCGTTACAAAGATGCCTGGGCTAGAAATGCCATACCAAAGCAGACCCTGGATGACCAGGAAAAGATAGTGTTGCAAAACCAAGGCACGGTGAAACTCGATCAAGGCGTCGTGCAGTTCGACGAGATCCAGGTGCAATATTGCCACATCATTGCTCCTATCACCGGCAACGTCGGCCTGCGGCTGGTGGACCCGGGCAATGTGGTGCAATCTTCGGGAACGCTCACCCTCGCGGTCATTACCCAACTTCAGCCCATCACGGTGATCTTCACGATTTCCGAGGACAGTCTCGGGCCGGTTCAACAACGCCTGCACAAGAACGCCGTCCTTAGCGTCGATGCTTTTGATCGCGGCGGCCAGAAGAAAATTGCATCAGGGAAGCTTCTGACGCTCGACAATCTGATCGACACGACGACGGGAACCGTCAGGGCCCGCGCGTCATTCGAAAATAAAGACTCCGCGCTCTTCCCAAATCAGTTTGTCAACATTCGGCTGCTCGTGGATACCCTTCAAGGGGCCACTTTGATTCCCGCGTCAGCCATTCAACACAACGGTCAAGCTGACTTTGTTTACGTGCTGCAGGATAACACCGCGCACATGCGAAGCATTAAGTCCGGTGTCACGGATGCCGGTAAGACGCAGGTGACGGGGATCAACCCTGGGGACGTGCTGGCTAACAGCAGTTTCGATAAGTTGCAGGACAATTCCAAGGTCGTGTTCGCCGTAAAGGCTGCATCCGGAAACGCTGCCGGGAGTGCCGCTCCTTGAGTCCGTCACGCCCGTTTATTTTGAGACCAGTTGCGACGGCGCTGCTGATGGCAGCGATTCTCCTTGTGGGAATTGTTTGTTATACGCAATTGCCAGTGTCCGCCTTGCCGCAGGTGGACTATCCCACGATTCAAACCCTGACGTTTTATCCGGGAGCAAGCCCGGATGTTGTGGCAACCACGGTGACGGCCCCTCTGGAGCGCCAGTTCGGCCAGCTTCAGGGGCTCAGTCAAATGACCTCCAGCAGTTCAGGCGGCTGTTCCGTCATCGTTCTGCAGTTCAACCTAAGTCTGAATATTGATATCGCAGAAGAAGAGGTGCAGTCGGCGATCAACGCATCGCAAAGCTTTCTCCCTGCGAATCTGCCTTCACCGCCGATCTATAACAAAACAAATCCGGCCGATGCTCCGGTCCTCACCTTAGCCGTCACCTCGAGTACTATTCCGCTCGCACTGGTGGAAGATCTGGTAGACACGCGGCTTGCTCCCAAGATTGCCCAGTTAAGCGACGTCGGTCTTGTGAGCATCAGCGGCGGGCAAAAGCCGGCTGTTCGCATTCAGGCCAACCCTGCGGCGCTTTCTTCCTACGGCATCAATCTCGAAGACCTGCGCACCGCCGTTACGCAAGCGAGTGTTAACGCAGCCAAAGGAAATTTTGACGGTCCCCGTCAGGATTACCAGATCGATGCTAACGATCAACTGGTCACCAGCAAGGACTATCGGAGCGTCGTAGTCGCCTATCGCAATGGCGCGCCAGTCATGCTCACCGACGTGGCGCAAATTTTGGATGGGGTAGAAAACACTAATCAAGCCGCTTGGATGAACAAAACGCCGGCGGTCATCGTGAACGTGCAGCGCCAGCCTGGCGGAAACACGATCAGTGTCGTGAAGCGCATAAAAGCCCTGCTGCCGCAGCTGGAAACGAACCTTCCGACGGGAATCGACGTAACCACGCTCACTGACCTCACCACGCCGATCCAAGCCTCGGTTTCCGACGTCGAGTTTGAATTGATGCTGACGATCGCGCTCGTCGTTATGGTGATTTTTCTCTTTTTGCGAAACCTGTTGGCGACCATTATTCCCAGCGTGGCTGTGCCGTTGTCGCTCGTGGGCACCTTCGCTGCCATGTATGCCCTCGGCTACAGCCTCGATAACCTCTCCCTCATGGCGCTCACCATCTCCACGGGGTTCGTTGTTGACGACGCCATCGTCATGGTCGAGAACATTTCGCGATACATCGAAGAAGGCGAGCCGCCCATGGATGCAGCCTTGAAAGGGGCCGAGCAGATCGGTTTCACCATCGTCTCGCTAACGGTTTCTCTCATTGCCGTGCTTATTCCTCTGCTCTTCATGGGTGACGTCGTGGGCCGCCTCTTCCGCGAGTTCGCAGTCACCTTGGCAGTTACCATCGTCGTTTCCGCGATTGTCTCTCTGACGCTAACTCCGATGATGGCCTCGCGCATTCTGAAGCAGCACACGAAAGGTCAACAGGGGCGCTTCTATCAGGTCACGGAACGCGCGTTTGACTCCATGATCGCTTTCTATGGCCGCACTTTGAAGTTTGTTCTTCGCTTCCAGACCATCACTCTGCTTGTCGCTCTGTGCACTCTAATTCTCACAATCTTCCTGTATATCATCATTCCCAAGGGATTCTTCCCCGTGCAGGACACCGGAGTTATTCAAGGCATTTCGCAAGCGCCTCCCACTATCGGTTCCAAAGCGATGGCCCAAAAACAGCAGGAAATCGCCGCCGTCATTCTCAATGATCCGGCGGTCGAAAGTCTTTCCTCCTTCATCGGCGCCGATGGGACGAATATCACCACGAACAGTGGAAGGCTGTCCATCAATCTAAAGCCGCTCAACCAGCGTGATCTCAGCGCATCTGACGTGATCCGCAGACTCCAGACTAAACTGGATGATGTGCAAGGCATTCAGCTTTTCATGCAGCCGGTGCAGAACATCACCATCGACGATCGCGTAAGTCGCACCCAGTACCAATACACTCTCGAAGATCCGGATGCGAATGAACTGAACGATTGGACCAATCGCTTCGTGACCAATCTGAAAAAATTACCGGAACTGGAAGACGTT